>Ga0214542_1002071_pt1 | contig 41542 bp, 31 predicted proteins | sample CNSS1metaG_FD_160096 | JGI IMG/M metagenome (GOLD analysis project Ga0214542, IMG submission 160096) | Root nodule microbial communities from cowpea collected in UCLA plant growth center, Los Angeles, California, USA - CNSS1 | ecosystem: Host-associated > Plants > Roots > Nodule | place: USA... | reverse complement strand
ATATATATATATATATATATATATATATGTTGAACTCTTTCCATGTCAATTGAGATAAACTTTTTACTACATGATGATATATTCATTTTCATGTAAAATTATCACAAGTATTTTATTGGTTATTCTATTTCACAATCTACAAGTATATATATTTTGAAAACTAAATAAGTTAATTGCTAATTAATTTATCTAACTAAAAGAAAAGTTTTTGATAAGTAACCTTTGTAAGTGTTAGAGTTAATGCATGAGATGTTCATATTTTGTTATTGTTCTCCACCACTTCACTTGTATGTGTGTATGTAAAACATAGGTTAAAGATGAAAGAGATGATACAGGCCCTAATCTAAAGGCATTAGCATGGGACCTAGTTCATGTGCAACATCATGGAATATGTACCTCGTTAACAAGATACAAGTTTCATACCAAGCTTTGGACTGAGGGAAAAAAACCACCAATTGAGGGGTTCATATGAAAGGTCTAAGAGACGTAAGAGATGATGACTTTTATGATATCATCCACCACATTTTTGAGTTGGAATACCAAAGACCGAGTAAGAAGATTCCTCTAATTTATTGTACATGGTTTGATCCTACACTAGCACAAGGATTCAGTCACAATATAATATTGTAGAAATCAAGATGAATGGAAAATATTCTCCATATGATCCATTCATTCTTCCACATAAAGTTAGACAAGTCTATTATGCTCCTTATCCTTCAACATGTACTAAATTTTGCAGTTGGTGTTTCGCAATCACAACAAAGCCAAGAGATCATGTTGAAGTGGATAACATAGAAGAGGAATTTCCTTATCAAGCTACATAAATGCCAAATGTTGTGCCAATTACATCAATTGAACAATTATAAGGCTCAGCTGATTCCACAATGCTTGAACTAATAATTAATGATGTCATCGAACCAATATAGGATGGTGACGAAGATCATGATGATAACGAATATCAGGATCAAGACGATGATGAAGAGTGGGATGTTGACAATATAGATGATTAATTTAGGTATATGTCATGCTTATTTGCATTTGTTATATATAATTTGAACGGTACAATTATTGCATACTTAAATTTTATTCCTTTTGTAGGACACATGCCTAGGACAAAAGGAAGGGATGGTAGGGTGATCAGGCATGAACATGCTAGACGTGGAATGCATAGGATTATGCATGGTCGTCTTGCCATAGAACTAGGTGGTCTCCTTTATACTACTCTGTCTACTATACAACATAGGATTTCTAATTCTTATGCCCCCTCCTATAGTTTATATAAAACATTTTAATAGTTATATATTAAATGTAGTTTGATTATATTGGGTTTGGCAGGGGCTCGAGCCGAACCCTAAAGCTGGGGTTTCCTCCATGAAACTGGACGAAACAGAGAGAGAGAGATTCACTGCAACAGGAGGAAAGAAACCAGAATCGAAGAGTGGAAGAAGAAAACAGGTAAGATCTGAAACTGTTTGTTCATTGAAAGTAGAGAAAAAACCCTTTGTGTTTACAAGAGAAAACATTATTTTTACAAGAGAAAGCAAGCCTATCTTAAATAGGTTTCAAACTAACAGAAGGTAACCACAAAATAGTTACCTTAACTAACCCTAACCTACTCTAACATATTTTATATATATCATTGTTTAAATTTAAATGTTAATAAAATTTAATCTAATACAATTAAATTTAATTTAATACAATTAAATTTAAATTAATAAAATATAAACTAAATTTTAACTTTAATTTTTTGTAGATAATAAATATCTACGTATACGTATATAATATCCACACATGACCTATTTATAAAGCAACAATTTTTTAATCCAGTGACCCGTGAAAAATATAAGTACAAAAAGAAACTTTTGATTATTGGCAAAAGAATATATGTGCATATATAAATTTTATAAATTATTGAAGTATTTGGGTCCTCCCACCAGTTTATAATTACGTACAGCAAAGGATTTAGATATAAATTCTTTATGCATATTGTCTCACCTATCAAGTAACATAATAGTGAAACCCTACCAAAATGCTCACAAATCCATATACATAAATGAGCATTTGGAGTATATAAATGAAACACTAACACTAACCCACGATTTCAGTGGCAGCTAATAACTTGAAATTGTCTCATCTAATAGTCTGTGGGAGCTACTATTAACCCAAATGTTCACTTTGATTCAACTACCCGATGCATCTTCTCTACCTACTACCTTCTTTTCTCCAACCACCCACTTTATCATTGTTCACTTTGTGGAATGTTCAACCGGCTAAATTACTTGTTTTAGTTCTCCTAAAAGGAAGGTTTAAAAATATATTGCTAATATATTTTTATTAATTTAGTATAAAATTAACCTTTAAGAATAAAATTTAATTAAAATATTACGAATGACTTTTAATTTTTATTGGTACTAAAAATCATATTTAATGAGTTAACAATTTTTTTCAATAATCAATTATTATTTCTATTCTCTTACTAATCAATTATTATTTCTATCTTTTATTTCTTGTGTGACTACCTATCTAGTCATTTTACTTCTTGTCTCATTGTTTTCTTTTACATTGCTTTAATAGTTCAGTTTGACACTTTGTCAATAACCATTAGTTTATTTTTGTTTGAGTAGTTCAGATTGATACTTTAGTCGATAATTATTAGTTTTTTTTTTTGTTTTAGTAGTTCAATTTAACACTTTAGTCGATAATTATTAGTTTATTCTTATCTCTGATGTAATATGCAGGTGTTTCATTGTCTCTATAGAAGGAACTAGTTGACATTTCTTTTTTTTCTGTGTATTATATCAAGTGAAAGACTAAAAACTAAAAATTCAAATTTATTGTATTGTTATTCATTTAATTTACCTACTTCGGTCTTAAGCTGGTTCGGATTGCAAATGTTCTTTTATGAAACTATAATTATATTTTTTTATTAAAGCATTAATTTAGTAATTTTAAATTTAATATTGTGATAGTTTTTCATTGTATAAATAAGTTTTTTTATATATACATCATGATATTTAAAGTTAATAATATTTCAAGAAAGATTAAACCAATCACCTTATATTATTATTTATTAAAAATAAATGTTAAATAAAATTAATTACCACAATTTAATATATAATTTTATATCACAAAATACTGAAAAAGTAAATATTAATAAAAGTATGATACGATTTAACATAAATTACTTTTTTAGTAAATAAAAATATCTTATTCTTAAATTTGTTTTAAATCTTTCCAAACTTTGGACCCAAGTCGTAATTATAAGAATCCAAATATCCATTTGTATTCTCTAATCGCTTCATTTTCTCTTTCCAACAGTTGATTTGTACAATTTTCATAAACCTCTTCTGGCATCACATGTTTTCTCATTGTTGTTGTCTTATGCAGCAAACTTAACCACATTTTAGTTTACAAAAGGTCATATGAAAACTGATACAACTTGGCACAAATGATTTCCTCCTTATTATCATTTGAGCCCAGTCCCTTTAGTTCAAGAATTTGGTATATTAGAATTATGATGCTTCATTCCTCTAATTTCCTCAATCCCTCCTAACCAAAGTTGATGGATCTATTTTTGGTCCTTCAGAATTTTCAGCAGAGAGACATAGTAGTCACTACTAGTCAAAAAATAATCCACACAGATCCTGGTACTTTACAACTAAATAAAATTAAGGTGTGGTTAACTCCCCTATTTCTTAAGCTTTTCATGGTTGCTACCCCTTTTAGTAAAACCCTAAAAAGGCAGAAAAATAAACCAACCCTAGCAAATTAAGTCAATTTTCTTCGAAAAAAAACATCTTTAAAACCATGCATGCAAAGGCCAGAAATTATATGTTATTACATATCATAGATCTATATTTAGCATTTCTATCTAAAGCAATTAACCATTTTGATAGAGCTTTGACCTTTGGTTCGACACAAAGTTCGAAAAGCCAACGATCTAAATCATTGGTGCCATGAAATCCAACTCTTCTCACGTCTCTCTCCCCCCTTTAAAAAACCATATTATCCATTGAACATCTCGAATTGCAGTTCATAACTGCAATTACGACAACCACACTGGGGTTGTTGCTACAGTCATCACAGCCTGTGTTTGACAGATACGTTCACATACACGTGAAAAGCAACTCCATTTTCAAGGCAACCCTTTTTCTCAGGAAAAAAGTGATTTAATAAATACACATTTTTCTCACAATTGCAAATGGCTTCTTGGTGCCGTGCTTCCGTTGCTCTTCTTGTTTCTGTCTTGTTGGCCATAACCACACTCGCATTGGGTGGGAATTTCTACGAAGATTTTGACAATCTCTTTGGAGATGTAAGGGTCGACATAAAAGATGCAGGGCAAAGCATGACCCTCACAATGGACCAATATTCTGGCTCAGGCATTGCGTCCAAGAATGAGTTCTTGTTTGGACGATTCGACATGCAAATCAAGCTCGTACCAGGAAACTCTGCAGGAACTGTCACAGCCTTTTACGTATGTCCATGTTCATATCTAAGTTTCATAATTTGCATGTAATAATACATTGTAGGAAGCATGATTGTTCATAGCAAAGTTATTGATATGTGTTTGATGTGCAGCTAAGTTCTCAAGGAGGAAACCATGATGAAATAGATATAGAGTTCTTGGGAAACCTGACCGGAGAACCTTATCTTCTCTCAACGAATATATATGCTGATGGTGTTGGGGGTCGTGAGATGCAGTACTATCTTTGGTTCGATCCAACAGAGGACTTCCATACTTACACCATTGATTGGAACCCTCATCGCATAGTGTAAGTAACAAAACATAGCCTGTTCAGAATCACTTCATATACACTGAATGATTGTGATTTCAGATTAATTAGGGTTATCTGAAAATTGTGATTTCAGAATCTTGGTGGATGACATTCCCATTAGGGTTATGCTGAACAGAGAGACCATTGGTGTTCCTTTCCCAACAAGCAGACCAATGAGGATGTACACAACTCTTTGGAATGGAGATGCTTGGGCAACCAGATGGGGCGCAGTGAAGCTTGATCTGGCATATGCTCCATTCGTGGCAAGCTTCAGAAATTTCAATGCCAATGCTTGCATTGCAAAGGAAGGTGGTGAAAACTGCAAGGGTTTCAATGGTGGAAAAGCAACTGGTCTTAGTGAAGAGAAGAAGAGTGAAATGCAAAGGGTTCTTTCCAAATGGGTTGTCTATGATTATTGTCGTGATTTTAGACGCTATTCACATGGTCTCCCTTATGAATGCCGCAGGGAAAATTTATTAGATCAAATTGAATAGAGCTTCAATCTATCATGCATGTTCCATGCATTTCCATTCATCTAATTTCATCAATTCAAATGGACATTGGCAAGGAAAAGATGGATTCATTCATTGATTGATTGATTGATTATAAGCACGTTATGGACTCTCAAAAGCAATTCTATCTTTGGATCCAAACAAATTCTGAGGGAAGATGTAGTTCTTACGTTACACGTAACATGTATTTTAATTGTGCGTGAAATGTTGTTATTCTATTAAATGGAATGGATTTGAAGCTATTGGCCGGTATATGATCTCGTTTGATGCCATTGTGTATTCAAAGTTGTTTCACTTTTCAATGTTTTTATTTCACTTTGTTTCTATCTTTTTTTTCTAAATTTATAGGTTCATAAGTATTATTAATTAAACTTTGTTTAACTAACATTGAGTTTCTCTTTCAAATTTCGATCATCCCAGATAAGAATAGCATATATCTGCAACAAAATTCATACTTACATTTGTTGATTGCTTCGATATATTAGTGTTAGGATTACAAAGGGAATTTCACTAGAGAGACACAACACCAATAAAATTTAAACTCAACTACATAAGACATTGACATATCACTCTCAACTCAAAATTTTAAGACAATGGATTTATGAATCTTTATCCTTATATAATGTTCTACTCTCTCATTTTTAATCTTCCAATCGATGTGGAGCTTAAACTCACTTAAGAATTAATAATTACCTTGAATAAATAATATTTCCTTTGTGAGAGAATGGCATAAAAAATTGTAATAATATAATATTATCTAAGTTGTAATCAGAATGGTAAAAGGGATCAATCCAATTATTTTTGGTCTACCAAAAACGAGATGATTTGAACTAAAATGGACTAAAATTCTTCAATGAATTGAATGGCGGTGGATTAACAAATTGACGCTCGCCAATTTTTAAAAAAAATTGAAATATATATATTTTATTCTTCAATTATGACACTATTATTTTAAAATTTGTTCATATCTAAAATTTGAATTTTTTATAGTTGTCATTGCCTCTCCAAAAACACAAAGAGCAAAAGCATCATCATCATGTTCCCATGCACCCTTCTTCTCCAAAACATTTTCGTCACTCATTCACGCCATCTTGCTCATTCTCTCCGCACTAAATTTCATCTTCCTCGATAATGCACCTAACCCTATAACTATCCCTCAAAACGACGAAGCAATTGTTGATCATTTGAAGCAAAAATCGGCGGTGGAAACAGAAGATCCAAAGGAAGAGGAAGTGGCAATGCCACTCCAAACAACCCTAACTCCCGAAACAAAAGAGGTTTAGGTTTAGGGAGGAATTCTGCAAAAGATTTTTAATTAAGATTCTTTTATTGTTAAAATCTTTAAATTGGGTGCTTTTATTGTAAATGGCTTGCAGGAGAAATTCTCAATTTTTTGTTATCATGATTTCTTTACTATTAAAATCTGATCTTGTGCTTGCTTTGTTTTGTTATCGGGTAGCAAGGAGAAATTCTTAAGTAGTTATTGTATTTTATCAGGAATTTATATTGTTAAATTTTGATAATTAGATTTTTTGTATCGTTATTATTCTTGAATAATGCTTCTTTGGGATTGGGAAGCAAGTATAAGGGTGAGAGAGGGGAGGAGCAGTAAAAAAGATGGGAAGGGAGAGGAACAGTCATGAAGGGTGAGAGAGGGCGAAAAAATGACACACATGCACATATATATATATATATATATATATATATATATATATATATATATATATATATATATATATATATATATATTAATAAATGTTTTAGTTTATTATATTTATAATTATTATATATGTGATTCTTATGTCAACAACAACAAAAAATTGATAAATTAATAGATCCTGGCATGTAAAATATTATATAAAGTAAGAAAATGGGTTTGGTTTTCAATAAAAAAATACTTCGTCCCTAATTGTATGACAGTATCTTGAAATTTCCTTACAACTTTTCAAAGTTTTTTTTTCTCAAACTGTCCTTTACAATAATTAATTTTTACCAAAATATTCTTAATTATTTTAATTCACAAATAAATAATGTTACCAAAATAAATCTCTTTCTTAATATAAAATTGCAGAGTTGAAGAGAATAATTTTAAAAATTAAAATCCTACTACTATTATATATTATTATGAATGCATTAACTATGTAAGAGTAATTTCATTAAAACAATATAATTTCTAGAAAATTCTAATCTTATCGACTAAATCAGTCAACCTTCTTAGTAAGTAATCAATGTCTTATATTTAAACCAGCATAAACTCATGCGCGATAACTCAGGCGCTATCTGTGTACGTAGTTTTTAAATATTTGTAATATTATATTAGTAGATGATATTGTAATGTTATTAAGTTAATATATAAAATAAAATTATATTTATTAAAAATAAAGTGAAATATATTATAAAAGATGAGAGAATAATATTTGATAAATAAAGAAAAAAAAGTAGAGATAGACGATTTTATAAATAACGTGTAAAAGTAACGGTCAATTTTCAAAAATTTAATAAATAATTAGATTTTAAAGGGTAAAATTGGTATTTTGAAAAGTGGACACAAAAGAGGGAATCATCTTTATATATTGTTATAGATAATAGATAAATTATACATATATATTAAATTTAATTTTAATGTTACCAATATAAAAGTTTTAAACTATCAATGCCTTGAAATTTTAATGACTTCTCAGCCAACAAAATTCACTCTTAGAATTTGTTGATTGCTTCAATAATAACACATAAAATTAAAAGAAAAAAATGTAATCATGTAATACCCTCCTTTAATTTGAGTAGAGGTCAAACTAAAGATATGTGTACTTTAATAAGACTCGTGAAGTCATGCACTTGTGATGGTAATACATTGCTCTACCAAGCTGCCACACACATGGTTAATCCTTGTCACAGTCATAAGAACCATGAGGTCGTTCTTATAACATAATTTTTTGCCACTCTCATTACCTAACCATTCTCCTCTACATGAGTATGAATGATTAGTAGAGTTCATGATAGTTTCACACAATGGAACAGTCTTTACCGCAATACACACCCTAGTGAATCACATATCAAATAGGATTTCCTCCGTATAAATCCCTACATCACTACCAAGATAACTTTACTTAACTCCTTTTTGAATAAATACATATATACAAAGTAACATCTTATCAAATTCCAAACAAGGATTGGAAATTGTCAAATACCGCCCAACGACACAAACTACCGCCCTACGCCACCCAACTAGAGGTGCCTCTAGAAGAGTGTCGCCCACCATGATCCATGCAACGCCCAATGCCACCTTTGATGACCAGCAAGCCCAAGGTGGCTCAGTGAGAACACCATTGGAGCTCTCATGGTTTAATTCTAATTATGGTGTTGGCACCCAAAGACACCAAGTCAGTGAACTCTCTAACTTTGGATTTGAGTTGACCTAGTAACAACAAAACCAAAGACTCACTACTTAAGTGGCGCTCGGCGTATCAAACCCAAACTCCCTCTTTGAGCTTTGATTGAGTAATTTGATACTACTTGAGTTAATCCCCACTTAATAAACCTACTATTCTTAAAAAATTTATATTCTTAACATCAAGCAGTGTCATATTACCCAATTCAAAGATTTCGCAAAGTTATTTCAAATTCATAGACAAACTAGAAATGTCATGTTATTCACATATCACATTTGCACACAAAGTAATACACAATTATAACAAATTCAATATACCACGCATGCTCAACATTAACTCAACAACTTTAACAGACCATTCATCATTTCAGAACAAATTAATCACTAATTATAAGCTCAAGATCACAAAATTCTCAATTTTAACAAAACAATTAAAACAGTTAAACATTCAAAAACTAGGATTAATTTCCCTCACCTGGTGTGATAGCTCTAGGTGCTCTAAAAAACTAAACTACCTTCAACCCCACAAGATGCCTATCTACACTTAAAAACATCACAAAGATTATCATACCATATCATCATGATCATATTGATTAGTAAAAACTCATAGAGTATAAAATCACCACATACGACCAACTGATGATCCCATGCAAAGAGAGAGGAAACCACAACCACAAGAAGAAAGGCTAAAAGACCAACTTACTCTGTTGGAGATTTTAATCGATTACTCTTGTAGAACTCAATGATTTGATCACAAAAGTGGTCTTTGATGGTCAAATAGGTGAATGAGAAAGCCAAAAACTTAGCGAGAAACAAAGGATTCTAGAAAAAAGTTGTTTCTAGAGAAATGATTTTATATTAAATGAACTCCAATTATTAAAAATCTATTTATAATTTAAATATTTTATTATTAAAATAATATAGTGTTCTCTTTTTATGAAAAACTAGTATGAGACTCGTGCCTACGCATGGATCGTTTTTTTTTCCCTTATAAGTTGGATTAAGAAAATTAATATTTTTATTGTTATATTTGAATAAATTATTTATTTATATTATTATATTCTATTATTATAATTACATATATGATATTTAAATAAAAAAATAAAAAATAAAAAATTAATTATTATTATTATTATTATTATTTATAATGAATTAATTAAGAGTACATAGAAGTTAATGTTTAAATTTTAAATAGAAGCATATTTAAATATAATGAGATTAAAATGTTTAAATTTTAAATAGAAGCACATTTAGATACAATGAGATTAAAAGAAAAATAATATTGGAAGGTATTGACATATGGAATAAGAAAAAAAAAATGGAGTTAAACATAAATTATTTTAAATAAAAAGTAACATGCAAATATGAATAAAGTGCAAATATATCGTTAAATGTAATCTTATTAAAAATTTAACATGAATTCATGGTTAAAATAAAAAAAGAAAAAGATAGATAAGATATTGTTATCAATGTAGACTTTGACTTTGAGTTAATTGTTTGATGTATAAACACATGTTTTACCGTTAGAGTTGTTAGTATATATTACATCAAAATAAAATGCATATGTACATATCGTTATTAAAATAAAATATAGATATATTATGAACTTTGATCCCGTGCAAAAGAATTATTCGCACATGAATAATTAAATTAAAAAAATGCAAAAATATTGAGATGATAATGGTAAAATATTTTTGTATGTAAATTAATATAATAGTATGCATGATTATAAATTTAACAAATTGTGTTAGGTAATGTTTCGATAAATGAATAATTGAATATTTATTGCAATTAGAAATAAAATGTTTTTGAAATGTAAAAGTTACCGTGTATTGAGTATAAGAATCGGCGTGATTATTATAATAAAAAATACAATTATTATAACCAATAAAAATTATAAAACAGTGACAAAAATATTTTAATAGATAATATTAATGGTTACAAATTCATGGTTAAATCAGTAACCATCAATTATGTAATAAGTAGGCAAGATGCTTGTTATGCGGAAAGTGAAATAAGTCAGTGTAAAATACTCTCCAAATTCTTTATGCCATGATATGTTAACTTCGGAATATCCTGTGTGTCCTTTCCTTTCTTTCTTTTGCTCTTTTTCTCCTGGTGGAGCTACTGCCCTCATAAATTCAACAATAAAGGAACCACAATTTATATTTGATTTTCTTTTCATGTCCAAGGTTCTTGCAAATAACTATAATTAACCTAAAGCATGTAAGAAAACAATACAATAGTAAACAATAGCTCACACTCATCAGAAGTGCTCCAAAATTCCCATCTTGAGAATGGAATCCAGTAATCTGCACATCTCCTGTGCTTGTGGATGAGAATGATCACCTGCAAGAAACTCTTCAACTTCATTATCCACCTCTATTATGCTGCATCCGGGCTTCTTTCTCATCCTTTTTCTTCAATCCTACTCCTAACTTGTTTTGCGTTTGCTTCCCACCCAGCTTCTCTATATATATTGTAAGTAAGAACGTGAGTACCACAGTCAGAGATCCCCATATCAAGCAGCTTTTTCCATACTCTATTCCCAACATGAATATTTTTATGAATTCTACATGCACTTAGAAGAGCACCCCAAACGTTAGCATATCTCAATGGAAGAGATAATACCTCCAAGGGAATACCTTTATTTATTAGAGGGAACATATCCAGCATCATTTAGAACACTCTGGAGAAGTGTAAAAAAAATAATACTCAGATTATGTCCCAATGCAGGCGAGCATCAATTCTTAACAACAAAAAAGTTTTACAAACACAACTGGTAGTTGTTCTTAAAACAGAGTAAACACCAAACCAATTAAGCAGTTTTTCAACAATTGAGAACCTGTGACCAAGATTTTAAGTCATTAATGCCAATTGACAAGATGGCAGCCCAAGTTGCCAGCAAAATTTTTGTATAATTTAAGCTCTATGCATCTATTTGGACCATATTACAGCAACAGACTAATTGGAGTGGTTCAACAGATAGGAAAAAGAAAAATGAAAATGTTCATTAATTAATGAATTTATTAATGAAAAGACAAATTCTAGTAATCTGGAGGAAGGTATTATTAGTTAAATAATCCATTAATCAGATTAATCAGCACTGAAACGTTAAAACTATTGTAGGAGAGAAATCATGGGAACTGCAAAACATGAAAACTGCAAATTTATAATCATCAGAATTGAATCCAATAACCATTGAGTGATTGATTAATTACGGACACCAAAAACACAACTATAACACTTTATCTTTTGTTACATGATCCATAAAATAAAAGGAAAGAAGGTTTATCTGTATCCTCGTATAAATAACCCTAAAGAGAAAAACAACCACCAAGATTCCAAGAGCACATAAACCTAGCAACATTAGACCGGGTTGGCTTACAGAACAAAAATGATTAAAATCAAACTCAAAAATTATTATGGGAAAATGAAAAAAATTAGACCTTTTTCATCTTTTTCTTGAGAACTTCGTCTTAATTTTCAAAAACCTTCGATCTTCTCTTCAACATGGCTCCTAAAAGCTTTGAAAAGAAGTAATCAAAAAGGAAGAAGAAAATGAAAAACCCTAAAGAGAAAAACCACCATCAGATTCCAAGAACACACACAATCCTAGCAACATTAGAACGGGTTGGCTCGCAGAACAAAAATGATTAAAATCAAACAAAAACAATGGAGAAATAATAAAAATGAAACCTTTTTCATCTTTTTGGTTGAGAACTTCGTCTTGTTCTCTAAAAACAACCTTCGATCTTCTCTTCAACAACTCTTAAAATCTTTGAAAAGAAGAAAACAAAGAAGAAGAAGAAAATGAGAAAAAAAAAACTTTAACATGCTAAAGAAACAGATAACACAAATCGGTAAGAAACACCATTTACCTTCATGGAATAAATTCCAAAAACGACCATCAAGAATAACAAACTTCTCTTGAAAATAACACAAAGCAACATAGATCGAAAATGCTGCTACTGACAAGGTAAACCAAAAGATGAGAAGCATTTGAAGCATAAAAATTAAAAAAAAAAGACTAAAAATTGAATCTTTTTTAACTCCTTTTTACAAACCACCTTAAATCTTTACCTCCAAGTCTTGTTTCTCCGAACCTGCAAAATTTAAAACCAAAAGTTCCCAAAAAATTAACAGAAAAATTTCGGTTGAGTCTGGGAAAAAACAAAAGCCCCAAACCTAAAAAATACTTCAACAATATCCTCTGTCAACAGCAACCTACAAAAGTTTAGAAAAAGGAAAAAATGAGAAGCATTTGAAGCATAAAAAAAAAAGACTAAAAATCGAATCTTTTTTAACTCCTTTTTCAAACCACCTTAAATCCTTACCTCCAAGTCGTGTTTCTCCGAACCTGCAAAATTTAAAACTAAAAGTTCACAAAAAATTAACACAAAATCCAGAATCCCAAAAGATGGATCTTTAACTGAGCGAAAAGAGTTAAAAGGGTCAAAAGAGAATAATGACAAAAAACCTCATTTTTTGTCTTGTGGAATCGAAAAAATGGAAGAGCGGAAAGGGTTTTTAAGAGGGAGGAGGAGCATAAAGGGTGTTTATGAGGGAGAGAAGACGAAAGCGTGCGTAGGAGGGAGAGAAGACGAAAGGGTGCGTAGGAGGGAGAGAAGACGAAACACAAAACCTAAAAGATGAACGGGAAGGGAAGATGAAAGGTTAAAAAAAGTTAAAAGAGGAGAATGACAAACAGGCGGGAAAGCGGAAATGACCTAAATACCTATACAATCACAGATAACCCAGGATGCTGAAGAGGGTGTTTTCCGTAAAATACCAAACTCTATCGGTGCACATCACGGACCATATTCAGAAGAAGTTAAAGTGACAAAAAAACCATAAAAATGGACACGTGTCAACGAAATAAATAGGGGTATTTGGTTATTTTCCAGAGGTGTTTGTTTTCATATATTTTAGACATCATTGTTCGTAAGCTATTTTCTAGGTTCTCACAATGGGTTAATGCATTTAGATGGTCAGTTCGTCAATAACTTATATATATTAAAATCATATTTAATTGATTAATTAATTTATTTAATTAGATAAATTAAAATAATTAAACATCTACACATTTAATTACTCTATTATAATTAATAATTAGAATTTAATTTGTAAGTGTTAATGATTTAAATTAGGATTAAGCATCTTTTTAGTCCCTAAGCTTTGACGCGCAATTGGTATCCGAAATTTTGATACATTTTGGTTCTAAAAAATGAATAGATATAGTCTTTTTAACCCAATTACGTTAAATTTTGTTGACATTTCAAACGCGTTTTATACTAGCATTTTAGTTGTTTATATCATTTGACACGTTTACACTTCTATATTTACCGTGAAACGCCTTTGACACGTAAAAACAAATAAGTAATTGAGTTAAAATGACTATCTCTATTCGTTTTTAAAGTTTAGGAACCAAAATGTATCAAAGTTTCGAACATGGACAAATTCCAATTTCGCGTCAAAGTTTAGGGACAAAAACATAATTAACCCTTTAAATTATAATATTATTACATATATTTAGATCTTTGAAGTAATATATTTCAAAAAAGTTAATGTTTTAAATTATTTTTTATTTTAATTTTTAATTTAAAAAATAAAGGTCAACGGGTCATCCTTATCCGTTTTTGATCTCCCAATTTAGTGAGTTAATCGAAGTAGAAAATGGACTGACAGATTAAAAACACTCCAATGTAACTTACCAAATTTTGAATAGTTGGTGAACAAATTAACGAAGCATCGTAACTTACTTTGTCACCATGTACCCTACACCCTATGACTTGATATTACATAATTAAATTCCTCAATCAAATATAATCAGTGCATGCAACTTAGAACACATTGACATATCCAATCTAATAAGAAGGAAATAGAAAAGGGTTTGTTCATCAATTCAATTTAAACTTAAAATCGAATGTAGCAAAATAATTTAAATCGATTGATCATCATTTGTCCAAGCAATTCAAATTATGCACTAGGATTTATCATTGCCCATAACTAAAATCGATTTTGCTTTACACCTTTGTTGATTCTACTCTTAGGTACAATTATTTGGAGAAACTTCCCTGTAATTACTTTTAGAAGAAAGAATGAAAAAAAAACACTTTTAAACAAATTATATAACTAATTAATGCATAAATTAATTCATAGAAATTAAACTATATTAGTTTCTCTAAAAACTTATAAAGATTTTTGCTTTTCAAATAGACAGATAAGGGACTCAGTTATAACAAATAGTAAAGCAAAATAACAATTATTCAAAAGTAAAAGTACTTTTAATTGAGTCAGTCAACTGGATTACTATTCACCTAATTAACTTAATTTACAATTGATAGATTAATAACAAAACAACGCATATAAAGCAAAAAGTGCAAAATTCAAAATCACACACCTTCAGATTACCTGAACTTACAAGGTCTTTAACCTTCCATAGTCTTTATAAATTGAAGCTTGAACAACGAATGGTGTAAAAGATGTAGAAAAGGGGAGAAAATAGAATTTCTTAAATCCCAAAAGGAAAAAAAAAAAAAAAACTACATAAATGAGTTTCCTGTATAAATAAATTCTCACATTGAATTGACCTATTTATAATTGTCAACTCTTTTAGAACTCCTAGTCTACCCTGCCTTACAAGATTTGAAGAAGAACTCATGTTTTAGGGCTTAAATTGAGTAAGATATGCTCAAATTAGTGACAGTATGCTAAACATTTGTGGCAACACATCTGACTCAACTTCAAAGCTAAATTTAACCTGTAATTGGTACCAATTGGCGAATTTGGTACTCCACAAACCTTGTAGATCTTTTTTTCACTGTGCCTACCATATAAGGAACATAAAAATTAGAAATATGCTCAAGTAGCAAGCACCAAAAGATTAAAACGTTTCTTCTAAGTGCAATTCAATTCAATAATCAAAATTGATGTAATATTACCTGACCTACAAATCATTCATTAAAGAACTTATATAAGTAACTGTGTCAAAAGTAGTAACAATGAATCACTTATATTAATAGTGAGGTATCACATTAACACTTGATATGCACAGAAAACAAAAACAAAAAACAAAAATTGTCATACCATAATTACATATTTTTTATTTTTGCTTTCATCATTTGTCCGTATGTTTCAATGATAATATATATTTGTTGGAGATTCAATATATAAAGTAAATTTGTAGTATATAAATAAGAGCAAGTCTCAACTTACAATTTATTTTTCTTATGATAAATTAAACTTAAATTCACTTCACACTATAATATAAAAATTTATTCTACCAAAATTTATTATTTAATTTTTATCAAATTATCTATAAATAAATATCTAGTGTTAAGTTATATTTATACATGTCTCACTGTGATAACAATAGAGAGTAATGAAACCAAACATTCACGTAAAGGAAAACAATAACCAACCCCACTCACCTTCTAACAAAATAAGTTATTCCCCCAAATACACTAAAAATCCATATGATTTTCAGTGAACTTATTCCATATGTCGAAAATATTTCTTTCGCATTTGGTAACATACTTTCCACTAAACATTTTTAGGGAAAATAAGTTGGCAAGTAATACATTGGGTATATTTTAAAGAATTTATAATTATGATTAATTTACTCTTTCTATAAACAAAGTAGTTGTAAGCTAGGCAATTTTATATATGCATACATATATGATATAAAGAACATATTAAATTACTTCTAAAATGATATCAAGAGAGTCAATTTTTTATACAATGCTTAAATGTAAATTACTTATTTGGACCATCATAAGCGAAGATGTTAATATATGATAATATTAGTTACACAAATGCATGTACAACTGTATTTTCTCTTGTATAGAGTTGTCCTTTCTCTTGTATTTATATAAATACAAAATATTAAGTGACTTTCACAATATCAATAACATTAGTTTAATTACTCGGATGGTACTCACACTTTGGTGGAAGTGTGTCAATCTAGTACCCGCTTTTAAAAAAATGTTAATTGCATCCTAATTTTTGAAAAAAGTGCTTCAATTAGGTCCCTTTCAGACGAAAATGACTAATGCTGTTAACAGCATACCACATGTCAGTATGTGGGTTTTTTAATTCTTTTAAATTTTTTTATTTTTTTTTAATTTTTTTAAAAAATAAAAATAAAAATACCATATGTCAGGTCTCTGGTGTGACACGTGACAATATAAGGCCACGTGCCCGTGTCACCGTATTGTGTTGATTTCAATTTATTCCTCATATATGAGGACTAAATTGAAATCAATACAATAACATATGATAGTGATATAGACTTATGGCATTACAATGTCACGTAGCACTAACAATGCCACGTGTGACATCATGGACCTGACATGTGATATTTTTTTTTCAAAAAATTAAAAAGAATTTAAAAATTAAAAAAAAAAAATCATAGACTGACATGTAACACACCGTTAACAGCGTTAATAATTTTTGTATGAAAGGTGAAACACTTTCAAAAGTTGAATGCAATTGACACTTTTTTAAAAGTGGATACCAGATTAATACACATCTATTAAAGTGATACTATCCAAATAATTGAACCATAACACTTGTATGCGCAGTTTCTTTGTTATCTCTCTTTCGTTTCTCTGTTCTCTCTCATTCGTAAATCTAATATGGTATCATGATTCAGGTGCCGGTCTTCATGTCACTAGTGAATCCTTAAATATAAAACAACATCAACAATTTGATGGACCAGATCAAATTTTCATAGGAAATGATGCAAGTCTGTGAATTAATAGGGTTGGTTCCTATTATTTTACATCCCCTTATAATTCTTGAGTATTATTTTAGTTACGTAATTTGTTGCATGTTCCTTCTCTCACTAAAAATTTGTTGAGTGTAAGCCAATTTGTCAAAGATAATTCTGTGCTTTATTAGTTTCATTTTGATCAGTGTTTTAATAAATCTCAGGAGACACATAGTATCCTTCTTCGTGGTGATGGCTTGTACTACTTCCACCATGTTCAGCTCAAGCCTCCTTCTGCTTCAATAAATGTTGTGTCTAGTAATGTCAATATTGTAAATAAAAATGCTCAGTTGTTGCATTCTAGATTAGGGCATCCTATCTCTCATGTACTGTAACTTGTTTTTAAACATTGTAACATGTCAGTGTCTCCCATGAATAAATCCAGTTTTTATGCTTCTTGTTGTGCTAGAAAGTTGCATAGACTTCCTTCTTCAGACTCATATTCTGTCTATTCTCCGTAAGAACTGATTTTCACAGATTTATGGGGACTGCTCATATTTCCTCTTATGTTTGCTATAAATACTATGTCTCTTTTGTAGATGCTTTCTCTCGGTAGACATGGATTTTTCCCTTTAAAAATGAATTTGACACTTTGTCTATTTTTCAAACCTTTAAGATATTAGTTGAGTTTCAGTTAAACACTAAAATTAAGAGTGTTCAATCTGATAATCTGATTGGGTAGTGAGTATCGTTCATTTACTATTTTTTTAGCGGATCAGGGCATTATTCATAGATGTATTTTCCCTCACACGCATCATCAAAATGGCATAGTAGAAAGAAGCATCACCTCATTGTTGAGTTGGGCCTTATACTCTTACATCATGCCTCTTCCATTAAAATTCTGGGATTATGCTTTTGTTACTGCAGTTTATTTAATCAATAGGATTCCTACGTCTTTTCTTCATTTTGCCATTCCCAATTCTATTTTATTTCATAACAGTCCTAATTATATTTTTCTCAAGACTTTGGGTGTTCTAGTTTTCCTCTTACGGCCCAATCATACTCATAAACAGACTCTTCAAGATACTGCTTGGCAAGTTGCTATGCAGCATAATATGATGCCTTAATGCACCAGAAAATGTGGAACTTGGTCTCTTTACCTGTTAACCACAAGGTTGTTGGTTGCAAATGGGTTTTTAGGGTCAAGGAAAATATTGATGGCTCTATTAATAAATATAAGGTCCGTTTAGTTGCCAACCGGTTTCATCAGGTGGTTGGGTTTGATTTTCATAAAACTTTTTCCCCTGTCATCCAACCTGTTACTATTCACATAATATCAACTGTAGCTCTCTCTTTTGGGTGGAAGCTTTTTCAACTAGATGTTAAGAATGCATTTTTGAATGGTATTTTGGAAGAAATTGTTTATATGCATCAACCTCTTGGCTTTGAGGTAGCTAACAAATCTCAGGTCTACAAGCTAAACAAGGCTCTTTATAGGCTCAAGCAAGCCCCCAGACAATGGTTCAATTGTTTATAGCACAGTCTTCATAAGCTTGGGTTTTTTAACAATACTTGTGACACCTCTTTGTTTATCTATAAGAAAGCTTCTGAGGTGCTTTATCTTCTAGTCTATGATGGCACCATCATCATTGGCATTTCTGATTCTCTCATTCAACATGTTACGAGCAGTCTTAATGCCACATTCTCTTTAAAACAGCTTGGTCAACTGGAGTATTTCCTTGGTATGGAAATCAAACATTTATATGATCAATCAGTTGTAATGACTCAAACTAAGTACATTCCGGATTTGTTCCATAAAACTCATCTGGTCGAAGCTCACACCATCTCCACCCTCTGGGTCTCTAATTGTAAGTTGTCTAAACATGGTGCAGATCTCTTTATTGATCCTACCTTATACCGATCTATGGTGGGGGCGTTGTAGTATGCCACTCTAACAAGGCCTGAAATCAACTTTGTTGTCAACAAAGTCTGTCATTTTGTGGAACATCCTCTTGATTCTCATTGGAACGTTGTCAAACGCATTTTGCGCTACTTGAAGGGTACATTGTTCTATGGTCTGCATTTTCATCCAGCCTCTTTTAATAGTTCTGCATCTTTGCGTGCATTCTGTGATGTTGATCGGGCATATGATGTTGATGATAAACGGTTTACATCAAGTGTCGCTATTTTTCTAGGCCCAAACTTAGTATCCTGGTGGTCACGTAAACAACAAGTTATTGCTCAATCAAGTACTGAAGCCGAATACAGAAGTCTAGCTCAAACTTTTGTTGAACTGTCGTGGATTTCTAAGTTGTTAACTAAACTTCAGGTTCCATTCTGTTCTCCTGTACTTTACTGTGACAATCATAGTGTAGTTTATACTGCCCATAACCCAGTTTTTCATCACAAGACCAAACACATGGAAATAGATGTGTTCTTTGTTCGCGAAAAGATTTTGCTAAAGCAACTGCAAGTCTCACATGTTCATGCTCTTGATCAGTGGGCAGATGCTCTCACAAAACCTCTATCTTCCTCTCGGTTTATTTTTCTACGTTCCAAACTCAATCTGAAGGCTTTTTCTTCTGAAAAATCTTCATCTTGAGTTTGAGGAGGCTGTTAGTATATGATAATATTAGTTACTCATTTACACCAAAATGTTAAAGAATCAAATCAGATAAATATTAAATATAATTAGAGGACCAAACTCGTATGATTAATTTTTTTAATTTTAAATTAATAGTTTGCAGTAATATTTTAACTAATATAAACAAACATTAATTAACATAAATATACAAAACAATGTAAGGTGATGCATAATTTGTTTTCAAAAGACTTATTATAGCCATTCATAAATGTTATCAGACCAAATGGAATAAAAAGCAATTATCAGTTGGGAAAGAATTTTAAGTGAATAATTCTTTTATTAAAAAAATCAAAATATTGTATAATAAAACAAGTTGTTGGAATAAACAATTATAAAAGAAATTAAATAAAATTTTATTTTGAAAAACAATAATTTGAAAGTCTTTTGTATTTATGTTTTTCTTTCGTTTTTTTTTTTACTTCATTTTGTTTGAGGCTAAACCAATTTTGGTTGATATATGGGGTGATAGTAAAAATAAACTTTGAAAAGGCTTATGATTTAGTCAAATGGGAGTTTCTCTATTATATGATAAAAATATTAGGATTCTGCTCAAAATGGATCCAATGGATAAAAAGCTATTTGGAATCTGCATCAATTTTTGTGTTGGTTAGCGGAAGTCCAAGAGAGAAATTTAAGCCAACAAAAAATTAAGACAAGGTGACCCTTTGGCACCATTCTTATTTTTTATTGTGATAGAAGGCCTATCTGGAATTGTTAGACAAGTTGTGGGTAAAAATCTACTAAAATGTATAAAGGTGGGAAAAAAGGAAGTAGATGTGAACATACTCCAATTGGTTGATGATACATTTTTTTTTTCCAAGCTGAAACCCAAAACATTTTGACTATTAAGAGCATTCTGCATTTTTTCGAATTGGCATCAAGGTTAAAGGTAAAGTTTCATAAATACAAAGTGGGAGGAATTGGAGTAGACAACCTCATGATCTACAGATTCTCGATCTTATTGAATTGCAATAAAATGTGTATTCCTTTTATTTACATAGGCATGCCAGTAGGATGTAATCATAGGAAGAGATATTTTTGGAATAGTATGGTAGATAAGATTAGAAAGAAACTAGCTAAGTGGAGAAGGAAGGTTTTATCCTTTGTTGGCAGAATTGTACTCCTAAAATCTGTAATTATAGCCCTACATTTATCTTATCTTTTTTTGTTCATGATGTTAGTAAACGTTACAAAAGAGGTGAAGAGAATTCAAAGGGATTTTTTATGGGGTTTAGGTCAGGATCACAAGAAGATAGCATGGGGCAAATGGGATACCTTATGTAAGCCTAAAAATGAGGACGACCTAGGAGTTAGAGATCTAGAAGCATTTAATAAGGCTTTACTTGGTAAATGGAAGTGGAGGATGGGAACTAATAAAGATGGCCTATGGAAAGAAATTTTGGAGTCAAAGTATGGATCTTAAAAGACCCTGAATAATTTAATCAAAGATAAACTTGAGTCTTTGTGGTGGAGAGGCCTTAGGAAAGTATAAGGCAAGGAACAAAATGAGAACTGGTTTGATAATAATATTTCTTGGAGTAGAGAATAGACAAATAAGATTTTCTTTTGGAAGGATAGTTGGCTTGGAAATTCTTTCTTGTTAGAAAATTTTCAAAGGATGTATGCTAACTCTATTACACAAAAGGCTAAAGTAGAGAACATTAGAAGTTGGAATAATAGGGTTTTAGAAAATATTTCAGTTTTAGAGATATGTTTCAGTTTTAGAAATTAGTTATTATTTTAGATTAGGAGTGGGATATTCTAAATATTTTATACTTGATATTCTGTTATATTTTGCTCTATATATAGAATATATCAATAAAATACAATATATTCCTCCATATAACATATCACATATATCTCATATCTCATATTTTCAAAAGCCCTAAAAATACCAACAAGTGGTATCAAGAGCCATTGTTCTTACTGCCGATAGGATGGAAAGAAATATGTCACACGTCGTTATTCCGCTCTTTGATGGTGAAAGTTATGATCTATGGGCGGTAAGGATGCAAATATATCTAGATGGGCTAAATCTATGGGAAGTCATGGAGAAAGATGATGTTCCCTTATCTGAAAATCTCACCGTGGCTTAAATCAAAGCGCATAAAGACAAAAAACCAAAAAAGGCAAAGGCAAAGTCATGCTTGTTCGCAGGTGTTTCACAAATGATTATGACCAGGATCATGACTCTAAAGTCTCCCAAAGATATTTGGGAATACTTGAAAGTAGAATATGAAGGGAACGAGAAGATTCGAGGCATGAAAGTTTTGAAGTTGATAAGGGAATTCGAGATGCAAAGAATGAAAGAGTCAGAGACAATCAAATAATACTCAAACAAATTGTTAGGTATTGCCAACAAGATAAAATTGTTGGGAAAGGAGTTTCTAGATTCCAGACTCGTTGAGAAAATTATGATGTCAGTGCCGGAAAGATATAAGGCATTTATTACTTCCTTAGAAAACACAAAAGATTTGTCTACAATTACCTTGACAAGGTGATACATGCATTGCAAGCACAAGAACAACGAAGATTGATGAGAGAAGATCATAAGGCAGTTAAAGATAATTTAAATTACACTGAAGAAGAGAATGTTCTCATAATCAAGAAAAATAGAAGGAGCAAATACAACAATACACAGGTTTTTCCATCTTATCCCAATTGCAAGAAAAAAGGTCATCAACCCAACTGGTGTTGGTGGAGGCCAGTTGTCAAATGTCACAAATGCGTCAATTGGGACATGTGGAAAAGGTATGCAAATCCCAAGATTCTCAAGAAGATATTCAAATTGTGGAGGATAAATCAGAGGAGAAACTACTTCTTACAACGTCATGTGTCACAACCAACAAATCTACAAAAGAGTGGATTATAAATAGTGGTTGCACAAACCACATGACTCATGATAGAGAACTTTTCACGGAGCTCAACAAATCAAATATTTTCAAGGTAAGAATTGGGAATGGAGAACAACTTATTGTGAAAGATACATGAACAGTTTCAATTAAAACTCATTCAGGTATCAAATTAATTTTTATGTCTTATATGTTCATGAGATTACCCAAAATTTGTTAAGTGTTGCCCAAACCATGGAGAAAGGTTACAAGGTCTCCTTTGAAAATAAAGTTTGTGATCAAAAATGCTAACAACATAGAAGTATTCAATGTCTACTTGAAAGACAAAAGATTTGCCTTGGATTTCATGAAAGAGGAATGTGCTACAAATAAAGTAAGTATGTAAGAAGGATCAAAATCAGAAGATAAATATCTCTGGAAGAAAGTAGATATCCAAGTTAAGAAAATAGATAGAGGTTCACATTCTAATAGAACAAGATTGATAGATGTCAATGATGATCTATTTGTACAACTTTGGAATATTAAAGCTTTACCAATTGTCTTACACTTTGCATGGAAAATAATCTTAAACAAAGTCGCAACGTGTAATAATTTGATCACAAGAGGGGTGAGTGTGAGAAGTGTTCAACTTAGCTCAAGCTAAGACTTCGATGTGGATAACTAATAAAGTTTCAAATGTGAGATTCACATACTTAAATCGGTGCTTGTGTCCAGATTTGTTCATTAAATCAATAGTGGATTAGAAGTTTGTTTTTCTTTTTGGTTAGTTGGGGGATGCTTTTGTAGCTGTTTGAGGTGCAATCTTGTCCACATACATAACATGGTGCTTTTTTGCTAGGTGCTTTGAGGTATATGTTGTTTGCAATATCTTTTTGAAGTTATATTCTTACATAACTATTTATTTGTGCTCATCTAATGTATCATCTAGACTTAGGCTATATAGCTAGAGATTTCTTTTGCAGAACACAAAGTGTGTGTTTATCAACAGGATGGAAAACAAAAGACAAATCTTGTCACAAAATTGGCTAAGATAATGATTTTTCCTTGAACTTGTGGAATCCTCAACATTCTTTTATCTCTGTCTTCATAAATTTATTCGGTTTTACTTGTAGAATAGTTATCTTAAACTATTATATCTTCTTTTTGGTAGATTATGAGTGTTGCTTTCTCTTTTAGTTTTATGTGATTTTGTTCTTTGCTTTTTTGATGTGTAAAAAAGTGAAGCATTTTGCTCTGTTCATATATTTTTTATTGTTGATAAAAAAAATTATTAATTCATTTAAGATTGAAAAATTGTTGAATTGATTAACGTATAGTTGGTTCAATACCATGTTCACAAGAATTACTTTTAAGAAAAAGTTTACTGTAATTATCTTTTAGCCCACAAGTTAAGTTTTTCTTCTATTGATATAAACTAGTATTATTTACAACCTAAGAGAACAATGTGTTTTTTATTTATGTCAAACACATTTTTTTAATTGAGTTTTTTTCAGTAAATAGTTTTTGTTTTCTTATGTCAACATAGGTTGAGATTATTTCTCAACTAACATTAGTTAATATTCTCAACCAACATTGTAATCTTTTAGACGATTCTCTTTGTTTTAAAATTTTGAGTCATGAGTGATTACATTTTAAAAAATACTCAAATATTTACATTCAAAAGAAAACTCTAGTTTGTTTTATATGTAAAACCCTCTTTTTCTGCCTTAATTTTTAAAGGACTGTCCCTAATCTAATAGGTCTAAGGGCTGACCCATAGGGTGTCTAAGGCCCCTAAGGCAGCCAAACCCCTCTCACTTCTGTCATTCTTGCAGAAACAGTACTCTCACACCCTCCTTTTCCCTAAGAGGCTCTACTAAGGTTTAGCCCCAATCTTGGTCAAGTAGCTCAACCTCATTTCTTGCTCCATGTAAGTTATTCTCCAGCTCATACTTCTCCTCTCTAAGCATATTTTCGTATTTTTCAGTTAGGGTTTCGTAGTAAACTCATTTTAAAATTTGTTCCGTTATCTTGTTCAGTTCATAAATCTGTTTCGTGAGCTACTGTGCTCGGCTATTGGGTGTCAAAGTCTTTGCTAGCTTATTTTCAGGTAAGGGAAGTTAGGATTTATGTATTTAAAGTTATTTTGTCGATTTTTGGTCTGTTTGTATGGCTGTGATGCTTGAATGAAGTTGTTGGTCGAATAAAAATGTATGGTGTGCGAGTATGTTTGATTGATGTGGCGCTACTCTTTTTCTACAATGCACACTTTTCGTAAAATGAAGATTCCTACTGCGTTAACCGTTGGATCGAGCTGAAATTTTAACAGCTGATTCTTAACACAAAATTCTTGACTTTGATCGGTCGAATCTTTAATCGAAGCTCTGTAGTGAGAGCAGTTTTTATCTCAAGGTCACTGTAGTTTGGTTGTTGACAACACTGCACACTTTTCGTAAAATAAAAATTACTACTTCGTTAACCGTTGGATCGAGCTGATATTTTAACAGCTGATCCTTAACACATAGTTTTTGACTTTGATCGTCTGATCTTGAATCGGAGCTCTGTAGTGAGAGCAGCTTTTATCGCAAGATCATTGTAGTTTAGTTGTTGACAACATTGACCTTGTTGCTTGTTTGGTTTACAACTTTCTTTATAATTATTCAATTAAGTTGGTTCTTGTTTCATTTGGTTATTGATTCAATCATATTTAATTTGAATATAAATACAAAAATTTTCTGAGCTTTACACAAGTTACAGTTTTATTTCTAAAATCCTAAATCGTTTGCATAATGTGATGTTAAGTTAGATTGTTATGTTAAAGCATGAGATAAGTGAATATGCATGAGTAAGAGGGTGTATGAGTTGTGAATGATGAGCTTGGATAAATCTTGGCATGTGATTTCAATGAAATGGTTGGTATCAAAATGGCATGGTATTGATATGAGGTGAAATTCTATATTCATGGATTGGGAATGATGAGTTGGAATGGATTCAACATCGAATATGAATGAGGATTTGGTTATAAAGGTTGGCATGAGAGTTATGTGCATGATAAATCTTTCTTGATTGATCGAGTATGATTGGTATGTGTCAGTGCATAATTCCTTGGAATCTCTAAGTGAGATTTCAGGGTCGTGCTTCAGTGGTCGGGACATAATTTCATGGCCCCGGGACGTAATTCCATGGTCCTTGTTAGTGGGTGTCCATGGTGGTGCCCCATCTATATAACTTGGTAAGGATTCAAGGTAAGGATTGCATCCTAACACTCTAAGGAGTCAGTCTCACTTAGAGCGGACTGACTCCTGTGGTGAGAGTAGCAGGAGGCCTGAAACTCATTTAGGGCTAACCTTGTATGTGAGGGAATTGATTCATTATAACACTTGTAACACATAGCTCAGGGGTGAGCAGCTCGGAGTGGGGTGAACAGAGGTATCCACCACAAGTGCAAGCATCCGCTAAATCCGACCAGGTTATATGTATCCGAATGAGTCGAGTCTTAGTGTATTGATTTGAAAGTCATAACATGCTTGGGTGTTGTATGTATATTGGACTGTGAAAGTATACCTGATTGCATGATGAAAATCTTTTTGGCTCTAGGTTACCCTTTGCGTGTTTGATTGCTTGTATGTTGTTCTTTTACTTTTGCGATGTTCATCAATTTATTGATGGGAGCAGATGCGAGAGGAAATTGTGATCAATAGGGGAGAGAAGAATCCGCTGCATAGTTTTTCTGGACTGGACTTTTTGTGCTGATTGGGCTTTTCTTTTAAGGCAATGACCCATGTATTGTCTGGCCTTTGGGCTTCTTCTTTTTTGAAAACTTTGTCATTATTCCTCTATGTTTTATTTGGCATTTGGCATTGTGGTGTGTCTTGATTACTGTATGGAGTTGTGATTGTACTCCAGGACTGCTTAACATATTATTCTATGTGACGTTTCCTTTTAATTTAGTTTATTAATTAAATGGGACGTTACATTATACAATATAATATTGTAAAATAAATGTATTGTAAACAATATTATACATAAAATAAACAATATAACAAAAAATAAAATGTCAATATATTATTTAATAAAGTGAAAATAAAAAATGTCCATATCATGTTTAAGAAAATAATAAAGTTGTGTTTCGTAAGTAAATAAAAAAATATAATAAAATATTTCTTATAAGAACAACAAAATTAATTAATATTGTAAAGACAACGAAAATAATTATTAAAACTGAATAATTAGAACTTACTGAACACTATTTCAGTAATATTTATAATAACGTCACAAACGACTATAATGTCATGTTTACTCAATATTAGTAGTAGAAACCAAATAAACTTTTCAATAAAGTAAAGAAAAAAGAAAAAAAAAACTAACTAAAATTACTAGTGAGTTTTCATATTTAAAAATGTTACTGAATCTGTAATCTGTAATAAAGAATGGTTTTATCAAAACAACAATTTATATAGTCTAATACTGATATAAAATTGTACAAAATTCAATGTATAAAAATAACAAGAAATTCTCTATCCTCTTTTCTTTTTCTAATTTAAAAATCTTTAATGATGGAAGAATGGTTGATTTTAAAGAGTGAGTAAGAATATTAAAAAAATATTATTAAAATAATTCACGTAATTAATAAAAAAATATTAAAGAAAAAAGAAATGAAGTTGAGTATGTCACCTTGAAGCGTCACCTACGTTTTCGGAAATAGAAATAAAACACAGCAACCACGGCTGCACCTCCGGCTGCCACCAGCGGCCACATAAACCCTAATCCCTTCTTCTCTTCCTCGTCCTCAATTTCGCTGTTCTGTTCCATTTCCACACCCTTCGCTTCCTCCAAATATATGATTCTCTGTTTCAGCCTTTCAATCTGTTTCTCTTTCTCGCAAACCTTCTCTCTCATTTCCTCCTCCATGCGAACTCTCTTGCACCGCTCCTCGCTCTCCCGCACTTCCAGAACGCCGATCCTCCGCTCCAGATCGCGCACCTTCATCTCGCCCTCTGCGTTCATCTGCTTCAGAGTCTTTGTCTCCCTCTCCAGAAACCTCAACATTCTCTCTCGATCCTCGAGCACGCTGCTCAGCACCACTGCCTCTGATCCGGCCTCCTCAGCGGCATTCATCTCCGACTCCAGTTCCTCCGCCTCTCGCCGCAGCGACTCGATCTCCATCTTCAGACTCTGGATCTCGTCCTTCTTCGACGCATTATCGCGCTCCAGCGCCTCCATCTTCGACACGACGCCGTTCGCGATATCCATCGCGGTGGGAGAAAGTAAATCGACGAGATTCGATCGGTGTGAAGAGTGCTCGTGATTTCTCGGTGGCGAAAGGGAGGAGTGAGAGGAACAGTGGATAGTGAAAGATTGATGAGTGGAAAGGAGTGCGAGAGAATGAATGACGAGGTCACGAGGACGAGCGTTTTCCGGGAAAATTTGGGAGGATTTTCCGGGAAAGGGTGAAGGAGAATGCAACTTTCGCGCGCATAGAGTTTCATTCTGTTATCGTTTTCATTTCCCTCTGGAACGTTGGATTTAAACGTCAAATCTTATCTTGCTGAATAAAATAAACAAATAGTTTTTTTTAATTTAAATTATTTTATTATGAGTTAAAAAACAATTTCTAGAGACATTGAGATCTTAGGAAAAAGATAGATCGGGTGTAAGAAAAATAAAATAACGTTCCATGATTCCATAAATTATAACGAATAACTTTTTGTAAAAAAAAATGTTTACCTAAATTTCCAGTTAACTATTTGATGCATTAAATAAGAGAAATGATATTTTAACAAAAAAAAAATTAACAATGACAAAGTACCAATTTGAATAAAAAAATATAACTTTATTATTTTATTTTGATTAAAAAATAAAAGATTTATTTATTTTAATTTTATTTATAGAAACTTTATCAAATTTGTTAATTTGCCAAAAAAAATCTTTGTCAACACATAATTTTCAATTAAATAATTTAGCAAAAATAACACGCTATCGCAAAACTTTATTTAAACTTACAAATGTTGAATTTTCACCTCAAGAGAATTGTTTCTTAGAAAATTTGACCAAAATCCATTTATGAAAGAAACACTTTTTACTAGCTTTTTTATAAAACAAAATCAAATGTAATAAACATCTTTTCTCACACCAATTTAAAAAATAAAAATTAAATCAATTTTATACTATCAAATGCCTCCTTAGATATTGGATTAATCTCAATTTCGCACATTCTCATGCCTCTCACTTTCTTAGTAAATTGTCTTCTATTTGTAGTAATTTTGACATCACTACTCGTTAAATATTTTTCTTTCTCTTTGATTGCCATTATCAGAAAACATAAAATCACTATTTTAAACCTTAACTTTATTTTAAATTAAACTAGAAATTTTAAAGATCTTGTATTGACCCGCTACAATAACAGTGTCACCATTGATGTTCACTATATCTTATTAAACAAACAATAAATGACACATGGCAACATAGATCAGAATAAATAACTTCATATTTTTTAAAAATGAAAAATTAAAGACCAAAAACTAAACGTGCTCAATTTAGAGGAAATAAGATGATACTTAAGTCGTTTATTTGGTAAGGTATATGAGATGCTAGGTTTGTGAAATCCCATTAATCAAATTAAAGTACAAACCTCCAAGACATTTATTTGAAGGATGCGTCTTCAATGCAAACACCTAAATGAGGTTATATGGATTCATTTATAATATAGGACTAACTTTCATCATCAAAAGTCTCTTGACAGTTCTAACCAAAATTTATACAAAGCATCACCAAGAAAACAGTTCTAATCCTAAAAATGTCATTTTTTTTTTCTCTGGAAATTTTGCCCCTTAGTCAAATTATTCACAAGAAAAACACCCTTCTGCTAGAACATTCTTGTCATACCATACTGAACAGGGCCCATTTTTCTATGAGCAGTGGCCCCAGCTGCAGCACTGCTTCCACCATATGTCTTTGGCTGCAACAAGTTTGTCTCTATGACTAATTGATCACCTTGTTCTAACTTGTTAACCCCTGCCCTTGTCATAAAAAATGGATTTGTATCAATATTAATAGCTATTTCTGGTGCCCTCTTGGCATTAACTCCAAATTGTTCTTGATCATGTTGTTTTGCTTGCAGAGGCACACTCTTGTCAGCTTCTGTTGCAGTTCCAGTGCTGGATCTCTGATGATAATAGTATGCTGGGGGAACAGGTTGGGTAGGAAGCACAGAACCTCTGATAAACGACCTAGGATCATAAGAATCCTTCACAATGTTATCGTACTCGTGTGGAACAACTGGCCCCACAACTTTAACAGGTTTTGCTGAAAAAAAAAATGAGATTATTAGGACTTCTTTGTTCATTGTTTCAAAAAAAGGGTTTTTTATTTTCTAAAATATAGTCACAAAAGGTAAGAAGGGAATCAAGCATGCCCTTAATTATTAATGAATGATCATGCATGAATACTTAACAGACAACAATGATAACAATGATCACCTAGTGGGATTCTTGGTGGTCCCTGCATTGACCTTGGCACTAGAATTTTTGTATCTCTGGAATTCCTGTTGCATTCCTCAGCAGTTGCTCGGTTTTTGCAGGCAGCAATGTTTGTTTGATCTTTTGGATGCATTGCATTAGAATTTGAATGTACAATGGTTGACCTGTCAATAAGCCAAAAGCATGAGAATATGATCAAACATATTATGCTCTCCTTACAAACCAACATGAATCATACAAGTCATTGATCATGAGCAGAATCAAATTAGTGATTTCTCTCACAGGACTTTCAGTCTTGTGATTACCATCTTAACATAAGCATAATGTAATAAAATGTAACCACTACAATTGGAATGTATCAGATGTCACAAGAAATCCAATGAGCAACTGAATTTATGAATCAGAAATATTATTACCTTGGAAGAGAAACATGCTTTCTTTCAAGTGGCATAACATGACCAGTTTTACCATTTTCCTCCAGATGAGCAAACTGCTTTCTGAATTGATCAACAGCACTGTAAAGAATTGCACCAAAAAAGTAAACTAAGATGGAAGCAAAATTCGAAATTGAGAATACTCAAGAGGGTGAAAAAGATAACATGGAAGACACAGTTGAAAACCAATTACGAAAATAAATACCTTGGATAAAGAAAATTGGTTCTCTCATTTCCATTCATGTAGTCTTTCAATAGCTGAGGATGATACTCTAGAATCTCGCGGAAAATCAGTTCTCGAATTTCGTCCTTTGTGACTCTTCGTCTTTCAAATTCAAACTCCATTTTTGTGATAAGTTGGCAAGATGGCTCCTTCTCAACTTTTGCCAGGCCCTTGAAGTAAGGATCAGCCAATGCCTGAACACACAAAAACATTTAAGAAACAATTATCACAAATGTCAAGATATCACATTATAGATTGTTATTCATTATGATTCATTATATCTTTTATTGTTCACATCATAGATGTCACATCTCAATGCACATAACATAAGCAGCAGAGCATAATGTAACAAACAAACCTCTTCGGCTGTAGGCCGATCTTTTGGATCAAAAGCCAACAACCTTTCCAGTAGACGCAGTGCTAAAGGGTCTGCATTGGGAAACTTTTGAGCAAACGGCACAGGCTGCTTTTTCCTCATGCTAGTTAGGTATCTCCTCGCTTTCTCATTGCGTACCTGCATCCATCACAAAAAATGGTTACAACCGGTTTCAGCAATTTTTGGTGCACACTAAGCTACGCAACTAAAATGGTTCTTCCAGAATTAAAGAAAATATTTACCCGTGATATAGTATCAAGTGAAGGTGTCCCAAGCAGATCTGTCATCAGGTCCAATTGGTGGACTACATTTTTTCCAGGAAAAAGTGGCTTTCCCATTAGTACTTCAGCAAAGATACAACCTATACTCCATATATCAATTGCTGGTGTATACTGCATCAAGATTTACTAAAAAGTTAAACCTATCAAACACACAATTAGCTTCACATTGAGTAAATAATTTATCATCAACCACCAAAATGGTATTGCAGTCAATAATGAAGTGTCAGTTTGGTGGCCGATAAAAAATAACAGAAAACATATGTAACTTACAGAATGATAACAAAGAACAGATTGTCCTTCAGTTCTAGGTCATTTGGTTAGCTAATTGATGGAAAAGGAGATAAAACAATGAATGTTTGATGATGGTATGGTAAGTCTATACTCAGTACATATACTTTGTTTCTCACTTTTTCAATGTCCAAAGAAATCTGGAAAATCTATACCTTTGAGTAAAATGATCCACATAGCTCTGGAGCTCTATACCACCTTGTAGCAACATAATCCTACAGACAAATGCATTAAACAAGCAAGAAGAAGCATCGGTCTCTTCCCTCCAAAATAACAAAAATGAAAACAAGAAAAGCCAAAATATGTAAAAATATATGAAAGAAGCAAACGATGCAATTGTTTAGAAAATAATACCGTCCAAAATATAGTTGTTGGTGTGTCACTGAAGGCAACTCTAGCTAACCCAAAATCACAGATTTTAAGCTTACAGTTTGCATTTGCCAGTATATTCTTTGGCTTCAAATCTCGATGATAGACGTTTGCTGCATTGTAAAGTTAAGAATCAGATAAGCAATATTCACATCAATGCAAGCATACTCGTCAAGAAATAGACAAATGTTAGACCCTCCCCTTAGGTCTCATAATTTTACAAATACTAAAAGTATGCAATTTTAAGATGATTTAAGGGGGAACTGAAAATAAAAAAGGAAACAAAAGTAACTGATAAAAACAATGTGCACAATTCTGACATCTCCATTAGTGGAAATGCTGAAAAAATATTCAGTTTCAGATACAACTTCTGAAAGTAGAAGGCACATGTTATATTATAGGCATTAGCCAAACAATGTGCATTTACATATACAAGTAACTAAGAAATAGCAACGTTTACCACTATGAATGTACTTCAGTGCTCGAAGTAATTGATAAAGGAAAAATTGATAGTGTTCTTTTGTCAAGTTATCATTGGCTTTGATGACGTGATGAAGATCAGACTCCATAAGCTCAAAAACAACATAAATATCTTTGAAGTCCTTCCATGATGGAGGCAGCATAATGTGTTTTATTTCTACAATATCAGGATGTCGAAGAAGTCTGAGCAGTTTTATCTCGCGGAGAATTCGAGCAGCATCCGATATATGCTCGAAGATGTCATGAATCTTCTTAATTGCCACATTTTCTCCAGTGCGAGTGTCAATGGCTGAACAGACAACACCATAACTACCCTTCCCAATGACTTCTTGAATCTTGTACTGGTTGGCATCACCATATTCAGAGAAAAAGTCCATATCTGTAGCTTATTCCCCATAGCAAAACCCAGAAAGTTAGAATTTGAAAGTCTGAAAACATTAGCAAATCAAAACTAAAGCAACAGAGTAAAAGCAAAAGCTTCAGTATAGATAGAAACTAAAATAAAAAGCATGTTTTAGAGAATTTACATTATGGAATTATCATTGTATCAAAAAGAGTCATAATCTCAACAACAGTCAGATTTTATCTCCAGGAAAATGACCATTTTCACACACATTGGAATAACACAGGCAAACTAAAACACATATAGAATATATTAAACACAAAAACATGCATTGCTTCCATCAAGGGGGATTGAACAAGTATTAATAAAGTTATTTTAATAATTAAAAAATACACAAAATATTAAAAAAAATATACAATATCATAATTTTACTATGCTAAAAACTAAAATAAAACACAAATTTACAGGTTCTTAACATTTAAAATACATATAAAAGTCAAAATAAACTATGTCTATCATGTTTAAATTGGCATTTTAATAATATACATCAATATTTATTAATAAAAAATAAGTTCAAAAAAAAGAAAATGACATACTTATGCACTTCAAAATCAACTACATATTTCTACGTTATGTCACCACTTATTGTACAAAATCAAATACATATTTGCATTGAAGCAAATCAACATTTTCTATTTTCTTTCAATTCAACAGGAATGTACACACTGATTCCGCAAGAAGAGCATCAACACATAAAATCTACATGCGTTCACGGACTCCAAATTCCAACTCTTTATACAATCTATTACACATAATTAATTATTTAAAATAAATACAACCCATTCCATAAAAGAAGGAAATGCAGGGACAGAAAAAATAGAATAAATCAGAAACCTAACAAAACAAAAACAAATAGTAGACAAAATCTTATCCGATCAGAAAAAACGTGTAAGCATATAAAACAGTGAATACCACTTGATATTGGCACAAACTTGACAAGGCTCAACTCAACAAGTGTGGAAAGAGAAAAATAAAATATGATGGGATCAATAAAAAAAGCAATCTAATTCGTTAAAAAGGAAGTCAATTACATCAATCCCTCCGAAAAATGTTGAAAACAAGAAGATCTTGCGGTGCCAGCCAAATCATGTGTAAAGAAACATTCTAGAGACAGAGAGAGAAGAACAAAATCATGGATGGACTCTAAGGAGAAATGCTACATTAAAAAAAATTCTCAGCACACACCATTCATTCACCAACACAACCATAGACTCATCACACCGAAAATTTGACTATCTCACACAACATTCAGATTAAACAAAAGCACACAAAACCAATCTTTTGTCCCCAATCCCAATTAGACAATTACAAAGCCAATCAACACAAACACACCACACAATAAAAACTCCACCTTTTTCCGGTGACCTTGCTGCATTTTCCCCTGACACCCAAAAATTCTCCAAAACATACCTATAGAGTGAAGATCAAGCCCAAACTGAACAAAACCAGGTCTCAAATTTACCTCCCTCAGAAAACAAATCCCTCACACCCTTTTCCTCACCCACATTTGCCCCACCTACCCCTGCTCATTATCACAAACCCACAACAATACCAGCTTATTCTCCCTTCCCCCAAACCCTTCTTCACCAAACATAGAACCCAATTGAGATCCCACATGCACCTTCCCTTTCCAAAACCACCCTCTAACATACACTCCACCCCACCAGTAAAAGCACTCTCATTTCCACACAAAAATCCACCTTTCAGCTACCCTCAACCAGAAAACCACAATTTGTTACACCCCACAAAGCCAAACCAGAAGAACAACAACAGAAAGCAGGTGCCAAGATCGTTGAGTGCATAAGATCTGCGTACACCGACAAAGAGAGAGAGAAAATTGAAATTTCTTTCAGAATTTTGAGGCTTAAATCTAGTTGATGCCTTTAGTATATCTTATCCGTAACGTATATTGAGAGATACGTACCTGAATACACAAAAGTACGCATACAAGTGTGATATTATTGTTAATTTGTTATATACAAAATAGAGGGTGTGGGTGTAAATGGGCAAAGAAGGGAGGGTACTTTAGTAAATTTGTGTGGCACAGGGAAGATTCTCTTTTACTTAACCTTTTATGAAACTGTTGTTACGTGTCCCTCTGTGATTGACAGGTGGCATGTTGGTCGGGGCCATGACACGTGGCATCTTCCCATTGGCTGTTGGTTGCAGATGAAGTGCCACGTGGTGATGCTGAAATGTTGGAGGATTGGTTTTGCAGTGCTATCATTGTCTCATTTGCTTTGTCTTTTTAAGATGTGTACTAGTGTGGAAGGATTACGATGAAAATGTGGTGGCACCTCACTTTGCATCCAATCTTCAACTATTTTTCTTAATTACTTATTTGACTTATTTGACTTATGTGATATATTATTCTCACAAGATTATTAAAATAAAAAAAGATAATAGATTTTTCTTCATGAGCTACTAAATTAGCGAATATCTCATTAGTAAACTCTACAATAAATCATAAATATAAGGGTTAAATATATTTTTGGTCCCTGAACTTTCAGTCAATTTTGAAATTAGTCTATTTCGAAACTTTGAACCAATTTAGTCCTTCATCTTTCGAAATACGTGCATTTAGTCCTTTTAATCAAATTTTGTTAAGTTTATTTAATGTTTCGTACACATTTTAAGATTGTATTTGAGTTGTTTATACTATTTGACACATTTTTTCTTTAATGTTAAGTCAAATACTATTATGAAACGTGCTTGAAATGTCAAATAAACTTCACAAATTTTGATTAAAATGACTAAATCCATGTATTTCGAAAAATGAATGACCAAATTGGTCCAAAGTTTCGAAATGGACTAATTCCAAAATTCACTGAAAGTTAAGGGACCAAAAACATATTTAACCCTAAATATAATATAAAAGTTGACATTGATATTATACACATGTCCACAATTATGTTAACAAAAATATTCATTTATTTCTATATAAAGAAATAGTGGTAAAGGTGATATTTTTCAAACTTTTTAAATAAAAGAAATTAGCATAATTGTTTTATAGTTATTATACGTGAAGGGAAAATTTGAAGAATTTAAATTCAAGTCAACTTTCATTATGTAAGTAAGTAATTTAATTAAGCATTTATTCATTTATATAAACTTGTGTACAATTTTAAAAATAAAGTATAAATTGAAAGATAAATATATTTAAAATTAAATAATCTTACAAATATTTTGTTTTAAATACACTAAAATATATCAAAAATATGTGAATGCTAAGTTTATAAAGAAACAAAAATTAAAGAGTGAAAATTTTAATCGTGATTAATTGTATATTAATATTAATTCTCTATTTAAATTTAAATATGTATTTAATTACTTTTAAGTTTAAACAAACTTAGAACTTTTATATTAAAATTATTTTTTATTATATAAAAAGTATAATATATTAATATTTTTTCTATGAAACCGATTATTTATTTTATAGTCAATATGCTAAAAATTTTAACTGTATTTTTTTTTAATTGATGTGTAAGAGAATTAATAAAAAGATTGTTTAGGAACTTTATAATTAATATATTATCATAAACTCTGAACGTTTAGGAATTATTCATAATTATGGTCATATAGTCAAACTTATTAAATTAAAATAAAATAAAGGGAAGTTATTTCATTTTAAAAGATTATTTAACCGTTTTTGGGATATGATTAAAAAATGTTAAATATGTATAACACAAAATTATAATTGATCTTTTGGTCAAAATTTTGATTTTGTTTGGTAGAAAGCAATGGATTTAGTCTCTCCACCTAACCATATTAAATTTGGAAAATAATATTTTAACCCACTTTTCTTGACTCGCTTTTAACCTATCCTTTCAATTACCATTAAATAATTTATTTTGATTCTTTTTAGTGATGTGATGATCACTTTTAACCTATTCTTTCAATTACCATTAAATAATTTATTTTTTATTTTGATTCTTTTTAGTGATGTGATGATGACTTTTAACCTATTCTTTCAATTACCATTAAATAATTTATTTTGATTCTTTTTAGTGATGTGATGATCTAATGATAATTGAAGTGGTAGGTAAAATGTGAGTAAAAAAAGTGGGTTAGAGTATCATTATCCATTAAATTTTGTCCAACGTGACAAAGACATTCTATTAGGACATAATTATGTCCTGACATATTTTGCCCACATATTTTGTCCACGTGTCAATTTTTAATTTTTTCAAATGAAATATTTCTTTTAAAAAACATGCAACAATTGTTTTGCCCACATATTTTGTCCACGTGTCAATTTTTAATTTTTTCAAATGAAATATTTCTTTTAAAAAACATGCAACAATTGTTCTCCCTGTAAATTTTCATCTTCATTTCCAAACGACAAAGCAACGGAGGTGGTGATGGTGACCCTCAATCTCGCAGAAAACGGAGACTAGTGTCATTGGTGTCGGTTGCGGCGATGACTTCTTTAGTCAAAGATTTCCAACGAAGAGGAATGTGTTGGGTTTCTAGTGAGGGTTCGGGACGAGGGATGATGGTGCAAATTCAGAATAAGGGTTTCTAGTGAGGTGAATGGTTTGGGTTTCCAACGAGCATGGATTGTAAAAGCCTCAAAGGAAAAGCTCGATGTTGTTAATGTAGAAGGTGAGTTTCGACAATGGTTTAGTCTTGATGAGAGAAAATTAGGGTTTTGGAAAAGAGAAAATGTGTGTGAAAGAAATGAAAGTTTCAATGAAAAAGTTCCATTATATTAATTTTTGTTTGAATTTGATTTTTTTTTCTGTGAAAAGAAAATCTTCACGTATTTGCTTTTTTCTAATTAGAAAAGGAGGGATAAGACAAAGGAATAAAAACACAAAGAGAAAAAAATTAATAAAACTTATAAATGTCATATTTTTAACTCAATATGTGAAATTGTCATATTATAAAAAAAACATGGCAGATTATTAAAACTGCCATTTAATGAAGATGAATACGGACATGAGTTTTTCCATTAACATACACGTACTTCAAAAAGTTGCAAAAGAAAAAGTCACCTTATCACTAAAGAATGATTTTGTTTTAAAATTTACACTAGGTCAAATGAGACTTGTATTGTTATTGCATAAAACAATAAGATATATTGAATTAATTATATTTACAATTATAGGTTGGGAAACACATAAAACATACTAATTATAAAGAAAATAAAAGTAAAGTATATTACATCTCTTATAACTCAAATTGGTTTTATATATATATATATATATATATATATATATATATATATATATATATATATATATATATATATATATATTTATATATATATATATCAATTCAAAAATACAATTGATGTAATATATGCCTTTTTGCACTAGCTTTTTGTCATATTACATTAGTTATAACATGAATTGGTGCAATATGTCTTAAGTTTGATTTGTCTCTTCTTATTTGTACTGTACCGGATGTTACATTGGATGACATCTACGACCATCATAATTTTAAATTGCATAATTTAAAGATCTATTTTGATTTGTGCAAATTAGAAATGTATTTCAAATTACATAGTTAAAATATATAATTTAGAATTATATATAAAAAATATTATAAATTATATAATTTAGAATAAATTTATGAATCTTAAAATGTATTATGGATTTCACAATCTAAAAATTTATTTTAAATTATAAAAATTAAAAATAAATTTATAGATATGCACTTCAAATTGTACTACATTTTTAATTATGTAATCTAAAAATATATTTTAATTTGTACAGTCCAAAATATATTTCCAAAAATCTAAAAATAAATTTGAGATTATGTAATTTAAAATACATTTCTCAATTACACAATTCAAAATACATTTCTAAACTCTATAATCTATACTATATTTTCAAATCTATAAATATATTTGAAATTATGCAATCTGATATATTTCTAAATTACAAAATGTATAATGCATTCGTAGATTTGAAAGTATATTTTAGATATACAATAAGAAGTATATTTATAATTTATGAATTTCACAATTTGTGAGTCTAAAATAAAACATTTTAGACTTTTTCAACACTAGGTGGAAGTGTAAGAAGAAGCTATAGGGGTGAAGAAAGCATTACCAAGAGAATGCAAACCCAACCATTCAAATTGAGCCCATTGAAAGTTAGAAGAATATGAAGCCTAGCCTGATGACATATGTATTGAACTTTTTTTTCTTCCTTCACCTGCAAGGTCGATCTCTCTCCATACCCCCCAGAAAATTAATATGACCAAATTGTCCTAATAATATTACTAACATATTTTATTTTAATTATGTTAGTAATATTGCTATGTTTCATTTATGTGAATAAAACTGAAATCGAATACCATAAATAAGATCTTAGGTACGAATTTTGCAAATGATAAAAATCAGTTTATTTTTTTGTTAAAAATGAATCATCGATAAAATTGAGGAATTTTTATAATTATAATATTATTATCTAAATTTCACTAAATCTAATTTGTAATCAAATCTAAGCATTACAAAAGAATATTTTATTTTTAAATCTCAACCATTAAATCCCTTTTCCCCAATACTAAAGTTATCTCTTGTTGTACATTTTTTCTTAAACCCAAATTAGTAGCATAAAAAGGTTAATTGACCTTTAAGTTTAGAAAAACATGTTAATCCTCCAGTTATTCCCTGTTGGGTATTTAACCTATGACGCAATCAAAATATTAAAATACTCTTTGATAGATATTTAAAACTCCAAATTTTAGTGTATTTTTTGTTTACCGGTATAAAAAATTAGGAATACACCGGCAAAACCTTAGTGTTTAAAGTTGGAAATATAAATAATTATAAGCGTTGTATTAAATTATTAAAAAAATATTAAATATGATCCTGTCTTCAATCATATTAGGAAATTTTTAATATTTATAATTAATGTTTTATGGAGCATCCATAAAGTATATATTTTGATCATTCGTGTCTAGATGTATTCGGTGCTTATAGAATAAATACAACATAAGAAAACTTGACCGGATACATGTCAACCAAGTGACAATAGCAAAGTTTTGACTAAGTTGACTAGCTTAAAATCGTGATTAAAGTATGATTAAATAGATGAAGTAACCAAAAAATAATAAAGGTAATTAGACATTTGGGTCAAATCCATCCTAGTAACAAACCCACAAATATAATAGAAATAGGAATATTAGTAACGTTTATTAATTATTGCATTTATTACTTTTTGATGTATTTGACTGATTTGAGCATGTGACTCCTGCGGTCATAACTCTTGAGTAGAAAATGATGTACCCTTAAAGAAGCTACTGAACATTCTTGAAGTGTTAATTTAAAATGTTAGAAATAAAATGTTTGCATTGACTCTTTAAGAACATTTTATTTTTCAAAAATTAATTTTAAATTATTTATTAAAATTTGGAAGTTACAACAAATCCAAAGATGACAAATATATTTATCCTATGTCTGAACCTGTTTTGATTTTAATAGAAAATTTTCTTATTAACCGAATATGAAAAATAAGATAGATATTTATATATTTATTTTCTTGTCGTCTTTTTTTCGTATCTTTATTTTTAAATTAATAAAAAAATTAATTTATTATATAATATATGACATTTATCTAATTATTATTTAATGCTTTTATTTGAGTAATTGTATAAGTGTAATTTTTGTCTTGATTTTTAAATTGAAAAAAATTATATTAAATATTTTATATATTATATAGTTGTATTATGATTTTTTAATAAAATAATTATTTAATTAATATTTAAAAACAATAAAAGGTTGGATACGAGTCTACATATAATAATTCCTGATATATAAGATAATCAAATCGCACTGCCATGTCCCATTACTAGACATGACATGGTAAGAGGGAAAGGGAAAAAAATGCTTTATTTCCATAACTTTTGGAACATGTGTTTATTAAAAATTTTATATTTAAAAAGCTATATAATTGTAACTCTAACTACATTTGGTACGAGAAAGGTTTATGTTCTGAAATTATGAATGTTGAAAATTATAACTTTTGAAAAATGGTAAACGTGTATTAAGTAGGCTATAAATTTGTTTGAAATATAAGTTTTTTAATAGAAAATTTACGTAGTATTTTATGTTTGTTTTTATCACAATAAATTGATTAATAAGAGTATCGTAATATTTTGTTTGCATGAGGGCACAGTTATTGTTTAGCATATGTAAGAGTTGTGGTTGGTCAATTTTGTTGGTGACCTTAGTTTTTCGTAAGATGAAATTTTTTGGCCTAAAAATCACTGTCACCAACAACTCCCTAATAACTCTACAAACATTTTTTCAAGAAAAAAAAATTGGTCCAAAATATGGAAGATATTTGATGGAAATAGGAAAGATAAATAGAAACAAGTACAGCAAGATATA
>Ga0214542_1002065_pt1 | contig 41632 bp, 17 predicted proteins | sample CNSS1metaG_FD_160096 | JGI IMG/M metagenome (GOLD analysis project Ga0214542, IMG submission 160096) | Root nodule microbial communities from cowpea collected in UCLA plant growth center, Los Angeles, California, USA - CNSS1 | ecosystem: Host-associated > Plants > Roots > Nodule | place: USA... | reverse complement strand
ATATAGATTTTATGACCCAAGCATTTTGAATCTTTGCTTCACACATAAAAAGGGTGTCATCTGCAAATTGTAGTAGTCCCACGTTAATAGCCTTAGATCCCACATGTACTCCATAATACAAATTTTTTCTTTACAGCTTGTCTGACCATCCCTACTAGACCCTCTACTACTATAAGGAAAAGGAAAGGTGCCATAGGGTCTCCCTGTCTAAGCCCTTTTTTAGGACAGAACTCCCTAGTAGGGCTCCCATTAACCAAAATGGACACTGTCGATGATTCCAAACATTCTTTTATCCATCCAATCCACCTAGCACAAAACCCCAGTCTAACCATCATATAATATAGAAACTCCCAACTCACTGAGTCGTAGGCTTTTTCATAATCCACTTTGATTATTGCCAGTCTCTTGTTCTTAGCTCTATATTCTTCCACCACCTCATTGGCTACCAAAATGCTATCTAGTAGTCCTCTTCCTTTAATAAATGTCGATTGAGAGTAATCTATTATCTTAGGTAATACACTCTTTAGCCTATTTGCAAGGATCTTAGATATAATCTTATTCACACAACCAACTAAAGATATAGGTCTGTAATCCTCCATACCTAGCGGGTTTAGTTTTTTTGGAACAAGTGCTATGAAAGAAGCGTTACACCCTTTTGGAATTTTCCCTTAAGTCTGGAACCATCTTATCGCTTGACAAACATTCGTCTTTATTGTGGCCCAATTATGTTTTATGAATGAGAAATTGAAACCATCCGGGCCTGGGCTTTTATATTTCCTTCACATTCATTTATGGCTTCCTCTATTTCATTGTCGCTTATATCCTTCGTTAAATGCCTATTGTCATTCTCTGAAAGGTTTGGGAATTCAAAATTGTGTAAATTAATGCTCAGGCTCTTGGGTTCAGAAAAACGTTTTTCAAAGGTTTTTCTTACCTCCTCTCTTACCTTAGTTGGATCCTCACACCACACTCCATCCATATCCACTCCTTTTAACTCATTCATGCTTCTTTGCCATCTAATCTTAGAGTGAAAATATTTAGAGTTTATATCCCCTTGTTCAAGCCATTTAACCTTTGCCTTTTGATTTAACAGAGAGCTTTCCTTCTGTAGGAGTAATTTTAACTCACTTAGAAGGTGCATTCGTCTTGATCTATCACCTTCATCTAAATTACTTTCATCATCCTTCTGATCTAGCTTCCCTATTTCCGAACTGAGGCTTTGTATCTTTTGTCCTATTATTCCAAATACCTCTTTGTTCCAGGCCTTTAAATCATGTTTCAGCTTTTTTAGCTTTTCGTTTAAAGTTGTCATTGGATTTCCTATCCCAAAATAAGACTCCCAAGACTGTTTGACTGTGTTCTTAAAGGATGGATCCAAAAACCATATATTTAAAGATTTGAATGGCTTAGGTCCCCAATCCATTGTAACCGATTTAAGCAGAAGTGCACAGATACTTACCTAATGGGAAGAACACTCTAATCGTTGGGCCAATTATGCATTCATTAATTAATTGCAAAATAATGTACATAACTACCTCTCTCCCAATGAGAGAATATGCTAGTCCAACAAAAAGTCACATTTTGGTAGTGGTTTCAAGCTGAAAGTTGAACATGTTGAAGTAACTTGTTGGAGGGAAAACAAATTTAAACATTGCGTTAGAGTTTAAAGTTGTTTTGAGATACTTAAGTGTTACAAAAGTATTTGTTTTTGGGATATATTGTGTAAGAGCCATGACGAGCGAATGCAACATTTGGTGTTTTGAGCTTTTGGTATTAGAAGCAAAGAGGAGGTTTTAATCTGTGTGTTGTGAATTTGGAGTCTCGATATTAAGAAATACATTATATTTTCTATTAACAAAAATTAATTTAAACTAAATTTAATTTATTTTCACTTTATTTCTAAAATTGAGACAAAAAAGAAAGTTTTATTTAAAGTTATTAATACACATCTCTTAAAAATATATCTATCAAATCATTTACAAATTTTCAAAAAAAAATTCTTCAAATTTTTTCACCTATCCCTTCACACAAAATACCAGCATTAATTAAAAACGAAAATTGTGCTGCCTAACCTATCAACAATTTCTTGATAAGTGGAAGAAAGAAAATAAAATAGAAAAAAAAAGGTATAACTAATAAATCTTTACCGTTTATTTTAAGAAAAAAAACGGTTAGAGAGATTTCTTTTTTTGTCGTGCTTAGAACAATTCTTCCAAGAGTGAATAAAAAAAAAAGTGATATAGCGATTCAACTTTTTCTTTTATTTTTTGAAAGAATATTGATAATAAAAGTATATAAAATTTTGTATATATTTATTTATTTTTCTTGGCTATATTTCATTGATTCAAATAATTGGAATAAGTATTTTCCCTTTTTTCAATTTATAAATTTGAAAAATGTAACCTTTTTATTCTATTTTCTTTAAGCTTTATTCTTCAAACTGGTCCTTCATCGATTGAAGCATCAAGCTGCAAAAATCTGAGCCCATGAAAATATTGTTTTTTTCTTCATCAAAATAAAGCACAACTTTGTTTTTAAAATTTATTCATAGTGAGTTGGATTAACTGCATGCATGAACTCTGTAGTTCTGTTTCCATAGGGTAGCATTAACACTACTGTATCCTTATTGTTAATAAGTTGTCAGAAATTGGATTATTCTTTTCAGTGAAAATATATTTATATTCCAATTTTCAAAGAATGTCCCAAAATCACAGGAGAAAAAGACAAGAAGGACAAGAGTAATTAATTATTATGTAAAGAAAATTTTGGCAATAATAAAAGCAAACATTGTGATAAAATAAACCTAAAATATAGATAGAGTTTGGATTTTGAAGGGTGAAACACGAATTTCAATTTTAATTTTTTCAAAATTAATATATTAAAAATTGTTATATATTAATGTATTTTAAAAATTCAGTACCATGAAAAGCATCTTCTCAGTGCAGATTTATTCACTCTAAAATGGAGAAACCGAAAGACAAAAGATTGAACTCTGACAATAAAAAGCTTGAAACACTCACAACCATCAAACCCAGCCATGTCAAGAAACTCAAGAAAAAATGTTATCTTAAAATGAAAAAGACAAAAAGACATCATAGAATTCTCCTAAATTTTTTTTTTCTAAATATTAATGACAAAAAAATAACCCTAAAACTCACCATAATGTGCAAGTTGCTTCATTTTGTTTTTTCCATATATCTTACCATATAGCAATCAAACCTAGAACTGAAACAAAAACCAAAAAACAAAGAAAAAAGAGTCAAAAGACAAAATCATTGAACAAAATAACCAAAATGGAATGAATAAAATGAAAGAAGAGAGGAACAAGACATACCAAGAGAGTAACCTGTAACCAGCAACATCAGAAACATGAGCCTGCAACTTTTTCCTACCACCATTTATTACATTTTGCTGAAGACCACAATGTGAGAAACTCAAAATTCTTGAAACTTTGCTTAATTTCTTGATCATAAGTAACTTCACATATTATGCAGTAAAGAAAGAGAGGAAAATGATGAAGAAAGTGTGGCACATTTTCATTGAAGAAGAGGGAGAAAATGTTAGGTGGAAGATGAAGTTGGTGATGAAAAGGGAAGAAAATAAGAAGCAGAAAGAGAAGAGTATTGAATAATGGAAGCAGAGGATAGCAGAGTGACAGAGAAGTTTGAGAAGCCAAGAGGAAAAGCAAGTACGATGTGTGTCAGAACTGCATCAATATTTGAACCTCTTTTCCTTCTTTTAAGATACTTTAGCAGTGGCCAATGTTCTATCTTTTCTTCATATTTCATCATTTTGCTTAAATCAACGTCTACATTTAATTTTTCTTTCTTTAATATATAAAACATATAAGAAAATTTTGACATACAGTACTAATCAACCAAAAATTTTTCAAAGAACCTTTCTGCATTGACTTTCTTACCAGAACCACAATTACTTTAAAGAAAGAAGAAATCTTTTACAAACTCTACGAGATTACTTTTTATTTGTTTTTCATTGTTCCAAAATAAAAACTGTTAAAAATTCTCTTATGGAATTTCTTTTTATAAATTTATTAAAAAAGTTTGTAAAGAAATTTTTTTTCTGTTATTTTCTTTTAAGAATTTTATGGATTTTTTTTTTATAAATTTATTAAAAAAGTTTGTAAAGAGATTATCTTATGTTAATATTTTTTTAAGAATTTTAATCGACATGTAATTATTTTTTATAAAATTATAAAATTCGTAAATATTTTTTAAAATATTTATTATAAAAATTATTTTATATAAAATATTTTACAAAAATATTCGCAACAATTTTTTTAATTTTATTTTTTATATAAAAAAATATATATATATTTTAAAAAAAAAAAAAAAAAAAAAAAAAAAAAATATATATATATATATATATATATATATATATATATATATATATATATAATTTTACAACCAATTTTTTTCAAAATAGCATATTTTAATATATTAACTTCTTTTTATTAAATTGAACATAACAAAAGTAGATGAAGACATATAAAGCCACGTTGAAATTTTCATATAATTTAGTCAAAATGCCAATATAATTTTAAATTATTATAAATTATAATAATAGAACATATAACGTAATCATGATTTTAAAAATTTTAAAAAGTTAATACAATTCTAAAACACCTAATAAATAATCATCCCAAAATATTAGTATTTTTCTAAAATACAATACAAAAATTTAAATTTTATTTTTTAAATTTTAATCTCAACCCAATATTCATTTCGGTTATTTCTTTATTTAAAACTATAATCTATGTATGTATGTACATTTCGGTTATTTATTTATTTAAAACTATAATATATGTTTGTATGTATGAGAGGCTATTGATATTAAATATAAACTTTTGGAAAGGGATGAGATTGGTTAGAACGAGAATGGTTTCATTATTTCATATTCATTTCTATAGAAAAAATTAAAAAAAATTATCTTCATTCTCATACTCAAATTCAACATGTATCACACTTTTGTCTCATTTACATCTTCATTCCCACCGAGTAACGGGTATATACAGGTTTCTATAACTGTTTTTTTACTATTTCAATATCAATTAATTAATTTTTATAAAATAATAAAAATTACGGTAAATGAGACATGATATCATCAAATATTCAATACTAAAATGAGGGTTTATTTCTTCAATATCAAATATTTATAAAGAAATTATAATTGTATACATTTTAGAATACCAAATAAAATTATATGAGAACCAAAACATTTATTAAATTTGCAAACCTTAATGAGATCTAGTTGATAAAATTTAAAAACATTTTTAAAATAAATATACAAGAAAAATATATTTAAATTATTTTTAAATGTCTATTTACTTCAATTTTTTAAATTCTAATAAAATCTCTTTTTTTATATGCTAATAAAGGTTATAATATATCACTTTATCAAAATCACACAAAGAACAAATATAAAAACTAATAATAATTAAACATTAACATAGATCTTCCATCTTTTGAACTTCAATATATGCTGGATGGTGATATAAAAGATTCATAGTTCTAATATCATGTTAAGAAATGGACTTTAAGTCTAACAATTTTACAAAATTGGCTTGTAAGGTGAGGTGTTCACCCACTCATATATGTTGTAAATTTGTCTTATCTCCCATCCGAGTGAGAATTCCAACATATTTGAATTGTAACCACAATTTGTCACCCCATTTTTAAAATATAGTTATTAAAAGGGTAAAATTAAAAAAAAAATTATGTAGAAAAAATGGTGAGTTCCTTTTATTAATGGTATAGATTAATGATATAATTGAATTATGAATGCATGCAAATATGTCATGAGAAATAATGATTTATACATAATATAAAAGTGAGGCATGATGAATTGTGAGAAAGTTTTGGGATATTAAGATTTTGAAAATCACTATGTTGGATATTGTGGATGAAGAGTTAGTTATGAATTGATTGCTTGGTCGATCTCTTTTGAAAATTACTTGTGGTAATTTGGTTTTTTAAATATAATGATTGAGATATATGATGTCCTCATAGTACTAAATTTTTTTATATTATATGAAAATTTTCTTGCAAATTTTTAAAAAACTTTACAAGAAAATTTGTTGTGAAAAATATTTTATACAAAATATTTTGTAAAAAACTTAGCAACAATTTCTTGCAAATTTTTTTTCATAACAAAATTTGTAAGTATTTCCTATAAAAAAAATTTAAAATAAAATTGGTAGGAAATATGAGTTTTTTTAATAATGTCAGTTGACAAGTAATGATTCATACCTAAAATAATATTATTGGTCAAGTTATAATATATTAGTTACAAAATCCATAAAATAAAGGAGTGAAATATTTGTTTCATGTGTGAAACATGATTAGTACGAGGCTTACGAAAAATGTCGAGTTGTATATTTATCCTAATATGATGAAGTTGAGGCTTACGCGTCAAAATTGTTTACATGGAATCATGTATAACTTATTGAATGATATGTTTGATTTAAGAATATTTAATGATGTTAATTTTATGGATTTTTAAAATACAAGATGACAAAGATAATATATATAAACATGAGAATAAATATGTTCTAGGTTCGGATAAATATATCCAACAAGTATAGAAATATTTTTATCTTCTCTTTATATGGTTGTGTGAGGGAGGGAGATGTCATAGATATAGATAACATAATTATTTAAAAACTAAATTAAATTTGAAGTGAAAGCTGAAAATCACAAAAAATAAAATAAAAAATCATGAGTTAAATTAAAACTACGGAAATATTTATAATATAGATAATAGAGATGAAAATAAAGAAAAGGTTTTAAGTAAAAACTTTGACCCTCACCTATAATCAGCAATGTAGAAGATAATATTAAAAGATTCCAAAGATCGAAAGAACAGAGAATTGATTGAACTCTATCAGCAAAAAACTCTTTTTATTTTTCTCTGGTCTTTTTCACCTTTGATTTATTGGGTTTGTTCCCATAAATGGAGAAAGGTTTTGGTGGTGAAGAAAGGAGAAATAGACATGCACAAAGTTAGAAAGAAAAGCATTGCTTTAACATATGGTAAAACCATTGTCTGTACTTGTATCCAATTACAGAAACCACTAAACAAGTCTGAAACTTTAAAAACAGCCAAAACACAAAGATCAGTCCTTGCATATAGACAATAACATAAATCATATACTTAATTCTTCAACAACATTCATTCTTCATCAAAGGATCCATCCCTGCATGAAGTTTGTCTCACAAGCCATGCTCTTTGGAACATTAGATGCCTCAGCCTGAACATATTGTTGGTACCTGTTCAAAAGTAAGACCCTAATTTACAATTTCTCACATATTTTTATACACATATTCATATTTCAAAGGAAAATTTGATTCATTACCCTATTTGCAAAAAGGGTTCAGTCTGGTAATCCAAAGGGTTGGTTTGAGGAGGTTGAAAGGGAAAGCCACTATTTCCAGCAGCTGAAGTAGAGCTCCACAAGCTTTCCATAGCTTTAAGATTAAATCCCTCTGATTCAAGCTGAAAACAGATTCAATTCGTGAAGAAATTAGAATCAGAAAAAAAAAATGACAAGACATGTATCTATCCTATGTACTAGAATGCTGCATTTGTCTTAGGTACAGAAATTGTTTGGTTCCAAAGTATAAAACCTTCAGTCTGAGCTGCTTGTTCATATCCCCAAGATGACGCTCCTGCAACATGGGTCATAATTTCTGAGCTTAATTTTTTGGATGATTACAAAAATGAAAATTTTAAAACCAAAAGTGTGTGTATGTATAACAATCCTCACCCTTCTGCGAAGCTCTTCCATTTGTTCAATCATGATTTGTGTCTGCAATTCAAATCAAATTTAGGTAATAAATCATTATATATTTCTACCTTAATAGATTGAAATCAGCACTTTATGAATGAAATATACATAAAAACTAAACCTGTTTTGAGATTTCTTCAATGCTTCAAATAAAAATTTGTTTAGAAATCATTCTCAAGATTGCTTCTCTTCAGATAATACACATTTTATTTCATTTTCACAAATTTACTCTTCTTCCATGGAATGCTTTGGCATTATTAAATCATGTTAGAAGTAAAAATTAGGGCTCTGACACACAAGAAAACAAAACTTGCTAACTTTACATAACCTTCCGGAAATTAAACTCCCTTTCTGTTCCTTCACCTTCTATTATTATATATCTGGTAACAGTGATTATATTTACACATACTATATATATATATATATATATATGAGAAAGATTATGAAGCATTAAAGTACTGCAATTGTTGTCAGTTTGTTGTATATAGGCACATGGTTTAAAAGCTAATTAAGGTAAAGCAGCAACAAGAAATCCAAAGAGCAATAAAGAGAAAATTCTATAAATATGTTGGCACCTTCCTTTGTCTGGCTTGTGCTAATGCCCCTTCAAGCTGTTTCTCAAGATTCTGCAACTCCTTTATGTTCAATGGTCCAAGATCTTCTCCAAGCAAATGCCTAAAATCACAATAAATTCCAAACTTTATTTTTACATTTTCTAAACCCTGTTACCATATTAACTCATCTTTGTTTCTCATTAACACTCACTTACATGTCATCATGTATATAGGTATTCAAAAGTAAAATAACTTTTTCATTCCCTCTAATGTTCTTGAAGTTCAGTTGTAGTCTTCGGTATAAAATTATCCATTTTTAGTCATTGTGAGAATGTGCCACTTTTCTATGATTTCGAGAATATTTTATTATTTAAGAGACAAAGGATTGCATTATATAGAGGAAAAATATGATTTTAAATAACACTTTGAAGGATTAAAAAAGGGACAATATTTCTAGAGAAATTTAAATATTTCATAAATATACTGTAGAAATAGTGAGCATTACCTCTGGGTTCTTTGCAGAGACTCGTACTTTGCCTTCAGCTTTGACACCTCTTGGTACCAGCTCTGATTGCAAAAACAAAAATTCATTAATTGTGATTAAGAAGATCAAATTATATAAATATAGAGATGCATCATATATCATTAAGAAAATAATAACTATGAACTAAATTAAATATTGTTGCAGACAAGGCTATTTTTTTTGCATTCTTTCAAAGAAAAAAAAAATTATTACTGATGGATGAAATTGTGGTTAATTGCAGAACATGCAAGAGAAAAAAAAAATGTGCTTTTACCCGTTTACTCTTGTTTTAAAGGACAATCCATGAAAAAAAGAAAAAGAAAAAACTTCACCTCTGTCGTTAATCAAGACCCAGAGACCCAACAATGAACATGTAGCAGACAAAATTCTCATGTAATGTAAGAATTTTAAAAGCAATTTGTTTTAATTGAAGTGTTTAAAATGTACCTAATAATAAGTCAAAAGTGTTATGAGGTGGAAAATGGAGACAGAAAAAGTTGGTGAACACATACCTGAGTTTCACATTCAACGTGTTGTTCATCTTGAGGAGTAAACGAACAACGTTGGTATCGGTCAATAGTTTTTGTAATGCTGCGAATTCAAGGAAACTGATTAATCAATATTTACACCAATTTTTGTTTTTTGTAATAATGTGGGCGATGATGAACATTTCAAAGTTTTCTGGATTATTGAAGTTTATTTATGTAAACAGAACTTTGAAACTCTAATTAATAGTTTGATTATGTATGCAATTCCAACTGGTGAACTCAAATTTGTAAAATAAGGACTTCAAAAATTTGGTAGGTTTAGGTTTAAATTTGAACGATTTCAATACGTGGAATGATTAGAATTTAATTTGGAGGATAAGAGTGGATTAACTTTTCAAATTATAAAATTAAGCCATAGGGTTTGCACCAGATATAATGCATTATTTTTGCATAATATATTATGACACACAAAAAGGTTTTATGGCTAATTATCGATGTTTGGTCAACATTAAAAAAATGTATATGCACACAAAATTCTTCACATTATTTTTCTGTACTTTGGTTTCTTGACACAAAATTATTTAAAAAACTTATCCTTATAAATTCACCTCTGTATAACATAGAATCAGAAAAACAATATTTAAAAGCGACTATTCGATGATCATTGTACTCAAAAGAGACAAATTACTCAAGTATGTTTCAACCTGCAGACATGTTCTTCATCAAACCAAAATATCCATACAAGACCAATGACAACCAAGAATAAATTATTTTTCACAAAGAAAAATGACTCATGTATATAAAAAAATTCATCAACACTTGATATCCACCTAAAAAAGAGTAGAAGAGGTAGATTTACAGAATATATGAACAAATAAGAGGAATAAGATAGAAAGAAAAAATAAATGTTTAATATGCTGTATATAAAATGAAGGTGAATGTGTATTATTATTTTTTCACAAATAATCTTTATTTAACCCATTTGATCATTGTGAACACAAAACATTATGATTGTAACAACTGAAGAGGACCCAATTCTTATATTTTGAAGATGTAAAAACAAATGGAGAAATTATGGCAAGTGTTTCAGATCAAGTACAGCTACACCTTTCCACAAATCATGAATAATTTCATATGTATCTCTTATTCCATGACAGATAAAGCTAAGATAACGAAATGATCTGAAAATTTTGAAAGTGACTCTCCCAGATTCAAAAAGAGTTTCTCTTTGAAATAAAAAAAATGAAATTAAATACAATACATAGATATATTAAGTAAAATGTTTCATGTCCAAAAGAACACCCAAATAATTGTTTTCAGAGAAAACTAAATGGTGAAATAAGTGAGAAGATAACACACAATTCGAAAAACGGTAAAAGAAAACAAGACAAATCCACTTTCTCAGTCTCTAACGTTATGACCACATAAACTCAAACATTTCAGCAGCACATGCGAAATTTTGCGACAGATGTAATCATGTTCACAATAATATGTTAACATCTCAGAAATTGTAATTTTAGCTTAAATTTAGAACATCTAGAAACATATTTTGTTCTTTTTCTGGTTATAGTTTTCTTTTCTTTTTCCTGTTTTCATATTTTCAACAAGTCGTGCCATGACTGGACTCGGATAATACCCATTAGGGCTAGCAGAAAAGGAAGAAAAAAACATGCTCCATGTTTCTTTTTCTTTTCCTTTTTAATTTATCATCACCCAACAGATGAAAATAAAACCTAATTAACTAACTACAATAAGCCATCATTCCTCCATAAACATGAGAGAAAATGCAGGATAAGATAATTAAGGAGATTAGATTCCCTGAAAGAGAGAGAGAAAGAGAGAGAATCATCTGATCATGTAAAAGACCTAAGAGTAAAAGACAACAAAGAGAAGCAGCACCAAAGTGTTTGATTGCAGAGTCCAAACTCAATAAATAGTATTTTTTTGAGAGGAGACAGTGATAGAACCGGAAGATCAAAGAAAGAAAGGTTAAGAACCAGATTGTTGAGGGTTAAGAAGTTGAAGGGATTGTTGGAAGGTGATGAAAAAGTTATATTATAATGTTGGCATGTAGAGGAAGAAGGTGTTGTGAAAGCCCTAGATCTTGCACAACGGTACAAGGAGAGTTATCAGAAGCATGTCCTTTGAATTAATTACAGTATGTTACGAAACTGGGTACATATGATTGCTTTGTTCCTTTATTTTCTGAGAGAGAAGGAAACAGATTGTACTGTTCCATCAGTAGATCAGTGTGCAAAGCTGAAAGCTTTATCTCACAAATAGAGAGATATCAGGTGGAAGGAGTATAAAACGTGTCGATCTGTAATTGGAAGAAAGAAAAACTCCTGAAATTTTCCCCCTAGAATCCATGCCATGAAAGTTCCTAATAGAACCCCACAGGGGTAAAAGAAATGATAAAAAAGAAGGAAAATAGGCTTAATTTATCATAAGGGGTGACAAGATCCAGTGATCCAGAAAAGGAGAAGCTAAGAGAGAGAGAGAGAGAGAGAGAGAGAGAGGGAGAGAGGGGGGTCTGGTGTCAGGTGCAAGTGTTTGAGAAACAAGTTAAATTAAACCAAGAACGGTGACTGATAGAAAGAAGAAGAACACAAGGTACAAAGGAAAAAAAAATGAAAAATAATGGTGGAAAGTGAGTGATGAAAGAGGTGTGTTGGGAAAATCTTAAAAACATCAAATTCAGTCGTGGCAAAATAAAGGAAAACAGAAGCAGAAACCAGTGGCCATTTTGGTGAAAGAAGCTGATGCAAAGAAGAAAGTGAGTTTGCTCAGAGAAGAGAAGAAGGTATCCATCTCAGCAACACACACACACTCACTCACTCAGAAAACCCAAAATCTAAAATTTTAATAGCTATTGGGATTTGCACCTCACAAAAATGGACACAAAAAAACTTTCAATTTTGCAGTTCACACACAAAGAGAGAGAGAGAGAGAGAAAGAGAAAATACCCAACATTTCCAAATTCATAGAGCTTCCCTCTGCTTGAGAAAATGATGAGGGCAACCTCAGCATCACAGAGAACTGAGAGCTCATAGGCTTTCTTGAGCAAACCGTTCCTTCTTTTTGAGAAAGTAACTTGGCGGTTGATTTTGTTCTCTATCCTCTTCAGCTCAACCCTCCCTCTTCCCATTTTTTTTTTCTCTCTCTCTCTCACTCTCTTTTTCTGTGTGTCTCGAAACAATAACTCTAACTTTATGAATTATTATTAGAAATTGTGTGATCAACCCTTGATATAGAAGAGAGAGTGTGGTTTAGTGCAAAAGGGGAGAGAGAAAGAAAAGAAAGTAGTAGTAGTAGCAGTAGTGGTTGTTGTTGTTGTTGTGTTGTTGTGATGAGATAAAATATGGTGTGTGTTTCAGAGAAGTGGAAGTTAGTGTGCTATATAGAAATAGACAATGAACACAGAAAGGGGCACACTTGATCTTCTTTTACAAAAAAATGGAAACCCCAGTTATTCTTATTTTTATCTCATTCTCTTTTCCCAATTTAATTTTAGTAAATATGGTCCCTTCTCTATACCTCCCTGCTCTCTCTTCCTGCTATACTTTTAATTTTGCTGCAGTTTAGGGCAAGTGAAAGGGAACTCCCACTCCCACGCGCCTCTCCCCTCCACGCTCCCATGTGAACACCCTCTTCACACTTCACAAGTATTTTTGGAAATGCACTAACCACTGCCTGCTAACTCTGTTTACCCTAAAACTCATATCATCACCAAACCTTTTGCACCAGGTTGACCAATAACTTGTACAAAATATCACTGAGATATCATACTCATCATTTTCACACCATCATATATATTTATACTCAACTTCACTTTTAACAATATCATATATACTATTATACTCTAAATTATTTTGGTAACAGATCGATAAGGTGACTTAGTAGTCAAACAAAAAAAAAGAAGAAAAAATTGATTTTTTCTGATAACGATTTAAAGAAATAAGGTTGGTTTGATGAATTTAAAATCGAGAATCAAACAAGTTCTGAATTCACTAAGAAAAACTTACAACTTACCGATAAAAGAAATAAATTTGTAATGGTGCTAGTTTTGTAAAAATTAATACTTTTACTATAAATAGTAATCTATTATTGAAGGGCAATAAATAAAACTGTTTTACATTATGGATGACATATATTTTCAATGTTGAGGTTCTGATCATGATTAATAATTTCATGTCCATGCAGTTTTGTATTTATGAGGAGAGAAAAAATAAATAAATGATAGAGTGCAGAAGGGTATTACCTTTTAAAATCACTTTTTACTGTCATATTTTGCTTAGATGATTAAAACATTATTATTGATTGTAGCTTAATTGTTATATAGTTGTTTATCAAATGTAAGAAACAACTAATTAACCAGAGACATCAAGTTTTTCAATTCAAGAATGTGTTCTAATGGAAGAGATTTAGTTGACTTTAAGTTTGATGTTGTTGATGCTTCTAATCAGATAAAAACTGGTTTGGAAGCACATATTTAAAAGGTTATGAAAAGGTTGTGGAAGACAAAAAGCTTTATACTTTATCCATATGATAAATGGCACTATGTATGTACAAGCTAGAACACAAATTCTATATTGCCAAAAAATTTGTGCACGTTTTGCTCAGACTAAATTAATTAAGCTAAAATTGAACCTAAATTTCTTGTTCCTAAAGTTTGTCTTCTCCACTTTAGCATAGACCAAGACATAGTGGTTGTAGAGAATCATTAGATTACAGACATTTGGAAAAGGAGTTCATGACTTCACAATACTCAGATTTATCACATATAGAGAAACCATAGCCAAAACTACAATAGAACATGATACACACTATAATAACATGTCAGAACTTCTCAATACATTAAAACAACATACCATTTACATGAAATTCAAAATTCTTATGCAAAATGCTAAAAAAAAACAACAACAAAAATAGTAAAAACGCGTAGAAATATGTAGATGGAACTGTTCAAACATAGTATATGATTAATTAATGACTGGTGACTGGTGTGATAAGAATTAATATGTTTTTAATGTTTGTATCTTGACTAAAATTGCAAGTAAATAATTTCAACACGTAAGAAAAAAAATAAAATATCGTGTTACTCGAGTAGCTATGAAATATCTTTCAGATATAGACAAGAAAAATTGGTTGGCATTGTGGATAGTAATGACTTCAACCCCACCAAACTCATACATAAAGGTACTCAGCAGATTCAAAGAGTTTCAATTGGCTTGAAGAGCATCACACTATACCACTGGTCTCACACATAGCCTTATAATATTCATGAACTGACAACACCTTTGTATTGAAAGAAAAATCTCATATCAGATAGCAGAATTAGAAACTTGTTATGTCTTTATGTCTTTAATTTAATCTCTTAAACTGTGTTTCTAAGATAAGATCATAATGGAACAGAACAACAAAACATGTAGAGACAATATATAGTAACAATGTCAATAAGATGGAATCTCATACCTTGTTATGTCTTAACCTGAAATGAATACAAAAACTTTGACATGTTTTAAGAGTCAAGGTGAAGTATGGTTTAGAACAACTTTTAAATGGACCATACACTGGAACAATGTGTGTGATATGTACTTTGTGACTTCTCATGAATTTCATGTGCAAAAAATGATGAATCCCATTTAAGGTCACTTCTTCTTTCTACCCCTATCCTTTTACTTGTGGTGGATCACATCTGAACCCTTCATATTCATCCGTAGGGCACACACCCCCTTAAAGTGTAAGGGATATTGTAAATGTAGATTTCCATCCACATATATATACATGTTCATATTATTGGTGTTAGTTTCCTTTCACCATGCTTTTTGGGTCTTAAAAATTTTCATTTAGAATGATTCGCAGATAAGATGGTTCAAAGTGTCAACGAATGTCAAGACTATGTATATATATTTGGAGAATGAGAATTTAAAATTTAAGAAATTTACGTTAATTTATCCAAAAAAAAATGCATTTTTAAAAGTAGGAAAAAGCATTTAAAAATTTTAATTGTTGCACTCATGATCATTGTTTGGAAAATGCCATTTAAAGTTATGATACGAAAAGTTGAAAGAAAAAAGTATAAGTAATTAGTTCAAAGGAATAATATTTGAATGAGAAATTTAAAAATAACTAATTCGTGAATAAAAAGACTTAAAATTTGAAGATGGAAAACAATAATTTGGAAAAATTAAAAGTGATTATGATTTATCCATAAAAGTTAAGAATCACAAATAATAAGACATTAACATAAAAAATGATAATACTTTGAAAGTTATTTATATATAGTGGACACGTGTTGTTAAAAGAAATATATTAGACAATAATATACAAGATTATTCCGTTGTCAAGAGTGGTTAATTGTACCATTACAAGATATATATCAACAAACTTTCTAGTACGCATCTTTTAGCTATTATTCATTGGATGATTTTACGTTGACTGAAAAACATGAAAAAAAAAAAAAAAAAACATGTTGAAAAGTATATGTTGGTAACATTGTTTTAGCATGATTAACATGCTTAATTACTATTTGTAGCAAACAAAATAGAAAGAGCACCAACGGCGGCTAAGAAGTGATGCTGCTATATAGCCTGTCTCAAAGGCATTTTTCTACGACTCTAAGATTGTCTCTTTTCACTTTTTAACAATTCAATCAAGTTTATGGTTCCATGTCATAATCGTCACTTATTTAGGAATATAAATTGAATTAAGAACAATGGCTTTTTAGGAAGTTTTTATAAACTTTTTTTCTCTTCTGTGTATTTCAAGAAACACACACGACAAGAATTTTCTTTTTTCCTCTCTACAATTTTTTTTAATCTATATTATTATGTATGGTAATTGATGTATTAAATACTTTAACTTTTTTTTTCTTGGTACAGTGTTTAACACCAATATAAGAGGGGGAGGGTATTTGATGTGGAATCTGGTTTTGAGATGTTCCTTTCCCAGTTGATTTATAATGGAGTATTTATATTATATACTTGTAATGCTTATTTACATGTTCCTAGAATGTTATGGTTATTTATGACTTTGTTATACAAGATTCATGAGAAAACATTTTGATGTGTTTGAGTAATTTGCAATGTTTTATTGTCAATTGATTATTGTTTGTAAGCTAGTGTTTGACGTCTATATATAAAAAATATATATATATTGTAATTTTTTGTGATAGAAATCATGGGGTTGTAGTCAAAATCATTTATTTGCACTTAATTAGTATTACAACTAGCTTAAAACAATTGTCCCAAGTTAATATGTTAGGTTTAATAGTTTTTCTTCTTTTCTTTAACTTTTTTTTTTCCCTTAAGAGAGGTAGAATCTCCTATCCTCAATATTATTTTTGCAACTCTAACATTACAATAAAAAAATCTATTATCTATAGTAAAAATTCATAAGTAATTCATAAAATTTGTAGGTAACGAAAATTCGTAGATTAATATGTTGTGGTTAACTACGAAGGTTAATTTGTAGAAAAAATTATAATTAACTCAATTAGAAGTGGTTAAGAGTTGTATAAATGGATAATTGATTTTAAGAAATTAACTAGAGAAAGGAATATTTTCCTAGATACAAACTTAACTAGCATTGTAATATATATATATATATATATATATATATATATATATATATATATATATATATATATATATATATATATATATATATATATAAGTTTGTGTCCATATCATGGATCAATTATATTCAAGAAAAGAAAAGTTGAAGCACAAATATTTATTTGAGAATAGAATAGAGTATTTCACCATAAAAATCCTCTATTGATTATGTATCCTCACTGATAGGTGCAAGTAATTTCTTAGTTGATACCTTGCTATTTATTTTCTTCCTAAATTAAATAAAAGGTACTTATATCCAAATGAAACAAAAATGTTGATATACTAGACAAATTCTTGGTATAGCTATCATTTAATATTTAGTGTTAACTTATTCATTCTTAGTTTACATCTACTAAATTGATATTAACTTATTTATTTTAATTAGTGCTCGTTAGATCAACAATAAAATAAAAATAAATATAATATTTAAAATATATAAAATTAGTGTATTTTTAGTTAATGTTAATTTTTTTTTCAATATTAATTTACTTATTTTTTAATATATATTTATTAGCATCCGCTAAACCAATATTAATATAAATATTAATTTAATAAATAATTTTAATTTTTTTATTTTAAAAAATTAACTTAACGTGATATAACCGATTTTAATAACATTACAATTTAAATTATACTAAGAAAATAAATATATATAAATATTGGTGGCTATTATGTTTGGTTCCGCGTAGAGGAGTAATTGTGAATATGAAGAGGATCCTACTCATTTATTCCTTCTTTCTTATCATCATCCACATTCCATCTAAGCCACTTTAGAGTATAACTTTTAACCTTTCTTTTACCCTATATCAAATATTTAATAAGGCTAATAAAATAAGTTTATTTCGTTCTCTTTTTAATTTAATCATACAATTTTTCTATACTTTACGTTAAGTATTCAACAATACATTTCATCTAATTTTACTTCTAATATATATGTTAAACAGATTGAATAGATTCTAACAATGAATCATGACTCAAATCCGAAATTTGCTCACAGTTTGGTTTTAAAACCTGAAATTTCATTAGAGTTAAAGATATTTGGTAACTAAATTGTTGATTGTTACACAAATCTACAACTTTTTCATTTATGTGAAAAACTAGTAGAAATTTTCATGAGATTTTTATGGTAGATTTGTTATAAAATATTGTAAAAAAAAATTTTTTTTCATTTTTTTTAAATTTAATTGGTAAGTAATTCTTTTATAGATAATTATTTCTACAAAATTATAAAAATCGTAAATATTTTTTACAAAATTTATTGTAGAAAATGTTTTGTACAAAATATTTAACAAAACACTTGTTAGAAATTTCTTATAAATTATTTTTTATTACAAAATTTGAAAATATTTTCTAAAAAAATTAATAAAAAAAAAACTGGTAAGAACTGTGTGTTTTTCTTTTAGTTATTTTCCACTTCTTAGAGTTTTCTCTTAAAATTGTAAAGAGAATCTCCATATAAAAATAAGATAATTTTGATTTAGGAGTAACACTTTAATACTCTAGTTTGAGAGACCACTTAAACTTCCAATCGAAGTAGTTTTTAAATTTTGAATTTGTTTAATGATTCTAATTAGGTAAATTGATTTTATCACTATTTTTATATGTAATAAACTAAATTAAAATTTAATTTGTAAGTGTTGATTATTTAAAATTATAATATTATTATATATTTATATTTTTAAACAACAAAATTAAAAAAAAACTTCTAAATTAAATTTTTATTTTAATTAAAAAAATGTCTATGAAAAATGTTATAAATACACTATATTTTTAGTCTTTAATTAAAAAATTGTCTTGAAATATATTTTTTATCACTAAAATTAGTCATTATTTAAAGATTTTCTTATAGTAATTATAGTTAAGTTATTTCTAACTAAATTGTTGATTATCTTTAGGCCGATTTATACAAGTTTAAACTCATGGTAAACTTTAATTTCAGCATTCTTTATGCAAACCTTAAAATCTAACCTCTAAACCTTCTATTTGTAAGGGTTAAATATGTTTTTGATCCCTTAACTTGTAGTGAAAATTGGAATTAGTCCATTTTAAAATTTTGACCTAATTTAATCCCTCAACTTTTAGATACGATGGATTTAGTCCTTTTAATCAATTTTTGTTAACTTTATTTGAAGTTTCAAACGCATTTCATGATAGTATTTGACTTATTGAAGCAAAAATGTGTCAAACGATGTAAACAACTCAAATATTATTATGAAATGTGTTTGAAACGTCAAAAAAACTTATCGAGATTTGATTAAAATGATTAAATTCATACGTTTTTAAAGTTCGGGGACTAAACTGGTCTAAAGTTTCAAAGAGCAACTAATTCTTATTTTCACCGAAAGTTAAAGATCAAAAACATATTTAACCCTAGTTTTAAACAACAAAATTAAAAAGTTTGAAATTTTTTATATCAATGTTTTATTTTAATTAAAAAATATGAAAAATGGTATAAAAACACTTTACTTCTCCTTAGTAGCATGCGTATATCGGTAATAAGAGTCTTGCATTGTGTCCAAGATAATCACTTGTTTTATTGGTGTGCATTCAATAAAAGTGATAAGTGCCACTTAGATATTCCAACATGTGAGCTTTCAAAACAACAATGATGTACCAAAGTGTACCAGACATTATAAGTGCATATGAGTCTCAGTCTTTTCAATGCACCACTTCTTCATCTATCGTTATGTCCACTATTACTCCTAATTCTCTCATTAGTACTATAATCATAAATCATTATTAGTAATTGGTTAATGTTGAACATCTTATAGGAGGATTTTCTTTATAGTATCTATTTCTAATCACTATAAGGTGTAGTTGCTTCATCAATAATAATAAAAAAAAACAATATTGAAACAATGATAGTTTTGAAAATATAGAAGATTTTCTTTATCAATTATAATTTAAGTCTATATATATAAAAAAAAAAGAGATTATATTATACCAGTGAAGAATGGATTAGTGAAAATATTAATTAAAAGATTTTGGACTGTCTAAGTAGTATTAGATTGTCAAATGTAAATATATCGTGTCTACCATATTTGGTAAATAGTTTTTGTAGATTTCTATGCTTTAGTGTCTATTGAGTCATGAACCAAATGGTAATAATAGCATTTAGTTATAATATATGTATGCATGGATATTTACAAAAATTAAAATTAAAATTAATTAAAATTAATTAAAATTAAAATATCCTATATGTTTTATTAAATTTAATATAATTTAATTAAAATTTTATTTATATTTAATTAATATTTATAATTAATTTTATATTTTTTGTAATTTTATTTATATTTTATTTTAAAAATCTATAAAATATATTTTTAAATATTGGTGAGTACTCATAAAGGTAGCTATATATTTTTTAAAACCCACGAATAATTTTTAAACTGTATTCGATAGGATGGTGGGTAGGCATTATCTACACCCAATCTAATCTGTTGTCATCTTTACTTATTAATAATAATAAAAATATTTCAAAGAGGACTACATTTAAAACCAAATCATAATCCAAAAAATCAATATATAGTTTTAGCTTTGCTTTTGACTATAAAAATGTGTTCCACCCATATATATTAAGGTTTTTGGACACATGCATTAAGTTTTTATTTTCATTATTGGTTATGAGCTAGGTATGATTAATTATATAGATTTCTTAAGTAAGTTCAGTATCAACATGATATTATTGACAACTTCTAAAAATTCATATTTTAAGTAATATTAGCAGTCGTTAATTAGTTTTGATAGTTGATGGTATGAAAAAACAAAAAAGTGTTCACAGATTACTTATATTCATTAGAATAATAATTAAATGGCATCATAGCATCAGCTTCTTTTGCAAATGATTGCACTGGTGATAAATAAAGTATTACAGGAAACTTGTACAACTTTCTTTAAATGGAAAGTACTTAAATGCTAGTTAGATAAACTACATTTGTTTCTTTAATAAATTCAACTATTCATTGTCTCGAAGAAATGAATATAAGGATATTTTTTAAACTACCTCAATTAATTAGGGTACTTAAATTTTTGGGTCCCTGAAGTACCTCCACAAACTTTTATATCCCTAAAAAAATTTCCATAATAACAAATTTTAGAAATAAAAAATTATTAGTCATTACAACGATAACAACCAAGATATAAATTTATAAAATAAAAAATTATTAATTACTAAAATAATTATTATTCTGAATAAATATTTATAATTAATCTTTAAATTAATCACTAATTAATTAGAGATTAATTTAAAAATTAATTCTTTCAATACAAAAAATCTTAGTAACTAATATTTAATGACTAATTTTCTTTGATAGCTAAAATTTTGATAACTAAATTTAAAAATCAAATTAGAAACTAATTATAATTTTTTTACTCATAATATATATTAACTATTCTAATAATCAATAATATTTTATTCTGTAAATTGATATTTAAATTAGTCATTATAATAATTAATAACTTTTAGTTATTAAAATTGGTTAATAATAAGACATTTTTTTATTATGTATATTCATTGATATATTTTTCATCATTTAAATGAAATCATTAAACTGTCCATTAAGAATCAAATATAATTAACAGTTATCTTATATTGTAAGCTTTTGCAAAAATAAGTTGACATATAACTTAATAATTAAAATAGAAAAATAAAATAAAGATATAAATAAATTAAAAAAGTTAGACTACACATCAACACAAACTCTGCATAGGATCTGAAAATTGTTTTCAGAAACATCATGGGTCCCATGTAGTTTTGTTGCATTATTGAAGGTGTTTATATACTAGAAGAATCATTGTTTATATTCCTTTTTACCACATACACAGACTCAGAGAGGTAAATTTTAAAAAATCTATCTCTTAGGTCAAGAAAAACTTTTTCATTGGTGTGTGTATATATTCAATAATCATATATCACTAATGAGTTAAAATTCAAAACAATGTAAATATATATTTTTTTTCAACTCTTTGAGTGTTAAAATTTATAACAAAATTTATAGACTTCAAAACAAACAATACTTCATGTATAATGATGAGTGATTGATCTTAACGATATTATTTCGATCGATTTCGAAACATTGTGTTATGTATATATAATCATATAGCTAGTTGAATTAGTTTGAGTTTGTAACCTTGGCATTGTTGAGGTTAATCCAATGTAGTTGACCATTAGTTATTTACACAGGATTGTGGAGATGTGAAGTGAAAAATTGGCATGAGCATGAAGATGAGAAGTGGAGAAAGAAAGAAGGTAGAAGAAGAAGGATTTAGCAGAAAGGGTGTGAGAATAGGAAGAGAGTTGAAAAAGATAAAGGGAGGGGTGAAAGAAAGTGAGATGTGACATAGATGATATTAAAGACAGTGATAATAATTTAGGGTAGAAGTGGGTCCAATGAGTTCAAAATACCAAAAACTTATCCCCTAGGGTTAGGGTCTAAAGCACGTGGGGTAGTTTTGGGGTTTCTAGTTGGAGAAAGGTTCCATTGGTGTGTGAAGGACATTAATGCCAGTTTCCATTTTTGGCTGTGGACCCTCACTGTTACCATCAGCCAGTAGAGCTTTCAACTCTTTCTCTCTCATCTCTCATATCTCATCTCACTCACACTCACCATTGCACAACATTGCTTCCTTGGAGTGAATAGGGAACAAAAGAAAGAGTTTTATGCAGTTTTTTTAGAATTGTGCTTTGTCTCTCATGCCTCAAACTTAAATTCATTTCCTTTCATATTTCCCTAACTTTCCAACCTTTCACTAGCTGTGCATATTGGGTGGGTGAGACAAACCTTATGTCTCTAGCTATAAGGTTTGTTTAGTGGTAAAAGTTGAAAAAGAGGTGAGAAAGGTCATGAGTTCAACTTATTAGGATAAGTTCATGTTTTAAGATTAAGGGTTTAGAGGAACTATTCCAATAATCTCTTTTCAATCATAGATCGAGACTCTTGATACCATGTAAAAAACAAATAAACATATGAAGAAATTGACAGTGTATTATTAAGTGTGTGTAAAATATGTTACAAGAGGTGTGATATATATACACACGGAGTTAACCCTAAGAGTCAAAAGTAAATGGACCTAAAACATGAATTTATGCTAACACAACTCTTTTCACTTATAGGTTAGAGATATAAAGTTGGTTTAAAAGGTTTGAAATGAAAATTGGAAGAGAGATTTTATTTTTACTTATATTTGAGCGATATAAAGTTGGTTTACAATGTTTGAAATAAAAAGTAAAAGAGATTCTGGGTTTAACTTTCTTCACTAACAAAACTAACAACTGTCAAACATAAAAAGAAATCTCGTACATCTATCGTTCAAATTAATTTTTTTATTTTAATTCAATTATATATTACATGCTTATTAAAATTGAAATGATTTTCACAAAAAATTATGTATTTGGATGTCATTTTTCTTAGGGTTAAATATGTTTTTGGTCCCTCAAGTTTTAGTGAAATTTGGAATTAGTTCCTCTTCAAAACTTTCGACCAATTTAGTCATTCATCTTTAAAAATACGTGAATTTAGTTCTTTTAACCAAATTTTGTTAAGTTTATCTAACGTTTGAAGCGTATTTCATGATAGTATTTGAATTGTTTACATTGTTTGACACATTTTTGCTTTAATGTTAACTCAAATATTATCATAAAATGCGTTTAAAATGTCAAATAAACTTAACAAAATTTGGTAAGAAGGACTAAATTTACGCATTTCTAAAGATGGAGAACTAAATTGGTATAAAGTCTCGAAAAGAGACTAATTCCAAAATTCACTTAAACTTGAAGACCAAAAACATATTTAACCATTTTTCTTTTTATTATGCTATTCTGAGTAATAATGAGAACATTTTGAACTTGGCAAGAGAATAAATGAGATGTTCATTAATGACTCATACACCAATATTATTGTTGAAGTAGACATGTAACAATATATATATTTTCTTAACCATGGTTGAGAAATGAAAGTTATGTTTTGAGTAATTTATTAAATAATAAATTTAGCTGAAGTTTAGTATAATTATTGAGTTTGAATTATATTTAGTTGAAGTGAGTATTAGAGTGGAGAGACATGACAGAAGAGGTAGCTATTTGCCAGCATTCAGAGTTGAACTTTTAAAGAAGCTACTTTCATGGCAGTGCAGGTCATGTGGGCTAGGGTTACCCCTTTCATATTTTTCAATGCTTCTTGCATTTCGATTTCGAATTTCTTTGGGGTAACTTCATTCTGCCCTACCCTTATTTTTTTTCAATAAAATAACCTTAAAAGCTCAATTATTTTTTGCCTTTTTTAGTTAGTACGAATTTTTGTCTTTCCTTTCCTAATTTTAACGAAAATTAACTTCGAATTCTATAAAAAAAATAAAAAATAAAAATCACAATGGGAAATAGTTTTCCACCACGCGCGCTTCTCGTATCCAACAGTGTTCATATGCCTAATTAATATATATGGTTATTTGTCATTCATGTGTCACACCATGTTAATATATATCTTGCTCTCTCTCTACACTTAATTATCATTATAATTATATGTAATTTAAAATTAAAAAAATGTTTAAGTGGATAAAAATGAGATTTTTTTAATTTCACGTTATTTAGATATAAAGTCAAATTATGTTGTATTAGTTTTATCTTGTGATACAATCCAAATTGTGTATAATGTAAGTCTTATTTTGGAATGTGAAGATCCGTTATGGTGTGTTGTTAAAGGACACTTCGGAGGGTGGAAAGAATGAAAGAGTATTTAAATTGCGTTTGATCTCGACTCCTAAACCATTTGAGATTTATTGGGTGTATCGCAACAAATCCCCCAATAAGTTTTACATTATTTAAAAGTTGAAGTCAAGCACAATTTAAATACTCCTTTCTCCCTCGATTCTTTCAAGTGTCTTTTAAAGACAAAACCTCCCGAACCTAGAACGGACAATATTCCAGAGACATCCCTAAACTCATACAAATTAATTTGAGTTAGACCTAAAGTTCATTTTTTAAAATATTATTTTATAATTTAATAAATTAGAAAAAAAATCCCATACCAAAATCATTTAATTGGTATATTTCAAAGGATAAAATATTTTTAAAAATAATTGCATTTACCTTGTACCGAAATCTTCTTTAAATCATGCATAACTTCTTTTTTATATTATTTAGATGTAAGGTATGTTGCTACACCCTGTTATTGTAACATTAATAATTTAACATGCACATGTGAACACGTGAGCTTTCTAAAAGTATATTTTAAATTACTATAAATATCCTTAATAACATGTTTTTAACATGTTTCACACGAAGGAAGCACTTCACTACAAAACAAAATTAAATTCCCAACCAATTTCACTGGTTGGAGGAACCTTGCCATAAGAAAATATTAGTTAAGAAGAACCCTAATAGGCAACTCATATGACTTGTTTCTAATTTGGGAGATCTACCATGTAAGCTTTACTGGCTCAAATTATTATTAAATAGATTATCTTTAATTTTATTTTAATAGAAAAACTTTAATATCTATTAGTACAAAATTAATTAAAAGTTAATTGTATTTTCAGAAATATCATCAATTAAGATAATATTATATGTTGAATAAATATTAAAAAATATTATATCACTGTTGATTAAACTTATACTATATTAAATAAATAAATTTAGTATCAATTAACTAAAATAATTAATATCGATTAGATTGATATTAACTTCAATAAATATTATAATAGACTATTGAAAAGTATATGTGTTTTTTATGATAAATAAAAAATAATAAAATTATTATTATAATTATAAAATTAAATTAGATTATTTTTATATTTTTTTATAAAAAATTTATCTATTTTATTTAATTAAAAAATTATTAATATAAAAAAACAGTTAAATCGGGAAAAAATGATTACATTTAAATAAACGGATACTTAACTGGTAAAATTGAGAAAAAAATATATTTTAATTTTAAAAAACTTTTATATAAAAGGCTAAAATTAAAAATAAATGTAGAAAAAAAAATCATTTGTGTGTAGGTATAGACTATATTAATATCTATAAAGTGAACGTTAATTTAAACAAATTATATTAATATTGATTAAATTAATGTTATTTTAAATAAATATAAATATTAACATTAAATTACATCAATTTCGCTTAAGGCAACACAAACTTTAATATAATTCATTTTATCAATTTTCTTTAATTTTTGACTTTGAAATATAATTGATTAAGTCGATTTTGAGCTTATTTTTGTTTACATCGATCGTATAATTGATTTTATTATATTATCAATTATATTGTTTGAGAACTAATTATTAATAAATTTGTAGCTAATATTATTAACAAGATAATCATGTAAGATTGGGTAGGTGATAAGTAAAATATTGCATTTGGAAAGTAATGAAAAGTTTCAAAATTATAAAAGAGTTTATTTGTAGTTAAAATTATATGTAGGACCACAACATGTAAAAGTATGAATGAAGTGCTATTATGACTAATATAGTGAATGAAGTTACCTAGTATTTCTAAAACATCATTTACAAATATGAAGTAACCTCAATTTGATGATAAATATAGAAGGGTTATTAATGCACACATTACCTATAAATTGTAATATAGATCACTTGTACCAAAATTTATAGAATTTTTTCTTTTAGAAAAGGAACACCTAGTTTTAGCTATCATTAAATCGCCTCCAACCTCTTTCAATCTTTCCACGGATCACACCTAACACAAGACTCACTCACCATGCTACCACCCTCGTCCTACAAAAACAATCAACCATTAATGCTTATATATACACACACCTTGGTAATTAAGATCTAAATCAAATGCACCCCAACAACACAAAAACCCATGCCAAACCACAATAAAAAATAAAACTAAATATCCTAAAAGAATTAAAATCAACAAGATTCTAAATGTTTATATACTAATTACCGATTACAATGGAGAATTTAATATTGGATATTTGTATATAGAGATCCAACTAGTGTGAGATCCCCCTTTTTCTTTCTCTTATCTGCCTAATTCACAGAACCTGCCTTTTTCCTTAACCACTCTCACTTTTCCATTTCTTCTCTATGTTTTCCACTTCCTCTCTAAAGAGGGCTTGAGCTCCTATCCACTGTTTGATCCATTCACCTCTTCTTGTTGCAGCAAGCAAGCCTGAGACCAGTGCAGAACCCTTCCCTCAAGTTGAACATCCTTCCCCTACGCGTAAGTCAACTTCAATTTCTTATTTCTCTTTAATTTCTGAATTCTAGAGCTTCATTCTTTTCTGAGTCGAATTAGGGTCCCATTCTCACTCTATGGGTATTCTAGTTCCTTAGGTTGTGCAGTTGTGGTACCTTTCTGTGGGGAGTTCTTCTTTGCAAGTGGTGATTATTAGAGGTAAGGGAAGCTAACTATTTTCTTGAATTCCGTATAGAAACCATTTCAAATGATCTTGATTGCATCATTGTGTGTTGAATTGATGTCTGAACTGTGTGATTGGGTGTGTGATTGAATTATACACAATTATGGACCTTTGCATGTGGGAGCAGATTGAGATTCTGATGTATTCACCCAAGCGAGCAGCCATCGCCTGAGTGAAAACACCAGAAAACTCACCTCTGCCCCTACGCGAATTTTTGCCTAGGCGAGCGATTCTCGCCTGAGCGAGATAAAGTCTCGCCTAAACGAGAAAGTTAGTCTGAGCGAGAATTCGTCCAATTTTTAAGTTGCTCTCTATTTCGAGTCTCGCTTAAGCAAGAATGGCCCGCTTAGGCGAGAAAACTCTTTCGCCTGGGCGAGATCTTCTAGCCTGAGCGAGAACCACTATAGTCGAGTGTTTATTCTCTATTTATGCGGGATGAAATTATACCTGAAATGTTAAAGTGTGGCTTTGATAATGATATGCTTGGATTGGTGTTTTTGACAAAATGTGTGGCATAAACGTATGAATTTGATTATGAGAAGGTGCGGTTGAACTAGAATTTCAAGGGAAATCCTAGAAGGGGTATGTTTGTAGTGTATGTAAGGTCATAAGGACTCATTATTGGAGGTATCCTGAAACTCCAATAATCATTCACGCTCAGATAGAGCATAATGGATTATGTCGTGAGGAGTAGCAGGAGGTCCTAGTCTTTGGACTAGAAGGGAACTTACCCTGTGAGTGGTTGGGTGATAACCCCTTGAGGCCAAACTGTGTAGAGTTTGGGAACCATCATAGGTGCATGCCACCAAGAGGTCCAATGTCACTTACATAATCCGAATAATTGAGTTTAGAGTCATCTATCTTTGATGTGTTATGGTGGTTTAAGTGATTCTGATTGAAATGAGGGAATTTATATGGTGTTTATAATTGAGCGGGATGTTTCTTTTAATCAGATTAGCTTACCCTTTTTATTGTCTCTATGTGTCTTGTGTTTGGTTCTTTTCTTGCAATGATCACTATTGTGTAAGCAGATAAAGATGTAGGTGAAGATACTCCTCTCTTGGATAGGAGTTGATAGTAGAATGGGGCTTCGATAGTAGCCCCTGTTTTATGTTTTCTTTACAGATGGACCCTTCTGTTAGCTTTTCCTAGAATAGGTTGTATACATTTTTGGTATTTCTATGGTTATTTGGATGATTGTACTAATACACTATATGGATTTATTCCTACTATCTGTTATGTTCTATCATGATATGATGTTTTATTTAGTAGTTTGAAAACTATTAAATGGGATGTTACAACTGGTGTGTACAGGAAATACTAGGGATGAAAAAAATACTCGTGCCCATGGGTATCCATGGATAAAATTCGTTGCGGATAGTTGGTACCCGCAAGTAATAGGTACCCGTGGGTAGCGGATAGCGAGTAATTTAATACTCATTCATTAACGGGTCAAGGTTGGGTATCATACTACCCATACCCGCGAGTATCCGCGACCCGCTAAGAAAATGAAATTACATTTTTATCCTTAGGTTTTACGTTATTAAGTTACTCATGCCTTGCCTGCCTGAAGGGTTTTTGCAGTAACTCTTACGGTGGTGACAAGTGTTTTCGACATCGTCTCTTGCCGTCGTGGGGCATGTGGCGACTGAACCTGTTGCTAGATTGATGGTGACTCACAAACGTGAAGGTGGAAGGGAAACCCTAATTGCCTTTGTGCGGGAGAAGAGGAGATAGTTAGGTTTGGGCAATTTTTTACTCGTTGCACCCCTCATTTTAATATTTGCACCAATTTTCATAATATGTTGGGTTGTTTAAGTTTTTTTGCACCTCTATTTATTTTTCTTATTTGTAATTTAATTTGGATCTAATAAAATTTATTTAAAAAATATTTACGGATATCCAATGTGTACTCACGAGTTGAAAAAAATCTGCAATTTTTTTTATGTGGGCATCCGACAGGTAACGAGACGGGTAACAGGTACATTTTTTTCATGTAGGTCGGGTAACGGGTAAACACTATCTGTACTTGAACTGTTGTCATCCCTAGGAATTACCTATTATCTGCCTTATTTAAATAATTCAACTTGTTATTTGTTTTGTTATTTGTCAAGTATTAGTCAAAAAATATTTACGAATTTTTTTATATCTATCTATATTTGGAAATATTTTCATTTTTATCTTTTTAGTTTTAAATCAGATTATTTAAATATATATATATATATATATATATATATATATATATATATATACAAACATATATAAGAAAAATAATTTTTAAGTACAATTCAAATTAAATTACTCATTAAAATATTAATGTAAATAAATTTGATTCTTTTTAAATTTAAATGAATTGCACTTAAATATAAATTTTTTAAATTAATATTTTTTCTCCCTAATAATTTTATTTTGGTTGTGTGAATTTAAAAAAAAAAACACTCAAATAAACTTTACAATTAATTAAATTGTCAAATAATTTACAAATTAACATTCAGTGATATTATGATATTCATTCCGCATCCCATCAATAAACAAGTAATTAAATACTCGTATTTATTACCTCTAAATATTTGTGGTATGATACTTTTACCAATTTCAAATCATGTGGCTTACAATAGAAAGTGTTGGTGTGTGCAAAAGGTGTTGCCAACTAGAGGCGTGATGAAGGAGGCAACACAAAGAGAGGGAAAAGAAAAATTGTTACAAAAATTATTGAGGTTTGCATTGCATTGTTATGATGTGGTGTTGGTACATGGAATAAGGTGGTCACAAGTTTTGGAGAAATTAAGAATGGGAGTTGCATTTTTTATGATCACATTTTTACACATTCAATGCATGAAGAGATGAGAATTTGAAAAGAAAGAGAAAAGGGTTTATGGGTTTATTTTACAACTCAAAAAAGTACCAAAGACTCACATTATTTGTACTTTTGTTGTCAGCAATAAGTGTAGATGTACATAAACATTTTTTTCTCCCCCATAACATTTACACATGACATCACTAATAACTCTTCAAAATCGACACTTAAAAAAGGTTTTTTTTTCTCTCCCGTTTTGGGCCATGGATGTGAAAAATAGCATAACTAGCAAAATTATTATTATTTTTTAATTTAAATTTCCACGTAATTTTCATTAGCTGCACCTACAAAAATTATTGCAGTAAATATGAGTCTTCTTACCACTTAACTTCACTACTTCCAACCCAACCATATTCAAACACGAAAAGGTAAAATGGTATCTTAAAACTTGTGGAGGTGCATTTAGCAATTATGGGATAGAGGAAGAAAAAACCTAGTACATATTTCTTTCTTCCATGATGAGCCTCTTCGAGCCCTGTCTTATGCACCAACATCATTTTCATATCTCTCACCATATAAATCCTTAATCACTATTGCTTCCTGCACCCCTTTTTCCGTAATAGAAGAAGTTTGGTGATCGTCTTTCGGGAAAAAATTCAAAATTTGTTTTAACGTGTTTCGGAAAATAATCAATAGCCATCCTTAATCATATAAGTATAGGAATAGCCAAAATACTTGTATTTACGAATATATTTGTAGATAAAATTTATGGTAGATAATTGATATCTACATATAACAGGTAATATTTATCTATTAATAATTAAAATTAAAATTAAAATTTAATTTATTTTTTATAAATTAAATTTAATTAAAATTGAAATTTAATTTATATATTATTGTAATTTTATTTTAAAATTTTATAAAAAAAATCTTCTAAATACATATGGATTTTTTCGAGTATTTTTTAAGTGATATCTAATGGATAATAAATTGATTTTTTTTATTACAGATCAAATAATAGATAGATTTTATATATATCCAACTCAACTTGTTATCATCCTTGCACACAATAGGATCTTTTTCTGTTTTACAAGATCTCTAAGTTAAAAATGTCAATCCGTATCCATTAAATATATAAAATCGTCTTAGCATCAATTTACATAATAATAATTTACTTAATCCATTAAATAAATAGAAAAGGTTTAAATTTGGGTTAAATTAGATTTCAAGATGTGTTGTGAGAAATTTATGAAAATTATGAGTAAAATTCATTTAATCCACAAATTATGCAAACTACATATAAAAAAGTCAAAAAATTTACCAAAAAAACAAAAAATGAAACCAATATTCTTACGCATTATGAGTTTGGCAAGTGAATTATAAATTAAGTAGTTGCGAGTTACACGAGTGGTTTTGAAGATTTTCTTAGGTGTACCCTAATGCATGAATATGCCAAATATGAAGAAGTTAACTCCAAAAATGTCGTGAATCTTGATGTTTTTAGCACGAGTCTCATGTTTTTTTAATATTGGACATGAATAATGTAGTGTAGTTTGTTGGTTAGTTGGGGGTTAAGACGGTTGGTGTCTGTTGTTAATTTTTTTTTTTTTTTTTTTTCGTTATATTTGACTCTTCAAACTTGTCAACGCTACACAGTTACCATCCTAGTCAACATTACATATATTATATTTTTAATAATATTATTAATATAAAATATTTATCTTAATTATTTATTATTAATATTAATATTAATTAATATAAAACTAAAAGATAAGAAAGGGCTTGGTCCCTATCCTCTGGGAGACTCTTTCTCTGCACGCAATCCATCTTCATACACTTCCCTAAATTCACGTCACATGCTTCACTCATCTTCTTTTATTCCACACGTTTTTCTTTCAATATCAGTAACCATTTTTTTTTCTTTTTTTATTGAGTTAATTTTTACACTATTAAATACTATTTAATTTCTATTTTTTTTAGATTTTTATTATCATTTAATTTATCCGTTACAAATATGTTTCTATACTCTTTTGTAATCTACCCGTATCGTAGCTTTGAGCTTAATCAAAATTATACTTACTCAATAGAGTTACTTGTCATAATATTTATTTACTTACAATTGCCACTTTTTAAAAAAACACGCGTTTCCTTTAACAATGCTAATAATACGTTTTATAAATAGTAAAATGTATTTGTAGGAAAATATAAGATTTGATGAAAAGAGTAAGCCGCAAAATTCAAAAGGGATAAATCCAAATTCAATACTATGACTTATCTATGTAATAAAATTTAATGCCTATTACTACATGCTTATGGTGATTTTAATAGTGTTTTATTGATTTCATTTACATTAAAGATGTTTAAAATAAAAAAAAAAATCATTTTTAAACCACAAAAACTAATAGAAAAAGATAAGACTCAATTAAACTAAGAAGAAACAAATAGTTGTCCTTTTTATTATGTGAATTTGTTATTGAAAATAATGTCGAGTATCATGTATAAGCAAATTTTCTTACTAGTCAAACTAAACTGAATAAAATCATTGTAGAATTTGATATTATGTATGAAAGGAAATAAATGGAACCATTTTTGCTTGCTGCATTACTAATAATTAATAATTGAAAAACATAAGTTAAATTTATAAGAAAAAAACAAGTACATATACACTAACTTCTGAAGTTATGAAGTTAGTTACAATACAAACAATTGATTTTCTAATTAAATATTATTAATTATTAATATATTTTATTCTCCATTTTTTTTTAATTTTAAAGTAGTCAAACATATATTTTATGCATTAATTCTTAAGTGCCTATTAATAGAACAATTCGAATCCAAAATTTTTCTTTAAGAAAAACTAACATGTAAATTTTGAATTTCACATGATTTTTAATAATTAATATTGTTAGAAGAAGGAATGGACTACAAAATTAAAAATTTCCTATAACATTATTATTCAATAAAAGATTAATATAATAATCATCCAAAAATTTGACCTCTTCTTACATTTTACTTTGTACAAATTTTATATGAGATTTTTTGTAAGAAAAAAAATTGTACTTTTAACTAGTCAATAAATTAGTTTTATCTTATGAATTTTTCTTTTTCTCATCCCATAGTTTTCTGTGCTTACAAGTTCAAAGTTCAAGTGAATCTAATATAGTATTTTAGCTATTAATCTATTGTTATTTTGAAATCCTTAACTGCATAAAACCCCATCCATTTTCAACCTTTTCAGAACCCTTCTTCTATGATTCTCTCTCCATAATGGGCTCAGAAATCGAGAATTCAACAAACACCCAACAACCCCATAACCAACACAATCCTAACATCCCTTCAACAAAAAATCACGGTTACGAATCAGTTACCAACACGAACAACAAAATTGAAACGACTAACCGTTATGGCGGTGATGACGTCCCCCGTGACAGCCGAGTAACGTTAGTCCACCCGCACTCCCTCCTTCCCATGCCAGTCCCGCCGCAGAATTTCCAATCAAACCAAAACGACGTCGCTCTGTCCACCTTCTCCGTCGGAAGCTTCCTCCGCCAGCGGAGCAGCGACCTCTCCGCCGCGATCGTGAAGCGCGTCTCCTCGCTCCGCCAGTCCGTGGAAGAGGATAACGACGGCGAAGGCGACGGCGAGAAACGCGGAGTGACGGAGTTTAACCTCTCCGGCGTGAAGATTGTGGTGACGGCGAAGCCAGAGGAGGAGGAGGCGTCGTTGAGAGGACGCATCAGCTTCTTCTCTCGGTCCAATTGCCGAGACTGCACCGCGGTGCGGAGGTTCTTCAGGGAGAAAGGACTCAGGTTCGTGGAGATAAACGTGGACGTGTTCAGCGAGAGGGAGAGGGAGCTGCGCGAGAGGACGGGGACTGGTTCTGTGCCGCAGATTTTCTTCAACGAGAAGCTGATCGGAGGGCTGGTGGCGCTGAACTCGCTGCGGAACAGCGGGGAGTTCGACCGGAGAGTGGCGGAGATGCTGGGCGGGAAGGCGGCCGATGGGAATGCGCCGTGGCCACCGGCGTACGGGTTTGACTGCGCGGAGGAGGATCGCGAGGACGAGATGGTTGGAGTGGTTAGGGTTCTGCGGCTGAGGTTGCCGATTCAGGACAGGTTGCGGAGGATGAAAATGGTTAACAACTGCTTCGAAGGAAACGACTTGGTGGAGGCGCTGATTCAGCACTTCCACTGCGCGCGTAACGAGGTGCGTTTTTCCTTCGTACACCGTATGCCTACGTATTTGTTTTTTGTATTTTTCCATTTTCCATTGCTATATTGGTATTGTCATTGTATACGCAATATTTTATGAATATTTAACAGTCACGATATCACTCTTAATTGAACATTTTATGAATGTTTTACCAACAAATATTTGGTAGATCAACACATTTAGTTTAAATCCATTTTTATAATTAATTAGACATAGTAAAATTTAAGACATAAAAAAAATCATGAAATTTGATGAAGCTCATATTTGGTTTTAATGGATTTCGATCACAATTTAATATTTTTAATAATCTTTAATTAATAGATACATTTAACCAACGAAAAATATAATAAAAAACATTTTTTTCTATTAAGTTAAACTAGAACAATAATAACATAAGTATAATTTTAATATCTTTTCAATTTTTTTTATAAATTATACTTATACAATTTTAATTATAACTTTGATTCAAATAAACCGTCACGTCCGCACGAATATTCTTATGGACGTGACATTTTATTGTAATATTAATTAATATTTTTTTAATATTAGATGTTATTAGTAAGTTAATATATAAAAAAATATATATAATTATAATTTAAATTCTTGAAAAGTGGTGAAATTGAGAAAGTAAGCTATCAAATTGCAACGAGTGAGGTATGTGGAGATAAGGGGGGCATTAAATTTTTCTCTTATTAAAGAACGAGGATTTTGATTGCGTTTGGGGTAGAAGCTTTTGGATATGGCAAAGAAGCATAAGCTGTAATAATGACACACATGGGGAGTACGATCATAACAATGCTCGTGTTTTGGAAGGTTATGATTTGGTTTTCAAAATGATGAGGCCTAACTAAGTATAGATGTATAATATTTTATTAAGACAGTAGTAGGTTCAAAACGGCTCTAGAACGAATGTTTATTCCAAATAGAAGAGGGGATGGGTAGGTTTTAGAAGTAGTCCATTGATATAGATATAAAGTTAACTGATAATTTTTTTTCTTTAATTTGATTGTTAAATGTTTATTCATTTTATTTTATAATCTCAAACATTTCTTTCTCTTTTCAAATTTGAAGTGGTCAAATTTAAAGATTGCTACTAAAATTGGTAATATGGTATGTAATATGCTATTGTTAACGGGCCCCCTAGATAGGGTAGTGAGTGACAAGGTATAAGTTTGGAATTTGATGAGCTTAAACAATTTGTAAAGTCAAACCTAGTTACACAACAGGGGTCCCATGACTAAATGGGAAATTGTGTTGGCTGCCTAGTGGAACAGTCAAACAAACTCACATTACATGTTTTGAAAATTTCAATCCCATCTTCATTTTTTTTTTCTTTTTTTTCGCTGCTAGTTTGTGGTTTGTCACGGGATGTTTTATGGTTAAATTAAATATTAATCAGTGTCATTTGTAAATAAAACGAAATATTCATTTTTAGTTTCATACAAACTCGTGCTTGGCTCGTTCGGCACGGCATCTTGATAACCAGCCACTTGGGCTGCGTCAATGGCTAAAATTCTCATGGATTTTTCTCCATTATAAATAAACAAATAATATTCAACGGCTTTTAATTCATTTGGAGTAGTGCATCTAAACTAATGATAACACCGGGTGGTAGTGGGAAAATTAGGCTATCATCTACTTGAAAGGCAAGTACGTGCGCAACATTTAAAAAAATTCAACCACAATTAAGAGATATTATGGCTGTTTTTATTGTTGTGTTTTTTTAAAAAAAAAATATTCGTGGTGAAGGATTCGCAGGCCACTGTGGTTTGTCAATTCTAGTGTTACTCTCGGAATATGATATGATATTTTTTGTCCCACTTTCAAATAGTTCTCCCAACTTCTGTTTCGGTAACTCTTGATCTGCCGTCTTACAAATATTGATTATAAATTTTCAATAAAATATATTTGTAAAGATATTAGAACATCTAAATGAGGGACAAGTGGTGTTAATTGGCATCTGTGTAAGGTACTTTTTAAATTTTGTGATTCTTAGAAATGTAAGAAATAGTTTATCATGAAATCTTTTAGAAATTATTCAAACCGCTGTAAATACAGGCTGTCCTAGTGAAGAAAATAGCTACTTCAAGTAATTGAGGGAAGCCATGTACCTATGCAAAAAATATGTTTGAGATAGTCTTTTAAAAGTTTTATTGAACAAAAAAAAAATGTTATTAATTATTCCTTGTAGCTAAAGAGCTCAGGTTTGTAGGGGATGAAAAGGTTTTTTAAATTTTTTCAATATAACGAATATTTGTTAAGGTGTTTTCACGAACATAGACAAAAAATGTCAAACTATCTTAAATTCTTTTATTTTCATTGTGTTCTCTGTGATGTACTTTTTTGTATTGTAATTTTATCCCCATTGTGTATGGTTTATCTCCCAACACCCTGAATCTAAAATGTTTGTATTCCAAAAAAAAAAAATTTAGGCTGTTGAAATCGGACAACAATTATCCAAGAAGCACTTCATCCACCATGTTTTCGGGTAAGAAAAGAGCTTTTGAGCCTAATAAACCTGGACTCATTTTAAAATGAATCATAATCTTTTGATAATTTTCTTACTGGCACCGGTAACTTTATTCTGCAGGGAAAAAGATTTTGAGGAGGGAAATCACTTATATCGTTTCCTTGAGCATGAAGCTTTTATCCCCAGATGTTTTAATTTTCGTGGTACCACAAATGATAGCGAACCAAAGACAGCATCTTCAGTATGCAGTAGGCTCGCCAAGATTATGTGTGCCATTCTTGAGTCTTATGCTTCTGATGACAGGCAACATGTTGATTATGAGGCCATTAGCAAAAGCGAAGAATTTCGTAGGTATGGTGACACTTTATGCAGAGTTCTTATCTTTTATTGTTTAGTTATTGCATATGGTGAATGCAAGTGTTCTGCAAATATATTAATCGTTTATAATTTTGTGATTTCCTCGACTGTGAAGTCTTCGTTTTGCGGTGGTCCCATCTCTTGTTTGTCAAGTTTTTTTTCTTTTCCTTCTAACTGCAGGTATGTAAATATGACTCAGGATCTGCAGCGACTTAATCTCTTGGAACTATCAGAAAACGAGAAACTCGCATTCTTCTTAAATTTATACAATGCTATGGTCATCCACGCTGTTATTAGCGTAGGGTGTCCAGAAGGTGTAATTGATAGGAGATCCTTCTTCAGTGATTTCCAGTATGTGGTTGGAGGGTATCCTTACTCTCTCAACAGTATAAAAAATGGTATCCTCAGATGCAATCGAAGGTCACCGTATTCCTTAGTAAAGCCCTTTAGCACAGGAGACAAACGATTAGAGGTAAAATAACTTCTTTTTTCTTTTTCAGTTATGCATTATGCTTATGACAGCATTTTAAAAACATGTATGTTTTATTTTTCAGGAAGTTTCTTACACTGAAATGCGATATTAACTTTTCTGTATTAGCTTTTCTTTCGTCCTTGTATCCTAACATCAAATTTATATACCCTACGTTAACAATTACTTCCTGCCATTTATAGTTACTATGATTGGATATGAATATGGATGTAGTTAACCAGTTCCTGACAAATTGCAGGTTGCTCTGGTGAAGTTGAATCCATTATTGCATTTTGGACTCTGTAATGGTACAAAATCCAGCCCAAAAGTTAGATTCTTCTCACCGCATAGAGTTGTAGACGAGTTAAGAGGTGCTGTAAGAGAGTTCTTTGAGAATGATGGAATTGAAGTGGACCTGGAGAAGAGAACTGTTTATCTAACTCGGATTTTCAAATGGTAATTAAGCAGTAGTTCTGACTTCATTAAAATTTTCTAGCTCCCTTCTTATGAATCTCTTACACTTTGGCAGGTTCAGTGGAGATTTTGGACCAGAGAAAGAAATATTGAAGTGGATACTTAATTACTTGGATCCAAATAAGGCTGGTCTTGTGACACATCTCTTGGGAGATAGTGGACCAGTCCATATCTCTTACCAGAATTTTGATTGGTCAATAAATTCTTGAGTAGTGTGCCATTTAATTTCTGCCACTGAATATAGGGTATGCTTAATAGACGTATACCATATTCTGGTATCTTAGGAGACAAGTAGAGAGAATTTAAGTGATAATATGATCCCTAAACAGATAATTGTAGATTTCAAATCAATTTTGCGTGCTGATCAGTTATATATGGAAACTCTAGATCGTACATAATTTGAATTGAGATTTTTCCTCAGAAGAAAAGAAGGAAAAGTTGTGGGTATTGATATATACAAACTCTTAAGTAGGAACAGATTCTACACAGAATTAGCTGATAGAATGTGGTCCCATAGTTGTTTCTTGGGCTGGTATTAAATATCATACCCTTGTAAATATTATTGAGCTTGTGTGGTGTCATGAAGGTTGTGATCTGTTAATGTTAATTATGTTACAAAATTTTTTACATGACCTGTTTTTGTATTGAGGTGCATGTCATTCTCACAGAAAGTGAGAATGCAAAAGAAGAGATGGATGTGAGAAGACGGAACCGTTATTCATAGAAAATAGTACACCTTTTAAATTATGAAATATGACATTGTTCCGGTTGAAGTTGGAAAGATGATAAAAGCTAGAAACACTCAATATATATCTTTCTTCACTCTCTATAATAAGAGTAATGGATAGTGTGTACTCACCCAAACCTAATATCTAAATTTAAATATTATTAATCTCTTCATTCATCTAAAGATCGAGACTTGTCAATCTGAACGATTAGACATCACAGTATAATAAGTAAAATTATTTTAAATTAACATATTTGCAAAATCTAAAACATACCAGCGAATTCAAATTCCCAAAGGATGAGCCGTTATACACTAAAAAAAATCAATATTATTTACATACAAATTTTAATCTATAAATAAATTAAATTTTACATATAGATTTTATATACATATTTTCTTTTGTTGGTAAAATTTCTTTACAAACAGATTTTTTCTGTATGTAATAATAAATTAATTCCTTTTTTTCTTGCATGTAAAATTTATATATAAATAAAGATTTATCTTTCATACAGAATTTACATACAGATTTTAAAAAACAAAATAGGATTTTGAAAAAATAGAATGTGTTTTATCATCTTTGTTCATCATCTTCTAACATTTTTCGAAAAGTCTTGAACCATATGTTGTCTCGTTCCTGCTCGTCAAGTTAAAACAACATCGAGTATAAAGTAGACAAATCAACGTGGAAGCGAGTATTAGTTGTTGGGTATTGGGCTCCCTTCCTATGTGGAGAAAAGATCCAAAATTTGAGAAGTCCATGTCTCACCTAACCTAGTGGAGAGGGGGCTATAAAATAAATAGAGAGGCAGAACAATAGAGTTAGAACACACTGAAAGCCCTAACACATAGAGGGAGAGGTAGAAGGAAAATTCTGTTCACGTTTTTCATAGAGTTGTCGCCGTAAATTCAGCACTGCGGGTTCGTTCACTGTTGGATCGCGCTGAAATTTTTACAGCAGGTTTGTGACTCATTGCTCTTCATTCTAACTGGTTGGATCGTTGATACGAGGTCTGAGTTGGAAGATATTAATTTCGCACTGTAGCAGTGATTTTTAGAGGTTTTCCTCTCTTGTTCTTCTCTATTTGAAAGCTTTGTTACTTTGTTATTTGGTTGGGTGTTGGCACTAATTTGTGCTATTGATTGAGACTCTTTTGTACTCTTGTTGATCATAGTGAAGCTATTTCTTTGGTCTGGACGACTCGTGGTTTTTACCCTTAATTTGAGGGGTTTTCCACGTTAAAAATCTTGGTGCCTTTATTTGTACTTTTGGTGATTTATTATTGCTGCTCTTTGATTATTGTTCCTCATAGATTCTTGCAAGTTAGGGGAAATTATATCCGCTGCATTCTCTGGTATATTGTTTGTTGTTGTTTTCCCCATCAGAGTGGCATCAGAGCTCTTGGTTGGGCTATATTTACTTGTTTGAATGATGGAGGCAAATGCAAAGATGGTTACTTTGAATGGTACAAATTATCATTTGTGGAAGGGCAAGATGAAAGATTTATTATTTGTCAAGAAATTGCATCTTCCGGTCTTTACTATACAGAAGCCAGATTCTATGTCTGAAGAAGAATGAGACTTTGAGCACCAACAGGTATATGGTTTTATTCGACAATATGTTGAAGATAATGTTTATAATCATATTGCTAATGAGACACGTGCCAGAGCTTTGTGGGAGAAGATTGAGTCTTTGTATGCTTCTAAGTCGAGCAATAATAAATTGTATTTGTTAAATTGCTTGATGAATTTGAGGTACAGGGAGAATTCTTCTATTTCTGATCACTCAAATGAGTTTCAAGGGCTCCTAGATCAATTGTCAAGAATGAGCATAAAGTTTGATGACGAAGTTATGGGATTATGGTTGCTTAATACTCTACTAGAGTCTTGGGAGGTATTTCGGGTTTCAATTACGAACTCTGTCTCGAATGGTGTTGTTTCTTTTCAGATGGCAAAAAGTGGTGCTCTTAATGAAGAGATGAGAAGGAAGGCACATGGTTCTTCATCTCAGTTTGAGATGCTTGTTACAGAAGCTAGGGGGAGAAGTCAGAAAAAGGAACATAAAGGTGGTAGAGAGAAGAGTAGGAGCAAGTCCAAGTCAAGATACAAGAATTTATAGTGCCATTTTTGTCATAAAACTGGGCACATTCAGAAATATTGTTTTAAGTGGAAAAAGGAGAACAAAGACAAGAAAGGCAAACAGAGAGAGAATGACCATGATGATGATCATGTCACTACTGCTACAGATTGTGATCTTGTTCTTCTTCGTGACTTTGAGTCCGTTAATCTTGTATCTGATGAAAGCATGTGAATTATTGATAGTGGTGCTACACTGCATGTTACACCTAGGAAGAAGTTCTTCACATCTTACACTCCTGGTGATTTTGGAGTGTTGAAGATGGGTAATGATGGTGAGTCTAAAGTGATTGGTGTTGGTGATGTTTGCCTGCAAACCAACATGGGAGTGCAGTTGTTGCTTAAAGGAGTCAAACATGTTTCGGATGTCCGTTTTAATTTAATCTCTGTGCAGTTGCTTGATGATTGTGGTTATGACAATCACTTTGATTCTAGTAAATGGAAGCTCACTAAAGGTAACTTGGTTATGGCCAGAGGGGAGAAACAATCTAAATTGTACTGGACTAAAGCTTTGGTTGCTAAAGACAGTGTGAATGCTATGTATATGGAGGCATCTTTGTGGCACTGGAGGCTTGGTCATATAAGTGAGAAAGGGCTTAACTGCTTAGCTAAAAAGGATGTGCTTA
>Ga0214542_1002063_pt1 | contig 41635 bp, 17 predicted proteins | sample CNSS1metaG_FD_160096 | JGI IMG/M metagenome (GOLD analysis project Ga0214542, IMG submission 160096) | Root nodule microbial communities from cowpea collected in UCLA plant growth center, Los Angeles, California, USA - CNSS1 | ecosystem: Host-associated > Plants > Roots > Nodule | place: USA... | reverse complement strand
AAAAAATATAAATTAATAAAAAAAATATATATATATATATATATATATATATATATATATATATATATATATATATATATATATATATATATATATATATATATATATATACTCACAAAAAAAAGGATAGTGGTGCATACTTATTTTCTAGAGAAGCAAAGCTCGAATTTGAGGTGTTCTCATCCTTCTTTGGAGTTTTGAAATTGCTCCTACTAGCCATAATTTAGGTTCAATATTCACCGAGTCAGTCTTAATCTTAAGCGACTCCGACCCAACAAACTAATTCTAAAAGCCTTTTCAATCAGTTTGAGCAGGAATATATTACATTCCACAAATTCTTCAACAGAAACCCATGTGCAGATAGAAAAAAAAATTGGTCACAGAATAAAAAATTTCAATTTCTGAACAGTATAAAGATTGCAGGAAAGAAAGTGCGTAAAACAAAATCGAACGCACGTTAATCGAAGAATGGAGCTTCAATTGATGCTTCCAATCACACTTCAGCTGTTAGAATTCAAAATCCAGAATCAAAGAGGCAAGGAGCCCTAATTTATATGATAGATTTGGGCTTAGAAGGATTTTGGCACCCATCATACTTGGGCTTGGACTGCGGGACACCGATGACCCAATTTATGGTCCCTGATGGAAAAGAAACGTTACAGCCCTTTAAATAATAAAAAAACACAAAGAGAATACAATTGTGGGGTGAAGGAAATAATTGCCTTATTTAAAAACTTATAATTATATTGTTTCATTTAAGCTTTGTTCCTCTAAATAATTTTTTCCTGCAGCCTTTTTTTTAAAAGCAATTTTTAAAATTAGTTTTGCAGGAATATCCATTTTTTTATTTAATTTTTTCCTCCAATTTGCCTTATTTAAAAACAACTTTGGTTTTATCTTCAATTTAAAAACTTGTAATTATATCGTTTCATTTAGCCCTTTTTTCCTCTAATTAATTTGTCTTATGATAACAGAATCAAGTTTTGTCAAAAGGATAAATCTACCTATAGATTTGTTTTAACGGATTGAGACAATTTGAGTTATATGGAGTGTGTAGATTAAGTCGCTTTTGTTTGTTTGTTTGTTTTTTTAAAATGTTTATTTAGTAAAATAAATAAATAAATTTATAACTTTTAACTTTTTTATTTTAAAATAAGTTGTTTTTAACATATTTTAATAAACAAACTATATTTATTTTTAAATAAATAATAATTTCAAAATTATTTGTTTAAAATACTTACTTAAGTTTAAATAAAGTATACATAAATGAATCGGATCAAACATATTTTATCAGGCGAACTTGTAATAACTGTTGTACCAACAAGTCTACTAAAAAAGTTATACAGTGAATACAATATATCATATTATAAATTTACTTTCTTTTTAACCTTTTTATTCTTTCTATAAGCTTGGTTTTTTTATTTTATATGATTTTAGTTTCATACTTTCAATAAGTTAGGATTTTGGTTCGTTCTTCAATTTTACAAACGTTTATTTCTTTTCCTATGTCAAACTAATTGAATTCTTGACGTAACATATTCATTTGAGATAGCGTAAATATAAAAATAAATTTCCAATACAAAACTAACAATTTCCAAAATGCGAAAGCTAAAATCACAGAGAAAAGAAAAAAACGAAAACTGTTGGCCAAAAATTAAAAGGAGAATCTAGATCGTAATTTATTAAAAGGAAATAGTCTAATGTTAATATCATATTATTGAGTATAACAGGATGAAAATCTAAAGTTGCAAGGTTAACTATGTTTTATGGTTTATCCTTAGTGAAATTTAGAATTAGTTTCTTTTTAAATTTTTTGACCAATTTAGTCTTTTATTTTAAAAAATACGTAAATTTAGTTTTTTTAACCAAATTTTGTTAAATTCATTTAACGTTTTAAGCACATCTCACGATAATATTTGAATTATTTACACCATTTGACATATTTTCGCTTCAAATTAACTCAAATATTATCACAAAATACGTTTAAAATGTTAAATAAATTTAACAAAATTTGATAAAAAAGACTAAATTTACATATTTATAAAAATAAATGATTAAATTAATATAAAATTTTAAAAAAAATTAATTCTAAAATTTACTTTCTGAAACCGAAAACGTATTTAATCACTAACTTAATTATAAAGTATGTGACGGTAAAAGAAAATAAATAAAAGAAGTAAATGCGTAACTACAGATATTTTCAAAAGACTGGCATGTGACAAATTCCACAACCCGACGCTCAGAGTTAATGCAGTTTAGAGTTGGTATTTGTTTTTCATGTGTTGAAGTCAATTAATTCTATAATTAATTCATGTAAGTTTCTTTATTGTGTCATGTTATTTTTAACAATTTTTTTAAAGCTTTTCACTTCCATGTAAAAATCTTATAAAATACACATTTCAATCATTTTTATTTAATAATCTATATATTTTTAAGATAGGAATTTATTTCTTATTTTTATAATTTAGTATTTTAAATTTTATATTATTCATCATAAACGAAATGCTTTACGAAATAGTTAACAAGTTGACTAAATTGATTTGAATTGAAATGAGATAAAGTTGAGTTATTAGTTAATTCTGATAAAAAAAAAAATCCCTTGTTGTGTTGAAGTGGAAACATGCAAAAGGATAAACATGTGGGACAAATAATTATAATTTAGTATTTTTGTTCTCTTGGTTTGTTCTTTATCTACTTACTCAAACAACACTTGCAAAAGCCGAGTTATTAATTCCTCTATGTTTATTATGTCCATTATCAATGGATTAAGGGCATGACACTAAAATTTACTAAACAAGAGGGAAAGAGAAAACATTCAACTAAATATCATAATAACATTAAAACATGAATCTTATAAAAGGAATTATAGAAGAATGAATTAAAATGGATTCAGGAAATGGTTTATAGCTTAGTTATAGTTTAAAAATGAAAAATATATTCAAATTTTAAAGAATATTATAAAACAGAGAAAATAAAATTAAAGATTTTCAACTTGAATTTTAAAATGAAAAATTAACGAGATTGTCGTAATCTTTATACTAGACTAAAGATTACAAAAGAAATTAAAAATAATGTGACACAATGACACTTGTAAAAATTAAATTAAATTTCATAAAACTTCTATCATGAATTACATTTTTCAAAAGTTTTATTTTTAAATATAACAAGATTATTTTTTATGAAAATACACAAATTCTGTTACAAGAAAAGCACATTTGTAATGCTGTAGCAGCATTTAATTTTTTATTATGTATATTATTTGATTTGGTTGTGTGTAACTGTGTACTAAAAATGGGTGGATTAGTTAGTGTTGACTTTGGAGAATGAATGAAGAAAAGTAGAAAACTGTGATAGCCAAGAGAAGAGGGTAAGATGGTCCTCAATTTTCATCATTCATTTCAGCCTTTGGACCATATTCATTTATTATGGCTTATTATTATCTTCTTGGAATGGGGATCACATAAATATATATATTCAAATAAGAAAACTAAAAAATTATAATAAATAAGTTATTTAAAATTTACATTTATTTTATGATATATGTTTAGGAAATCAAATTAATAACAACAAAATGAACTTTTTTTTTTCGTTAATTTAAATGAGTTTATATGTAAAGTAAAAATGAAAACTTAGAAAATTATAGGAGATAACTTTTATAAAATAACTTATGTTTCACATATCGTATTTTTTTTTCTCCAAGTTTATGGAGAAACTCATTCATGCAGCAGTTTCTCCTTGGATTATCTCAATAACCACTTCTTCAATTATTTTAAGATATAACTCACTTTTCTATCGACCAAAAGGAGTTAGAAATTACAGGCGTAAGAACTTAAATAGAACGTATTAATTATAAATAAAGTTACATATTAAAATTAATGTAATTTAGTTTGTTAAAAATATAATATTTTCACTTTTTTATAAAAAAAGAAAAGAAAAGAAAAATATAAACTAGTTAAAGTCAAGAAGGATAAATTGTGTAATATAGTTGTGGAAAATAACAAAATTCTCATCACACATATGTGTATATAACAAGTTATATAGAAAATTAAATATCCGATAAAATGAACTCCCAAAAATGTTAATTACAGGACATGAAAGAAAAACTAACATATCATGCATCAACGACCTTAAAGAATATTCTAACACTTTTTCTTTTTCGATTTTGAAAAGATGTTGAATGAAAACTGGTTTTGGTATTTTTGGCTAATCCACCCTATTCTCTCGTTCCTTTCTTGCTTCCACATCTATAGCTAATGTCTTCCCTGGTTCAGGTATCAATTACAATTTGCATTCTACAAATAAAAATAAAACAAAGAAAAAAAAAAAATAGGAGATGGAGTGAATCGGTTGAAAAGGTAGATAGATTAATCAAATATTACGTACGAACTGGAAATTGGTTTATGATCAAAATCGTAGGTTATCCCCGAGAAACACGCGAACGAGAAACCCATCGCAAGTGGTCATGCTTCATGCAATTGGAAACCTCTGACATTGTCTCAGTCTGCGTCATTGCTTCAGCAATGGAGTCATCGGTGAAATGCCCAAAACCAGAAACCGTGATCATCTGATTAGAGTAATTTCTTCAGAGCGATTCCTGTCTGTAAAATCATTGCTTGCTGTTGGTGGCTTTCTGGGTTGGTTAATTGGTTTCTTCCACAATGGTAGAGAGAGAAGGGAGAGAGAGAAGAAGAAGAAAGAGTTTGGAAGAAGATAGAGGGACACACTGAGAAGAGGGTCCTACTGCTTAATTTTTGAGGGGCATCAACAGTCCCTGTCAATGATTTTTACTTGGGTTGGGTGGTGTTGCTGAGTTACCTCTCTCACTCTCAGATGGCCCATCCAATCACCATCACTTTGACACTCCTTTCTTTCTCACCAATTTGATCAATCAACCAAAGCTTCTCTTCTTCTTTGCCCCTTTCACTCTCTCTCTGCTCCTTTTTCATCACTTGGAGGATTTCAAATTGGTCCTTGAGGGTGGCTCAAAACCTCTGCCTCTGGTCAAAAGGGTCAATTGGATCTCCCTCATATGAAGAGACTTTCAACTGTGAGTGAGTCTGTGTTTGCGTTTCGTTATTGCTTTTTATTAACCCTCACCTTTCCCCTTGAGAGGTTTCAATTCAACACAATGCTACTTTGGTTTCCACTGACAAGCTTAGTAGTAGTGGGTGCAGTAGTAAGATCTAAAACCAATTTTTATTTTTTTTTTACACAGATCAAGAACACCAGCATTCATGGGATTCTTTGTTGTTTACCTCACTGTAATTTGATCCGTGTTACTTGTTACTTTACTGGCACTTGAAAATATCTTTTTGTTTATTAACTGTTCGGCGAAATGTGGCTGATCTGAGTTGATTTTCAACTCATCATTTTGGGAATTCTTCAACCCGTCTCATATAGTTTTTTAATTTCATAATATCGGTACTTGCTAAGTTACATTTTGAACTGCTGTTGTAGCAGCTGAAGAAGCATGTGACTACCGCCCATGATTTCATAATGAGGATGCTTATATCTTATGGGAACATGTTTCTCTTGCAGTTGGTGGGTGTGTTTCTGGTTCTTGGATTGTTCAGTTGTAGCCCAAGGACAGTGTGGAGCAGCTCTTACTGCAATGGGGTGAACTTGAAGGAATTCCGGCCTCACAGTGTCAGTATTACAGAATTTGGGGCAGTTGGCGATGGAGTCACTCTCAATACAAAAGCATTTCAGAATGCCATCTTCTACCTAAATTCATTTGCAGACAAAGGTGGAGCCAAGCTTTTTGTCCCCCCCGGCAGGTGGTTAACTGGAAGCTTTGATCTCATCAGCCACCTAACACTGTGGTTGGACAACGATGCAGTAATTCTTGGATCAACGGTAATCTAATGTAAATAATATGGTGAATTCCAAGGAAAAGGAAGATTAGCATATCTGCCAAATGTGCTAGCTTTGCTGGCTTGTCTGCAATGTAATTATGAAATAACACACTGTCACTTTCACCCTAGACATAACATTCCTCTGCTGTGTTTCTTTCTTATGCATATCAATCAACTTGGAAGTGTTTTATTATAGTTATTAACATAGATACTTCCTGAGCTATATACATGTGTGTTAATATACAATCAAATTTTGTTACTATTTGATCTTTTGCTTCAGAAAACAATTTATGAATGCAATATCATGCTTGTTACAGAACTCCGAGGACTGGCCAGTAGTGGAGCCTCTACCATCATATGGACGTGGAAGGGAGTTGCCGGGTGGAAGGCATAGAAGCCTCATTTATGGGCGTAATTTGACTGATGTTGTCATAACAGGTTGATAATATTCAAAAAGGAATTATCTTCTATAACTATATTCAATGAATCATCATCTATCTCTTCCTTCCCGAGGTGTATGCACTTGTTATGGGTGTAAAAAAAATCCTTTTGTATTTTATTTATTGATGCCATTGGTATCCCAATGAAGGTAACAATGGAACTGTAGATGGTCAAGGGAGTATCTGGTGGAACAAGTTTCGGAACAAAACATTGGATTATACACGTCCCCACTTGGTCGAGTTGATGAATTCAACCGGGGTTCTCATTTCAAATGTAACTTTCTTGAACTCACCATTTTGGACTATTCACCCTGTATATTGCAGGTTTGTTCCCTAAAGAAGGATTATTTTACATTCCATACTTGTTCACTGAACGACATGAACTTAAATTAGCATTTTAAAGTTATGCAATAGTGAAGCTTTCATGATTAGGGGGAGATTTGAAACTGTTTTTTTCTGGATGAACAGCCATGTTACAATTCACAATGTCACAGTCATTTCTCCTCGTGGTTCACCAAATACAGATGGCATTAATCCAGGTGAGTTTTCTCCGTTAAAGTTACGTATATCGTATAACAGTGTTTTTGTATTTCTTGTCCGGGCTAACTTTCGTGCCCTCTAATTGAAACTTAAAAACATCCTCATCATATTCTCATATATACCTTTTAACTGTGTCCAGATTCTTCAGACAATGTATGCATTGAAGACTGTTATATAAGCACTGGTGATGATCTGGTTTCCATAAAAAGTGGATGGGACGGATATGGCATTTCATTTGGTCGACCCAGTAGAAATATTAACATCCGCAGGCTCATCGGGAAAACAACGAGTGCGGGGATTGCTATCGGAAGTGAGATGTCTGGAGGTGTATCAGAAGTTCATGTAGAAGATATTTACATTTTTGATTCGCATACTGCAATTAGAATAAAAACTTCTCCTGGCAGGGGGGGTTATGTTAGAAATGTCTATGTCTCTAACGTGATCTTGGCTAATGTAGATATTGCTATTAGGTTCACTGGTTTATATGGAGAACATCCTGATGACAATTATGACCCAGATGCTCTACCGGTAATAGAAAGAATTACTATCAAGGATGTAATTGGAAAAAAAGTGAAACGTGCCGGCCTTATACAGGGTATTAAAGGTGACACCTTTGTCAATATCTGCCTATCAAACATCACACTTAATGTCACCTCAAAATTGCCATGGAACTGCTCTTACGTTAAAGGATATTCTGCCCTGGTTTCACCGGAAGCCTGTGAGCCTCTCAATCAGCGAATATCTCCTGAGCATTGTTCCGACTGTTGCTATTTACCAAACCACATAACGAGTTTGGGAAATCAAAACTGGGGTGCTTGGGTTTAGAACATCAAGCTACCGAATTTCACTTATAGCTGGAATTTGATTGGTGAGTTTCTTCAACAGGGCAAATTTTACCACCTCACAGAAGTTGAATGGTGTTGCTGATCTGCAGAATGACACCGAGAGATGATTTTTCTTGTAACTTGTGTGCAGTAACAAATAATTGAGTGATTTATCAGAAATTGAATTTGAATGATTTCATGTCTTGCTTTCCTAGCTACTTATTCTTTTTTAAAGTAAAATGAAAATTTTGTATACATTTTGCCTCCTCGAGTTCGCCAGCACATCTATATTAAAATAAGGGTTTCCACAACCTCACCTTTCCATCAAGGGGAAAACTATTATAACCTTGAGATCTTGTTTTGGACAAGAAGTAAAAACGTGTACATGAATATTTGTTTAAAAATAACATTACAACAGCAATTATGGATAGCTGAGAAAAAAAAACATGATTGCATTTATATGAGAATTAAAAAAAAAAAACAAATGAGTCATACTTACAGGTACATCGACTAGCAGAAACTATCCCATGTCATGTATATTAAACAGGAATCCATGTTACATAAATTAACCATCACGGGTGTAAATATAAGGAATCAATGATATATAGAAAACGGATATGGAGAATGCACATATCAACAACCCTTTCTCTAAGGCTGAGAATCTCAACTTCTAAAATACAATGCTTCTTGGGGATGCCTCGCTATCATCTTTTCCGATAACTGAACATAGAACCTGCCTTGAAATATGTGTTTCAAGCTCCCTGGACACATCTGTTAATTTCAAGTCGAAACTGCTTCTGTATTTGTGATGTGGAGATGCTATCAAGTTGCTAGAGAACACCGTTGGTGAGCCAGCAGAAAATCTCCTTCTCGGGCTTGTGAACCTTCCTGGCGATCCAGTTACTCTCCCTTTTGCTATAAAAGATGTCGAGAAAATATCCTCGGTGTCTACGGTTTTGTCCGAATTCATCAATGGCCCGCTTTTTGTTTCCAATGGAAGAGGTTTTAACGAGTTTTGTTCCCCTGTTGGCTTTTCTTTCACAAGCCTTTCCCTGGCCTTCTCAGCTGCCAGTAGGGCTTTCTCCCTGGTCAACTTTACGAGTTTCCATGGGTTAATGCTCACATGGAACTTCTTTGTCTTGATCAACGGGGAAGGTTCAGTTTCTCGTTCAATCCTGATAGACAACCTAGGTGAGCCCTGAAGTTCAAAACAAACCTCCCTGTTGGTTTTGAATCACAATCAGGTCATAAAATGTAACAATCTATCTCATTCTTACCTGGTTTCCTTTGCATAGAAACTTGGACATTAGTGTTGGCTTTTCAGGTGAGTCAAAATCGAAGCTCTCCTCTGAAGAGAAATCAGAATCATCCAATGATTCCAATTCCATGGCTTCATTCTCTTCTCTCATCGCTAGAATATAGTCATAGGTTCTCATTCCCTTCATTAATAACACACACAATGTATTCAACAACAACCAAAAGGACATATAGCTAGAGCTTGATGACAAAGCACTTTCGCAAACTGATTATCAAAACCTGTATTTTCTTCTACATACTTTGGCAAACCGATTTAATAGCATTTTTAGTTGTTTTAAATAACAAAGCATGATAATATATGATCGTTGGCAGTTTCAAACACAATAAAGAAAGCTACCTTTCGTATAAGAACCACGTGAAAAAAGAAAAGCTGCCCCAATGCTGCTGAACTATAAGCTGTCAATAGGAGAAGCAAAACCTGCAGCAGCATTCCACGAAGTTGGAAGCAAATCAGAAGTGATGTTAAATTTTGGACGCAGTACGGAGCAAAATACAGAAATGTTAAAAAATGATCTAGACAACTCTTACACATATGGTTGCAAGAACTCCTCTTGGAAATTCTATATGGAGTTTGCTCTGAAGCTCCTTTTCTATTCCCCTTTTATCAGCAAAACATCTGATAAATATAGCAATCGCAACACCTCCTTCAATCAAGAGCTGAAACATAACAAACGTTGTTGGAAATGACTCAAGTCACCTAACTCAAACACTAGTTATTTTCGTTACTAAAACTGAAGCAACTTGTGATGACTCACCATTAGCAGCACGAAAATCATGAGAAGAAAGAAAGTTGTGTAGTTCCTTTTTCCAACACAGTTATTCAGCCACTGGAAACAAGCGAAAGAAGATATATTTACATCATAATAACTAAAGAGAATATATATAAATTAGAAACGCAGAACATAATACCTACCCTGCAATGGTGATCAAACCCTTCAACACAACGATTGCAAGTCCTGCAGTGCTTACTGTGTTTTTTCACCTGATTCAGAGGAGAATTGGATTTAACTGGGAGATAAGGATTTGTTTTATACACTTCTCCATACGTAATTATAGAAGAAAAAACAATAAAGTATAAGGAATTACAGGAGATATTGGTGGGCATGACTTATATTAGTTAAATTAGCTTCTGCATTTTTTAAAATCTAAACTATAGAAACATTGTAGCATCTAGTTAATTAACTTCTATATATGAACGTGTGAGGTGTTTTTTCGGATCATTTAAGAATCCGATTCATATTGCTAACACAATTGCAATTAATTAACTTATAAGTTTAATTAAACTAACTTCACATTATTTAATTTAAATTTGTTATTTTCTTTACCCTACATGCTTGTTGAAAGGTTTATCCAACAAACCAGATGAATTGAAGTACCTCAAAATCACAAAGTGCACAAAACGAGATGTCATCCTCTTTGAGATCGGGGGCAATAGCATCATCATCGTCCTTCATGACAAGGGGGAATGGCAAGAGAGGCTCCATTTGAGGACTTGTCTTCAAGGGATCAAGGTACTTCCTCTTGATGAACGTCCTCAGCAACTTCCTCTCCACCCTCCTGAAAAACCTTATCACAATCTGCCCGAGAATGAACCCGTAATTGAGCTTCGGAGTCGCATTTAACGTCTCTCTCTTCTTCTTCTTCTTCTTCCGGAAGCTGGTCCTGTCCGTGGGGTCAATCGCCGTGCACCTCACGAACAGAAACATCACGGAGGTTGCCTGCGAAAAAACACGTGACAGTGTCACAGAAACCGAACAGAGTCGAGAATGAAACAAAAAAAACGACGTACCACGACGGAAAACGCGAGGGTGAGTGTTAACTCGGCGGTTCGGTTTCCGAGGAAAAGTCCGAGGAAAGTGTAGAAACACACAACAAGAAAAGCGTACACTGCCGCGCCCACAAACTGCACTCACGAAACAGAAACTCAATGAATCTGATCTGATCCCTGCTTAGATTTTGATATTTGATTCTGAAAATTGAGAATGTGTAGAAATAGAAAAGACCTGTAAGGAGTGGAGAGGGCGTTGCCAGCCATGGCGTCTCATGGTACAGAGTAGCAGTGAAATGTAGAACGAGAGAGAGAAAGGGAGAGAGTGAGGTATTAGAGTTGCAAGATTCAACTCGAGTTGACTCAACTCAACTCAACTCACCTTAACGGTCAAGTCTCTGTTTTCAAAATTGAACTCAACCGGGCTCCATTTGATGCATTTTTTTTCATCCAACGGACACGTGCCTCTTTGTGCCTTCTCCCAATGGTGGCTTTCTTCATGCACCTCCCAAGTTTTCTTCCCTGCACCCCAAATGTTTTTAAATACCCTAAAATAACCTTTGACTTTGACTAGGTAATGATTAGTTACCTCTCTCCTTATTTATTCTTCCACTAACCCTCACCCCTCACATTTATCCTAGGCGCTGCACCCCCCACCCCAAGGAGTTGGATCAAATTTCAGGCCTTATATTTATGGGCCGGCTCCCCTCTTCATTCACCAAAATTGTTGGGCCTCTCTTCCTCCAGAGTAAAACACAAACCAATCATCCATGCTATACTATTATTAAATTAGAAGGGATTAATTCTATTTTATGGTTTTTACATTTTAATTTATGCGCGATTTTTATTATTCATATTTAAATTGGATAGTTTGCTAATTATTCGAATTGGGTTCCTCAACTTGAATTTTCATATATAAATATATGATGGAGATGTAGTATATAATTAATTTGTATAAATTAGCAAGAGAAAAAGTATATCAAATATTGTTAAATAAAATATTAAATGTAAGAGTTTTTTGTGCAAATATTTTTTATGAATTTCATTTTGCAAAAGAAATAAATTAAAATTATTTTTATTATTACAGATTAAATTGGCAATGTCTAAATTAGTTATATACAAAAAAATTAATGGAAATGTTCCTATTGTTTACCCAATTCATATGGGTAATAGTGAGTAAATTTTGCAATTTCTGTACAAGTACTTAACCTTATTGTTGTGCACTCCGAAGAATCATATCACAAAATTAGACCTTTTCTATTTCTCACACTTATATTACCAATTTAACGACTAACTCCGATTTTTATAAATTCTCCCATTTGACAATCATATGTTTAATAATAAAATGTTAAATTAATATGATAAATTTAAATTTGTTATGAATTAATAGTGATCCATTGATTTAATAGAATTACTCATATGATTCATTATTCTGTATATAAATATTTGTATTAATTATTTGGATTTGTATTTTTTATGGGTTACCATATTGTATCTATTTATATGACTATTCCTATCAATAATAAGACACAGAATTTTTTTCCTATTCTCTTATTTTCTATTCTTCCTTCTATTGTATATTCTTCTCTCTTCTCTATATTATTATGCTTTATTTTGTAACAAAATTAATTTATTAAATAATAGATTAATGTATGAAATTATTAAGAGGAAGTAAGAGAATAAAAGAATGTTAAAGTATTAGCTCTCATTAAGGTGTAGGGCAACGGGTTTGCGTAAGTTTCGGAAACCTTGTCATTCTAGGCTAGCTAGCAAAAATATGCATCCGTACCTATATTATATTAAAGGAAAATGAATTTCTCACAAATTTTTTGTTCACAAAATTGACAAAGTTATTAAATAGAATAATATTTCTTAAGGAAGTTACAAAAATAAAGCAATAAAGTAATAAAGTTTTAATTTTTTTTATAAAAAATGGTTATTTGTCAAAAGAACATTTTGTCAAATTATCATTTTCTTATATTAAAATATACAATTTTGTAAAAATGGTATTAAAAATATATTAATATAATAGAATTTAGAAACATATATAATTTTATTGAGAATAATATAAAATAATATATGCAAGGGATATTTATATACCTATATACGAAGGTGTTCTGATACACTCAATAGTCTCTCATTATTTAGGAGTCATTGTCAAATACAATTTAAATATTTCTTCTTCATTTTACTTTGCGAGATGTCTTTTAAAGAAAAAACTGTGATAGAACTCTATGTTTTAAGATGGACAATACCTCGGCAACACTGTGTTAATTCTATATTGCTGTCAGACTTGCGGTCAGAACAAAAACATAGTACATGTCTTCTCATTGTTTTTAAAGAAGTTATACAATTACTTCTAGGAAAAGGTTGTTTAATTACTTATTTTATTAAATAAAAAATATATTATTTTTATTTATTGAAGAATAAAATTGTCCATTAAAAATGATATAAAAAGCAGAAAGATTTATATAATGGAAGATGAAACTTAATTTTATATGCACATATCTACAATGTAGAGATAATAAGGCACATAGTAAAAGTATTTTAAATTAAACATCAAGAAAGATTTATAAGAAACATCATATATAAGCAAAAAGTTCCTAATTTCACTCCATAAAGTTTTAAACACCCTGAACTCCTCATTATAGTCCCATTTTCCTTGAATTTACATATTCATGCCTCAACAATGTAACCAAATCTTCCACATGTTAGGTAGCAACTCCATTTTGTAGGCCAATATTCCGAGAGAAAAATATTGAGTGTTGAATGTTAAGTTTTTCCTTCCCATACAATTTTTCTCCCAAAAAAAAACTATATTCCTATATTTACATTTTATACATAGAGATAACAATATGTATACATTGTCATATAGATATGTAAGCTACAATTCATGTATAGAAGCTGCTGGTGACCCGATAAGTAGTGCATGCATGAACGTGAAAAGAATTAAGTGGGTCCAGGCAACATAGATGTCCCAACAGCAACAACGTTTCCACCATTGTTACTGTAGATATTATTTCCACCATCATTGCTTCTAGGAGCTCCAATAATCGACGAGATAGCTGCTGCTAACGCGACAGTGAAATTTGGATTCGAAGCAACAGCGGCGGTCACGATATCTGTCAAAGGTTGTTTTTGCCCTAGTGAATGTTGCATTTTGGGAGGGAAGATGATAGGGTGCCCTAGCACAGGGTTGTTGGTCATGTCAAGGGTGATGGTGGGAAATGGTGCAGAGGCTGAGAGGTACATGGAAGAGAATACTCCAACACTGTTGTTTAGTGCTTGGTTACTAGTTGTTGAACCCGAAGAAGATAACAACATAGCTGCAGCTGCTGAGGTAGAATTCGCCATCACCGTGGCTGAAGGTGGAAGAGGGTGGTTATGATTTCCTTCGTAAGTTGTTATCAACACACTCTTGTCCTCTGTGCATCTTTGCACCTGTACAACGTAGTTGCCTCAACATAATATGTAACAACATCGATCATGTTCAAAACCAAACATTAATGAGAAGAATTATTTACCTGTTTACGAACGGGGCATCCTAGTGCCATGGTGCAACGATAGTAGGCACGAGGACATGGATTACCCTTGGATATTTTTTGCCCATATTTCCTCCATTGACATCCATCGCAGATCTGAACACTCACATTATGGGGGTATTTAGATTTAATTAGCTATCATATATGCAATAATAATATAGATCAGGACAACCATATATTTAATTTAATTATTAATTACCACTGGAGCTTCTGATCTTGCACGCACGGAAACTCTGGTTCTTCTTAAAGGAGGCTCACCGGGCTTAGATTCTTCAAACTTGGGACTCTTGGATGATGCTTGTTCAATAACATCTTCTACACGATCAGCATGAGCCTGCTTTCCACCATTGCGTTTAGTCAAATGATGCACATTTTTTTAATATAGTTAATAATGTACCTATGACTTTCTAGAAAAATTAAAGAAAAAAAAAATCAGTACCTCTTGACTAGATTTATCATCGGAGACTGATGCAACAACTTTAGCGTCCAATCTGGTGCATGATTGTGGGTCCAGTAAATGATGACCAGATATCATCTCATTTCTCTCCACCTTCTGATCCATACACTCAATAAGTTCAGTGCTTTTGATTTTAACTTCATATATGTTTGAATGTAAATAAGTTATATTATTTTAAATTCTTTAATTTATTTTAAGTGATTTTTCATCTAAAAAAGTAACATATTTTTATTTTTTAATTATTTGATTAAATAAAATAAAATCTGGCATGTTCATGAGAATAGATGACATATATATTTAAGTCTTTTTCTTTCTCTTATCTTCTGACTAAAGACCTAGAGTTCATGGAAAGCCCGAAGAAACCATATACATGGGTTCGACGACTTTAAGAATGGAAATCATGATGACCTTTCTTAGTTATTTTAGATCAATGTTCCATTGGAATTGGTAACACTGACAGTAGGAAAGAATATGAAAGAATTTAAAAGGGTGAATTAATAAAGAGAGTACAAACCATACATAAATCTTAGACTGATGCTATTCATTTAATGTTCTTTCCTCTATTTGTAAAAAATAAGATCTACCATATCTGCACAAAACGTATAATCTAGTAACAATCATATATATATATGATTGTTAATTATACATAAAAACCTAGTTACCTGATACGGCTTTTGCTTCTGCATAGCAATGAAAATTTGAAGATGGTGGTAGTTTTTGGTGATTTGGTCCAACATAGTTCTCAACCTGTAATTCTCTTCTTGTAGTCTCAGAAACTCGTTTTGGAGCGTATTCAGCTGGAAGCAAAGAGAGATAAACAAAATTGAATCTCAAAACTTAATTTCAGGCATCTATTTAATTTTGATGAGCATATATAAAGATCTGGTGATGCAAACCGGAGATTTAAGATTTTGATCAATTGCTGCTGCTGATCTTGACAATTCGTCACTCTGACTCGGACACATTAAATTCAGCGTAGTCTGTATATTGCACAACACAAAGAATAATGAATATTGGGGATTCAGAATCTAATTAAAGTGCAAGCATAAATGGAAAATTACATTTACGAACTGATGAGTGAGAAGAGGCTGTGATTCGTTCTCTTTAGGAATGTTTGAACGGAGATGGTGGAGGTTAAGACGAGTATCTGAGTTATGAGTATGAGTGTTGTTGGACGGTGAAGTTGAGGAGAAAAAATCGAGTTCTTTGACGGCGTTGACGGTTGTAGGATCTAGATCGAGACTGGTGGATCCAATTTGACGACGGTGTTGTTGCATTTGGTGGTGGTTTTCCATTATCACTCTTAGAGAGTTAGAAACAGAAGGAGCACTTTCAACGCCAAGGGTTTAGATGTGTGCCACTGACACTGCTACTTCACACTCTATTTTCTCTTTTTGGTCCTTTCAAGTTAAGACTTAGAATCTGTTCTTATATGCTGAAATACTATTACTGTGGATGGATATATGTTAGGAAAAAACGAAAATGAAATAAAAAACATAAAAAATAGATTTTTATTTTAAAATAAAACACTTTCTACGAAACCAACGGATTTACGAAAAAATAAAATATACAATCGAGTAAGCTTTTTCATGTCATTAATTATTAATGTAAATATTAATAACATATTTATAAATATCATTAATTATACAAAAAAAATGCAATTGATATATTAATATTAATATTTATATTTACATGATTTAAATAATTGTATGAATTATAAACATTTATAGTTTTTAATAATTATATTATTAGTATACGGTTGTATTATGATAAATAAAAATATTAAGATAGTAAATGAAACAAAATAAATTAATTTAATATTTGTTTATATATTATATAAATTAATAATTAAACTAAAAAATTTAAATAAAATAAGTAATTTAATATTTCTTATATTTGTTATCATGGTAAAATAAATAATTCAAATATTAAAACAATAAATAAAATAAAATAAATTAATTTAAATGTTAATATTTGTAAATTAGTTTATTTTAATATATTTTATTTTGAAATATGATTTTTTTGTTTATTACAATTTTGTAATAATTTTTTATATAATTTTTAAATTATTTATGAATTACTTATTTAAATATTTTAATCCAATTATTATATCGAACCAATTAAACTACATTTTTTCTATTTATTTTTCTTTATTTTTTACTTTCATTTTTTTACCTAACTTTTTCACTTTTTTTTTTCTTTTTCAGTTGGAAAGTTAAAGACAAAAGTGCGGAGAGCGTAAGGTGAAAAAAGAAATACGATATTTTTAACTATGATAATCTTAGTGTTTAATTTTTATTAAATATGTTTTACTGACTAATATAAGGATTACAATAATTGACAATAGATTGTTCAAGTAAGAAATTATTAAGTAGATCTTGAATCATTATTTTAATAATTTTTTTTGTTTGACGTATTACTAAATATTAATGTTTTGTTTTGTTAAATTAAAAGTTTAGATAATATTACATACACTATATAACAAAATGTCTATAAAGTTTGGTAAGAATTAAAGAACATGGTGTTTAAAAGATTCATTCATCAGACCACTAATGGTTATTACTCTCAATTGTTAAAAATAAAAGTTGTTATTATTTGAAAAAATAAAAAACTAATGGTTTAAAATAGAAAAATATATCTGGTTTTGTTTTATCTTCCTCTATTCATTTCGGTTTCGGAGACGTTTGACGACACGGCTCTATCGTTAGGAACTGCAAGAGGTGGAGCCCTCTTCGTATTGGATCAGCCCTCCACATCAGTCCCACGTCACTCTAGGTTCATGCCATCATCGATTCATACTTACCACTACCTAATAAGTGAAAAAAAAAACTAATAAGCACATAGTTTATTGAAATAGAATGATATAAGTAAATAATAAATATTAATTAAAATTAAAATATTATTAAAAACATCACTAAATAAAATAAAAATGACTAAAATTGGCTTATTATATTAAAATTTATTGTGTGAGTTTTCTCTTTAAGATTTTTGATATGATAGATGTAGAAAGATAAATATAAAATTTAATCTGTTTGTAGATACACACTCAAATTTCTCATATATTATTTGTGATATTTGAATGAAGAAATGTTGGTGTGTTGTGGAAACATGGTTGCAAGCCGCGTTTAATTTCTTCTAAAAAATAATGATTCTAGGCCACAGTTGACCAACACTAACAAACAAAATATTGAAATTAGCATAAAATATGAAACCTGACTTTTCGCATTATTCATTAATTTAACTTTTATGATTTTTTCCCCCACTAAAATACAACTCGTAATATTATATAATATTCAATTAACGCTATATAATAATTATATTTATATAGGGACGAGGAAATAGTATTTGGCACTGTTCCCATGGTGGACTAGAAAATAATCACATACCAAGCAAAGCAACAAACCCGTTATAATGAATCAAAATTAGCCCTACATAATAACCAATTGAACCCATGATCTCAGCTTCAAATTAGCAAATGGGTATCCTGAAGTCAATGCCAGGTTATGTAGGTTTCTTTTACATTCATCTTTCCTTGTTCATAACTTTGAAAAACATGCCATTCCATAAACTATAAGTCTTCAAATCATCATCCAGTCAACGTCATCCTAACCAGCATCATTCATTTTTTTCTAGCAACTTTTAAATTCTATTTTTTAATGTGAACCTCAATAACGCACGCCAACCCCTTTTCTTCAAATTTTTATTAATTACCACATTATTGCACAAATAATGGACTATTCAGCGTAGTTATCACAAAATTTCATCATCGCAACACTAATCTTTTTACTTATAAACTAAGTAATTTCTATTAGTTCTAGTAAGAGTCTTCGCAAGGCTTTTAAATTATATCTAATCACAATATTCGATTACTATTATATATCTATCTATCTAGCCTTAGGATGCAAAAGCTAAAAAGGGTTTTTGGATCGTTTCTGAATTATACTAAAACGGAGTAAAATTATTGACAGAAAATCTTGAAAACTGAGAAAGTTATTACTATAATAGTGATGTTGACGTTTTGAAAATAATGACTGTATTGGTTTAAAAAATAAAGTAAAGTTTGAGTATTTTGTTGAAATTGAAAAAATAAAGTCCATGCATGAGCCATGCAGACCCACGCATGCATGGTGCGTATTAAAATATAATTGAGGCTAATTAAGGCAAAGAAACAATGTTTGAAAGGAGATGGAGTATGGGTGTGTTATGGAATAAAGGACTGAGGGAGACCCCACTCGTGTAATTTCAAACTTTGGCTCGCACGTTGGGTTCAAAAAACACCACACTCACAAATTCAAAACTAATCTTCACGTGTGTATTAGTACTTTCAGCACCAGATTCTGATTTCTCCCCACACTACACCACCTCTATAGTTAATTATCTTACGTAGACTATTATTATTAGAGCATTGATTAGGTGGGAAATAAAGCGAAAGTTGAATAATATACCCCAATCTTCGTTCAATACGTGCCTAATTACCCTAATCTTAGTTTGTTTATTTTGTTAAATATAATGTATAGTCCACTGGGACAAGGAAATATAACTAACACATACCAAAAATTAACAGAAATTGGCAAACACGCAAGATGGTAGTGTTGCAATCTGATTTCGTGTCGTTAAATCTATTGTCGTGGTCAGAAAAAACCGACAAGGGAATGCTTTAGTTGTGATTTTAATATATAGGCACAACGTTGTGCCTATTTCCTTCATATAAATGGTGTGTTACTATGTAAAAGGCATAGGACGGTGGCTTTAAACCTACAAGTGAAGGTTGACAGTGGACCAAGTTGGAGGATTTCTTCCAGTACCTCCGAGATTTATTCTACACCTCCAACAATTTTTTAAAATTCAAAAGTACTCTTCGACTATATAAGAAAAACTAAATGCACCTCCAAATTTACTTCCGAATGTCGTATATGTCGATATTTGATAAAGAGTTTAAATTTTCTTTATACTAGTTTTTTCTGTATATTTTAAATATATGTGGATTTTTTTTACAATTATTTAATATTTTATTTAATTATTATTTATATAATTATAATTTATTTATTTATTTATATTAGAAAAATATGTATTATAATAACATTAAATATTTGTTATCATGTTTTTTTGTTTTCTTTTTAAAATAATATTTAATTAATATTTAGATGAGATGTGATGAAACAAAATATTTAGGATTAAATATGTTTGTCTCTTAACTTCGTGTGAAAGTTGAAATTAGTTCTTTTTGAAACTTTGATCTAATTTAGTCCTTCAATCTCAAAAATGTCGTGAATTTAGTCCTCATGGTCTGGACACATAGGCTTGCGCTGCTACATTTGCTTTAGTCACCATATCATGTCCTTTAGAAATCATAGTCTTTCTTATTGTCCAACTTTATGCTTCAATCCTTGCTTTCAATCTTGATATGATTTCTTTTTTCCTTTCTAGTTTGGATCCGAGGTCACAGGTGCATCTACCGCACGTACATTTAGGTGTTTGTTGATGGTTGGTCAAAGCCTCCCACAACCTCTTCAACTTGCCATAATATGCAACGATGGTCATTCATTTTTATTTGCATTCAATCAAATCTGCTTTAAGTTGTTGTATATGTGGTCTATCATGTACCAAGAAGCGTTCCTTGACATTTGTCCACAGGTCATTCGCTACTTCCATGTGCAACATAGTTTGGGTTCAATGGTGTTCATTATCCATGACACCAACAGAGACTTATTGGTTCACCAGTCTTCAAGATCTGGAGATTTTCCTGCAAGTTTTCCAATTGTTCCATCTACAAACCCAAACTTCTTCCTTACTCTCAACGCAATTCTCAGAGATCGAGCCCACTCATCATAATTCTTCCCATTCAGTTGAACATGTTAGGATGCTTCTTGTGTTGTTTGTCTGCAGATATATCATAAGGTGAGATTCGCTTCGTCCATTATTCTGATAATATCAGAGAAAGCTCTGGTCCCATAAAGAAGAAGGACAATAATATTTTGACTATTAAATTTTGACAACTTTCTTTTACAACATGAGGTGGCATCTCCTAAGTGGTTTTAGAATATTGAGAATGAGAAAATTGAAAATTGAAAAATCACTTAAAAAATGACATCTAAGGTTATAAGAGAAAATTGTCAAAATTTAGTAGTCAAAAAATCATTTTCCAAAAAAGAATTGACAATATAATTATCGTCCCTTTATTATTTTTCCAACCACAATATATACACACAAAGATTACATAACTACCTCGATCTATGCTAATTACATTTAAATCATTCCTAAATATAATCTATATTAATTTGTACATTTAAACAATTATAACATATATTATAATTGTGGTAACAAAATCAACTATAATAATAAAAAAATTTATAGTGAATATCATAAAATATCAACAATTATTAAAAGATATCTCATTATTCACAATTTTATACTTAAAATGTATTTCTGACTATTGAAAGAGTAAAGTGAATTTAAATTGGTTTTTATATAGATTTCTGAATAATGTAAGAAATTGAATGTATCGGAACAACCATTAAATATAATATATATATATATATATATATATATATATATATATATATATATATATATTTAATAAAAAAGTAATTAAGTTGAAAAAAACACTTGGACAAACATGATTCTTCAATAACCATATAAATCAACAATACCCAATATCTGTTCTCCCCTCTGTGAATTAATCTTCTTTGAATTTTAATTAGAAAATTTGTGTAATGTTGGCTACTATACTGTTATAGTATGAGAACATATTTTCCTTGTAATCATATTTTGAATAGCAGTGGACACACACGTGTCAAATTTCTATTATATTAAAATATTTCAATTCTAAAAATTATAAAAAATAAAATAATTTTGTAAAAATAGAAGTATAAAAGTTATATATGATTTCTTTTAGTTGATAGTTAGAGGGTTACTTACGAATGAAAAGATTTTATGATTATTTATCTCATAAAATAATGAAATTAATTTAATTAAACAAAAGATAAATGTATATAATTAAGAAGACACTAGAAACAACAGTAAAAATAATTATAGTTTTTTTTTATATAATAGTATACATAGTGTTTATGAATGACTATTTTTAAAATAGTTTTTTAATCATTCCACAATGTTCAAATTCAAGATTTTTCTTAAGAGAAAAAAAGGAATTTATGCTAATCTACTAACTTTTTAATCCATTTAATAAAAAAAATTTAAACCATTATAAATGTCAATCAAGTATAAACCCAAATATTAAACTCAGCCAGTTAACCATATCTAAATATAAATAAAGTATAATTATGTGAATATTAATTTGTATAATATAAATATCCATATTTTTTTATTTAGCATATTATATGTCTTCGCATTTCTAATTATTGTATTACTTATTAAAATAAAATAATTATAATTTAAAAACAGTATACGCGTTTTCTTATAGTGCAAAATGTAGCTACGCGGATAAGATATATATTTTTTTATAATTTTCATAATTTGTAAGAAATGTAGATTAAGTTCAACTAAAAAAAGCTAGATGTAATTTTAATAAAAAATCATTTAAATATAAATTATATTATATACTTCTGTATCATAAATTATATTATATACTTCTGTATCATTATTTAGTTTGTTATTTTATGTGTGCATATGATAATAAATACACGATTATATTTTATCTTACTCAGATTTATTGAATGTGTCAGAACGAAATGATTTGAATGTACCGAAACAAAATGATTTGAAAGGAAGAATGAAAGAGATTATAAATTTAGATTCCCATTAACACAACTAAAAACTATTTTTGTCAATAAAAAAATAATAAAAAATAAAAACTCGAAGTGAAAGAGCTTAAGTGCTACTAAATTTCAAGAAACAAACACACCACAAGTCGACAAATTGGACCTAAAAGCTGCAAGTGGGACGAAATCTGATTTCATAATTTTGTTAATGTGAAAAGGGGAACCATACATAAAGGAAAATAAATGTGGGAGGCTAAGTCAAAAGTGCTTCACTCTTATGTCTAATTTGGACAAAAATATTATGTCAAAAAATAAAATCGACACAAGAACACCATTTATCTTTTCTAGAAAGTGTGGTTGATGACGATCTTTTTGTTTGGTTTTTTCATTAGTCTCTCGTGGATTAAGAATTGGACTTTCTTTATGAAAAAGAAAATCACACCAACAAATTTCGAGACATTAAAATTTACTATTTTTTTATCAATTGGTAATATATTAATTATTTTTTAATTACATATAGGGAAATTGATAGATAAAATAGATAAAAAAATATATTTTTAAAATGAAAGAAGTATATGATGTTGTTGGTCTCCATCTTTTTAAGTTTAATTGGAGTTGTTCTGGAAGAGAATTATAGGACCATTGTGCTATTAAAGTCACTATCAATTAGAAAATAAGATAAGAGTGCTCAATGATTTTCAGCCAATTAAGGTAAAGGAATTACAATAAACTATGCTTGTATTTTTGGACACATGGGGGTTTTCTTTTTCATTATTATCTCATTGATTTCATATTGATTTTTTAGAAAATATCAAGTCTAGTTGTACCACCAACTTCTTATAAAATATAGTTATTAATTTAATTTATATATTTACATTTATACTTTAATTGTATATACTTTATCAAAAGCAAATTACCCCAATTTGTTTCTACCTTGTTTTAGATTTTCATAAAAATGTCAAAGAAAGAGATAAAATTGTTAAAGTAAGTAATCAGAAATAAAATGTCAAGAATATTTCAATTTGTTTATATAAATATGAGAGTGCAGTTAGTAATAATGAAGACTCAGAAAGAAAAAACCTAAGTTTGATTGGCCAAACCCGGGCCCAATAACAATTTTTGAAGATTGATTTTTTAATAGCCATATCTTTCAGTCTTTGACACGAGCATTTTACAGCGGATAGTGTATGCTTAATTTCCGCAATTGTTTCTACAAACACATATTCTTAAATTTCACCTATCTATGGTTTCATACTTTAATTTCCTCTTTATAGATAATTATTCATTCAACTTTGTTTGTCGACCACCGACAACACACGTAGAATTAATATAGTTTGAATATTTGAAAAAGCCTTATTGATGACAGTAATATTTGACACGCTTATAATTTGGTAACAGAGAAAATCAACATTCTGTGGTCAAATTGCGGAGTGCAGGGTGGCACTATTGAACTCATGTTGCCGTGTGGCTTACGACAAATGCTTCGTCAACTCTCCCCGTTCCATGAACACAAAACAATCACAAATGCAGAGCCTTGCGGATAAATTTTCGTGGAGAAGACAAAAAAAAACTTCATATAATATTAAACAACATTTTTATTTTATTTTTTAATAGTAAAACTATTTATAACGGTTTTTATATTAATTATCAACATATTAGTCTAAAAAATATTAGTTTTGCAGACTTTAATTTAAGATTTTACACTTTCTATTTGATCCATCATAATAAATCATGAAATACGTTATAGTATTTTGTAGAGCTACGACAATGTACAAAGTATTATGTAAATATTTCTTTATCGCATTTTTATATTATTTCACTGAATATAAGGTTAATCTCACTTTTATTATTATGATCATTCTTAATCTAAATAAGTTTTGATACATAATAGAATCAAACATGACAAATAAGTCACATAAATTGTCTGTTTAATGTATGAATACAAAATGTCAATCAATTCCATCAAAATCGCTGTACTCCATATTCGTCCTTATTTATAATGAAGTTTAGAAAAAAATTGTGCTTCCTATAAGACATTTTATAGTTGAATGATGTGTTTATTTTCGTCAAAGATATCCTACTTAGCATACTTTTTCTAGAAAAAAAAATTAAATATGTTTTTCGTCCTTCAACTTTCGGTCTAAATTGAAATTAGTTAATCTTAAAAATCTTGAACCAATTTAGTCTCACAACTTTGTAAATACGTAGATTTAATTTTTTTAAACAAATTTTATAAAGTTTATTTGACGTTTCAAACACGTTGTATTATAATATTATAGTTTGTTTACACTGTTTGACACATGTTTCCTTCAATTTTGACTAAAAAACGCGTTTGAGACGTCAAATAAATTAAAAAAACGTGATTTAAATTAAATTCACATATTTCTAAAAATAATGAACTAAATTGGTTCTAGAAAGAACTAATTCTAATTTTTACTGAAACTTACCACATACATATTTGACAAAAAAATAATAAATATTTAAGTGAAAGCTATAAATTTTCTCTCTTAATTTGATAACATGAATAGTTAAAAATATCATACATTATTTTAACTTTAAACATGACATGAATACTTTTGGAACAGCAATATAAATTATTAACTAATTTATTATTTATTAATTAATTTAATTATTTTTAATAGATTTTAACAAGTAAATTTTGATAATTTTTTTTAATAATGTGACATTTTTTTAAGTGATTTTAAAATATAAAAAAATGAAAAATTAATATCACTCAAGATTTGAAAAAAAGTTGTGGAAATATAATTGTTGAAACAAAAATATTTTTTAACAAACACATTTTTAACAAAGTTGACAAAATTACTAAATTGAATAATTTATTGTTTTCTAAGAAAGTTACAAAAATAAAATTTAAAAATTCTTTTTACCAAAAATAATTATTTGTCAAACAAAATTTTGTTAAAATATCATTTCCTAAAGAAGAAATATTTACGATTGACCTTCGAAACCTCCCACAGTGTTTTTATACGACAAATTCAACTTGTGTGTTAGGACATTTTCCTCTCAGACTGTGTCTATAAATGCCTCACTATGTTATGCTGTTTCTCGCACACCACAGTAAAACAAAATTTGAAGTTGACCCTTTTTGTTTAACAATGGCACTCTCATTCTCCTCCAAGGGTGTCTTTCTCTGCACCTTCTTATTCTGCTTATCATTGGGCTCCGAAGCTCGTAGATCACCCGTTTCTTCTGTGGTTAGCGAGGACCTTTTCAATTCCATTTTCCTTCACAAAGACAACGCTGCATGCCCCGCCAAAAACTTCTACACCTACGATTCTTTCATCATGGCATGCACAAGATTCCCTCGATTTGGTTCTCGAGGTAGTTCAATCACACGCAAGCGTGAGGTTGCGGCGTTTCTTGCTCAAATTTCTCAAGAAACCACCGGTGGCTGGGCTACTGCACCCGACGGACCCTATGCTTGGGGTTTGTGCTTCAAGGAAGAAGTTAGTCCTCAGAGTGACTACTGCAATTCCACCAACCAACAATGGCCTTGCTACCCAGGAATAACTTATAAAGGAAGAGGACCAATTCAACTTTCATGGTATACATATAATATCTCATGATGTTTAAGTATTTGTAATTTTGTCCACAAAAAATTGTACAAGAAAAGTTTCTGCATGATTCTCAACACTTTTCTTGTGTATGGTGCAGGAACTACAACTATGGACCGGCAGGGGAGGCTTTGGGATTTGATGGATTGAGAAACCCTGATGTGGTGTCAAACAATTCAGTGATTGCCTTTGAAACAGCTTTGTGGTTTTGGATGACAGAGCAAAAGCCGAAACCTTCTTGCCACAATGTGATGATTGGAAAATATGTGCCCACAGAAGCTGACATAGCAGGTAATAGAACTGCAGGGTATGGTCTTGTGACTAACATAATCAATGGTGGACTTGAATGTGGAATTCCTGGTGATTCAAGGATGAATAATCGCATTGGATTCTTCAAAAGATATGCAACATTGTTCAATGTAGATACAGGACCTAACTTGGATTGTGCATATCAGAAACCCTTTTAATTAAACTGTTTCTTCATTATTATTTTCTTTTATGTTCTTTCTCTGTGCCAAAGATTCACCCATGATGTACTCAAAGCTTATGATATCGTATACCCAGTGTTTTAGATTTCAATATTATTCTAGATGAATACTGAAATTAATAAAATTATTTTGAAGTTCTTTTTTTATTTAGGTTAACAATAACACGTGATTTTTTTAATTTAAATTTATTAAACTAGTTTTAAATATAAAGACAAGCACATCTAGCATCACAAATTGACAGGTATAAAAATTTTAAAATTGTTTTTATATAACATGATTGATTCTTTAGATTTAAAATAACTTCTAACTTACTCATATTATTATGAATATCACAATTCAGAATTGATTAAGAGAAATTAAGATAGTAAACTGTAATTATGAAGATGATGAACAAACTTCTTAAAATTTAAAGTGTTCTAAAACAAGGTTCAAGTAAAAGGTAAGTTAAATGATAAACGGTAGATTTTGAATTAATTGATACAATAAATCGTATTTAAAAAGTTTAACTTGATAGATCAAAGAATCAAAATGCAATTTTGAAGATAAATGATACGAAAGATGAATTACTAATAATAAAAAGTAACTTCTATAAATAATTTAAAAAGTTGCTGATAAAGATATAGAACTTAATTTGAATCATTATAAATTTGAGAAGAAGTCTCTAACAAATTTTTAACTTACTAAGTTCTCAAAATTTTAAAAACTTTCTGTCTTTAATTTTTTTATTAATTATGTGGAATGACAATTATCTAATCCTTTTACCCTCTTTAAATATCAAACATAACCATGACGACTAAGGTATTTCTACAAATTAAAAAAAAATTATAAAGTTATAAAATTATAAAAATAAATAAAAAATTACAAAATTAATATATATATATATATATATATATATATATATATATATATATATATAATATATTTTTATAATTTTACATTCTTTTAAATTTTTTAATTTTATTTTCTATAATTTTATACTAATAATTTTGTGATAATACTTTTATAATTTTATTAATTTTATATTTTATAATTTACTTTTGTGATTTCTTAATGTTATTTTTTTATATTTTTATATTTTTATATTTTTAATTTTACATTTATATTTTTGTAATTTTATATTCATCATTTTATTTTTGTAATTTTATATTTTACAATTTTTTAATTTTAATAGGATTTAAAAGAATTTTGTTAAATATTATAAATCTTTGAGAGAGATCCAGTCTTCATGATCTCTCTTGTGAAGAATATTATGTGACACATTTTTAAACTGGTCACATCGTATCAAAAGAATTTAACTGCAGGGACTTAATGTTTTAAAATTGAAGAATTTAACTGTAAGAACTTAATGTTTTAAAATCTTGAGAATTTAATAGATCACAAAAATGTATTAGGAACTTATTTAAAAGTTTTCTAAAGACTCAAAACTTAATTAAACCAAAACATAAATGTTTTTTCTCTTGCAACTTCAACTATTTTATCTTCTCCTATAATTCCTCATTGATTGATAATAAACAAACAATTCCTTCTTCACACAGTGATTTGTTTTAAGGAGATTACTGGTGACAATGTAATAATGAAGTGACATTCATGTTTGTATCAACACATTTTTGTAGGTGAATGCATGAGTAGATTTGAGGAAGAGATGTGTGATTATATCTTTGTTGAACTAAGAAAATTTGCATGGATATTACCGAATGAACCTTTTTTTTTTTTTTTTTTGCATTTCACAATGTATGAAAAGTGGAAGAAATGGATTATGAACTTGGAAAACAAATTCTGGATAAGGGAGAATCGATTCTCATCGGGAGAGAATTGATTACAAAGCTGAAGAATAGATTCTAAGGTGTGAGTGGCCTTTTTTGTATTTCAAGATCTCTTAGAAGTTTAAAAGTTAAATTTGTAGATATGAGTCCGTTGATTTTTGCCAAACAGGCTCAAGTTGTTCTGGTGGAGGAATTTGTCAAACCGGTTTCTCTTTCTTTTTTTTTTTTTAAAAAAAAACAATGTCGTCATTGAAAACTACGATTTTGTTAAGGAAAAAGTGAAGTCGTCTTCATACATGATGACTTCACTTTTTAGGTTTTTTTTTTAATTTTTTTTCGTAATTAATGAAAACTGAAAATTAAATAATGAAAACTAAAAAATTTGAAAGAAAAAGAAAAAATAATTAAAACTGAAAAATTTGAAAAAAATGGAAAAATAATTAAAACTGGAAAATTTGAAAAAAAAAATAATGGAATCTGAAAAATTTGAAAAAGAAAAGAAAAAATAATAAAAAATTAATATTTTGAAAAAAAAGGAAAAAAATTGAAAAAAAAACTGAAAAGTGAAGTCATCTTCTAACATGACGACTTCACTTTTCAATTAACATAAATTGTAGTTTCCAATGACGACATTGATTTTTTTTTTATAAAAAAGAGAGAAACTGGTTGGATTGAGGACGACTTCATCTGTAATGTCGTCTTCCACCATGACGACTTGATCCTATTTGGCAAAAAAAAATCAACTAACTCATATTTATAAATTTAACTTCTAACAAACCCTGAAATACAAAAAAGTCGTGTAAATATCTATTATAATGAGGAGAGAATCATGGTTCGTTGTTGTTGGTGTGCACTCGTGGTGGTTGTTGTGCTCATGGTTGTGATGTGCTTGTGGGGTTTGACTCGTGATTACTATTGTGCTTGTGTAGTTGTGGGTGTGTTCATGATAGTTGTTCTGTGGTGATATAGTTGTGTTATCGGTTACGGTTGCAGGTGGTTGTAGATGGCAGTTGAAGTGTTGGAGTGATTGTGTGGAAGAAGCCATAATCACAAACATGAGAAGATGAACAATAATAATTAATAATAATAGTAATAATATTAATAATAATAATTATAACTACAATAATAATTATAATTTTAATAATAATAAGTGATTAATTACAATAATAACACTAATAATAATAATAATTACATTTTATTTCATATTAATTCTTAATATAAAGAAAAAATTGTAATTTAAAAATTTAATTTATTAAAATTTTGTTATCTATCAAATTTATCAAATCACTTAACTTTCATTTCAACTTTCTTTATTTTCATCATATTTCCCTTTAATTCAAATAATCTGACTTCCACCTATCTTTCCTCTCAAATTTATCATAAAAAACAAACACACGTATTTTAAAAAATAACTTTCTTTTTTTCGTATGTAGTTTTTTTTATGCATTTCTTACTCTTTATATAAACAATGTAATCATGAATTTTTATTTAACCAATAACTGTATTCTCATATTAATAATTCTTTTTTTTATGTCTCTATATATTATCTCTCTCCTCAACATTTCTTTATTATGGATACAAATTTATTCTTTTAAGTTATGTTATTTATATTGTAAGAGTTATTTAATAAAATGTTAATTTAATTTTTGTGGATTTTGTTGTGTAACACTATTTTTAAGACATTGTAAGGGTTATTCTTTATATAAAATTTAAGAACTTAGGGTTAAATAAAACCTTGACTTATAAAAAAAAAATGAAATATATTTTTTTTTCTATCAATCAAATAAAATACTAATTAAAATACGAGTCGTATTAAACGTTTGCATTGAAGTAAAAGTTAAATATTTTAAAAGCACAAACCCATAAGAATTGTATTAAGATGCATATTAAAAGTACGTTGAAATCCACAAAAGTTAAATGAAGACATAAAAAATGATTCTTGAAATGGAGAGATCTTACGATGAAAATGACTTTATTACTCTAATTCAATTTTTTTTATCACACTCACACTACAATGAATGTTTTCTTTAGTTGTTATAAAAAATATACATTTTCAAAAAAACAATATTTTTTTATTTTTATAACCTAAAGTCTTCATTAAAATTGATGATCTTATAAAACCCTTACTCTACATGTAACTAATGCAAGGAAGAATACCCTTATTAAGAAATATATTATTCTCATTTATAACTCAACAAAAATCAATATAATTTTAAATAGGTTAATAAAATATTATCATTTAAAAATTTATTGACCCAATTGATTTGATTCCTAAAAATCACTACCTAGCATTTGGTTGGTGGCATTTCATTAGTATTTAAATTTGATAAATGTGGCATTTCTACTTTTATGATCCACCTAGATGCTATTGCCAAAAGAAACACAGAAGAGGACAAGAAAAACAAATTATGAAAGTGAAATCACCAGAAGATGCTGTCATTTCATAAAATCTTTGCACTTTATCCTTTAAAAAACAAGCATAGTAAATGTGTCTCCCTATTATGGAAAACAAATAGTAATCAAAATTTTCTGAAGAGAAAACCTAACAGACTACTTTAAAATACTCTAAAATATGTTTCTTTCCTTCAAATGTTTCAATTTTTGTTTTATTTTTTACGAAAACTTTAAATATTTTTAGTTGTTATATTTAGCTAATGTGGTGCAGCTTTAATTTTTTTTTCTGTTTACTGATTTTTTTTTCAATCATATATTTTTTATTGATAAGACTGGAATAATGTTTGAAAAATATGAACCTTTTTATTTGATACGTGACGATATAATTGGAGTAGTTTAGCAGTCTATTTATTTTGTGGCACGTCGAGAATTTGCTGGGCCAATTCATTTAAATGTGATAATAATTTGGGTCAAGTGAAGCCACATTGGGCAAAGGTTGGAACCTGTCTGCTACCAATCTACATGGGTCTTTATCTCATCCTCATTCACACAATTGTGCCTACAGATTCTGCAACTGTCTTTGTAGAATTTATTAAATGATTAGACAACTACCCAAATCAAATTCATTCCATTCCCCAATTAAACCCTAGTCTTGTCTAGATCAGATTTCAATATGTTCACAAATCATAATCAAACATTTGTGTGAATGAAATTCGAATCTAAACAGCAATTGTGTACATATAGACTAATCAAAATATCAAAATCAAAACAATGCAGATGAATAATACTATAACATTACTTTATTGTGCTCGACATTCTATTATGTCTGTCCCTTTATTGCTCCTTATTCCTCGCATGTTTCTACTTTGCTTTCTGTCTAAACCATATGTTTTTCTGCAATTTTCCTTTGCTTTATTCATTTTCTGTGTAAGAGAACGCGGAGGAACTGGAAATTATGTCGGTAACGAGAAAAACTAGAACCAAACTTATAGAAACCAAAATAAAGTAGGCAACTGGAAACTTACACAAACGGCATTTTTGCTCTTTTTTCATTTAGAAAATTTATGAAAGGATGAAAATAAATAATTGTAATTATATTTAAACTCTATTTTTTTTTTCCTTTTCCTTTTCTTTGATTTTTCTCTTTCTCGTGATCTCAACCCTTTTCAATATCCAAACATACTAAGAATATACACCACTTTGATAATGGATGATCACTGACATTGAGTCTCACTCTACAGGACTAAATATTTAAGTCACAAAAAGAACCAATCTTTTGTCATATGTGAACATTGATCACCCAAATGTCTCAACCCTTGTGATCTTCAACCTTTTTACAGCCGAAAGGAACATCCTACATGACCAAAAAAGCAAGTACATCAATGCTTAAAATGGAAAAAAAAATGTAAAAGCTCCATGTAGTAATAGGTAGAAAATGAGTTTTTAAGAGAAAGTTATGGTTATAACTTACTCCCAAGGAACGTCTCCAACCATAATCAAATCTCCTTCTCCATCTTCATAAGTTAGAACATGGCATCTCTCTTGTTGCACTCCATCCATCTCAGTCCCCCCTGGGAAAAACAACCACATTCGCATGTTAGGAGACAAAGATGCTACATACACAACGTCAAAGTAATTAACCATGACAGAATGGAACCAGATCATACACAGAATGGTGGTGTCAAACATTTGTTCAAGGGTCTTCACTAACTCGTGATAACCATCATGAGCTAACAAATTGAGTTTTCTACCAATTGGAATGCCTTCCATGTACACCTTCACAAAGAAGCTCGTGTGATCGCTGCAATCATTAACTTCAGTAGCTTGTGAAAAACTACTTAGATGTGGCTGCATCGGTTGCCAGTGCCCCCTACCATAAACAAATACTTGAGAGGGTCAACAACAACATTCAAGCTAGCCACAAACACATGATGTCATAAAATCTAAGAGGGACAGAAAGAAAGAGTTTCTCAATATCAGAAGCAAAACCCTTGAATTATTCTGAGGGTACCACGTTTCATGAAGACAAACATGTTTTGCATATATATTGTACAAACCCTGAACTGGAAGAGGCAACATGTTGAGAGGCGGAAATGCTGAGTCCAAGCCTAAGATCTGTGCGAAGGTCTTGGCTATGTTGGTGCGTGAGAGAGGATGCAGTTGAATTGGAAGGGTTGTTCCTGCAGCTGGTGATTGAAGAGGAGGAAGAACTAGAAGCTTTGCCCATTGTGGAAGGAACTAGTTGGGTGGATTATACACATGAAGCCGCCACATTAGAGGCCTTAAATAAAGAAAGCAAGAAAGAAAGAGAGAATGGGAGAAGAGGTTTGAAGAAGACTTTTTCAGCTGCTGCGCCACCCTCCATTGGCCACTCTCCTCTTTTTCTACCTCCCATGCAATTGGTAGACCTAAAATGTTGTCATGGTAGCCGACAACAACACGTGTAAATAAGTAAAAATCAACATAGTATTTATACTATGTCAACATGTTTTTTGTTTAATAATTCAGCCTTCATAAGTATATTTGGACTAATATGAGTTAGTCAGCTGGTATCATGGTGCACACAGATTTTGAGTTCGAGTTCACCAACACTTTTGTGATTAAACACTTGAATTAGTGGGCATTTGAAGAGGATTTTTTTGGCAATTACTATAGAGACAGTAGTTAGACAAAGCGTGTGGTCCGTAATGCACTGATTCTGTTCTGAGGAGAATGGAATGAACCTAAATATTAGACCATTGGGGTGGACAAGAGAACATTAATGTTGATATCTGGTACCTTGCATAAACATGTAATATCCACGTAATCGATGTTCAATGGATATAATCATCGTGTTGCTCGTGGGGATCTTAGTTGGAGAGACCAAAATGTATTATTTTGTGCAAGTGAAGTGAGGCTACAAATACTGCTACGTACCAAGGAAAACATATCGGTGTATGAACAGAAGAGAAACACTTAAAGTATGAGAACATAATTTCTAGAAGTGTTGTCTCATTCCCTTTCGAGAATTAACTTCAGTAGACAAACTTCACCACCCTTTTCTTTCATTTGTGCAGAGTTGTCGTGTGCATTTATTTCTCTCTGATGTGTTCGTTTTGCATATTATTTTGCATGCCTGGTTTTCACTGTAATCAATATCAAAAGCAATTTAGGATGATGCAATTAATAAAGAAAGAACAAAAGGTCATATGTAATCGCTTCGTGAACGTGAAGTACGTGACAAGTTTGAATATTTTATTGACTTTTTTATGCCAAAAAACTCGAGATCTGGTCCTGGGAACTGCCAATCAACTCGATTTGATAGCATATGAAAAGAAAAAGGAAAAAGAGACTGAGTTCTGTGCAATATCAAACACATGTTGGAATTGGAAACACACTTTAAAAAAGTGTGTTTAATTTATTAGCCCTTCATGTCCAAATAACTATTCCTCACTTTTACTTTATTTTAAATCATTTGTTTCTTTTAGAAAAATATGACACTTCTAGAACATTTAATGTTATATATCCCTCTATCAACTTTTTTTTTTTAATACACACACCGATTAAAATAAGATAACATCATATCATATTTAGTAGAGATATCTTCTTTTGTTTCCCTTTCTTCCAATTTATATACAAATGAAGTAACAAGTTTTCTTTGGACAAAAAAAAAAGATTTTGAAGGGAGAAAAGAAAGTATCGAATGGAGTGCGCATATCTAAGCATATCTGGTGGAGAGGCAAATGAACCAAAAAGAGAAAGAAAAGATAGTGATGGATCATGTGCATTGTGGAGTTCTTGCTGGGTCTCAGGATTCTCACATTGGCTGACGTGGCTTGAACGCAATTTTGGTGACTGGGTCTCATGTTGAAGCTAGTTTTAATGGTTAGGATTAGGAAGTTGAGGGGGAACAAGAGCATAATTAGTTGGATTGGATCTAAAGATATGGGAAATGGTAGGTAAAGAGGGATGAATATATGAGAAAATGTTGAAAAGGGTGAAAAGGAAAAAAAGTAAAATGTTCCCCACCATCCCAACCACAAGGTTGCTTGGATTAGCCATGAATCTGTCATTTGGTCTCCAATACAGTGATTGTGTTGAATTAGAAAAGCAGGGTGTAACCCACATCCGCTTTTTCTTAAATACCTCTATTAGATGTGTCTTGCAATGTCAAGACCAAATCGCCCATTTTCCTTCTCCTTCCCGTTCTTCTATCATCTTGTTTTTCATTGCTTGCCTTCTCCGTCATCATTCTCCATGCCCAACAAATCATCACTTTCATTCATTGGTCAAACTTTTTTTCTAGTATATAACTTTTACATCTCCCATGCAACCATGTCCCCACTCTATCTCTTCTACTTTTTAACTAAATATTTTTATTCTTCTGCCTTCACTGACCTATACCTCCTACATACAGATTCAAACACACGATGTTGTTTTTGTTTTTGTTTTTATCTGATTGAATGACACAAGACATACAATCATGTAACATGCAATTGTCACTGTAACATCCATTGCCTGGATTTGCAGATGGTAAAAGTAACATGCATGCGACTTAATTTTTGTGGATTGCAGAAATTTGTACATAAATAGTCTCTTTTAAGGGCCTTGGTTCTATTGCTCAAATCAGAAAACCATTTTCTTGATCCGGTGGTGATCCTGAACTGTTACTCAATATGGTTGGATAAATATATGAAGTTTACACAATTTTGTGAATCCCAAAAGTATTTTATGCTGAGCTTAAATGTGATTGAACTTATGATTTTGACTACCTTGACCCTCCTACATTATGGAATGACAAAAGAATAGCTATCAGTCCTCCTAAATAAATGTTAATAGATAATGAACAAAATAAAGTGAATTTTACATTATCTGCAGTAGAAGCCACCAAAAACCTAACGAACGAATTTGAGAAACTGTGATATTATTACAATTCAATGGAACACGAGAGTTCCTACCCATTCCATGAAAACAAAATTTGCCACTATTTGTACACTCTATTTGTGAGATAATCGTTTACTTCAGCTGCTGCCTCGTAAGCTCCCTCAACGCATCGTCCCAAGGCAACACCAGAGACATAGTTGCCCCCAAGGAACAGCCCTTCAAACCCAGTATTTCTAAGAGAATCTTTAGCAGCGTCTAGAAGATCAAGATGGCCAATTAAGAACTGGGGAATAGCTTGAGGCCACAGTCTCACCCCCAATACAAATGGATCCTGAGCATTTGGGTTTATGAGCATTTTCCTCAAATCTCGATCAACTGATTCAACAAGTTCACTGTCCGTCTGCCATAAACAAGACAATTTAGGAGGAAATGAAAAAGGAAAGGAAACAAATCTGATTATACAGGTAGAGACATGGCACTTGTTTTGGATGACAAAATGTTAATGCCTAAAACCTGAAGTCAAACAACAGATTAATGCCTAAAACCCTTAACCACCAATCATCAAACAATAATGATTAGAGCAAGAGGTCTAGGGCCCATTTAAATCCTGTTTCTAAAATTAATTTTTATTTATAAAAAAAAAAGAACAAAAAAATCAATAGACTAATTATTTAAACATAATGTATTCGTTTTTAAAAGTTAAAAACCTAAAACAACTAAGTTATTTTCTTTTCCTATTCGGTTTTTTTCATAACTAGTACTCTAACATCTTCCCCCACCTTTTTTTAAAATTGTGTTATATATATTTTTTAACTAAAACAAAACCACAATAAAACACGCCCCTCTACAGTACGCTTGTAGGGGAAAACACCTGTGACCGGAAAAATAAACTTACAATACTCCTGTAGAGTAAACTTACAATAAACAAAAATTTCACTTTATTGGATGAGTGTGTCTCATTTCTTCTAAAATATAGCAAATTTATGCTTTCTTTTATTTACCTAATATGTTTATTTTAAAAATAAGCAGTTTCCTGCTTCTTTAAAGAAACAAATCCTATATACTTATTTAAAAAATAACTAACAGTTCTGTACACCACCGTCCTAGAAGTTTAGCAGAAAAGCTACTGTTCAACCTATTGATTGCCATAACAGCTCAACCAATTCCATATATGTTAGAAGTTCATGTTTCATATTAATGTCACCTTTTGTAAAATTCCGGTATTGGTAGCCCCTCCAATGTAATTCAAGAGTAGAACCCTTCCAGGAGGTGCTCGGTTGGGGAAAAGTGATGAGCTGTATATAGTTCCTGTCAAGCCCACAAATATGTTCTTATCATCGACCGGTCAAAAACTAGAATTTACTCCACAGTGCGCAATTCTAACATGAATGATAATTATTAAAAAGATGTGGAACTTATTGTGTTGAAAGACTTCACTTTTACTTTATAAAATTAATACTCGCCTAATGTCTCCACTCCCTGGGTACGTGGATGCAATTGACCAAATCCCTTCAGTTCACCATCTATCAAGCATTCTGATCTAATAGCTTCTTTGGGATAGGATACGGAAACTGCAGCCACTGGAGGGTAATAAAACTTTGAAAGTGCATCTGCAGCAGCAGTCTGCAAAAGATATTAAAAGGTCAGGAAATACAGCCCTCAATGTTTTCAAACTGATTTTTTGAGATACATTTTGTTATTTGACTTGAGTAAAAGCCCATGACAGGAAATGCAGTTACTGTAGACAATAGCTTTCATTCTCACGGGAATAAGAGATAGTCACCCTCGAGAACACTTAAAGCATGAAACAAACACTCGCAGAGGTTTTTAGAAATATGAGAAGTCCTATGCAACGAAAAACTGAGCCTGGAAAAATGGATTAATTGTACCTTTCTTTGCATTATGTGAGTGCGGCAGTGTTTGCACAGGAAATTAATTATGGCTCTGAAAGTTCAGAGGATAATAAAAATAGAGACATATGCAACCGTAGGCACAAAAAGCATATGCACATGCATGTGCCACTCACAACACACTCAAACAAAAGAGCCAAAGGCATGCAAACAAAGAAAACTAACGACCAGCAATTAGGCACCAAAAAAATGCCTGCTATAACTCCAACAGGTCATATCACCCAATTTCAAGGATTCCACAAAAAAGAAGTCATTAATTAACATAAATAAATTATATAATCCCACTTTGAGGAAGAAACTTACCGACAGAGGACGCAGTAATGTACTAGCAACATGGGAAGGAATGGTAAGGACAATAGTTTTGCACTGCAAAGAAACCACACCTTCTGGTGTTTCATACATCAAACTGTACTCTCCGCTCTCCAGTTTACTAATATTTGTCAGCTTCCAAGATAACTTTACTTTGTTGCCTAATCTGTCAACAGGATCACAATTCACAAGGATCGTCAATCTGGAGAATAAGAAGAAATTAACTAGAACATTGGTACAAGACAACATTTAGTACCTAGAAGAAATGGCCTCTGGCAACATGGTAAGTCCTTTCCGGAAAGATCCAACAGTCTGACCCTTTGGTTTTGGCAGACGCCTACATGATTAATTGAATTAGTGAAACACTCCACGAACTATGTGGAAAATACCGAAACTCCAGAACAAGTAATGTATTACGGGTCCCGAGGTGGTTTTGAAGCTGCATTTCTCTCTTGTATTGCTTTGAAAGTTCCACCAATAATGCTACCGCCATTTTTTTCCAACCTCCAAACTTTGCCGAATGCTGCTTTCATACTTAATTTTGAAGGATCACCTGCATAGACCCCTGTATATAACAAAATTAAGGTAAGCAGCCATTTTTGCAACAAAGACTGCCAAACAAAAAAGTAGAAAAATAAGAATGGAAGAGAAAAAGCAAGATGGAGTAAGCTAATCACTGATTAAGTAAAGAGAAAGTATAAGACACAGTCAAGTCTTTTATGGGACATTGCGCCTGACTTACATAACATCTGCGGTAAGTGCTTGTCTAATTGATTATTTGTACATATACTTCAATAGCATTTATAAGAGGGCAAGAAAGAAAATAGTGATTTTGTTAATATTACTTGATAATGTGACAAACCAAGTTTAAGTGTCCTCAAAACCACCACATGCTATGGATCGTGATGAACTAACTAGAGCTTATTGGACTTGCTTCTTGAGAAGTTACTACCCTTTCCCTGGCCATGAAAAAATTCCCGAACAGGAAAATCACGCTTTCAGTATAATTTTACATTGTGGACCAAAGAACCACTGAATAATAATTAGAATGATACTGAACAGCCTAAAAAAGGGGTCACTTTAGTGCCATTATGAACTTAGAAATATAGCCTTTAGCAAAAAAAAAAATTGCCCCGTATGAAAACTTTTAATCTCACAGTTTTCAAAAGACAGGTTAGACAATGCATAAGAAACTTCATTCCAGAAATAAACTTATTCTATTGAGATATTACTCAGCTATCTTGATGGATTATATATTAATGGCCAAAAACTGAATATCACTAGATCCAAAAGTAATACAGAAAACTCTACCAGTACATAAGTACATAATAGAAGATTTGTTACAGGTTTACAAGAATAAATTAAAAAAAAAAAACAGAGCAAACAAGTTAATGCTCTTACCTGAACAAAAAGGCTCTATCAATCGTTCAAAAACCTCATCCCCAAGGTTCCGACGAACAAACTCTTCAACCGATTCCTCATGACCCTGTTACCTTTGTCAACATTATATTACATGAGAAAACCAAATTAAGAACATATGCATTTCATCCTTTCGGACACTGCATTTGGCACAAACATAACCAAAGAAACGAAAGAGAACACACTGGAGGAGGAGGCCGAATTCCAAGCGCACCAAAGCCAGCTCTGATCTTTCCACCAAGGCTCATCAAGTCAAAGAAAGGCAAATCTGACGGCTTCCCGGGCACGGGCCTCAACTTTCCATTCCACAACACAAACCGAGGTGCATCGGGATCCCCCAGAACAAGCTCATCCTTTAAACCACTGTCCACCTGCAAAATGTATCAACAGAAATCACTTTAAGAACAATTCAACAAGAAAACTAAGTAAGTTTGGATGAGCATTGGGGAAAATGATTTTAAATGATATTGATTTTATACAATTAATACCGGTGAAAATTAATTTTTACATGATATGATTAATGTTGGAATTTTTTATCATAAAAGCACATTAGCCATAAAGCTCACTATGAATTTTGTTTATCTTTCTTAAGGATATATTTGAATAAATTTCTTCAAAAGTATTTCTAAGAGAAGAAAATTAAAAAAAAGTAAAATAAAATTGTGCTTAAGCTAATATGTAAAATCAACTTTTCAGAAACACATTTTTATTCTTACATAACCTGGTTTCATTTTATGCAAAATTTTATTTCATCTTCTAGAAGAGCTTATCTCCCAAATACCTTAACCCCGTTTCGACTAATAATCAATTCCAAACTCAGAAGTTCCTAAACACGATCTAACACTACAGTAGCTGGCATTTCAATGTGATTTTGGGGAAACCAACGGGAAAGCAAGCATGCACCCAATTGTGTTACAAATCTCACGTTGACTAGTCATACAACCAAAATAACCCGCGACAACCCACAGTACATGAGGTTGAGCTAGGCACAACCTCAAATTGGGCAAAAGAAACATTACATACCACCATAGTGAGCATTGGATCAGAGGGCTGAAAACTGTTGGGACCTTCTTCCCAAAGATACCCGTCCCTCTCAAGCGTGGTGATGTTGCCTCCAACGCGGTCTCGGGCCTCAGTCACGACGACATTGGATTTGGCGTGTTTAGTGGAGAGGGCCTGGGCGATACAGAGGCCGCTGATGCCTCCGCCGACGACTACGCAGTCGACGGGGACTGAGTCTCTGGTTATGGGCGGAGATGCGGTGGATTCCTTGGCAATGGAGCAGCGGAAGATAGGGTTAGGGCGAGAGCGAGGGAATTTTCGAGGGGGTGAGGTGAAGAAGGAGGTTGGGAAATGGAGGGAGGGGCGGAGAAGGGTTTGGTTCGGCGGGAATAGGATGTCGTTGAAGACGGTAGCCATGGCGGGCGCACAGTGGAGAAGGAGGAAATAACGGCGGCACTGTTCGTTATCTTCAATCTGTGCTACAGACAAAGAAAAATGAGAAACACGCTATAGATCAACCACCTAAGATTCTTTGATCCGCTAAACAAAAATAAATATATAAACTCTGATTCTCACATCATAATTTATTATTTATTTACATTTTATTGGTGTTTGACATCACATTAGGAAGATCATAGTTTTCTCGCAACCCATATATTTGATATAGCTTATGTTTACAAACAAATAAACTTTTGTTATTTTTTATAAATACTTTAGAAAACAAAATTAGAAGTAACTCTTTTATACTTTTATAAATTATATTTAACTTATGTATTGTTAGTTTTAATTTTTAAAAAGTTAAATACTCAATCCAACTTAAACATTTATCATTCTTTTTATTGCTCTTCATCCAAAATTAATACAATTTTAATCTTTTACATTGTGTTTGTATTTATTAATTTGCAGTTAACAAATATTAAAAATATTAAAATTGAAGAAGTAGAATTTTAGTTGTAATTTGCTTCAATATACCTGGAGTGATAGACATGAAAAGTTGGCGGTGGGCTATAGTGTATTATGTTTTTTCTCAAATGTGAAGCAAGTATTACCTTTCCCAGTGGTTTTTATTGCTCTTCATCCCAAAATTAATGTAACTTTAATATTTCACATTGTGTTTGTATATAGTAATCTGCAGTTAATAAATAATGGATTTCTAGTTGTGATTTGCTTCAATAATGTGAAGTGATATACATGGAAAGTTGGTGCTGCACTATAGTCTTTTATTTGTGCTTTCAAATGTGAATATTTATGTGAAAGTAAACATAATATTGTTAAACTATTCAAAATGTCCTTGTTGATACCTCATACAACTGGAGTGGCTCCTATGGTTATGACTTTTATTTATATATATATATATATATATATATATAGATATATATATATATCTATATATATATATATATATATATATATATATATATATATATATATATATATATATATATATATAA
>Ga0214542_1002062_pt1 | contig 41648 bp, 32 predicted proteins | sample CNSS1metaG_FD_160096 | JGI IMG/M metagenome (GOLD analysis project Ga0214542, IMG submission 160096) | Root nodule microbial communities from cowpea collected in UCLA plant growth center, Los Angeles, California, USA - CNSS1 | ecosystem: Host-associated > Plants > Roots > Nodule | place: USA... | reverse complement strand
AAACTAAGATTCTAAACAAAGTATTTAGAATTACTACTGGAAATGTGAAACAAAATACTCAAGCTAAATTGTGATGATTAATACAAACTTACACAAGCAATACTTCCAACAATTTAGCTTAAGGTACATTGACCCACAACACAAGAAACCAAGGAAAATCAAACTCAAAGAGAAATGATGGACAAGGGACTCAAGCAAAGCGATAATGAACAATTAATGACTCTAAATGGTAAGAACTAAGCAAAGCAAAATGCAAAAAGTGCATCAGAAATTCAACCAGAAACATGACTAAAGTGCCACAATTTTGCACCAAATAATACTCCAAAATAGCACCAAAAATCACCTCAGGATAGCATCCACGGTGGTAGGCCAAAGCAGCAGTAAAAGATGAAAAACACTGCATTAAATAACTGCTGTTTCAAGCTTCAAATCAGCACCAAAAATAGCCAGGACAAACTCTGCACTGCTCCAAACAGCAGACGCAACTAAGCCACATGTACCAATTCAAGAAAAACTTATTGCACCGCTTTAAGCTAGGAGTGTGGCTGCCACGTTTTGACTTCGGGTTAGCTTTGGTTGCTGCCACACAACTGCTTCAAAAAGAAAACAAACTCCTCAAGGCTGTCACGTAAATGAGTTTGCATGTAAATGAGTTTTCTACTCTACAACTTTTCAAATTTTGCTGCTACAGTAGTAAAAGGCTCGCTTAAGCCTTGGCAACTCTACACCGAGTGGAGCAAGAAGCCAAACACAATGACAATAAACTCCACCACCTTTTAAAGAAATCTGCTCCACCATTTAAACCATAATTATTTGACCAAAAACTGCACCAAAAACGAATTTATGCACCGAGAGGACTGTAATGAAACTACTGCACGAAATTAGATAAACCAATTTTCTTCCAAGATTGCCAGAATTCCCAAAATCCTGTTGCTACAAATTATTTCGCTTAAGCGAGGGGGTTGATGTCCAACACCAAAGAAAGCAGCATCCATTTCCCAATCTGCACCGCTTGAAAATCTCATTCCATAACTCGAACCAACAACCAAGATTAATGATGTATAATTAGACGCATGGCTGCCGAAAAAGGAATTGTGTTTCTTGATGCCACTGGACGTGCCAAATTCAAATGAAGACTTCCTTTTGCACCAATCTCACTTTGGATAAAGGGAAGCAGCTAAAGCACCACTTACTTACTGCCTAATACAATTTCTACACTGAATTTTCGGCAAGCACACTACTCATTCAATTTTTTTTTATTAATTGGCTGCACCGAATGCAAACAAAAGTTGTTACAACAATTTACGAAACCAGCAAGGATCACTAGGCTACAACATCTTTATGTGCTAAATTGGACCAATGAGAAAGCAAAAAGCAGTCACACTATCACTAGCTCAAACTGAATGCACACCAATCTGCTGCACCGATTGGACCAAAAGGAAATGGGTGTCCCTTTTTGCTGCACCACTTAGCACCTTTACATCACTGCAAGAGGACTTTGGTTACTGCACAAAATTTTCATTGCACCAATTAAGCAAGCAACGAGCCCAGCAAAGTCACCACTGCCAACATATGAAAGGTTAAGCTTGCACCGCAAAAAGTAGCTGCTGCAATTGATCTATACGCTACATCAAATGGCAACACTAGTGAACCAATCACCAAATTAGAAGTAGCTTGTTTTCAGATTGCAAGACTCAAATGTGACTGCTGGAACGTGCTAGATAGAACCACATCACAAGCTTCAAAATTTTTGCATCAAATTTTGCACCAAGAAACTTGAAATAGTTGCCACTGCCATTCAAATCTTGCAGGAAAATTTTAATTGCACCTAATGGATTTAAGCAAGCTGCTGTCAAACATAATTCATAGGACGCTGCTGAAAGCTTCCTGCACAGGAAGAAAAATTGCACTGAAAGGAATTCCTCTTCCCAATTTGCACCGCCTCAAGTTGGCTATTATAGCCTGCCAATCCAACCACTACCGCACTGCCCCGCACAAGCAAGGTTCTACAGCTGGCACCGCTTCAATTTTTCAGCCACTACTTGATTGCACCGAGAGTAGAACAATTCAATTTTAGTGTGATTGCTACCCCTGCTTAAACCTGAAAGTTGTTGGCATTTGCAAGAGGCAAAGGAGGCTATTGTTGTGCACACTGAATGGGCTAAGAAAGCTACTATCCAAGAATCACTTCGCCGTCTACAAGCTTGTCCCAAACTAAAGAAATTGATGCACCAATTAATGTTGCAGGAAACAGATCTGGACTACATCGAAAGCGCACATTTAGCTTGGCCTTAATGCATAAAAATTGGAATGGTTGCCACGTTGAGATAAAACCAATTTGCACTTGAGCCAATTTTCTGCACCGTCTGAACAACAAGGTGTTGTTGTACCGCATCAAGCATCACGCATGATAATTCCACCTCAAGCCTGACAACTTGGTTATTCCACCGTTTGAAACCAAAAAGTAAAGGACTAAACCAGCTACTGCACTATGCTATTGCAATAACACATAAGCTGCTCCCACACGATAAACTTACACCAACCCACTTCTCCCGCCAACTGAAACAAAATTGAACTTGAACACAATTTTTTTTTCACCGACGCAATTTTGCAAACACTTGGTACTCATGAATTTCAAGAACACAAGCTATCCACGAATGGCTACTCGGCGTGCCAACCAAAAGCTTCCAACAAGAGAATCAAAATATTTTAGCAGCCTTTTGCAATTGGAGACCATTCGGGGGGTTTGACAAGAACAACTACTAAATGGCAATTCACTACCATGAAAGACCATGGAAAGGCCACTTTGACGGAGTCATTTTGAAGGCCACAAAATTGTGCCGCTATGGATAAACACTCTCGAAGGATCAATTAACCGAGCTCTGATTACCAGATGATGAAGGATCGTCTCGGATTTCGCGGTGAGATTCGTCTAGAACGAAAATGGGTATGAACCCTAGAACGAATGAGGGAAATGGAGGACATCGATTTAGGAGTTTTCGGAACGGGAGGAATTCACGCCACTTGGAGGAGATTCCAAGATAAGTGAGGAAGATCTGCCACTTTGAATCGAAGATTCAAAGATAAGGATCGGTGGTTCTGAGGAGAACCTCGAGACTTGAGAGAAAACTCATTGTTTTATAAAACTCAAATCTGAATACAAATGTGTGTCACACGGGCTTATATACTATGGGCCGAAACACAAAAAGGCCCAACACAACTAAAGGTCCTATAAAGCCCAAACAAAAAAAAAACTTTACAAAAATTATAAAAGAGTTCATATTCTACGATCTGAATCTAATCTGAGATCTCTTTTAAGGTCTTGGGCATGATTCCATCAATTGCTTTGAAATCCTTGTGACGATACCGAACCACGCCTCCATCAGCAGATTTGTTAGTGGCAGAAACAAATGAATGAGAATTCGCAGAAGATGGCTGTGACGGAGGATCAGTGTGCGCAATAACAGCAGATCGAGGAGGACGACCATGTAAGTGATAACACCGATCAATTTTGTGGCCGAACTTGCCACAATGATCACACTTGTGACGCCCTTTCTTCGGCTTGCGTGAGCAGTGGCGATCATCACGGTGAGATACCAAAGTAGAGGAATCATTGACATGGATAGGTGGATCAGCGGAAGGTTGATAAGGCACACACAAAAGGGTGGAACAAGTAGAGGTAAAATTGGGTATAATAGTAGAACCCAAAATCTGATCACAGACATGGGAATATTTTTCAACAAGCCTGTGTAACATCACAACCATGAAGAATCGTGATCGTTGCTCGATTTCTTCAACAGGAGTAGAGGCAAGAGGTAATACTTCATTGAATTCATGAAAAAGATCAGTCACCTTTGCCACATAATCTGCCATAGGATCTTGAGTACAAGAATCAACAACATTAAGCAGGTCGTGACAGACACCATATAGACGTTGAGTGTCATTGGTGTACAGTAATTTGGCATGTTCCCATACTTCATAAGATGTGTTGTAAGCATGAAACAATGGTTTCAAAGAAGCGTGAATCGTATTCTTGAGAACCATGCATAAGTAAGCATCAATTCTCTTCCAACGAGGAAACACAGTGGGATCAACATCAGTCACTTTGAGGGTAAGATGATCAAGATACCCCTGACTCTCAAGCCAAAGTTTAACGTCGGACGCCCATGTCGAATAATTCTTGCCATCTAACTTATCAATAGGCAATAATTGACATTTGGAGGAAAAATGGACGAAGTAGACATGGAGGTGACAAAAGTGGACGAAGCAGCAACAAAAGACGCCATAGAGGAGAGAAAGAAACCCTAAAATTTGAAAGTGCTCCAATGGAAACACGAAGCCCAGATCTTGAACGTCGAGGGAAAGAGGCGAGTGCAGCGGTGGTGATCGACGCCGAAAACTATGGGGCACAGAAGCGCATGGGACCTACGATGATCGCGAAACCAATGACGTTGGGGTCGCCTTGCCGAGAAGAGCACAACCGTGTGGTCGTCGATAAAAACTGGACCTCCGGCGACAACGATTGTGTCGGCCGACGGCCGACGAAGGTGGACGATGGACGACGGTGGAAAGCGACAAAAGTCGACGCTGGTAGTGAACCAGTGAGAGAGGCGAAAAAAATCCTTAAGCTCTAGATACCATGTTGAATATAGAGAAAATAGGGTTTAAGACTAATCTCCCTTGTGTAAAAAATATACATAGGGGTTGTATTTATAATACAGAAAATATGAGCTAAGCCCAAAATACATATGAAGACTAATAATAGTAGAAACATAAAATAAGATGTTAATGATATCTTAACAAAATGAGACATAAATTAAGGATTAAAGAGAATAAAAAAAGTAAGTTGAATACTTGAAATTGAGAGTAAAAATTTTTATGTGAAAAAATAAATAAACAAAGGAAGTAGAAATATTCAAATGTGAGACATAAAAATTATTTGATTTACTATAATTAATAATTACCATTTAAACATAACTTCACAACAGTTATGATAATAAATAAATTACCTTGGAGATTTGAGTGAATTTCATGGATATAAAACAAGTCAAACAATAAGAAAAAAAAAGAATAAGTGTGTAGCAAAACAAAGTTATATAATTAAAGACTAAGAGAATAATATATATATATATATATATATATATATATATGTATGTATGTATTGTAATATGTACATGCGAGATCATCTCGATCTTAACATAATAACGGTATAACCATGTAGTGATATCTTAAAACCATGACAACTAAGTGTTCCAATATCATCTCAAATGTAACAATTGATATATTTTCTTAACCATATGACACCTTAGAAGGGACGACATCATGTTGGCCTCACTACAACTAACACCATGTCGGCCTAATTATAGCTAAGATCATGTTGGCATTGTTATTTTTCAAATATGGACAAAATTAAGAGTTAAACCATTTTACTACATCATTAGGCAAATAAACTTTGATGTTTCTAGTGTAGGGTCAAACATCCACTTAAACAATTTCCTGGTGTGCTCACTCTAATGTTGTCTCCTATTTGTTCGGGTAATCTAGTTATCAACCAATAGGTGGATACTTGCTAAAGATACTCTAATGCTAAAGTTAGTTCAAGCTCGATTGGTTTAAGCAGTTAATGTTGTAATAAATGCGTGATGAATGTTCCAACAACCATACTTTTGATATGTATTTATAGTTTTTCCATGGACTTTTGATTAGAAACGACCTAATTACAGTCCAAATCCATTTTGTTTACTGACTAGTTTAGACTAATTATGTGTTTAACTGATTTTAGTGTTTACCGATCAATTTTCTCCTTAATTGTTTGGTTATTATATCCAATTTCGTTCGACTGTATCAGTCGGTACATATAGTACAACGAGAAAAATCTAATTTTAAAATAATAGAGAGAAAGTCAAGGAATAAGAACCCATTAAATCTCAAAATTAAAAGGATTAAGAACACGTAAAGTCCAAAATTAAAGAGGTTCTACAACTGAGATAGAAGACAAGGTAAAAGTTAGAAGTATGTTTGTATTTATAGTATGAATAGGTTTACAATATAGCTAACTAAATTTTATATAGGTAGCTAGTCTACTAAGAGCTTAAGAGTGAGTCGTAAGGCTCATACAAAGCTTATTTCATAAGATTGTCCCATTAAGAATTGAATTGTGGCCAATTGGGTAGGTAAGATGACAAGTAATTGTTGCCCCCATAGGGTCTTTCCAATTGTCATCTAGCAATTTGAAGCAACGGGAATCTTATCTTAGTAACAATTTGTTTTGGATAAAATTAGCCAGCACTGAACGAAAAGCTTATGGACACCGACTATAGTATATACAAAATTAAAAGTTTGTCACTCCAGAATGTTGGAGAGAAGAATATCCAATTAAATTCCCTTTTTCTCCTTTCCTTTTCGATCCTCGTGTTAAACACCATAAAATAAAACTCATGATTATAGGGTAAAATAATAAAATATCTGAACTAAAAAGGTGGAATAAAAAAAGTCCCACTTACTTGCAGGTTTCTCGATCTCCACTGTTTCAGTTCAACCAACTTTGACTTGTGTCTCCCCTCTTTCCCGTATTTGCTACACTACGTCTCGGACCAACCACCGCGGAGGCTCAGATCTGGAATTGGAATGCTCGTATGAGCAGAGACGGTGTCGTTTCGATGGATCACCTCCTCGTGGCGTTGGGGGAGACGAAGGAGGAGAGGGAGGTTCGTATTAGGAGCCTATTCAATTTCTTCGACGCCGCCAACAACGGTTACCTGGACGTCGCTCAGATAGAGGCCGGTTTGTCGGCGCTGCAGATTCCGCCGGAGTACAAGTACGCCAGGGAGCTCTGCGACGTTTGCGACGCCAACAGCGATGGCAGAGTGGAGTACCACGAGTTCCGCCGCTACATGGACGACAAGGAGTTGGAGCTTTACCGCATCTTCCAAGCCATTGATGTTGAACACGACGGCAACATTATCCCTGAAGAGCTCTACGAAGCCCTTCTTAAAGCTGGTAGTGCTTTTTATTTAGGTTTCCGAAGACTTTTCTGCTCCTCAAATGAAACTTCTTTTTATATTGGCTAACTTACTCTTCAGTGTAGGATTAAAAAATTGAAACTAAAAAGTAGAGTGAATTCAATTTACGTATTCAAATTTTATAATAAATAAGTTTCATTAAAAGCTGATAACTATAGTTGATTGATTTTACTTTTAACAAAAACTATTTTTTTTTATTTTCTTTTTCATGGAATTGTTTACACAGACTTTTACCCCCAAATAGTGATTAGTTGTGTCCAATAAGAATTTTGCAAAAACTAAACGTGTTTAGTTTATGTTTGTTAGAATCAATCAAGCTTGTTCATGAAAGCAAACATGAATAAAGATAGAGAAAATGTTGCCTTTCTGTTTAGTTGAGAGTTTTTATACTAAATTTTACTATTCAAATTTAATTTTACTGTAACTTATCTGACAAAATTAAGGTAATTTGAAATCAAATTTGGAACACAGCGAAATAGAGTTGAGGTAAGACATTGGCATTTGATGTTTTGGCTGGCTGATAACGTTTTTTCTGAGGTAAGGCTGTTTTTAGTAGGAAACAGATTTATTGATTCTGTAATTGGAAAGAGGTTTGCTTACTTTTTTGACGGACATTTTATGCTTGAAGAATGTTAGAGTTAGAGCGACTTGAGATGTGTCTTTTTAACTTTGTCATGTATACTTTTAGTCTGCGTTCATTCTTTGGATCTGCATGATGCTTGAAACATGGGAAGGCTGGTTCAGTTTCTTATGATGGATTCTGTAATGTGTTTGTTACTTCTGTGCTTGCTTAGTTTTTGGTGTGCCATAATCTGCTCTAATCTGTGCACTTCTAGTGGATTTTGAAGATGGTTTTTTAATGTTCTTTATGCCTTTTGCGGAAGCTTTTTCAGTGTTATCTGTTTCTCCCTAATAGCATTTATAATAAGCTTGTGCAGCTTCAATCCTGCAGGGATTGAAATGGATGACGAGGAGCTTGCTCGCTTTGTGGACCATGTTGATAAGGATAACAATGGAATTATCACTTTCGAAGAATGGAGAGATTTTCTTCTACTTTACCCTCATGAAGCAACTATTGAAAATATATATCATCATTGGGAGAGGGTGTGCCTTGTTGACATTGGGGAGCAAGCTGTGATTCCTGAAGGCATCAGCAAGCATGCGAACAGGAGCAAATACTTTCTAGCTGGTGGAGTAGCAGGAAGCATTTCTCGTACAGCAACTGCTCCTCTTGATCGTCTGAAGGTGGTTTTACAAGTTCAAACTGCACATGCTTCTATCATGCCAGCAGTGAAGAAGATACTGAAGCAAGATGGTCTGTTAGGATTTTTCCGGGGTAATGGATTGAATATTGTGAAGGTAGCACCAGAAAGTGCAATCAAATTTTATGCTTTTGAAATGCTGAAAAAGGTAATTGGAGAGGCTCAAGGCGGCAAGTCAGATATTGGTACTGCTGGGAGGCTTTTTGCAGGTGGTATGGCTGGTGCAGTTGCACAGGCTGCTATCTATCCAATGGATCTCATTAAAACTAGGTTACAGACTTGTCCCTCTGAAGGTGGAAAGGTTCCAAAGCTGGGAACCCTTACAATGAATATATGGGTTCAAGAGGGACCTCGAGCTTTCTACAGAGGACTTGTTCCATCACTGCTTGGCATGATTCCCTATGCAGCCATTGATCTCACTGCTTATGATACCTTGAAAGATATGTCCAAGAGATATATTCTTAAGGACAGTGGTATGTTATTACTGCAGCCACAAAATCTCCTGAATTGGCTGATTTTATAAACAGCTTCAATTTTGTTTACGATAGATTAACTCTTGAAAGTTTTTCTCTTTGGAGTGAGACCTTTTACTCTTTTTTCTCCTTCATAGAACCTGGTCCTCTAGTACAACTAGGATGTGGGACAATTTCTGGGACTGTTGGAGCTACTTGTGTCTATCCACTGCAGGTTATTCGAACAAGGTATTTTTTTCACTTGTCAGTATTACTGTTTCTTTGTTCTCCTTCCCCAAAAGAATTGATTTGGGTGAAGCATCGTATTAGTCGCATTCTTTAAAGTTGTTATTTTTTTTTTTTCTTAGGATGTTCTTTATTGACAATCTTACATTACCATCTTTCTCAGACTGCAGGCACAACCTTCTAACGCTTCCGATGCGTACAAGGGGATGTTTGATGCCTTTCGGAGAACTTTTCAGCTTGAAGGCTTTGTAGGTTTCTACAAGGGACTCTTTCCGAATCTCCTCAAAGTTGTGCCGGCTGTAAGCATTACTTATGTGGTCTATGAAAGTATGAAGAAGAATCTAGGTCTGGACTAGAGTATGTACGGGTACCATCACAATACGTTTCCAGGCAACAAAAAAGCACGTTTTTAAGTATCGAGAATTCAGCTTAGCCCTAGGCACAACGTACTTCCAGAGTCGTGAAAATTCACATTGCAGGTAAAATTTATTTACTCAGTATACCATATCTCATGGTTTGAGTATAATGTGTTGCTGATGCAATTGTACTGATGACATTTTTTTTGTAAGTCATGAATCGCTGATGATGACGATAAGAAGCTATATTAGAAAATCATTCATTCTGAGGATACCTTAAAACAGGATTTTGTTGTCAGAAGCTGAGAAAGTTTTTCTCCTTGTTTATGTGAACTACGTCTGATCGAGAATTAATGCTATATTATTCTAAGATGGAAAAATACCTTGCCATAACTCATGCCTAGAGAGATGGTTGGAAAACAACGCCATCTGATGGCTGAAAGCTTTTGGTAACACAAGCATGCGAAATACTGTATAAAACAATATTCTACGATGCGTTCTTCTGTCACGAGCTCATCTTCTGGAAATTTAGAATTTACAGCTGTTTGAGCCAAATATTCAAAGGTACATAAAGTATGTGTGGACGAAGAAACACAACAGAAATTATCACCATTCATAACATAGCAATCAGTTCAGACTATCCAAATGTTTAAATTAAATTATTTATCCAACAATACCTTCATTTTAACTTAAACTAATTTATTAAACGAGTCTATCTATTATGTACCAATGAGTGCTATATACGTATCTTATATTTAAGCATATTGTTATTTATTTACGAGCTTAATTAATTGTTACAAAATTACCAATTTTAATTATTTTAACAATACAATATAAAAATAAAACTTGTCGCCTCTTTTTCACTGACTATTTTCTTTCTCTGTAGTTCATTTTCACGCAACCGAAAAGTTGATTCTTTGAAAGCTGAAACTTTAGTATTAAATCTTAATTTTAATATTAAAATAAGAAAGATGATTCTGTGGAACCCTATTCCTGTGTAATAATTGTGATTTGTGTTACGAAAATATTATTTGAATAAATTTGTTTTGATCCTTTCCCCTTTTACACTAACTATACCTAAACTATATTGTTACAACTAATTTTTGTTATTTCCAGTCATGACGTTTAATCTTCTGAAAAAAAAAATTCTTATTTTACCAACAAATGTTATTTATTATATGTGAACATTTTCTTTTTCAATTAAGCATTTATTTTGAAAGATAAATAACCATGGTATGGAATACTTAAAATGAAATAAACTTAATAGTTATATGAAAGAATGCTAAAAACAGATATAAAGTGGACGTGCCGGAGTGGTTATCGGGCATGACTAGAAATCATGTGGGCTCTGCCCGCGCAGGTTCGAATCCTGCCGTTCACGCTTTTACTTAGATAATTCTCTTTTTCTGTGTTTTAATTTTAAAAATTTCAGGAAAATAAAATATATTATAAACGAAACATACTTTTAATCTCCTTTGGTTCTTTTTCAAGTCTTACATTTTATTTTTCTTCGCAAAACCAACTTTCTCTTCTTACTGATTCACAATTTCCAACTTTAGCAAAACTTCATTGTTGTTTGCCTATAAACAGAGTTTGAATAATGATTGACAACCCAAGATTCATTCACACAAATTTATGCTTGATCACACCGAAAAATAATGTTATGTTGACATTTCAGAAAAGAGAAAACAGCTTGTACATTGAACTCCTTTTTCAACTTGCTTTGACATGTCGGGAGGTAATTATGTCATATTCTATCTATGGAATGAAGTCAAATAACGTTAATGTTTTATCTCTCGCATTAAGAAGCAAGCTAATAATATATATATATTATCTTTTACTTTCTTTGTTTTCTGTTGCTTTCCCTTCTCTTTTCTTGCTCATCATGGAGGATGTAATCTACATCCCATTGTGCAATAACTTTTTGTACATCCATTCCGGTGAGAATCTTGCAACTAGTTTAGTTTCCCCTGTTTTTGATGCTAACAATTATCATTTTTGGAGTAGAACAATGGTTACAACCCTTAGTGCAGAGAACAAAGTGGAGTTTAGGGATTGTATGAAAATGATCCATCTACCTTGCTTGGCATCATTACATAAATATGGTAGTATCTTTGGTTATGTATTTTGTGTTTGTGCCCATATGATAGTATGCATGGACAAGGTAGAGAGGAGATATGGAGCGACCTCAAATCTTGATATTTTTAGGAAGACCTTCACATATTCAAACTTCAAATGGACGCTTCCTCTCTCAAGCAAGGAAACCTTGTTTTTAAACAAACATAGAGTTATTTGGGATGAACTTGAGAACTTCATGCCTAACCTCATGTGTGTTTGTCACAATAACTTCTTGCATTGTTCTTTCAACTATTGTACTTATTTGATCCAATAGAGGATGTAGCCCACTACGATCCAGCGCACCCTATTGGCCAGAACTCTCCCATACCTGCTAATCTCGGTAGTACGATTGTAACCGTTCCGTATGTCCAGTAAAACATCACGCCCTATCAAAATATCACAGTAAGGAAATTGCCATTTGGCATAACAGGTAATGTCACTATAAATAAGAACATTTTATTAAACCAAAGGACACCTCAATATATACTTATACTAAACCCTGTTTTATACAATAGATACAAATTCCCCTACTGACTTAAGTATTAGATAGTCTTTGCAAGTGAAGCTCCACCCATTAGAATGACAAAGAAGTTGGAATCCAGCTGTAGGATCCTGGTGGACAATTATCCAAACCTTACCACTTGCATTTAGACCCCTAGTAAGATCAAATATACATATCTCTTATGTTATCCATAACTTGCTTTTTCTAATGTTATCCGTAACTTGCTTTTTCAATCTAATCTTACTCAACAATTTTGTTGTTATGTTGTTCATGTTGTATACTTGATAAACTGTATTCTTTACACCATTCCTTGACAATATCTCTCCTTTTACAAAATTATGTGACAAGCCTTGTAATGTTGCTAATCTTAAAGTTTTTACCTCAATACTGGATAGATTAAACAAAAGATGGATAAAACTATGGATGGATATAAAGTCATAACTATTGTAAGGGATCTACTCAGCTTGAATTTCTTTGATACCTTTACACCTGTAACCAAGCTAACCACGGTAAGAAAATTATTTTCCATTACTAAAATTAACATATGACATCTTAATATAAAATATAGTTAAATATGTTTTTAGTCCTTTAATTTTGGGTGAAAATTGAAATTAGTCATTCTTCAAAAGTTTAGTCCAATTTAATCCTCCAACTTTATAAATGTTTGGATTTAGTCATTTTAACCAAATTTTGTTAAATTTATTTGATATTTCAAACACTTTTACAAATAATATTTGAGTTGTTAACACCGTTTGACACATTTCCGCTTCAACGTTAACTAAAAACTATCATGAAACGTATTTGAAACGTCAAATAAACTTAACAAAATTTGGTTAAAAGGACTAAATTCACACATATCTAAAGTTGGGAGACTAAATTAGACTAAATATTTGAAGAGGGACTAATTCCAATTTTCACTAAAATTTAAGGGACTAAAAACATATTTAATCCTGTAAAATAATCTATCATATATATATATATATATATATATATATATATATATATATATATATATATATATATATATCTTTATATCATGCGATAGACATAACTATTGTACATTATCTTAATATAAAATTATTTTAAACAAAACTATTTCTTATTCATATAAGACATATAACTCTGACTTTTGTACATCATCTCTTTCAATTTTTATCTTTTAATACTTCATGTACCAAATAAATAGAGAGCACAAATAAAAAAATACTGAGAATTTTCATTCATTTTCTTATAATTTTTAAATGTAATATTTAATAACTATTTTATTTTAAGCTTAAATAGATTTTGGTTAAGTTTGTTCAATTTGATTTCTCTCTTTTTTTTCTTAGCGTTTAATTTGGTCTTTCTTTTGCTAAATTATGTTAATCTCGTCATTTTCGTTGACACCATTTAAATTAATAACGACAGAGTGTACAAGTTGACACGACACTGATACGTGGACTGTTTTAATTATGACTATTTATATTTTGTTCAAATAAGTCCTTATTTGTTAATTTTGTTCAATTTAATTTTACCCTCCACTTCATTACCCTCAATCTCTACTTCATTATTACCATCACCATCCACTTCTTCATCACTCTCACCCTCCGTTTCATAACCCTTCACCACACCCACCACCGGCATCGTCGCCACCAAGCTAAAACCACCCAACAATCACTATCACCACCACCACAATCACCATACAACCACCAACACAACCACACCCCTACAACCACTACCACCTCACTAAAATCACAATCATCATTACCACCCCACTACCACACTAACATCACACTCACCACCATTGTACTAAACCCACCAACAACACTCATAGATGTAGGAGTTTTAGTGTGATCGTGGTGAATGTGATTTTAGTGTAGTGGTGGGTTGGTAGTGATGGTGGTGATTTTAGTGTGGTGACGATGGTTGTAGGGGTGGTTGTGGTGATTGTAGGTTTAATTTGGTGGTAGTGATAGTTTAGTGTGGTGATGGCTGTAGTGGTGGTTGTAAGGTAGTAGTAGTGGTTTTAGTTTTGTGGTGATGGCGACAACAATAGTAGCAATAATGATAAAGGGTCATGAAATAGATGATAAGGATAATGTGAACCATATTAACCTCTATACTCAATTGTTATAAATTTAAATGACGGTAACGAAAAAAAAAATTGAACATAATTTTGAAAAAAAATAAAATTAAACACATAAAGAGAGACAAAACTGAATAAAAAAGAGTATTTAAACCTTTTTTTTATTTTAAATTTCGGATGTCTTCCGTTATATCTTCATTAATATAAAATAGTCAACATTAAAAGATTTGTTTTTATAAAAAATACTTTTTTTTATCTAAATATATGATTTCCACTTTTTATTGAACAAGTTCTTTGAAGTTGATAAATCTCTTTTAATTTTCTTATCCAGCAATTAAATTTTGGTTTAATTATGCCTTTAGTCCCCATTTTGGAGTCAAAATCTCAAAATGGTACCCAAATTTTTAAAAGTCTCAAATTGGTCGCCTTTTTTGTTAAAACGTCTCACGTTTGCCCTTTCCGTTAAGTCAAGGTTGACGCCGTTAGAGGGAGTGCCACGTGTTAGTTCCTCGATTTTTTGAATTATTTTTGAATTATTTTTATTTTATTTTTTTGAATTTTTTTAATAAAATCAAAAAAATTGCCACGTGTCAAGCTGTCATTGTGCCACGTGGCAGTGACGTGACAATGACAATGACACGTCAGTATTATACTAGGTGTCATTCCCTTAGTCTCAATTTGGTCCCTTTATTATAATTTGTCTCAATTTAGTCCCAATTTTTGTAAAAATTAGCAATTTTGTCCCTCTTCAAATTGAAACAAAAATTAATTTTATATAAATGTTATACAAATATTTTTGTTAAATTTGATATTTTTATTCAAATTGATTTTTTATTATATATTTTTAACATAGCTAAGTTTATTTAAAATTATGTTTCACATTCAACTTTACTTAAAATTGTTTTCAAATTTTAAATTTATGTGTTTTATTGTTACATGAACTAGTTAATTTATGAATTTTTTTCTATTAACATTATTTTCTATTAACAACTTTTAAACCATTTTAAATAAAGTTCAATGTAAAATATTAATTAAATGAACTTAATTTGGTTAAAAATATTTACTTGAAATATCAATTTTGATGGAAATATTTGTGTACATTTATATAGAAATTAAATTTGATTTCAATTTGGAGAGGGACAAAATTGCTAATTTTTACAAAAATTGGGACTAAATTGAGACAAATTAAAATAAAGGGACTAAATTGAGACTAAAGAAATGACACCTGGCGTAATACTGACACGTGTCACTGTCACTGCCACGTGGCACAATGATAGCTTGACACGTGGCAATTTTTTTGATTTTTTAAAAAAAATTCAAAAAAATAAAATAATAAAAAAAATTCAAAAAAATAAAATAAAAAATTCAAAAAATCGAAGAATTGACACGTGACACTGTGACACTCCCTCTAACGCCGTCAACCTTGACTTAACAGAAAGGGCAAACGTGAGACGTTTTAACAAAAAAAGGGACCAATTTAAGACTTTTAAAAATTTGGATACTATTTTGAGATTTTGATTCCAAAATGGGGACTAAAGGCATGATTAAACCTTAAATTTTTTAAATTTATTTTTAAGGACACATGTCCAAAAATGGAGAGATGACTTAACACATCATCTGCTACATAAAAAAAGTAAGTTAATGTCATTGAACATTCCAAATTGAATCCATGTTTATTAAGTATAAAGATATAAAATTATCAAATGTTTGAAAAGGATACTCTTATTTTCTTATTTTAAGTTTTATCCAGTTTAAAGATTTGATTGTGTTGGACAAATAACATAAATCTATTACATCCATATAAAGGTATGATAATTTGAAAATAGACCTCCAACTTGATAACCCATCCTGATATAAAATCTATTATTAATATAATTAATTTGCATAAACATGGTAATTATGTTAAACATGCAGTTTATCTCTATTATAACATTGTTAAACTAAAACAGAGAAACTTCTTATTAAGTTGTCTAAAGAAAACAATTGTCCCATTAACCTAAAGGCAAAATTCAAAACAAAACTTACAACGAATCCGCAGGACATTTTGTTTTTTGTTTTTTTCTCTCTAACTTAAAAAATAAATAAATAAAAATTGTCCAAACCTATAACTTCAATCCTGTTCTGTGAAGGTGAAGATGTCTACATTACATAATTTAGCTCCTCCTCTTACTGCTACACTCATCTCCGACCACCACCCTTTCTAGGAGGAGGAGCAGTGTCCTCCTCGTCTGACTGAATGTCTCCATACTGCCACATCCCACGTCTGCTGCTCTTTGCTTCTTCCTGAAAATTCTCCAAATTATCAATGGCTGATTGTCGTTCTTTTCTGTCCCACCTGTTTCTTTTTTCAGTCCTAGCAAGCCCTTCCTGGAAATTTCAGACAAAAACATATATTGTTAGATAATTTTTCCTCTATGAATATGGTGGACTTTGAAAGCACATAAAGTAAGAATGAGTAGTAGCAGCAATATTACCTGTAGCATGGCAGCATTAACGCTGATCTCAGCATCCACAGCAACAAGAGTTACGGCAAGAATTGTCCCAGTTCCCTGCCCTTTAACTTTTCCTCCCGAGGTGTCTTTTTCCTCAACTTTGGCCCTGAACTCTTTTCCACTGTTTAAAGTCAGTTCACTCAAATATTCAGCTGCTTCTTGCCCAAAATCCTCTTCCAAGTTTGGAATCTTGATGTAAGCAAGGCTGCACAGTTGAGCAAGACCAGGTGCAGCAGACACAGATGGATCAACAGGCCGTAGCTGACTGTAGGCTACTGCTTCTTGATTTCCATAATCAATGTAAAATACTTCAAACATGTCGGTGGGGGATTCAACTGGTCCTCGAGGGGTGTTCACAACCTACAAAATTCAATTATGAATAATCAATATAGAAAACATAACAGACACTTAAGGAAGAGACAAATTGGGTGAGTATCTACGGACTATTTAGCAATTCATCAACTTCTGTAAAATTACAGGACATTGTAGAAAGTGGTAATGAACATGTGTAGGTCATAAGATAAAATATACGACTACATGATTTTTAATTGAATTGTGGGAGATTGTGAACAAGAAAAACTGATGTCCCTAGGTGAAACCGCTTTATACTAATATATTCTTAACTTGCAAATCTAACGGTTCGCTTTAAAACCGAGAAGCAAATTACAAACAGTTCCCTTTAAAAATACATCGCATTGAAAGAATATCAACTTAAATGCGTGTCAAGAAGCATAGATAAAAAAAAAATAAAAATAAAAAATTGGGGAAGATGGGAACCCGAACAAAAGATCTACTATAAAAGAGAAAGTTGTGAAAAAATTGGGTCATGAGACCCAGAAGAGACTCAAGTTATGTATTGTTTTCACAAACTCCTATTTCACGGTCACATTTTCTTCTGCTACAGAATTGCAATGCTTAGACCAATATGGTAAGAACTTACCATTGCCCGGTACCAAGACTTGTCAGCATGAAAATAACAAAGGACTATGTCACCCTTCTTAGGATTGAAAGCTCCAATCACAGGAGCATCCTTCAGATTCAAAGCAGCTAGCTGTTGTTGAATGGATGCGATCTTTTGATCTCCAACTGTCTGGACATAGAATTTGCCACCACCCAAGACTTCTGTAACAATTACCTACCAATGTAATAACAGAACAAGTCATTCACCATTTTTAAGCATGAAAATGGTCATTAGTGAAAATATACTAATTCCTGAGCACCTTAAGCACTTCTTGCTGTTTGTTTTCTATAACTGAATCATTGGATACTTCCTCTCCTTCGACAAAATTCTCCCATATCTGCAAAACAATTTACTTTAGAATAGTTAACAAGGAAATAATAGTGTTTAACGTAAACACCATATGACTCATTCTTACTTTCAGCTTTTGCCTCTTTGCAGATTGTTCAGCTTGCTGCAGAAGATGAAAATCAGGAATTCTATCAGTGCCAAAGGATGTTTGGAGTTTTGCAAGACCAGCTTCAAGCAGAGTAGCTGCCACATTGATTCTTGACTCCCACAAGGATCCCAAAAATGTTCCAGTTCTATCAACGGTTTCAACCTCTATCTGCAAACAGTAAAAAAGTATTTAACAAAACAAAAGCAACATACAGGAATCAAAACTCAGAAGGGAATTGAGTTACCTCAACATCTCTTTGCATTATTTTTCTCCTCATCAAAGCAATTGCTTCATCAGAATATGGTTCATCACGACCTGGACACCTGACTCCAGAAAAAGAGAAAGCAATGCTGCAAGTTTCTTTAGGAATCAGTACTTTAAAACGATGACCACTGAGCACGTATTCTACAACAGCAGGAACTCTTCCACTTCTTTTCAGGAAAGGACAGAAGTCTTTGGCTTTCTTAACAACATTTTTGTGTACCGTGGTCAAGTCTGTTATATGCATCACTGGGGGATCCTTGGCAGAGTGGATGCCTTTCCTTCCTGCAGTAGCACGCGATTCAGCAGCAAGAAGTGCATCATAATAGTTAGATCTCTCTTCAAAGTCACGATGTCTAATGACAGTTCCAAAACCACGACCAACAACCAATTCTGCAACATTCACACCATTTTGCTGACTTCCAGCAGATGGAGCAGCCGACACAGCATCTTCATTGTCAACCTTTGCAGTGGACAATAAAAAGACTGATCCAAAATCCATTACTCTGGAATCAGCACCGACTGATGGAACTACAGATCCATCTGTGGGAGAAACCTTCCTAGAATATTCCATCTGAACATTGACCTGAAAAGATAGCGACAATCCATTACAACTGAATTCAGATATGATATTAAAAGAAGTTATCATAAGATATTTTCATACTTGACGACCAATGAGGCGTGTTCTCAAGAATTCCTTTGCTTCACGGGCATAGGGAGCTGGTTTTTCATCGCGCCGAGGATTGCCCATTTTTGGACACCTGATACTTGAAAGGTTAACTCGTCTCTCCGCTAGTGGACTACCATATGGAATGGAATCATCAGCAACAACAACACAATCTCCACTCACAACCTCAACCACCTGTATAAAATTAAAATGTTATTTGAGTGAAAAGAATAACCATTCGATATAAATAAATGTTAGAAATATTTTACCTTGCCAGAAAAATTCTGATTATGAATTGCCTTTGAATTGGAAGGTGGTGGTACATAGTTTGTCCACATCCTTAACCTGTTTTTCTTAGCCTGTAGCTCTGCAGTTTTCAGCTTTCGTTTCGCCTCTTCTTCCATCATGTTGGCACTCCATTCAACATATTTTGCATAACCCTGTTTGATTAAAAATGTGAAATGAGAAGGATATTTGGTACATGACTAATATTTCATAACACAAAAAAAAAAAAAAAAAAAAAAAAAAAAAAAAAAAAAAAACAAACAAGAAGAAACACTCTATACATCTCCCCTCTAGAAAAATATCTGGAAAATCACTTCAGCAAAGTCTAAATTCAAAACAGAAAAAGCTAGAAAAATCAGACTCCAACAAAATGTCATGCAGAAAATAGAACCTGGAAATGTTATTGCATTAAAACTAAGACAGCAATAAAATCACAAGTATGTGGAGTCTATAGTCCCCCCAACCCCAAGCCAATAAAGCTAGTAATGATACCAAGTATAATATTCCCCTTTTCAAATTCATTTAATCAAATACTAGATTAGAATTTCAATACATTGTTAAAGATACTGGAAGAATATGTAATTCAATTTGATTAAATAAATTTTAGTAGTTGTTGTTCAGAGTATTTCCCAATTATATAAATAAGAGTGTTCACTTCCTGCATGCAAATTACACAAACAGAATTCATGATAAATTACACAAACAGAGTTCATTTCATGTCTCTGTTGACTCCGTTTTCACAACATGCATATTTTATCATGCTCATCATAAGTATAATTTACCTCAACAAGAAAAGACTAAGTACAAATATAAGGGAAACAAAAAAAACTTGTTTCAATCTCAAATAAACCAGTGAACAGTAAACACAGTCATGTCCACCATGGATTAATTTAGAACAAATAAATAATGCTAATATCACCCCACCCACGGGAATTACATACGTTTTCTACAAGTTCCAATGCCAGGTCCTTTGCGGATTCACCATCAGGATAATACACTGATCCAATTAAATTGCTGAACTTATCAACACCCTCCAATACAATCCGAACCTGCATCCCATTGGATTAACAAGAATTTTAAAATGCAAATGTACCCATTGGGATTAACAAAAATTTTAAAATGCAAAAGTAATGTAAGTCATAGAAACATGTTACTTACATCTCGATTCAATACACGCATTTCAGTGAAAAATTTAGCCTCATGTGCAAAAGGATCAGCAGCAGTTTCTGTAGCTGTGGTTGAAACAGCGAGTCTTTGTGCAGATGTAAGTGCAGCACGTGGTTCCCCAGAAACATCACCATTGGTGTCATCAGATGCCAATTCTGATTCAACAACACTTTCAGGTGCAGCTCTCCTTCCCATTTGTGGGGACTAGGGTAAAGGGAAAACAATTAATTGTATGTGTAGATAAAGATAGTAGCAATTAGCAATAGAATTTGACTCTTACCTGAATTCCAGCAACAAAAACTTGGACAAACTGAAATTGTGGGAGCAAATAGATTCGGAGAGTACTGCCATCACGAATCTGCTCAACAATTGCCTCCATGGGCAATCCCTTGTTTGCTGCTAACAAACCCATTGCATCCAAGTTACTAGGGTCACCAATGGCTGAACGTGGTAGATTTCTGATTGATGCCTCAGCAGCACCAGGAACCTGCAATCACCATAAAGCCATATATTGCTCATATAGGAGGAATTTCTTAACATTAAACAGAAAGAGTCAATTCACATCTCCAATTTTGATCCCATTCTAGCATCATATCCCTTATTAATTTAAATTACAGAAAGCCAATATCTTTAAATAGATTGTAATACAAGGGACAAGTTTTTTCATTCCTTTAAAACAAACTAGGCAAGTGGTCATTTCCAAAATACACAAGTAAATTACAAGCAAGTAACTTTAAGATAATGACAGCAGTAAACACTTGTTTTACATTATCAAAGATGCAAAGCACAACACATTTTGGTTTCCAAGCAAACCAAGTTGCCAGGACACCAATGAATGCACATCTGATTTTCAAATTTTTTGTGCCAAATGCATGCCTCAATTACAAATTTTTTTCAAAAAATATCTTCAGTGCTAAAGTGGAAAACCAAAACAAACAAACCTTACTCCACCGGCCAAGGCCTTCTTGTTTAGCTTGTTCTTCCAGGCGTAACAATTCTGCCAAGTATGGACTTGCTTCACCTTTCTGCTGCCCCTGTTCCCTTATCTGCATGCACAAAAACACCAATTCATGGACGGGTCAGTAAAACATTCCCAACATGGTACACTGAGATACTACAGCACAAAGGACACGGTTTTCAACCTTAACCCATCCTTGGGAAACAGCCAACACAGCAACATTTTTGTCCCCGAGAAAAACAGTTCCGAAGTCTCGATTGATGGCTGGCACGTTGTAGTCCACTCTGAAGGTCACCTCCTGTTTCAAATTCCAAAATCAAATCACGTAAGGCACACACCACTCTTCACCAGGGAAAATTATTAGGTAGTCCAAGACCATCACTTGTCTTGATCAATCCCGCCATGACGCGAACTCAATTTTTCAGTTTATGATAGAGCATTAATAACGCCATGTGAAGATTAGTTCGTGCCATGATGGTCCTAAAATCCTAATAATTTCTCCTTCACCAGAAGGAGACAAAACCACAACACTCGATCAAATCCAGGTAGCAACTGAATGAATAAACTATATTTGAACGCACCTTCCCTATGCAGAGCTTTCTCAGAAATTCCCTGCTTTCCCATGCAAATGGCTCGTCCACACCATCTCTACGTGCCTAGAACAATTAGCAAATAATAAAACTAAAGCAATTAACACGCATTACACTATTTGACCAATTGTAAATAAAAGTGAAATAACTAAAAATACCAGTCTAGGTGCCATCAAAGAAGACAGAGTAATGGTCTTTTCAGGCAAAGGACCAGGTTTGGCGCTGGAAATTGCCACAATGACCAAACAATCGCCAGAAGGAACAGCCTTCACTCTTCCCCTGTACCATCCCGTGGCGCTGCTCGCTGCTGATGCCATTCTCCAACGATCTACAACAAAGACAAAACGTAAAAACAACCAAAACCAGTTTCAGCGACATTCAAAGCAAAGCAACAGAGATGAAATTAATTCAGCATAAAAAAATCAGATCCAGAAGAAAAAAAAAAAACTTTCATCACTGGCTTAGAGGTTTCTTAATTTCTTCCAATTTCGAAAATCAATGCACGAAATAACGAAATAACCAGTAGATTAGGGATCCAACAATTAAACTGAAAATGCAACCGATCAAGCAGAGTGCAGTGGATACCTTGAAATGGTTCAAGCTTTGGATCTACCAAATCCAAAAGAGCTGAACCAAAAGTCAAATCAGAAAATGACTAATCCTATGAGATTTTGGATCCAAAGTCAAACACAACTCCAGCAATACTAGAGTTTCCGGCGGAGGATCCAGAAGACTAAAACAGAGAGAAAACAGTAAGAGAGAAAGGTGGGTTTAGAAGAAACTGGCTTATATATATACTCAAAGATCATGAGGAAAATGCGAGCAATATGTGCGTAGGTGTGCGCCCCTTGTTTTTCGACTAATTACTAAAACTACCCTTTAACTGCACTAATATCAGATAGATAAGTAAATAACTATCCTCTGTTAAAAGAATCACATAAGAATATCTATTTATTAATTGTTATTTATTAATTCTTATTTATTGTAGATAATAGATATATTTTAGATACAAAAATCACACATTATCCTTGATTTTAGCTTCTCTAATTTTAAGTTTCTGTTTTATCCAAATCCAAATTCCAAAACATTTGCTTGTCTTTTTGCCTAATTATGGTGGTAAATTTAAATTTAAATTTAAATTTAAAATTTGTTTATTTTTTAATAAAGTTAGCTTCTTTTTTTGAGTAAAAAACAGTTTAAAATAAGATTGTTTGTCTTAAGTAAAATGGTTTTGTTATATAAATAAAAGTATAGCTCCTGTAAAACCACAATGCACTTTATTTAAAATGTGATAAAAATGCCTTAATAAAAAGTCAACGGTTCAAAGATATAATAAATTTAAATATATGTTCAATAAAATCTAATTTAATTATAATTATTTTGCAATAAATGTTGCTTCATTATCTTATCTTTTCAGAGTATATTTTTATCGCTTTAAACGATTCCAGTCATTCGATAAATTGAAATTTTAAAGAGAAATAATTTTTCTAAAGATTAAAATCTAAAAGAAATTATCATGAAATTATATATGTAAAACTTGTTCAACTGTAACATATCATAACAATAAAAATTAAATCATCTATGCTCCAAATTTTAGTTATATAATAACAGACTAATAAATGAAATAACATCATCATATAATTCGATAATTTGCAAATAATAGTATTTACAAAATAAATAATTGAGTATCAATTGACATATTTTACAAGGTCATTGTTGTCTTTTCACACAATATGAAGTAGGTGGCATGTAAGTATTTGTTTAAATGGAAATTATAACTTAAGTGTTTTTTTTTGGAATTGAAAATTGAACTCGTATTTTAGGGTATACCAGCCTTCCTCATATATCAAAATTCGGAAGGGACAAAAGGTAAAAAGAATAAAGAAAAAAAAAAAACACACACGTGTTACAAGAAAGAACCACGTGTTCTTGAAGCTGCACCTAAGCTAATTAGAGATGTTAAAGAGTTGAACCCAAATCTTGTTGGCAAATTTCTATAAAATATGTTTTCTTTCAAAATTGCTGATAATCTCAAAAGAATAAAAGAAAAAAATGTACTTTTTATATAAAGAATGTATAAGATTTTAACAGATAGAAATCCTCCTATCAAAAGAGAGGAGATATCTAACACTATTAATATTAAAAGAATATTTATTTTAATAAATAATTTAAAATGATTTTTATTTTAATTCAATTTTGGAAAAAAATCTTATGTAAAAATATTTACAATAATCTTAATTCAATTTTTATTTTAATTCATGTTTTATAAGGCAATAATCTATTTTATTGGTAAACATTTTAAGCCTTATATGAGGGCATTTATTCTTCTTGTATGACAACACATATCAAAAACAGGGAAATCTCTATAATCAATCTACCCAAATCTTGATATAAAATGTGATTGGACAGATAAATATCTCTTTTTAAAAATAGGATTAATAGGGAGATTTCTAATTAATTTTTTTATTTATTTTTTAATATTTTTAATTAAATATTTATTATTTAATCTTTTAGTTAAGTAGGTAACATAATTATTATATTACTTTATCATCTTATTTATAATAATAATAATAATAATTAAAATTACATAAACATTAATAAATTAAAAAATAAAAATATGTAATCAAAATAATTAAATAAAAATTTAATATATTATTAAAAATAAAATGATAGAGTAAGACAATAAATAACACGAGATGGTAAAATGAACTATTTCTCGTGAGTATTGTCCAAAATCATTTCTTTTTTGACATGGAAATTTTGTATTGATTGAATATTAGTATGAGTATGGGTAATACCTGATTTTTTAAATTGGATATGAGAATGGTGATGAGTGTATACATACCCGTCATGTCTTCGTTCTCATATTCGTGCCAATTTATATCCCATTTTTATCTCGTCTCATTTAAAGTACCAATAATTTATTAAGCAACCTAATATATATATATATATATATATATATATATATATATATATATATATATATATAATATTTAAACGGGGTATTTTTTTACGATGTTCAATCGTGTAAGTCATTCATTTAATAGGTAATATAAAAATTTATCTTTTTCATTCTCTTTAATTCTTAATTTTTGTTTTATTTGGAAAAAAATTGTTTTGTTAAAATAACTTTCATAACCTCTCAACAGTTCAACTATTATGCTACTATGATATTTAGAAAACTTTCTTAGGTCATCACGATATTTTTCATCTTATCCTACCTTTAATTATTCATTTTTTTATAATCTTTTAAAAATACGTTCAAATTTATTAACTTTGTTTCATTAAAGTTTGCAAAATTTATAGATGGTTTTGTATTTATGTTAATTGTGAGATATTGTATGTAATTCCTTCACTTTTATGCAATTGTTATTTGGTATGCTAATTTTAAATTTATACCATCATAATTTATTTCTAAATATTTGACATTGAAGATATGAAAATATATATTTTTTATTTTGAAGATTTTATAATGTTATGTTTTCTTTGATGTAATTTTTACCTTTTTATAAAAATAATTAATTAATATTAAAATAGTAAAAAAGCGGGTATAGGTACAGAGTATACCCGTTACTCGAGGAAGATGGGGATGAGACAATACTCTTATGGCCGTTGAGTATGGGGATGAGAATGTGGATGAACTTTTACTTTGGGATTGGATATGAGATGATGAAATTCGTCTCCACCCCACCCCACTACAAGAAAAATCCTTATTATTGTAGCCTTTTGTTGACGAATTTTATTCTGTCGGTAATGATCACTTTCCGACGGATTTACCGACGGATCATACTCTTTATTTTACCGATGACCTATATCCGTTGGTAAAGTCTACGATCAAATTGTTGACTTACTTTACTGGCAAAGTTAGCAACAGATTTTGGTTTTGAATGTGCTAACGGACGTATCCTTCAGTAAAGTATGCAATGAAAGTGTTGACCAAAGGATTAACCGATAGATCTTAGCCATCGGTAATGTTGTCGATTAAATCAGAATTTCAATTGAGATTCCCTCCCCCAATTTCACTTTTTCTTTGCTTTCTCTCCGCAACTTTCCCTTTTGTCTCTTGCATACACTTTCAATTGAGTCACTAAGCCCTGCCAAACCACTGCCCTGCCACACTAGACTGAGTCACTCCATAACAAAGCTCGTTGTTGCCCCATTGTCCCTATTCGCCGGCGAGCCACCATAGCAAAGCAGAAGGCGTGCGTATGCTCAAGCTCATGGAAGAGGGGTTTCGTTTCACCCTTGAGTTATTGCCTCTTGAGCTCGCCGCAACCACCACCTCTCTCACCAGCATCAAACAAGTGCGTTTTGGGCGAGTGTTATTTTCACGGGATATTCAATCCAATTGGACGTGGTTTAATTGAGAATCACTGTTCGATTTGTTGAATTTGTTTTTTGTTTCCAATTTGTTTGAATTTGAAGCCAGAGTTGAAGAATTATTGTTCTGTGAAGTTGGTTGATGGTTGTTGCCGCACTGGTCTGGGGCTAGAGACAAAGTGGTGGAGCAAAGGTTGATGGTGCAAGGGGAACACATATTGGAGGAGAAATAACCAGGTAAGGGATAACATGGGTTGTGTATAGTTTGATGCTAAAGAATAGGTCATGTAGTATTGAAATGATGATTCATGTTTCTTGTTTGTTCTTATGTGATTGATGTTCATTTCACGATTCTTGGCTGCCATTTATTTTTTCATTGCCATGTTTCCTTTGTTGTTTAGTGGGTAGCTACACCCACACAAATTAGCCACTGTAATTCAATGAAAACACCTTTAAAAGTTATTTGAATAGACTAGTTTTGCTAAAAATCTAAAACAACACTTAAAACTAAATTCTAATTAGCTAAGACTCTAATTGAATAACACTACTGCTAATGCAGTGTAGTTAAACTATTGTGATGTTAACAATGCAAGGAATCTATTTACTACACTCACTCTCCTAATGAAACTAGGCTACCAACACTAAGTCACCAAACTAAAGTTCTAATTGTAAGACCCGCGAAATTTAATTAATTAATTAATAAATGCGAATAATAGAAGCCTTTATGACATTTAATACTGACATGTATGATGTGGAAAAGTATTAGCTTAAATGGTTAAAAATACTTAGTTATGTGAGAGGACTTGGGTTCAAGTCCTATGTATGCCATCTATGTGTTATTTAATTTATTATTATTTTTAATAATATGCTTGATTATGATGAGTGATAACTTAATCCTATATTTATAGGAATTATCATAAAACATGAATTGCTTGAATGGTTATGCATTGGTTTGACATTGGCATGGTTATGGGTTTGAACCTTGGTGAACCCAAACTAAACTTTCTTTTTGCCAAAATTTCTTTTGGCATGAAGGTGAAAGGATAGAGAAACCCTAGCCACCTTAGATGGGCAGAAAGGAGGGCTGAAAAACCACTAAATTATGGAAAAACCACTAAATTATGGTCATTGAATAGCCATTAAGCTCCTTGCTAATTAATTTTCGTTTTGGTGAGTAAATGGGGTAATTATTGGGTGGTAGTGGTGAGAGAGAAGGGAATTAGAAGAGAGAACAACATTGCATTGTTGTGAGGGTATTGAGCTGCAGAGTTTCAGAGCACTAGAGCTGAATTGCAGAGAGATTGAGAGCTATTGATTTGAGAGTCAATGGGAGGCCATTGGAGATCGAAGAAGAACTCTAGCATTGTCTTTTAAACAAGGATTTCCAGGTTAGGGGAGCTGGAACTTGTTTGTTTTGTGTTTTAAATTATATTGCTTGATATATAACATGATATGCATGATTCCTCATCGCCATGGCGGGTATTCATAGCCATCAGGCGATGCATACTGATTCTTATGGTTTTTTGGGTTCCTTTGAGGAACCGCCTAGCGATGAGCATCGTGCAGCCAGGTGACACAAGCAGATCAACCCAGTTTTCTGGGTTTTTGATAAATGGCATGGTGGTGATGAACATCTGCCAGGCGACGAGGGTCAATTTTGGCTCGACTTTGACATTTTTTGGGTTTTAGGTAAATTTTGATTGATGGGAAAGGTGTTTAATCATAGAATGATTAAAAGGAGATGATTAATTGTGAAAATTACGTTATAGTGTGAGGGAATTAAGCGGTATTAGTTATGTATGAATATTAGGGTTGACAAATTGGGGGATTTGAATGATTTGAGTATAATTATGGTTGAATTGTATTAGATTTATTACTGGATGTACTTAAAGTTGAGTATTTGTACCACTGTTACCATGTTCACGTGCGAATTGCGAAGATGGGCAGAGAATTGTGTTAGAAAACTATGGGAAGAGGCTTGAGGGTGCTCGAAATTCTAGAATTTCTCCAGAATGACATGAACCGCCTGGCAGCACAGGGCCTATCGCCAGGCGCCAACGCATAGAAGGAAGAATTGCGTGACTGTGAGGAGAAATGTTGGGTTTGGAATTCTTGAAAATCAGATATTGTTGTATTTGGGACTGAGAAATTAACTAAATAGAGGTTTAAGGTGAATATATATATATATATATATATATATATATATATATATAAATAATTATATATATATATATATATATATATATATATATATATATATATATATATAAGCTATTAGTATAAATTAATTGGAAGGTAATGGGAAGTGGGAAGCATCAGTATTGTGATGACAATACCATAGGGAGCCTTATTAAACAAAAGCATTGACAGCGTTGGGAGTTATATGACCATTAGGAACTGGAAGTATTAAATAAATATGCACTAGTGGGATATGTGATATGGGTTTATGGTAGGATAAGGATTTATATGTGGGAAATACCTTTATTGGAAATGGGCAGCTTGTGTGAGCAAGACTAGACAGTAATATGGTAGTGGTGAATATGGATCCTATAGTGTAAGGAAATACTTGACTTAGAGCGTTGATAGAGAGAAAGATAAGGTGTATCTATGGATTAAGTGCGAAATAATGAAATTGTGGTATATGAGTCACATGGCATGATGGAAGTGTCTATTATGGAGAGTAAGTATGATTCCCATGAGTCCAAATGTGTGAAACAAGGGTCTACAGCCTTAGAGAAAACCAATATTGCACAACTACTCGTGTATCGCTTGACGGTGAGGTATGCTTCGCCAGACGATAGTGACAAAATTAAAAAAGGTTGGGAACAGGTGGCGCCTGGCGACAGAGTTAGTTCCGTAAGGCGATAGACACAAAGTCAATGTGTGCAGAGGCGCTTGGCGCCTGGCGGTACGTGTCCCCCGCCAGGTGGTCTGGAAGCATGTTTTGCCTGGTGGCTCAAGAGTAGCGCCAGACAATAATGCAGAGATCATGCCTCTAATTTGCTTGCTTTGAGTGTGCGTGGTCTACTAGGCTTTGGTGATGCTTCGAAGGTCGGCTTTTTGGTGTTCCTTGAAATGTGGTTCATAATGTATCCCTTGAGTTGTGGCTCGGGATAGGGGTTAAGCACGTGGCATTCCTTGAGTTGTGGCTCGGAATGGCATCCCTTGAGTTGTAGCTCGGGATGGCGGATGAACACGAGGAACTTTTGATTTGTGGCTCGGGTTGGTGAGTGTTGCCGGTGTGAGTGTGCACATTGTGGCATGTACGAAGGGTCCAATTAGATTGCCCTCCTCAATATTAAACTAACAAGTTTGGTAGTTTTGGGATGTTACAAATGTTATTCGTATGGGGAACTCCACCTGACGTTATAAAGTGTGGTCCATAGCATGGTTTCCCGCACGTGCTCTATCAGTTGTGGCTGGTAGGTGTGGCCGCATGACACCTTGAGGTACTCATTAAGAGATGTAGAACACGGTTAACATGGTGGTGGCCGTGTGGCATGAAATCAAAGGATGGAATTACTTTGGTATATTTATATTGATATATAAATGTTTTATACATATGATTTGTTTGATATTAGCTCACTCTATCTGCTTGTGTTTGGCGATGATTGTGTACGCGGTACACGAGAGCAGATGATGTTGCAGGTGGATCTGGTGAGGCATAGAGCCGAAACGGGGCTAGCTTGGGAGATTTTCTATAGAGTTGTTTTATTATGGATTTTATAGATTTGTAATCTTTGGTTTATGAACATGGATTTATTTTATAATTGAGTTTATAAATTGAATTTGAGATACTTTTATAAATGTATTAAAGTTTTAAATTTCACGCGCTTTTGGGAAATGAGGTTTCATTAATTGACTATTATTTATTATTTCTTTATTTTATTATTTAAATTCGTAATATCCTGACGGGATGTTACACTAATTGTTATGAATACTAAACTAAAGTACTAGAACTAATGTGTAATTATTTAATCCTAAAAAGATACACTAAAACCACCTTATAGACGTGTGTTCTATGCTAACTTTAATAAAATCTAATTCTAAAGTTACTTATGTTATTCTATTATAGCTAAACTAGTTAGTGACACAACTGGTAGCAGTTAAGTGCACTCTAATGGTTCTTTTTGCCTTCAACACGTCACATGATATCTCTTTTAAAGGTCTCCAACATGTACAACTTGCATTTGAGCTTAAAAAAGTCAACTATGCAATCAAACTTAAACTCTTTAATGATTCTTTTCTGCAGTAGTTTGATTTGTTGTAGAAATTTCCTCTTAATTCTCCTTCAATTAACTATGTACAAGTGTATTTAATTGTCTTCAAAGGTTTCCGACAACTTGTGCATGGTTTTGAACCTCCAAAGTGAAAGTCAACACTAAGGTCAAATGCTTAAATTTAAGAGCAAGAGCATTTTAATGAGTGTATCGCACAAAGAAGAATTTCAATTATAGCTCAAGTCTCAACAAGGTAAAATGTAAATAGTGATCAACACTAATCTTTTGATGAAAACCTTTTCAAACTATCTATGCATGGCTGGATTAGCACAAGTATAAAGACTCTTTCAACCTAAAATGCGGTAATCTAGCTAAATGCAAACCACAAAACCAGAACTATACCAATTAAATCTGAAACAACAATTTTAAAAAATTCTATCCTAAAAACAACAAAGACAAACTATATTTAAGTAATGAAACATGTTAGCAAACCTAAAATTCTAAAAACACTAAAACAAAATTAATTTTAGACTAAAATAAAATTAAAAACTAAACTAAAACAGTATCAAGAAAATACATTGTTGCAACAACCAATCCCTGAAGCTGCCAATGATGGGCAACAAAGGCCATCACCATCCTCACTAAATCTCTAAATGCAAAACTCATTTTATAAAGCCAAAAACTCATCCTAGCAGCTTTTATGCACTAGGTTGCTATTCTGTTGTATTTTGCTCTTCCTCAAGCTCCATTGAACTCTTGTTGACTCCTCTTTTGATTCAATTCTACTCGAATATACTTAGAGTTTTCTTACTAGTTCAAACATCAAGTATGAACTTCATCGAGTTTCTTCAACAAATTGTTATCGAAATTGAAGTAACAATTTATTGTTGCGTATTTGTAGGTTCATAACCCACCAATAAGTCCCACAAATCAAGAGTTAAGGGATTTGGCAAATTGGCCCATGAGATGCGTCAAAGAATGGCACACCTACTTTGTCAATGGGTACAAGTTTCACACTAACGAATGGTCCAAAGGAAAGAAGACAGTTAACTATGGTGTGTACGTCAAAGGCCTTACAGAGGGTGGTTATAATGATTTTTATGGAATAATTCATAAAATATATAAGCTAGAGTACAACACTTGTACTTCTCCAAAAAAAGTAGTTGTTTTTTTATTGTGAATGATTTGATTTTCTAGATATGGCACAAGAGTGAATCCTAAGTATAATATTATCGAACTTGAAATGAGTAAAAGATATCGACCATTTGATCCATTCATTCTAGCAAATAATGTTAGACAAATTTATTATATCCATTCATTCTGCCGGTAATCCATTAACGACGCTGGTTTTTCTAGGAGAAAAACAAACCGCTGGTAATGCCTTTAACGAGGGTTAAAACCCCTAGAAATGCCATAAATAACCTCTGGTAAAAATTATTTTTTTTGTAGTGTATCAATGAACAAAGAAAGAGATACACAACCTTTTATTCTTGAATGAATAAGTTACACCAATGAATGAATTTATCAATGTTTTGAACATTTGAATGTGTTAGTGTAGAGGTGTCATGTGGAATGAGTCAAAAAATTCATTGGAAATTAAGGTGAAAATTGAGGACTTTGTAGAAGAATTTACCAACAAAAATTAGTTGTTGATATATTTAGTTTTTTTTTTGTAATATAACTTCACTATTTATAAGACAAAATCATGTTGTCGTGAATTATCGTTGTGCTAAAGAACCTTAAACTTGTGAATATGAAATCTTCTATGACTAATTTGGAATCTAAAATCCTCCTAAGCCTTTAAATCCTATCAACCTACCTAAACTACCAAATAATGTATTGACTATGGTATGCATCCATGGAAAGCTTCTTTACATGCTGGAGGAGAGGATAAGATTCAAATCCATTGATGCATCAAAACAAAGAGCTAGAAAAAGAATAAAAAAATTTGTGATATTTTTTTATTGAAAAACTTACATGTACATTTTGAGAACATATCTTAAATAGGTTTTAACTGATGAAAGTTAGTTACAATAAACAAAAAAAAAAGGCTAAACACAATATCCTCCCTTCTAACCGGATAATGGATACTCATTATTCCGAGCTTGGATATAATGTTTGTGAAAGATAATCGGTGAACAGATTTAGTGAAAATGTCTACGAGTTGTTCATTTGATCGAAAAGGAAAAATGCGAAACAAATTTGCTTGAAGCCTCTCACGAACCACATGGCAATCGATATCAATATGCTTGGTGTGTACGTCAAAGGCCTTACAGAGGGTGGTTATGATGATTTTTATGGAATAATTCATAAAATATATAAGCTAGAGTACAACACTTGTACTTCTCCAAAAAAAGTAGTTATTTTTTATTGTGAATGATTTGATCCTTCTAGATATGGTACAAGAATGAATCCTAAGTATAATATTGTCGAACTTGAAATGAGTAAAAGATACCGACCATTTGATCCATTCATTCTAGCAAATAATGTTAGACAAGTGTATTATATCCCTTATCCAACATTTCGGAGCATCGACAAAAGTGGTTGGTGTGTTGCAATACAAACTAAGCCTAAGGGTCACATTGAGTCAAATGAGGTGGAATAAGATATTCCCTATTAAGTTGATGAAATGTCACATGCCCATGAAATAATTGAAGTTGAAGGTGTATCTACATTGCACGACTTTCATAGTGCTCATGAAGAATTGGAAGGAGAAATGCAAGAAGAAGATGAAGAAAATCTGGACAACCAAGAAGAAGGAGAAGAAGAAGAAGAAGATGATGATCATGATCATGATCATGAAGATGACGGCGACGACTATGTGGATCATTACAAAAATGATGACAACGAGGATGATGACGATTGAATTATTTGGTTATTGTCATATGTTATTGTGGTTGTTATAATTGTTAAATTTATGTAAAAGATTCCCTAATTATCTTTTGGCAAACTCTAAATATATCACTTATAAAAGTATTATCTTTGTGGTTGATATTGTTGGTAATAACAATTGTCATCTAAAATTGTAATACAACTATTTGCTTCATACTTGATGTTTAATTTTGTTATTTTATATAGTTTGATAGTTGCAATGTCACCTAAACGTCCATCTAGTTCCAATATAGGGAAGAAGATATCAAAACCAAGAAAGCAACCACGCTATATTAGAAAGGTTCCTAACCAAATACCATAGAGTGCACCCACTCAGGCACCATCCCTTGTTGGGGTACCCATACCACATCCTGCTATGTCTACCACACCATCTACATCCACACCACAACCTTCACATACAGGACCAACTTAGAGTACACCCATTCAGTCACCATCCCTTACTAAGGTTCCTACACCACACTCTATTATGGTACCTACACCATACATTGCTAGGGTACCCACACCATACCCTACTGTGGTTCCCATACCTCTTACATCCACACCACAACCTTCCCATATAGGACCATCCCCTATTGTGGTTCACATTGCTTCTAGATGTTCCTCATCCTTTAATCCCTCTCGTGATATTGTTCATGCAGCATATGCTATTGATTCAGCTGTTGATGATATTGAACCTCCTCTTCATGAACGATCGATGATTGAGCTGTTTAATAAAGGGTTATATCCCATTATCTTAAAATACAAATTTGTATTACATGACTTGTTATTTGCTTTGGCTTTTGTTTGATGACTTTTATGCATTTATATTTAGGTTCTTCCTTTTGTCTTAGCCATCATGGGAGCAATACCTGAAAAAGAGAAGGGACCTTTTGGGCAGCGATTTAAGGTAAAATGTCATGAATTTTTTTTTTCATTTTCTATTAATGTATTTATTTCAAATGCGCAATAGATGTCCATTGTTGTATTTGATATATTTTATAGATGAAGGTTCAGTGGAGACATGAGCATGAAGCTCAAATTAGAAAACATTTCCACAACAGAGCATCTCATAGGCTCTATGAGATGTTTAGAGATGCTAGGAATGCAGGACAACGCCCTTATTGGATTAGACACCATATTTGGAATCGCTTGCTAGAACATTGGAATTCTGCTTCTTATTGCAATAAATGTGCGACAACCCAAAGGAATAAAGCTTCGGAAAAGGGTAGGACCCTACACACAAGTGGTTCCATTACCACTCATGAGCATGCCCTTCGTATGGTATAAACCATAATTCTTTTATTTTCATATTATGACTAAATTACGTCTTTTATAATGTATATATGTTTGCCTTTATTTTATTATAAGCAAAAGAGCTGGGCGGGAGGCGTATATTGATGAGGTATTTTACCAAACTCATCTTCGCAAGTGGTGGAACCCCTTGGATGAAGGTGAAGAAGAGAGCTCCATGGAAGAGTGTGGGTTGGCGAAAGCAAGGTGAAGGTTGAAGGTTATTCTCGAAATTTGGAGTGAAAGGTGAGTAATGAAGTCTATCTTAGAGAAGATAGAGGAAGGTGGCTAGAGGAGATTATTCAATCCTCTATTTCAAGTGACTCTCAAAAGGCAATAGGAGTGGAGTACTCTCAACACTATGCATCTATTGATTAAATTTCAAGAGTGATTACAATAGCCTAAAATTTAGGCTTTTATATGAAAGCAAATACACATAAGCACTCTTAGCCCTTGGATGAGAATGGGTTTCAATCTTGGCCGTGAAAGATGGCTTGGAGAAGGAGGAAGGCTCACGGCCATTGGATGATGCCTTGGAAAAGGACGAAGCATTCCTAGCCCTTGGATGCTTTGGATCCATGAGGTGTAGGAAGGAGTGTTGACTTCCATTTAGTCCACCTTGGACCTTTTGATAAGCTCACGACCACACTCCTTTTGGACTTAGTCAAGCCCAATTTTATCAATTCAACTACACATTGTTTAAGTTATTATTCTAGAAAGCAAGGCCTAAACAATGGGCCAATCTTATTGCTATTCTATGGCTCTTTGATACACCTTCTCAAATCTTCACATCTTCTTTGACCCATGTGAAGAGTGTGAGAAACCCATGTGGGTTTGGGCCATCTTGAATGAAGCCCAATTAGATCTTTTTTAGCATACCCCTTATTATTGGGCCTTTTGATGGGCTTGGGCTTGAAGGTGTACTTTGGCTTGATGTTGGGCTTGTTGGGGTCACATCAGCAAGGGATCTAGCCAGTTTGTTGATGAAAGGTCTAGGAGAACACATGTAAGCAAAAACTTATATTATAAATTCCTTTAAACTTAAATGTCATACCTTATTGAACTAATTTCTCATTGTTTTCTCTTAATAGGAAGAATTTTCAACTAGACTATCATAGGTCAGAATTGAGCAAAGGTCGTGTGTTGATGCGTCAGACCATATTGATGATGCTGATCAGGAAGACGTCATTAGGACACAGTGTTGGGTTGACGTTGTTAGTGGAAAAAAACAAAAGAAAGACTTTATGGGACTAGAGAACTTGGCAAAAGTTACACTGCTGGAAGAGGTATCCATAAACAACAACCATCTTCTTCTAGGAGGCCGTAAATTGACTCACACAACGACTAGAAGAGCATGATCAAGCTTATCAAAATTTGAGCCAGGAATTTCAAAACCTCCAAAATCTAGTTGTGGCATATCTATCTCCTAAGGCCCACACTCGTCTTCAACAATAGTCCAACCCAGCACCGCCCCAACAACAACCCACTCTAGTCCACCCCAACACAGTCCAGTCACAATCCCAGCAGTAACAGGACCATGAAGTAGAAGAAAAGCATTCTGATGATTATGTAGACTATTAGATTAGGGCTTCGTTATATATTGACTATCTTACATATTATATGGTTACATTAGTTAAACAACACACTGGACGTTGTGACTGATGGATGTTTAGATTGTTTTTTCTTTTATAAGCAGACCTTTTAGAACCTTAATGTTTGTATGATGTATCAAGACATATGATATTAATTGTATGATGTTTGTCTGGATTACTTGGCTAGGATTATATATGAAGTTGACAAGTCCGATTGTATTTGTGAGATTGTAGGTCTGATAATAATTTTGTATGTTTGGAAAGCTTAAATTACAGAATGCACCAGAAAATGGCATTGCCACTATCGACGGATATATTTGTTGCCAAATCCATCAAAAATTGAATTCCCCAACGCATGACATTACCGATAGATTATACTCATCGGGAATTACCAACGAATCAAGCAGTTGGTAATTACCGATGGGTATAGTCTGTCGGAAAGTATTACCTACGTCACATTTATCGATGGATTCGCGCCTGTCGATAATCGATCAGAAAAAAATATTTACCGACAAATTTTTCTTAATTTCAATGAATTTTGACCATCGATAATACCTATTTTCTTTGTAGTGTCCCGTTGTCATCCATAAGCATAAAAATAAATAAAAAAGGTCAAGCATTCGGTTAATGATAAAAATATCAATTACTATATATGAATTAAATAGTAAAAACAGAAAATGAAATTAATTATCGTGTTATCTACATTAATATATAAAGGAATTTTCCTTTTTGGTGTCGACATTTGCTTTCCAATTTTATACTTTGATTAAAAGTTTTTTTTTTAAATTAAAATAATTATTTTATTAATTTTACTCTTTAAGAAAGTATGTCTTTAAATTTAACTAATTTTTTCGATTTGACTTTTTTAAACTTAACATTTTTTTTATAAAACTACTTACAAAATAAATCAAAACTATTTAAAATAAATATGGAACAATTATTTATATTTAATTTTATAATTATAACTATAATAATTATAATTTTATTATTCTTTCTTATTATAAAAGAAATAAAAGAAAGTGAATACACATGCGCTTTCTTTGTAGGTTTTCTCTCCTGATGGAGATAGAGAGAAAGGAACAAGAATAGAAACTTACGTTCTGTGTGTGTGCTCTCAGAAGGGGACCATGACCCTTTAAATAACCTAATTTGGTTAATTACTTTAAGATTCAATGTTTCTAATTTGGCCCCTCATCAAATTAGAAATTACTTTATGATCTCTACACAGTTTTTATTTTCATGACAAATGTGTTTAGCCAAAACTTTAATTTAGTTAGATCACTTTATTATTTGGCTTAATAAATAATGGTTCTAACACATTTAAATATGTATCATATATATGTATGACCCAAAATTATCAACATGTTATTCTCAATTAAATTTAAGTTTAAATTTTAGTATGTCTTCTGATATATACTAAGATGCAAAGAACATAATATGTAGGGAATTTGATTGACTTCTTATGATTTGTATCACTTTATCAATGAACAAAGAAAGAGATACACAACCTTTTATTCTTGAATGAATAAGTTACACCAATGAATGAATTTATCAATGTTTTGAACATTTGAATGTATTAGTGTAGAGATGTCATGTGGAATGAGTCAAAAAATTCATTAGAAATTAAGGTGAAAAATTGAGGATTTTGTAGAAGAATTTACCAACAAAAATTAGTTGTTGATATATTTAGTTTTTTTTTTGTAATATAACTTCACAATTTATAAGACAAAATCATGTTGTCGTGAATTATCGTTGTGCTAAAGAACCTTAAACTTGCGAATATGAAATCTTCTATGACTAATTTGGAATCTAAAATCCTCCTAAGCCTTTAAATCCTGTCAACCTGCCTGAACTACCAAATAGTGTATTGACTATGGTATGCATCCATGGAAAGCTTCTTTACATGCTGGAGGAGAGGATAAGATTCAAATCCATTGATGCATCAAAACAAAGAGCTAGAAAAAGAATAAAAAAATTTGTGATATTTTTTTATTGAAAAACTTACCTGTACACTTTGAGAACATATCTTAAATAGGTCTTAACTGATGAAAGTTAGTTACAATAAACAAAAAAAATGGCTAAACACAATATTCTCCCCTCTAACCGGATAATGGATACTCATTATTCCGAGCTTGGATATAATGTTTGTGAAAGATCGGTGAACAGATTTAGTGAAAATGTCTACGAGTTGTTCATTTGATCAAAAAGGAAAAATGCGAAACAAATTTGCTTGAAGCCTCTCACGAACCACATGGCAATCGATATCAATATGCTTGGTGTGTTCATGGAAGCTAGGGTTGTTCGCTATATGATGGGCAACTTGGTTGTCGCAATAGAGAATGGTCGTTGCTGAAGGTTGGATGTAAAGGTCTTGAAAGAGATAGTGAATCCATTGAAGCTCACAGGAAGTAGTGGCGAGAGCACCATACTCTACTTCGAAGGATGAATGGGAAATTGTATTTTGTTTTTTAGACTTCCATGAAATTAGAGGAGATTCCAGGAAAATACCAAACCCTGTAACAGAGCGTCTAGTGGTTGGACAGAAGCCCAATCGGAATCGCTAAACGCCTTTAGTTGAATGTCAGTATTAGAAGCAAAAAGTAACCCTTGTGAAGGATTAGCCTTGATGTATCTTAAAACACGTTGAGTTGCTTGATGATGATGTTTGGTAGGCCTTTGAAGAAACTAACTAAGGAGATGTATAGCATAACAAATATCTGGTCTGGTGTTTGTGAGGTATAACAATCTCCCAATGAGTCTGTGATAAGACTCAATGTCTTGTATGGCATCTTCAATGTTGAATAAAACCTTAGTGTCTTTCATAAGAGGTGTCGAGCAGGGCTTACTCCCAAGCATTCATGTGTCTTTTAAAAGGTCTAAGGCATACTTTCTCTAACACACATGAATTCCTTTTCTTGACCTAGCAACTTCAAATCCTAGAAAGTATTTGACACTTTATGTTTTCAATTTCTTTTAGAGAGTATCCTAGAAGAACAATATCGTCTACATATATGACAAGAGTAGTAAAAGTAGTATGAGTTTTCTTGACAAAAAGAGAATGGTCAGATTGAAATTGAATGCAATTAATTGAAATAAGAAATGAAGAAAGTTTAGCAAACCATTGACAACTTGCGTGTTTTAGGCCATACAATGATTTTGTGAGTTTGCAGACTTGATTGTGCTTGATATCTTTGAGTCTTGGGGGTGGTATCATGTATACCTCCTCATTAAGAACTCCATGAAGAAAGGCATTGTCGATATCCAACTGATGTAAATGCAAATTTTTATCAGCTACAAGGGCTAAGATAAGTCTAATGGTAGTGTGCTTAGCAACTGGCGGGAAAATGTCAAGATAATCAATTCCCTCAAGTTGTGTGAATCCCTTAACAACTAGGCAGGCTTTATATCTTTCAATGGTACCATCCACTTTTCATTTAATCTTGTATACCCACATACACCAGTAGGTGTTTTATTTGGAGGAAGCTTTGTGATGTACCAGGTTCTGTTATCCTATAAGGCTTTAATCTCTTTTTTAATGGCAGCAATCCACTCAGGATGTTGACATGCTTCATCATAAGTATGAGGTTCTATGTTAGAAGATATAACAAGGGTATATTGTAAAAAATCTAAGTTGTTTTGATTATTATAGCCCTTGTCAGATTCAATATTTACATTATGCTCCTTGTAGGGAAAAGTATTTTCATAAAATATTACATTTTTGCTTATAAAGATTTCTCTACTCATTATATCAAGAAGGACATATCCTTTTATCCCAATTTTATAGCCTAGGAAAATACATTTTCGAGATCTTGGCTGAAGCTTAGTTTTATTGTTTTCTAAAGTACAGGTAAAGCATAAAGATCCAAACACTTTTAAGTTAAGATACATAGGAGGAGTTTCATGTAACAATTCATAGGGGGATTTTCCATTAAGAATAATAGAAGGCAATTTATTTATCAAATGTATAGCATGTGAAATAGCATATGACCAGTAACTATTAGGCAAGTTAGATTGAAAAAGAAGGTTACATGCAACATTTAAAATGTATTGATGTTTCCTTTCAACATAACTTATTTGATGGATAATCCTAAACCTTTCATACAAATCATTATAGTCAAATTCCTTACCATTGTCAGATCTAATGACCTTAATACTATGATTAAATTGGTGTTTAGTTTATATGACAATATTAAGCAACAAAGGTCTAGTTGTAATTTTATTTTTCACAAGGAAGATCCAAATGTGTTTGGTTTTATCATCAACAATAGTTAAGAAGTACCTATGACCATGGACAAATGGTATAACAATGGGTCCCCATATATCAACATGAATTAAGTTAAAGGCATTCATAGAAACAATAGTACTTTGCTGAAAAGATAGTTTGTGTTGTTTAGCAAAGTGACATATGTCACAAATCTCTTTTGAAATAGGATGTATATAGGGAAAGTGTTTACAAATAAATTCTAGAGTTTTAACACCAGGATGCCCTAACCTATAATGCCAAACATCAATATTAGACTGTTTATAATTCAACATAGCATTCACACAAAAATGCCTTTTATCAATAAAAGACAATTGATGTAGATAGTATAATCCCTTGTTCAAATCAGCACGACCAATCATCTTGGATGTACTGTTGTCCTAAATCTGACAGGTCTTAGAAGAAAAAGTTAGTTTGCAGTTCAAGTCTTGAATCAATTTTTGAACAGATAGTAGATTGAAAGTAAATTTTGGAATGTAAAGGACATAAAAATAGCAAAATTTCTTGAAAATTGGATGGTTCCAGCAAGGTGAGCAGTAACATAAGATTCATTGGGAAATTTAACACAAATAGGTTTAATTTTATAGAAAGTAAGGAAAAGATTTTTATCATGTGTGGCACCCGTGTCAAGTATCCAAGAGATCTTACCAGTTTGTGTCTCATTGGTAGGAGCAGTGTCACCATGCCTTTGAATATGATTGATGTTGTGATTGTGAGGTGTGTCTTGCAAGAGTTTTAAAATCTTTTGAATATGTTCCGGAGTAAACGAATTATCGCCCTTTTTATCATTTTCTTGAGAAGACTCATTCTTCATATTCAGATTACAAGATTGTTGATCACTTCTTTCTTGATTACTATTGGAGTAATCATTCTTTTGCTTATACCATGGAAAGCCATGTTTAGCATAACATTCGTCAACAGTATGGTTGGTCCTATGACAATAAGAACAATTTTTTTTTTGTATTTTAGGGTCTATTGGAAGTCAAATTTGTATAAATGGGTTCCTTTTTTTTTTGCAAAAATGGGTCAAGTCGTCAGGATGGAGGACAACATTGGAAGTGAAGTCGTCCTCCCCTGACCGGTTTCTTTATTTTTTTTTTAAAAAGGTAATGTCGTCATGTAGATGACATTTTGTTCTATTTGGAAAAAGTGAAGTCATACTCATATATGACGACTTCACTTTTTCAATTTTTTTTGTTTTTTTTTAAATTGATAACTGAAAATTTAAAAAAAAATAAATAAACTAAAAAAAAA
>Ga0214542_1002057_pt1 | contig 41750 bp, 33 predicted proteins | sample CNSS1metaG_FD_160096 | JGI IMG/M metagenome (GOLD analysis project Ga0214542, IMG submission 160096) | Root nodule microbial communities from cowpea collected in UCLA plant growth center, Los Angeles, California, USA - CNSS1 | ecosystem: Host-associated > Plants > Roots > Nodule | place: USA... | reverse complement strand
AATAAAAAATAAAAATAAAAAAAACCAAAAAGTGAAGTCGTCAGGTCCAAAGTTGACTTCACTTTCAAAATATATAGAAACCGGCTTTTCAGAGCACGGTTTCGCTTTTTGAAAAAAAAAAAAAAAGAAACCGGCACAGTAGAGGACGACTTCACCTTTAATGTCTTCTTCCACCACGACGACTTGACCCTATTTTGCAAAAAAAAATTCAACGGATCCATTTTTACAAATTCTTAGTCAAAGTGGCCCCTTTTTACAAAAAAGCCTCCTTTTTCCCTTCTTATCCTCCAGCCAAGCATGCCTACCTCTCCATTCCTCTCTTTTTGTGCAACTAAACATTCATGACTCAGACTACAGTTTAAACCTGCATTATCATTAACTTCATGCCCGCACGCCTAATCATTCTGTCCTGCCATTGCTTCAAAGCAATTTTAATTCTTCACTCCGACACATATACTTCTTGCCTTTGAAAAACCATGCATGATTACGTGCTTTAAATTAATTTTCTCTGATCCAGGTATATATATATACATATAAGCCATTTACTTTTGAAAGCACACCTCGGTGTGGTGGCACTTTCGAACGCACGGTTCTGCCTAGACCCTCTTAGGTAGCCCCAGCAACTGGTGAACCACCACAAAACTCCTCTGGTAAATATAGAAATCTTTCACTAACTAAGAGAAGCCATGTTTCACGCACAGGTACGCGTAGGTAAATAACAAAAACTAGCTGCTTTAAATATTCTTATCATGTATTTAGTTTATTGCTTCTTATAACTATTAACTGTTTATATAACAATATACCCACAAGTTCTTAGTATAATGAAACCATGTTCTCAAAATAATTTGTTTTTCTTCTTTAGTTTATGTTTACTTCCTGTGATTTGTGTGCGTTTAAACAACATTATGTTGTAGCTTATATGTGCAGAATAACTTATCACTGATTCTATACTCAAAATAAGAAAATACTTCCTCTCTTCTTTCTTTCTCTGCTCCTATTTCTCTCTATATCTCCATTTTTCACCTTCCCTCTCTATCCTGCTTTCTCTCTCTGCTCTCAAATCATTTTTCTTTTACCAAAAAAAAATGGGAAATTACTAAATAAGTTCTACTTTCAATTTTTAAAAGAACTATTTGAAGGTTAAAGAGTGTCTCACTGTCACCTCCCTAAGAGTGTTTCCTAAGTTGCCAACCCTGTTGAAAGCAAACACGTGTAAGTAGAATTTAATTTGTATGTAATATAGATGTTAAAAAGTTATACTATCAATGTATAAAAAAGAATTATTAATTTAATTATTAAAAAAGTTGATAGAATTCCTAGTACCATATGTGATGAGATGAGAGTGTGAAAAATTGTGTTAGTTTCTTATCTACTGCATTTTCAAAAATGGTGATAACGCCTAATAGCATTATTTATTTTGTTATTACTTTTCATTGTATAAAAACATTACATTATTTTTACTTTATTTTAAGTCTAAAAAATTATTTATAATGATTGAAATAAAGATGTAGTTATACAGACCGATCGTTTTATTAAACAATCCAATAACGCTAAGGGAGTGTGACTTACTTATTAATTTTTTAGCCATTTCTATGTTTTTTTGTTGGAACTATGACGAGTCTCTATATTCATTTTTGTCCTATTATAAAAGACAATCTTTTAAAGCAAATAGCCTCTTAAATTTAGATTTTCAACCTCCCTTTATGCACTTGCATGGAAGAAAAAGAGGGAGATGTTACATATTCAATGTACAGTAAAAGAAGAAAAATTGTACAAATATTCTGTTGGTTTAGATTCTTAAGCATTTCAAATTCATGCTATAGACAGAATCAATGAACGGGTTTAAAATACATTCAATCTGGAACATGTTTATGTCAGTATATATAACCTTAATATATTTGTATCACATGCAAATGCATATTCAATTAATGATGAAATCTCTAATGAGCTCATTACATCAAATCTTGCACTGTTCATTAATTGACACACTGTTATCATTAATTGACACAACTGCTAAGAATAATAGTAATACTTTAGGGTTTGTAATGTACAGAATTTTCGTTTTGTCATTGTGGAGAGTGCTACACTGTATAATTAGTATGCATCTTCTAGCTGTAAATTTTCATTTCCACAGGTCAATCTGGCAACCGGAGATGGAAGTTGAAGCACTTTCCTGACCAGTTTCTGGTTTTGTTGATCCGTTTGCTATCACCTTCATCTGTTGAGCCACACTGGAAAAGTGTTCATGGTGACTCAGCTGATTATCCACAAACTGGTCAAGAACTCGCCAATCCATAACATGGTCCATAGATTGATCATTACTAGCATAATGAAACTGTCGATGTTCTTGGGTGAGTGACGAACACTGCAATGCATTTCCATTGTTCTTGCCACCATAAGAGACAACTGGGATAAAACTCAAACCAGTCACAGATTGAGGAACCACGGGACTGTGAAGTTGTGGAAGTTGGAGGAAAGCGTCGTGAGGAATATTGAATTGCAATTCCAACTCCTTCTTGCATGGGTAAGGGTGACGATTTGGTGCATTAGGGTTAGACATTGGCATTGGAGATTCCAGTTCTTGCATGAACGAGACTTGGTCATCATACCAACATGGCGACACGTAATCCCCCATTTTCCTCGCAGTTGTCGTCCGCTTTTTGAACACTCTACACACAACCCACCCTTCTTCCTGGAAACCATTTACAGAAATTAAGAACACTAAACAATCTGGTTATTTCATTTCATTGTCTTTTTCAATCAGAGATGAAGAGAGGAATTGTTACAGAAATTAAAAGAAGGAAAATGAATTAATTACCTGAGGAGTTCCATTTTCATTGGTTTGTAGCCGATACTCATGCATGATCCAGTCAGATTTTTGTCCATTGGGTGCTCTTCCTCTGTAAAACACAAGAGTCTTTCTCATTCCAGTAAGAAAATGTTTACAGTAAATTGCTTTGTCTCTCCCTGTAGCTTTCCAGAATCCTGCTTTTGTAGCTCTATTGGTACGAGTGCCTGTTGGGTACTTCTTGTCCTTGTGGCTAAAGAAGTACCATTCATCTTCTTCATCGTTTCCAATTTTGCATAATTCTATGACACAGAGAAACACAAGTTATCAGTACGTGGTTTATGTACTAATTGTTGGAGTCGAATGATAGGGTTTATCACAACATACCTTGAAGATCCCATGGCTCGATTTTATAGAGATCGATGTCTTTTATCACATCTGGGTCAATCCTTTTAGAAGCTACTTTTTTCTTAAGGTAGTGATGAACAAGTTCTTCATCAGTGGGATGGAAACGAAATCCAGGAGGGACATGAGAAAAAGTGTTCATATCAGCTCTTGATTTAATTAACCTGCATTTGAGGGAGGAAAACTCAAAAATTAAAAGGATCACCATTTTTGTAAAAGGTGTCAAATATATATTAAAAGTTTATATTTTATAAATTGTTCAACATTCATAATAAAATTAGAAGTCTGCATTTTTCTCCAAGGTTTCTACAGATACGATAAAAGAAAGATCTCTACAAGTTAAACTTCACTAATGCTTGATAAGTTTTTATTCTTCAAAATTTTATGTAAATATTTTTTAATTTATTAAAAGATAAGTTTTTATTTTACCTTTCCAGAAGTCTTTATGAGCAATTTTGCGATGTGCTAACAATAAATACGTTACGTTTCATGTATTTATTCAGGCCTTCTATAAAGTCACAGTGCCTATATTATTTAATTAAATAAATTTGTCTTTTATCTTTGATACTTTTATTTAATATCTTAAATAAGTTTCTTAATTATTCAAAAAGATTTACCTTTAAGAAATTGAATGTGTTGTTAAAAAAATAATCAAAGAAGGTATAAACTTATGAAGGATCCAAATCAAAATTCACAGACATGGACTTGGAAATTTTGCATCAGTAACTGCAATTGTAAATCATTCTGCAACATTAGAGGCTGAAGCTTAGAAACCTAGGTTTAGTGGAAGTAAAGAAAAGATTTCAGCAACCGTTCCCTTCCTTAAATGTTTATTCGCCATTTAACTTTCAAAATACTTACTAATTTGCTCTAAATTAAGAATATATACAATACTTCAGGTGGACAAGGTGAATAAACTACCTATATATAAAAACAAGTACAGGTTATATATAAAAGGTAACACAAAAACAAAAATACAAATGATAAAAGTACAGGTTATATATGAACACGTTGATAACTTTATCTGGGAAACATTAACACTCTTTTTCGTAAAAAGACAAACTGAAATGAGTTGTAACACTTAATAGAGAAAGATAATCAAGGCGCACTTTTGTTAAATGCAATGATGCAGATGAGGCATGAACTCACAAGATCACATAGTCATGTGTGAAGAATTCAAATTTATGCAAATGAAGTGACATTTAGCATTTCACTATATATCTTCTGTTTCTGTTTTGGACTTTATTGTTGACTTGAACTAATAATTAAAATCAATTCCACCATATATTTGCATGCCCTTAATAAATTAGATACATTCGCACAATCATCTGCTATATATTGTAGATAAAGCAGGAAGGTAAATTTCCATGTTGAGCGAGACCAAGTTAAAACATGAATCAGATTAAGAACAAGAAAACACAAGTTAGAAACTTGTGCAGATCTGATGAAACCAACCTCTTTTGCAGCACGTATTGAATGTATGCTAGATTGTGGGGCGCCTTCGATGGACAATCTTTATAAGAAATATGGTGAAATCGAACGAAAAAAAGCAAAAAGGGAAAAGAAGCAGCGCTGAAAGAAAGACGAGGAAACACGAGGGTACAAGAAAAGAAGCTAGGTTGGTGGAGAGAGTAGTTAATAACGATCCTCGGAAATTGAAGTGAATCCTAAATGTTCTGCAACGAGGAAGTGTCTGAATGTTGGGTTAAAAAGGAGAGAGATGAGATGAGATCCCGAGAATCACTGAAAAAGAGAAGGAAAGGTTGAAGAATGTGAAATGGAGACGAGGTAGGGTTAAATAGAAAGCAAAAGCATAAGAAGTAAATGAAGAATCATGGAAATTAAAGTAAAAGAAAAAAACATCACTCTCAAGAGTATCTCTCTCTCCTTTCTAGATTACCGGAAAAGCTTTGAGTTCATAAAAGGTGGCGATAAAACGGCCAGAGAGATGTAAACCTCTATCTCCACCCACCACCAAGCGATGGTGACGACAAAACAATCTTTTTTTTCTCCCAAAAATAATCGATGGATACGTAACCCTAGTTCAGAACCTGAAAATTATAGATCCAATAAATCTCCAACCATAAATCACCCATATATAAAAAACTTGGAGATCATATATTTAACCTAAAAGCTTATACATTACTCACATTTAACTCACTGTAAAGCTTCGTACTAAAATTCGTAACTTAACTTTCCCCGCTCAGTGAAAAGGTGACCTTGTGTCACAAAAGTGCAAATAAATAAGTAAACGGATAAGACAACAGTTTCTACTATTAGTAATTTTTAAGGTCATGTTACTTTTGTAATATATCCTTATAGTATTTTTACTACAAAATTTATGTTAGCATTTATTTTTTGGCTTCTTGTCACTCAGGTTTTCATCAGAGAAATAATAATTATTGTTGAGTTAGAAGGATGAACCACCGCACGCGGGCTCTGGTTGTTTGCATTGCATAGTCTGCAATATTTTATGCATAAGAATTTGTGTCTGCATTCAAAAAATAAAAACAAATAATTAAAAAATATTAAAAAGCTGAATTAAAAATAAGTAAAAAAAAATAGATTAAAATATTATTATCTTTATTAAATCAGCTCTTAAAAGCTTCACAACAGGGACCATCCACCGACCTAAGGAATTCAAGTGAGACACTTCTCCATATACTGCGCGCATGTGTCTTCTAGAATATGTCATGTTTACAATCACTTTATTAAAACGCACAAAAATTTACGTATAATTTTAATTAATTAAAATAATGTTATTTTAATTTTTGAAATAATCATTACGGAATAATTATAATTTTTGAATTAATAAACGTTTTCTCTTCATTTTGATTAGTTTTGTAAATGTAAATGAATTGTGTCGTGGTGTTTTTGTTTCGCGGTGGAGAGTGAGCCCCACGGTCCCGCGTGGGGATGTTCATTATGATTAGACTCACAATGTCGCAGGGAACTCCTCGTATGTGGGATCCACTCCGTTATCCCAATTTACCAAATTTTCAATTTTCTCCACCACATATGTTTTGATTTTTTTTTCCACTCGTTTATATAGAAAGTTTCAGTAATTTACTTTTATATAATTGAAATTAAACATATTTAATATTAGTAGTTAACATTTTAAAGATATTGGAATATTAAATTATTTGGTTATTATTTTCATTTTTTATTCATTGTAACTATAAATAAATATACTCAAAATTAATAATTATTATTATTGAATGTTCGAAGTTTTAAAGTGACTGAAACTTTAAGGCGCAAACGTGTTTATCCTCTCTATGGGGCTGCTTCTCCGCCTAAAGAAATGGTAAGTCCGGTTTTAACTTGTTTAGTTTCCTCAACTGAATAGAGACGAAAAACGATATCAGTTTTTCTGTTTTTTTTTTTTTTTTTTTTTTTTGTATTGTTTTCTATTATGTTTTTGAAATACAAATTTTAATAATAATTTTTAATGAATTTAAAAAGAAAAAAACGCAACAAAAAAAATCTAAATTCAATAAAAGAAAATAATAAGAGGATAAAAAAATGGATTTTGCTTGCTGTGCCTATGGGACTGGCAAAGAACTGAAGCAAACATCTCATACGTGATCCAGTGTCATCTTGGCCCCACCATTCATTCATGAAAATCGGATCTTGGAAGATTTTTTTATTATAATGTTTTTTATAAAATATTGTTTTAAAATTAAATTTAGTAAAGTTTGAGCAATGAAAACATTTCATACGTATTGAAGGTGAAAGTGGGTATACATCAAAAGGAGGAGTAAATACACAAGTCATACCAGCATTGAAGTCAAAGCAATTACACGTTAAGGTTCTCTCTATGTTTCACAGAACTCACTTGTTTATAAAAGTGATTTTTAATGTTTTTAAATATTTCTTCATTAATAAAATTTGAAATCACCTTTTTTTTAGTCTTTATAAAATATATGACACCTTCCAGACTTATCCTGCTCCTGCATTGTTTATTGCTGGGGTACATGGTTGAGCATAAGAATTAACTGGGCCCAAAAAAGCCCAAGTTAGTTTACTTGGTTGCTCCTTCTCGTTGTTTTCTTTTGTTGGTTTCTTGGGCTTCTACCCTTTTATTTTTTTTGGACTGAATGTTTGGGCCTTCTGTTATTCTCAGATCACTTATTACTATGTTCACACCTCAATTTAAAAAAAAATTAAAAATATGAGTTACTCTTAAAACCTCCTCTTACACCCTTCACCCTCTTAGAATATCCATTTTATATCTGTAAGTTACATTTTTTTTCCACGTAAATAAACTTCGACTACCATGTGGACAAAATCACATAGTTGTTGCCAATTCTCCAATGCAATTATACTCTTGTGATAAACCTCCCTATGATCACAACACCATATCGTAATGCATTATAAATGAATTGTTATATATAACATAATTATGAATTTATGAATTTATTAATTTTTTTAATATCTATTTATGTTATATATACAACCCTTTACCTTATTTATGTTAATATAAAAACGTTGTACTTTTCGCATCTGAACTTCCCTGTAGTGACTGAATATTTCATATACTTTAAGTTCACAGCTCACATTCATATAAGAAAAAATAAATGAACTTAATTTATTGTTGTCTAAAAAAACATGAGGTATACAATATATTTATGTTTTTCCCTTTTTATGCAAAAATTATGCCAATATAGCAAAGTTTGATCCTACAATAAACAATAATAAAATATATTTTACTATGAATATTTCTAACTTCTAAATCAACAAAATAAGAACGTGTTTATTTTAAAAAAAATATAGGTCAAAAAAGATTTTTTAACCCAAAATAAACATTAATACAAATTTAAAAGCGACATCAAAGTTAAAACTCTAACCAACCTAGTTGTTTTTTATAACTCACCTGTTTGTTCTCAATCTGAAGCTTGAGATAAGGATATATAGAGAATTGGGATATTATTTACATGATAATTTTTTGTAATGTTTTTACGGTGATAATAAAAGTGTTAGATGATTTTCTGAATATAATTTGACATTAGAATACAAAAATACGCTTTCGAATGACTTCATTGAAAAAATCACGTTCTTTTCATAATTTTTAAGTAACTGCTAATATGTGAAATGATCTTATAAAAGGAAATGTTAGTTAATCGTAAAGAAAGACATTGGTTATACATCTATTTGAATTTACAATTATTACACACGGAATAGTTGATACCAAACAAATATTATTTTATCTCATATTCAAGAGAGTCATGATTTTAAAATTATTAATGTAAATTAATTAGATCCATTTTGTGATGTTAATTTAATTTATTTTTCTCCAATGCATGCTAGAAAAAACTTATTTGAATATATAAAATATTAAGGATAAATAATTTTTTATTTCAATACCAAAATTCAATGTATTTGTTTGTAACATTATCACATAGAAACATATCCTTAAATCATGTAATTAATAACCTTAAAAATAATAATTTGTACATGTTTAAAACCAAATCTCAAAATAAAAAACGACAGTGGTAGAAGATTCCAGAAGAAGCGTCCTCGCATCCGAGAAGTCTCTAGTCTCTCTCAGGCGCTTTACATCTCATATAACCCCTTCCCCACTCTCGACACAATCAAATTCATTCCTTTTTTCGAACCCTTAGTCACTCCTATGGCCGACGAAGCCAAAGCCAAGGGCAACGCCGCTTTCTCCTCCGGGGACTACGCCACCGCTATCCGCCACTTCTCCGACGCCATCGCCTTGGCCCCCGACAACCACGTCCTCTATTCCAACCGATCCGCCGCGTACGCGTCCCTCAAAAATTACTCCGATGCCCTAATCGATGCCAAGAAGACCGTCGAACTCAAACCTGACTGGTCCAAGGGCTACAGTCGTCTCGGCGCCGCGCATCTCGGCCTCTCCCAATATGAAGACGCTCTTTCGGCTTACAAGAAGGGCCTCGAATTCGACCCCAACAACGAGCCCCTCAGGTCCGGTTTAGCCGATGCGCAGAAGGCTCTAGCTGAGGCCTCCAGGCCCCGCTCCTCCGCCGCCAACCCCTTCGGCGATGCATTCTCAGGGCCCGAGATGTGGACCCGGCTCGCCGCGGACCCCACAACTAGGGCTTACCTCCAACAGCCGGATTTCGTGAAGATGATGCAGGATATCCAGAGAGATCCTAATAAACTCAACCTGTATTTGAAGGACCAGAGAGTCATGCAAGCCATAGGGGTTTTGCTCAACGTCAAGATTCAAACCTCTCCCTCCGCCGACGTCGACATTCCTGATTCGCCCCCTCCGTCCACGTCCGAGAGGAAGAGAGCCGCGGAAGCTGAACCCGCCAAGCAACCCGAGCCTGAACCCGAACCTGAGCCCATGGAGGTGTCTGAGGAGGACAAGAGCGCGAAGCAGAAGAAGGCTGAGGCTCTGAAAGAAAAGGAAGCCGGCAATGCAGCGTATAAGAAGAAGGATTTTGACACTGCAATTCAACATTACACCAAGGCTTTGGAGTTGGATGATGAGGATATATCGTATCTTACCAACCGCGCTGCTGTGTACTTGGAAATGGGAAAGGTATGCTTTCTCTTTTTAAGTTTTTGGTTTGATTGAGTTTCTGTTGATTTATATTTGTATGGTCATTGTCCACTTTTCGAACTAATTGTTGGGTCTGGTGATCTATTGGAATGTTGTTCGACTGCTTGGCTATTGTATTTAATGAAGTTTAAAATTTGGTTGAAATGTATTGTATTTATGCATGCTATTCTTTCGAATTTTACATAGAAGAACAGTAAGTGAGAGAAATGGGATCACCTGTTGTTCAAAAGTAACGTTAGAACGATGCTGATTATTGAACGAACTTAACATTTCATTTTTTAATTGAATGTTTGGTCTTTAACTAAATTGAATAACCTCCTTTATCTAAGTACCCTCCATATTTATTGTAAAACTTGTATTTTCAATTATTGTGCTTCATGCAGTTGAAAATCGAACTGCTGAGAACCCAATTGAGATGCTCTGAATAAGAATATTTTCAGATGCGATTTCGATATCATCTTATCTATTTACGGGTTTTTGATTTTGGTACTTATATCTGTCAGTCGTATGGAATAAGGTAAAAGAACACTTCCTTTAGCAAGTGTTTTTAATTTTTTGAAAATGATTTATGGTGTGTGTGTGTGTGTAGAAACTATTGCATGCATGAATTCATCAAGCCTTCAAAATTTTAGCATAAAATTTAAAGATTACTGGGATTGTGAGATTTTGTATCCTTTTACCTACATGTGCTGGATGCTTTGGTGTGCCCAAAAACTGAACAACTCCATAATGTTTGTAACTAATGATACTTGAGATTTTGATAAGGCCATGTTTAGTACGATGCATTTAGCGGAGGAAGGTGTATAAATATTAAAGTTAGTTTTCACACTGAATATCACAATATCATTACCCAAGTTTTGCTGCTAAAACATGTATGTTGGATGGGGAATTTGGTCAAATTAGTCTTTCATTGTCATTACTGTGTCTCTGAATATCTTCGTAGGGTCTTTGATTTTATTGGAAGTACACATTAGACTACGGAGTTGTGAGAATTTAGAAAGAATTTAGGATGACCTATATTTTAGTTAGGAAAAGTGGTATCTCCCTGAAATTTACATTCTTATAACGATTCCTGGTTTCAGTATGAGGACTGTATAAAAGATTGTGACAAGGCTGTTGAAAGAGGAAGAGAGCTAAGATCAGATTTTAAAATGATAGCTAGAGCTTTGACAAGGAAAGGAACTGCCTTGGTGAAAATGGCGAAGTGCTCAAAGGATTACGATCCTGCCATTGAAACATTCCAGAAAGCACTAACCGAGCATCGCAACCCTGACACTTTGAAGAAACTTAATGAAGCTGAAAAGGCAAAAAAGGATCTGGAACAACAAGAATATTTTGATCCAAAGTTGGCTGATGAGGAGAGAGAAAAAGGTATAACGTCTTTTAGTTGATTCTCTGGGCTTTTCATTTGATTTCACCAAGCATCATATCTTCTCTTGAAAGAACTCCTATAACTACGTAACCTTTTGATTCCGTCAACTTCTTATTATATACTCTGTATTACCGGAACTGCTATGTAGGAAATGAATTCTTTAAGCAGCAGAAGTATCCCGAGGCTGTGAAGCATTACACAGAGTCTATCCGAAGAAATCCGAAAGATGCTAGGGTAATAAATCTATTTGAATATAATTAATAATACTTGTATTTAATGGAAAATGCTGGTCTTTATATGTCTAAATTGTTCAATGCCTTCAGGCCTATAGTAACAGAGCAGCATGCTATACCAAGTTGGGGGCAATGCCTGAAGGTTTAAAGGATGCAGAGAAGTGTATTGAACTTGATCCAACCTTCGTGAAGGGTTATACCAGGAAGGGTGCGGTGCAGTATTTCATGAAGGAGTATGACAAAGCTTTGGAAACATATAGGGAGGGATTGAAATATGACGCTAACAACCAGGAGTTACTTGAAGGCATTAGAACGTATGATATTGATTTACATTTCTGAATTGTGTTTTAATATTCCTGTTCTTCCATTGAATGCAAAATGTGTGGCCTAATAATCTAATATCCATATCAGTTGTATACAACAAATTAATAAGGCTAGCCGTGGAGACTTAAGTCCTGAGGAATTGAAGGAGAGACAGGTATGACATAATTGTGTACTTTATTATTAACTAAATCAACGTATCTAAAAATGATGTTAATTTTTATACTTTGTATTCTTGCAGGCAAAGGCAATGCAGGATCCAGAAATTCAGAGCATTCTCCAAGACCCTGTTATGAGACAGGTTTGATTCTTTTTTATCTTAAATATTAGATGCGTAGTTCGGTAGACGTGCTTATCAGACTTGGGTGTGTACTGTCGATGCAGGTGTTGGTTGATTTCCAGGAAAATCCTAAGGCTGCGCAGGAACATACGAAGAATCCAATGGTGATGAACAAGATCCAAAAGCTGGTCAGCGCTGGAATTGTTCAGATGAGGTAAATTTGTGGAAGAAGGGCACAGTTCTTGTGAAAGGCAATCCACAATTATGTCTTTGGGTGTGACTAGTTTAATATTTGAATAGATTTGATTGGAAAAAAGTTGGGAAATTTTGACTTTTTTTACTACGTTTTGTTTTAGTGGACTTCGTATATGATTATCAGGTACACACCATTTTAATATTTCATTTCGACATGATTTTATTTTAATTCAACCGGGAATGTGTTGTCGCTCTTTAATTTTCCATGGCTGAATCATTCTATACACAGTTATGGATGTCGGATCTTTTGGTATAACGAAATTTGAGAAAATGGTGGTAGTGAAACGTAAATTTGTTAGAAATTTCACTTATATTATTATTGACACACCCTGAATATCAGTATTAGACACAAGATGATATATTAAAAAAACATAAATTTTATATTATTTAGATATTTATATAGAGTATTTAAGTGAGAAACAACCTTTATGTTTTGTTTGATAGATATAAAACAAAGGAAAAATAATTGTATTCACTATTAATAATTTTTATTACCATTTATTAATATGAATATCAACATTTTAATTATTTGACTTTGTAGAAAAGAAAAGAAAAACTAATCGAACATAAGTCTCACATTAGAAAATTAAAAAACACTTATTTCTCTTAATTTTCATTGTGTTATTTTTATTTTCTTTCACTTATCCACTCTACCAAATTCCATTTCTTCACACATCTATGGTTCTCCTTTTGTTCATCATTCTTTCCAAGCTGTTCTTATCATGCAAGGCAATGTTATAGAGACTAATTAACTATAAATTTCGTTATAAGATGTATGAAAGAATAAAATAGTTTCATTACATACTTTTACTTTAAATCCTTCTTTACAAACTCTTAATAATAGTAGCATTGGTTTATTCCACGAAAAAGAATAGGTGCAGTTGATAGTTAACCTTGAATAAAAGAATTTCCCAACCAATTTTGGCCTTATTTTGGACTTAGTTCATGTGGGCTTTTCTGGCCCCTTTATTTTCTTGACCTCCAAACTGCCTCTTTCTCCTCTCGCTTCTCCTTCTCCATCCTTTCCTCTCCCTCCCGTCCCTCCGGTGAAGGCCTCGTCTTTCTCATTGCTTCCTCCACCCATTTTCCGGCCTTCTCCATGGGTCTCTCTCAACTCTCCCAAGCTCAACCTCCTTCGTTGTCGAGTTCGACATTACTTTCGATCCCTTTCTCAACGACATCAACGACAATCACGTTTTTAATTTTAATTTTTTTAGAAACGAATTTTAAAATTCGTTTCATACTTTTCTAAAACGGATTTCGATGTCCGTTTCACAAATTTTAATTTTTTTTGTAAAACGGATGTCGAAATCTGTTTCAGAAAAGTCTAAAACAGATTCCGAAATCCATTTCACAACACCTTTACAAATATCATTGAGATGGTATCATTTATAAGATCACCAAAAGTTAGATGTATCTTTTTTAATGCATATTATGTCAAATTAAACAATTGCGAGTCAACAGTCACTAAAAGGATATCCACCCCAAAGAAAAAGGCTGTTTGCTTTGCCACAGCATGTTAGCTCTATCAAAATGAATACGTGTTGTTCTAGTTCTAGCTTCAATTTTTTTACTATTTTATTTTTTAATTTAATTAACATACACTTTCTGGTTATCATATATTTAAAATTCTCTAATTTTATGAATTTTTTAAATGACGTTATTTTTTATTAATTAGCCGTAAAAAATCACATTTTTAGCATCTTAAAGTTATAATCTTTAATCTATGTGCATTCTTCTTATATTTTTTCCTTCCAAAAGGAAAATTATGAAAAAATTGGCAAGCATAGCGTCATTGTTCAATCTCAAAATTACTTACCTTTATTCATTAAGCTTGGGATTTGAACATAATTGATAAACTTTGAGTAATTCATGCTTATCCGCTTCATGCAACTTTATCTTTTGCAAATTGAATTCCAAAGTTATTCTTTTCTTTCGCTTTCACAGTTTGAAATTTTGTTGGTTCTTTTCCTATAACAAAGACTGGCTAATCAAATAAAATTAAAAAACCATTCGGTAACTAACTAACCCATAATCACCAAGGCACTTAAATCGAAGCATTCGGCTTTTTGATGACGATGCAACTTTCACCTATAATGGACAACCATTAAGCACAAATCATGATAACAAATATTAACGTGGACCCGGAATAACAGGCTCTTCAAATGTGATAACTGTACTAATGTATGGCATATAATAAATAAATTTGTCATTTAAATGCGTAATTGGGAGTTTATTTTTAAACATAGGTGTATTAACAAATATATATATATATATATATATATATATATATATATAATTAAAGAATTAATATTTAGTTTTGAACTAAAAAAGAAAAGAGTGTGGTAATATGTTAAGATTGTGCATGGAAAAAGTTGTGGCGAGGAACTTATAACTCAAGTCGAGTGCGAAGAAAGAAAGTCAAGATTGTCCGAAGATGAAAAGAAAAATGAAAAAACGCGCTGTTGCAGAAGGAATAATGAACAATAACAAAATTTTCACTGAAACTCTTCCTGCTTCTTCATCATCACCAGATTTATCTAGAAAACAGGTTCAGTTTTTCGATCCATTCACCATACGTATATATGTGTACTATTCAATATAAATATATATATATATATATATATATATATATATATATATATATATATATATATATATATATATATATATATATATATATATATATATCCCCGATGTTCTTGCACGGAAAAATCTATATTACCCATATTTTATCCACATGCATTACAGGGAAACAACCTAAGACCAAATATATAGGCCTAAGGGAACAGTGTGGGTTCCAACGTTGGAAGAAAAAAGAGAAAGACAAGAAACTTAAGAAATAGTTGGAAAATGATTGGAGAAAGAAGAGATTAGGGAGAGTGAGTAGCGTGGTTGGAAGCAAAGCGATTAACCAAGGCGAGAGCATTGCTAGTGACCTGGGCAACGTGGACAACCCTCTCCGTTATATCACTCTTCACGTTTCCGTTCATGGCGGAACCGGCGAAGCCGTCGAGACAAGTGTTGTCGTCGGTTAGGGCGGCGCTAACCCATGTCTGGACGTTGCTCATGTGCCATGCGAAGTCTTCTCCCAACCCCGTTCGCCCCAACTCCCTAACCGATTGCTTCAGACGCTCCACGCTGTCACCAACGGTCTCCACACAATCTTGCACCGCTCTCCACTCCCTACCCTTCATGCCTCTCGCTTTCGACATCTTCTTCAGGAACGAAGCCGAGGATCGGGTCCTCGATATGCTCACCGACAAAGCGGTCATCGCAAGTTGCCGGTCGCTACGGTGAATGACGGCGGCGTAGGCCAACAGCGAGTGGACGCACAAAACAGGGTACCGTGTGGCCCTGCACGACGACTTCACGAACTCTGCAGGGTTAGGGTGTGAGTGTTTGGTTATGGAACATTGTGCGGTGCCACTCATGTAAATTACAAGGTTTATGAGAAACAGTGGAACAAGTTTCACTGTGGTTGCCATCTCTAACTAATGTACAAGGATGCAGATTCTGTAAGTGGAGGGTTATGTGTTGTTACATGCTCAATTTTCTTTATATATAGATGCTGGTAACTCCAAGAAATTTTCTTTTTCTTTGCGTCCCACGAAATTATGTGGCGCGCAATAGTAGTACAGGGACGTGGAGCACTTCAAATGAATGGAAATAAAAGATTGATAAAGGAAAAGAAAAGAAGAAATAGACGTGGCAAAAATAAATGCAATAGAACAATAAAATTCGGATTCTAAATAGTGCTGAAATTTACGAAATATAATTGCTAATTGCTATTTCACAAGTTAAACATATATTGTTTGAATTACAAAGATTTGTTTCCGTTAGTTTAGTATTGTAAATTTCTCGATACCTATATTCAACTTTTGTGAATAAAAGAATTTACATGCTACTTTATTGTATCAATAAGTAATTCGTGTTAGGGAGAAAAAAAAAGGTAATAAACTTAAGTTGTTAACTAATCGCATTTGTCTCCATTTGAGCCGTTAATAATTTTAACGTTTTTCTTTTAAAAATTATTAGGCTGTTTCTTTACGAATTCGAAAATTTAGAAAAACTCTTGTCGCACTACCACAGTCAAAGATTCTATTTTTTATTTTAATTTTAAAATTAAAATTCAGCTAATAAGTTTTAGTTGCATTTAGTTATGCTATGTTTGTGCAAAAGTATACAAAGCCGAAAATATTACGGAAGTAGTCAAGTTGTTTTCTCATCAATTTGTGTAGTTTGTTTTTTTCTTTTTTAACTTTGTTATTATCTAATGAAATGAAGCCAAATTGGATTCCATATCAGTTTGTACACAAATTATTTGTTCCACTAAGGAAGGCTCTTTACCGGATGAGAAGACGGGTTGATGTTAAATATACTTTCTTTTATCAAATTTTTATACGTTTTTGCAACGGATAAATTTTTAGTATTTAATAACTTTTATAGAAATTATTGTTTATATAGATTAGAAAGGAGACAATTACAATTGAACATCATATAAGAATAAAGACTCATAAATCCATAAATTTATCATCTTTGATTCTTTATCGAAAGATCTAATAATGGTATTAGAGTTTGGTTGTATGGTGACCGACTCAGACGAGTCCCTGTATCAAAAGTCTTCTTGATGGAGGGTCAGACAAGTGTGTTTTTTCGAATGACCCAACAATGGTATCAGAGCCTAGTTCGCGTGATGACCCGCTCAACGAGTCCTTAGTATCAAAAATCTTCCTAAAGGTCAGACAAGCATGTCCCATGATGTGAACACATGTGAATGGCGGGGTGATACAAGTAAGGGTTTTGAGAGAAGATTGTTACGAATCCAAGTGAGTCTAAGTCCCAGATTGAGTAAAAACAATAAAGTTGAGCACCATAAATTATTAGAATAAGATTTTGAGTTAAAAGTAATATCAATTACCTATATGTGGACTGTGAGTTGGATTCATCTTTCATTAGTTTTATATCTTTTTAGTAATCTTCTCTCAAAAGACCTAATAATCACATCATCAACATTTATTGATAGTATCTATATTACATTTCATAATCGTTAGTTTCTTAAATAAAGAATCAAATTTTTATTTTTTTAAAGAATATTAAATCTTATTATAATGAAGTGATCTATTTATAATAGTTTACTTTAATTAGTAGTTTCATTCTTATATTTTAGTTTTTAATTTTTTTACTCAATTCAACCTAATTTCTTTAAATAGAATGGAGGTAGGTCCTTTTTGTTAAGGTCGTTTAAAATGTTTTCATGCGTCAATTTAATAAATAATTTAATCTTTATAATGGTCTTTATATATTTTTCTTTTTAATTAAATATCCATATTTTTATAGAGATAGTGTTGTATCTTTCCTTAAATCAGCATTAACATCGTTATTAAGAGGTAACCATGTGAGGTAGGCAAAGTCCTCTTCTCCCACTCAAATCCCTTCTTTTTTAACAACACAATATCACTTAAATCGTCTCCTTGAAATTTAAGATAGACACATCAACTCAATTATGACTTTTGGATTCATTATCACGTTGTTGTGGACAACATTGACAAAAAATAGATAATATTACCTTTACGTAAAAAAAAATTGAATTAAAAGAAAAATATAGAAACTAAATTACTAATTAAACATTGTAGAATAACACGTGAACAAATAAAAACCTAAATATTAAAGACTAAATTACTAATTAAATCTAATAGATTTAATACAAGTTTTCAAAGTTATATCTCGTTATTAAAATTAAAATTACAATAACAATATGCCTTCCTGAGATACCATTGTGATAATGTAGTTGGAAAATAAGATTACATTGCAATATTGTATGCTAGCGATTTAATCAGTATTTTCATCTCATCTTACTAACATTGAGAGTTTATCATGTAGTCGCATTCAATGGGTAGTTTAAATAAATGCACATTCGAAAATTAAAGGAAGTAAATTTAACATTACCGACTAAATTGTACCCCGGCATTAATGATAAAATTTCACATAGAAACTAATTGTAAGTTGCCCATGTAAACCCATTTTATTGACACCAAGTACAATTGGTTCATCCACCCTTCAAGCTAGTGCAGAATCAAGATAGGAAGTTTATATTCTGGTTCTAAAATCACTTTTCATCAAAATTTCAGTGAATGATACACACAGGCCGTATTTCAAAATTTACAATTTCTTAGTTCAGATATTACAGTTGCTACCGCAACATCTCAGTTGTTTGGTACTTTTTTATTTGATACATTTATCAAAAATACAATTTTCACACAAATTAATAGAAAAGTGGGAAGAAAAGTACTATATGCACTAAACTGTCATGTACCTAATAACAGACCCCCGGAGCTTCTCCATGTATTCTGCAGCCTTTTTCTGCAACAAGGAAATTAACATGTAAATATTTTCATCACAAAGCATATCTCAATATCTTATGCACCACAGCACCACAGGTTTGATTGTGAAATTCATCATCAACACAAAATCATCCCACAATCCTAAGTCCATTAGTGGAGTTGAGGGCTTTGAATCTTATTTTTCTAGGCCTGTGGCATCAAAATGTTCCAAGAAGGGTCCTACCATATTGGTTACAATACAACCGAGTGATACTAGGATTATTTGGCCTTAATATTGGGAACTCCACTCGCAGTTTATACTAACAAATGGAAAAACATTCCGAAATTTATCGCCTACCTGATTACCCTTATGTGCATTTGCTATGTTTTCATCTAGAAGTGCCAACAAAGATCTATTAATTTCATTCTTTTCAACCATATCCAGCAACTGCATTGAAGACAAATTAGAGTGAGCATAACTTACAACAAAACCAGCAAACTTAAAGGAAAACGAACAAGACTTACAGTTGCTTGAACATCCTTTGATGTCAAGATTTTGGTTAGGCTTGCCCTGGCTTTAATGAGTTGACCTTGCATCTTATCATAGGCCTCTGCATACAAGATAGGAACAAGGAGTGAACTTACATATTTGGCAAATTCCTAAACCATCTTCTTCTTTTTTATTATTATTTACAAACCTATTCCTTCTTGTATGGCTTTCTCTAGAGCCTCTAGTTCAATCTGTCTTTCCTCCATGTGCTGCAGAACAATCGGTGTAAAATAAGCAGACACGATAATGTTTTGCACAGCTCAAACATTTTTAAAGATTGAAAAAACACTAGTTACCTCTGTTTTGTTAACAGCGAACCGAAGCTGTCCTAACTCGAATTTCAGTTGAGCAAAGAATCCCTCATCCAATCTGCAGAGTCAATAGAAATGGGTCATAAGAAAGTGATTGAGTTAAATTAAAAGGAAACAGAGGGTTAAAGATAAAGTAGGAACCGCGGTCTCATTCTCGCAATCTCAAACTCAATCTCCTGAGCTTCAGTGTCAAGAAAGTATTCAATGAGCTCTTCTGGAGTATCGGGTTCAATACGGGACTGAGAAATGCAAAAAAGAAGAAGAAAACGAATGAATAATGCAAGAATTAGAGAATAAAAACAAAAGGAAGAGGAAAGAGAAAGAAATACTTGTCGAAGGGTTTGACGGCGTTCTTTCTCTTCTTGGACTTGACGTTGGAAGGCTTCGCGGGCTTCTGCGTCTCTCTCGAGGCGTCTTCGAAATTCGAGCCCGGCGAGGTGGCCGGTTTGGGGTGGACCAAACACGCCTTCGGGGTCCTTCCTTCGCACAACAAATTTTCAAACACAAGTTGCAAGACAAGACCATAAGACATAAGAGAAGTGGTTTGGTTTAGTTACCCATCCAACGGCCAAAATTGTGGGTTTGCGCCACCTGCAGTTGCTTCTCCTGCGATAACCAGCGGCGGCACTCACACTTGTGGTAGCAAAGCCAAAGCCAAGCGTGGCCATTCAGATTGAACCTACACGTCTCTCTCTCTCTCTCTCTCTCTCTCTCTCTCTCAATAAACTCTCCACCTTGCAACTGCAACTTCCTTCCCCTTCCAAATCAAATTTGCGTTATCCTTTACAATTTCGGATAGCTCTGTAATTCAATTTGTTCCACTCTCCCTTTGTTTCTTTTTTGTCCATCTTTTGCACAAGTTTTTTTCTGTTGGGTTTTCCAGGATGGACTGGGCCATTTGGCACCCACAATATTCTTTCGTGGGTCGATAAAATACACTAATCCAATTTGCTGGATGTAGCACCTTTTGTGCATGGAACGGTTGTTCCTCAGTATTACGTTCACTCGAAGAGATTTAGTGTCGAGAGGAATTAGAAAAATATGATTTGAGGGTAAATTATACTTATAACAATAATTAATATTTCAAATTTCTAAATTATTTATCAAAAGAAAAATGAAGAAGTAAATATATTATATTTTTTTTAAAATATTTTTTTAATTTATTCATTTAAATATTGTGTATAAAATAAATTTAACTATATGATTTTATATTATTTTCAACATTAAAGGTAATTGATAATTTTGTTTTTCTTTCGATTAAATTTAATTTTTAATAAATTACATCAATCAAATCATTTATTTACTTTTCCAAACTATACTTTCAAATCTCTTAAAAAAAATAACACAAACATCATCCTCTAATTCGCTCAAATTCATCATCTCCTTCTTCTCCAAATCAGTTTTTACAAATAAAAACATCATAAGGGAACAATCGATTGCATTGAAAGTTCAAAAATCACCCTCAAATTATTTCATCGTCAGAAACAAAGATAGGGTTAAAGTGAATATGTGAGGATAAATTTGTGAATGTTTCGTAAATTTATTTCAGTGGATTTGTAAATATTTGGAAGTGAGGATTTACGAGAGTGAAGGAGTGAAGCATCCGTACATGAATGAGGATTTGAGAGAATGTCTTGGTCATGGACATATCAAAGACTAAAATAGGGGCCGAAATTAATTATGTTGGTGCTAAAATCGGTTCATTGTATTTGAAAGGAGGTTGAAATCAATTTCCATCATGTGTTGATAGCATAATTGATTCTATGATTTTTTGTTAGATCGATCGATTACCACTTGGTCAATAACTTTAATTCATAGTCAGGGCACAACTCTTTTTATTTAAGAGTGTAACAGTCCAAACACCCGATTCGATTGTGACCTAGTCCACCATGGGACAATTGATGTCACCTGCAACAATCTCTCCCTAAACAATTGTCCTACTAGAAATCTCACTCTTAGATTAATACCAATTGTCAGGAAGAAACACTTACCACTTTGTTAAAAGCTTAACTCATAGTCAGGCACAACTCACGTGGGTGCTTAGTGTTTATATTATCATAATAATTAGTATTTTATGTTAAAATACTAATAAATTTTATAATAATATACATTTAATAACTAATAACATTATTATTATTTTTAATTCAACGAACAATTAAAATTAGTTTTCCGCAAACCATATTTTATTTTAAGTTTATTACACCTACTAAAGTTTTATTCCAACTAAATATATTATATTTTCTATTAATTCTAAATTAATTGTATCTAAATAAATTTTATTTTCTATTCATTTTAGTTATTGGGAAAAAACAATTTTATATTTTAATATATTAAAATATTATTTTATTTGTCATACCAATATAATTATTCAGAAATTTATTTTCAAATCTCTTCATTTATATGTTCAAATAAGTAATACTATAATCATCTTTTTATCCTTTTAAATTCATCTGTATACCTTATCTTAAATCCTCCTTCCCATCCAAACACTTAATTTCTTCCATCCTCCTTACTCATCTGTTTCGGAAATCGTGAAGAATTGTTTTTTAGACATTGTTGAGTGAGCCAAAAGAATAAATTACACATGGTCTTGTAGAGGATATACTTGTTGTAGTGGATTCAATATCTACAGAGAGAGCTTAAAAGTTGAATTTGATTTGTACCCGCTCTGATCTCTGGAAATTCAGAATATGTTTCCCATTAATTATAGGAAAAAATTAGCAGATTACTACAGTGATTGTGTTTTAGACCTTCAAGATGATCAAAGGTCAAGTACCATTAGGCAACAAGTTGTAGGGATATGATGGGTTGCCAGGAATCAAGGAGAAAATCATTTTTTATTTTGTTTCTGGCATTATTATTAATTGGAATCTTATCAGGATTATTAATAATTTGCTTATGCGTCATTTTCAAACGTTGAAAACCCCCAATATGAGACATTTTAATTAAGCGAGGACGTGGGATCTCGTCTTGTGATTAGGGTTGAAGTGAACATGTGGAGTCCAGCGAGGCAATCATAGATTTGGAGGTATTTATAGAAGAGAATGGCGAAACCAAAAGCAGAGAAAGAAAAAGAAGAAGAAAAGGATGATTAGGGTTTGGAAATTGGTTTTGGTGTTGAGCATCACTGTAATTGGGTTTGCGAATGGACAAGGTGTGCCACCATGCCTGGGACCGCTATCTCCATGCATTGATTTCTTGAACTCCACTAAGCCACCACCTCAAACTTGCTGCAATCCAGTCAAAGAAGTGAACGCAAACCAGAATTCATGTTTCTGCGAACTTGCATTAACTCCTGGAGCACTTGAAGCTTTAGGTACCACTCTCTCTCACGCTATTCAACTTCTTCAATCTTGCGGCGTCAACTTCAAACTCACCTCCTGCAAAGGTTACTCCTTATTACTGCATTCTAATTTCCTCTTAGCTTCCAAACCTTTCTATCTTATACAACATATCAAATTTTATTTTATTTTACTTTTTTCAAAATTTCAGCACCTTTCTCTTCGGCTCCGCCTCCAGGTAAGAATTCTCTCAATTTTCTTTTTCTCATTCATCACCATCATTTTTTTTCATTTCTTCATCCATGATTTTGCAGCAACGGTGGGAGGTGATGAAGGAGGCACGAGCAGAGCTACGTTCAGTGGACTCTCCTTCGCACTGTTCTTGTGTGTTTACGCTATGTTTAATTAGGAGGATTAATTTTCGCTTCACAAAACCTTGCTTGGATTGGAGTTCATGATTAATTTCCATTCTTCATCAATACAAATCCTGCAATTACAATTTCCTTTCTTTCATGAAGTCGTCTCTCGTCATTGTTTCTAATATTACTAATTTATTCAACAACTAGTCACAATTTATTTACTAATAAGTTTAATTATTTTTTTCATTTTGAATCAGTTTCTATTTATTAATAAGAATTTAATTTAAACTATAGTTAAATAAATGTCCGAATGTCTTGATAGATATGTTAACGTGGAGGTGACAAACAAAACGCAGAGTCTCTAAATTGACGTGTGCGAATGTTTGCGGAAACGGGTTATTGTGATAATTTTATTGTTGTCTTTGTTCAACTTGGAATTTTATAAAAACCATTTAGTTGAATCTCACTTCAACTTGTTTAAGATCCAAAATTTTTAGCAGGACGGGGTTGACCCAATTTCTAAACCTTTTTTTGTATCATGTATAATTAAATCATAAAATTAAAGAGCACAAGTTAAAATTAAAATATACTTTACAATATATATATATATATATATATATATATATATATATATATATATATATATATATATATATATAACTTTGATACAGACAAGTTTGTGTAGTGGAGATATTGTCATTTAAATTAGTAACTGAAACAAATAACAATCCAAAATTATCTAATAATTTCCGAAGATAGAGTTGTTGCGTGTGTATGTTCGATTAAATCAGCCACAGTTCAGTAATAAAAAAAATTAATTAAGTTAAATTCTCACACGTCAAATGTGTGAACAAGTTAAGATGTGCATGGTCATTTAGATCAGTTTATTTTACGAAGGTTTTTTATGTATGGTTCTTTTAATAGCTTTTTTTTTTTTCAGAATACAAAGTTACTAATTAAATATCAAATATTATGATATCGTTTCAAGGATTATAAATGAACATCTTTATGACGATTTAAGATGTATAAGCACATAATTTATAGTTAGCTTTTACTAATAATGTTAAAAGGTACAATTAATACATAAAAAAAAAAGTAAATGTACTACAATGATAGAATATCAAGTGATTTTCAATTTACATAAAATATTTTTTAATATAATCTAATTATAATATAACCTCTCATACGAATAGTTAACGAAATTTAACGTCTTTGAAACTTATTTAGTATAATAAATTAAATAATTTGTTTGTGCGTGTATGTAAAAAAATGATTGGACGTACTGTATTTGTAAATTTTAATACCTTCACGATTCATTTGTTATACATGTTAATATATTTTCTAACAATTTCAAATGATTAATTTCCTAATAAAGAATTAGAAGTATGGGTGATTTAATTTTAAAAAGCAGTTAGAGATGAATTGATATAAGTTCCTATATAACTGTTATTGAGTATGATAACTGTTTATTGGTCAACTAGTTTACATTCAAACTCATACTTGATCTCAAATACGTAGCTATACTTTAGCTAAAAAGTTGCTATAATGTCACCATGCTGATTAATTATATCATCACGTCATTGAACCAAAGATTACGCCATTGAAAGTTTGAATCTCTTCATCCAAAGTCCAATCCAATTCTATCTACTGTTCCAATGTGTTGAAAAAAATTAAAAAACCTTTTCTGAGGCTCGAGCGTGCACAGCACTAATCCACGATACCCCAAAGTCACTAAAAAAGAATACCAATAGCACTCTAAATTCAACTTTTAAATAAAGTAGCCTTGTCTTGTCGATGTTCAACAACGATAAGTCCATCTGATTTGTTTATATTTTCTTAAATGTTTGTCTCAGTGAGACAGTGACGAATTCATTACTCTGATTTTGAAGTTACTTTCTCAAATACTTCAATCAAGTACACTGTTTATCATAATTTTTTACAACACCAATTCTTTTGTTAGATACTTATTAAACTTGTTTTTAAATGAGGCTTGATTGTGTTTTTACATAAATAACATGGTTATTGAATTGACTTTTTTAAAGGTTGAGAAAATAATGATACACATGCTTTTAGTTTGAATTAAATTTCTTTATAAATTTAATATATTCATATGTTTTAAATTAAAGAAAAAAAATGATATTTGTATTTTATATTTATGAGTATTTATGAATACATATTCTTAAGATGGAGACAATTCCCGATAATTTTTTATTAGGAATCAAATTCGTCACCGTGATTCTCATATAAATTGTTAGGATCTAACAGTTACCAAAAATTATAATCATTAGTTATGATGTAATTTTTTTTATTCAAAATAGAAAATAATTCAAATATTGTGATTCGATTACGATCTAATTCACTTAACGTTATAATTAATATCACCTACGATAAATAAATAAATATATATATATATATATATATATATAATTACTTTTTATACTAATATATTTTTTTTCCTTATTTTTTCCTCTTCTATCGTTGATGTTTGGCATCATTACACTCGGGCATCTTCCATGCAAACAAGAGTTGACAACTCAAGTGCACAACCCAACAGAGCTATTTCACCTAACTCCTATCATTAGATGCTTAATGGCTGACGAAAACCAAGTCATAATCTTTATATTGAATTTGAATTCAATTATATTTTGGTTTTAAATGTTTTATAATCAAGAGATATATAAAATAATACTATCCGACAGATAATCAATTCATGTAGTACATGTCTGATTTGCTTAAAAACTATTTACAAATATAAACGTTATATATGTATGAAAAAGAAAATCCCCATAATATTTGCAACTTGCAACTCAATCATGGAGATCTCCTTGTTTAAAAAACTTAGATGGTGGGACGAATTATGACGTAATTATAATTTTTTTCCTGTAGAAAGCTAATATAAAATTGAGTATTGTAATGTCCCACAAAACTTTCTTCATACAAAATTTAAGCTAAATCAGCCTCTCTCTTTATTTATTTTTTTTTGGAAATGAATTCTCTATTTTGATATTTCGGAATTTGCCTTCCAAATGAAAATACAATAAGCTAATGTGTACTTATTTAAAATTGCTGTATGTATGAATTAGCATAAGTATTCCTAGTTTGTGGTTAACTTTTACTAATTATCCAAACAAAGTCTAAGAACTAAATTAAATTATTATAAAGCTGAATTAAACTTTTAAAATGTTTAAAAATTTAAATTTAAGCGTATAATAATTTAAAGGAAATTAACTATTTCACGATTTGATTAATTTTAACCAAATTAAAAATTTCAAAATGTTTTTAATTTTTTAAACTACTTGTTTTTTCAAATATTAGTGACAGATATTCTATTTTAAAATACTTTTTTCAATCTTATAAAACTAAGCTAATATAATAATTCAGCACAATTCTTTTAAAAAATTAATATTTTTTTATATAATTCAGCTTAATATACATTATTGAGTTGAACTGATTATCCGTGTAAAACATGGTTATACTTTGGTACTGATTATTAACAACAAAGTCACAAAGTGACACGGAAAAGGTGGAGAGGAAGAGAAATTTGTAGTCATTACTTTTTCATTACCAACTTTCCCACCAATTGACAATGCATAGAACAGCACTAATTGTCTTTGATACACAAATCTAAGTAAATAAAAAATAAATAAAAATAGCATACTTCATATTTAAGAAAAACCAAACGGTGACACTGCCATTTTTCATATATTTATAGCTCTTTGAAGTTTTAATAGGTAATTATTGATGTAGTTTTAAATTAGTAACTATGATTTGGAGAGAACATTTCTTGGTTGTTCATTCTAACACTTTTAGAAAGAATAATGAAAAAAAAAAAAAAATAGAAGTTGGCAACTACTCCTAACCTAAGTTGAAGGTGGCATGTAATAAAATGTTATATTAAAGAGTCACATGATAGATCCAACAAAAAGGCTGTGTATACATCAAGATTAGGGTATATCATCTCCTTCGCTCAGAATTCAAGTTATTGGTGTTTTAAGCAAAATGATTTTTTTTTCTCATAGAAAACACTTGAGGTGTTTTAAGCCTTTTATAGAGAATATATACAGAATTTAAAAAAATAAAATAAAATTTAGCATTACATAGCAAAATTTTGGTGCTCTCTCTATCAAGTTCTCCAAAGAGTATATAATGTGTTTTTCGATTATAGCTAGAATAAATAATTTTAGGATCAAAATAAAGTGATTGTTATTTATTTATGTATAAATGACGGTTTTAGTTTCTGAAAGTGTGTAATGGTGTGTGTGACTTTACTTTAATCTCTGGAAAAAAGTAAAGTTATGACTAACTTGAATGTAAAAAAGTAATGAATTTGGTTTTCTCCTTAATACAGTTCCGTCGAGATTAATGTCTATGTACACGTAACATTGCTAGATGTACTTCATATGTTGCTTATACAAGTGGATATACCAAATTTTTCTTTAGTCACAAAGACAAATTTAGAGTTTTCAAGCAAAGAAAAAGGTGATATTTCTAAACATATACCAGCAACAAATTCAGGATAACTTTTTTTCACTGTAAAATGCTTCATCCTCACTATTTGGATACATACCTCAAATATTGTAAATTTAGAATTGTTCCAGCCAAGCAGTTCCACATGTTTCACATAATTTCGAGGTCGAAACGGTATAAATACTCATTCTTCTTTTTATTCTTTGATATACCTTTTAAGAATAAAATTATAATAAAACTTGTCATTACAAAACAGATAATACCTCTAATACATGATAATTTTAATAGTCTCACGCTAAAATGTATTTACTGTGTTATTTGAATGTTATTTCTTATCAGCTGAGGCATGTACAAACCAGAAAGCATTTATTTTGTTTTCAATCTTTTGTTCATTAAGTTATTAAATATTCTTCAAAAGATACCAAAGTCGTGGCTTGTAGAATGGTTCTATACTTCGACTAGGCATATTCCTTTTGTCTCTACTCTCTAACTTTCCGCAGTACTGTGCATTGATGATAGGCTAGAGAAAAGGAAGTTGGGAATTATTGCTTTGTAGCATGGGAAAAATAGAAGAAAAACAAAACTGCGGCCCCGAAACACACGAGTTCATTGTCCATTACTGAATAACAAGAAAGTTAAATATACAAAAATCTCAGTGAGTTTTTACACTAAATTTTTCAAACTAAGAGCAGCGAATTGTCTCACACGCAGCATAGATGATCGACGATTTTACTGCGTTATATCAGTCCCCTTCAACCACATCCAATTGCTACAATTTCATTTTCATCCCATCAAACGGTTATGTTGCACATGCGGACCAACCAATTGTAGCAATCATCCACACTCTATCACAATCTACCGCTAATGAGGACACGTAGACGTGGTGATGACGAAAAGGTTGAGTAAGAGTGCAATTAGGGAAGTGGTTTTGCAAAGGAAAAATCGAAAAGGATCAATCATTTTACACATTTTTTCCCTCTGGGATGCTTACATGTAGCTCTGCCTTTGGGTCACCAATTCTTGAGCATCACCCATTTTATGCAGTGAGAAAAAAACACCAGAACATCCCATATTGGTTCCCACATAGCTTTCACAACACCTAGGTGGGACCCGAAATACCCTCAGTTTTTCTGTGTCCCTTATTTGAGTGTTGTTTGGGATGCATCTTTTCTGTTTGATATAATACTCAAGCAGTAAAAGGAGAGAGCTTTATTAATATATAAAGGTGGGTGTGGGACTTTTGAGTCGTCTCAAGAAGAAGCTAGTGTTGGTGACACTTTCCATTGGCTAGTTTGAAGGTTCGTATCGGTTAGTAGCAGTTGCTATGGGGAGACAACCTTGCTGTGACAAACTTGGAGTGAAGAAAGGTCCATGGACTGCTGAGGAAGACAAAAAACTGATAAACTTCATTCTCACCAATGGCCAGTGCTGTTGGCGTGCTGTTCCCAAGCTTGCTGGTCTTCGCCGTTGTGGTAAGAGTTGTCGTCTTCGCTGGACTAATTATCTCAGACCTGACTTGAAGAGAGGCCTCCTCACACAGGCAGAAGAACAACTTGTTATTGATCTCCATGCCCGTCTTGGAAACAGGTTAGTAATATTTCTTCTTTTTTCACTACCTCACCTTCAACCAACCACACTTCCTTCTATAAATTTCAACAAAAACCATTACATGCTCCGCTACCCTATCATCTCTACTGATATCCACGTAACACAGGTAACTACATTTTCAAAACACGAAGAGGTATACTAATAACTTGTAGCTTTAGCTTGGTTTCTCCTTCAAACAAGTTTAAAGTCCTAGTCTTTTCATGCATATATGTTCAAGAAGGAACTTGCATTTGAAATCATGTTTCTAAAGCTGGATACTTAAGCAAAGTGATTAATTAAAGGTTTATTATTAGTATACAGACGTACAAGGATGACACTGTAAAAGTGGAGTAAATAGTGCATGCGTGTGTGAAGTGTTTCTACAAGGTTACAAATTATTGTATGTGATGTATTTATGATATAGTTTTTCTAGTTTATACTAAAAGTGCATAAAATTTAAAGTCATAAAAGTATGATAACTTGATAGCACGAAAAAGTCAATAGACTGAGGATGATTGTTGAGTAAAGAATAATGACGTATTGTTATCAGTTAGTAGATAATTCCTCACTTGAAGCTACCTATGCGGTTTGTTTGATATGGGTACTTACCTTTGGGACTAAGAAAGAGCCGTACAATGTTGGGACTTAACTTACGGAAGGGGTCATGAGTTTTTTGGATATGCAAGTGATTGTTGTAGTTTATCTATCTCAGGTGGTCCAAGATTGCTGCCAGGTTACCAGGAAGAACAGACAACGAGATTAAGAATCACTGGAACACACACATCAAGAAAAAGCTCCTTAAGATGGGTATTGATCCTGTTACTCATGAGCCTCTCAACAAAGAAGTCACATCACAGGATAGTTCTTCCCCTGCAGAGCATTTTTCACAAGTTGATAATACTAATATCCATCAGGTTAAGGAAAACAGTGTGGCTCTCAACTTGGAAGAGAATTCCACCTCATCACCAGCAGAAAATTCTTCTGGGGAAGAATCCCTTTTGATGGATAGCATTTGCAGTGATGTGTCTTTGATGAACAGTATGTGGCTGGATGAAACTCCTCTTATGGACATGTTATGGGACAGTACACCTAAATTGGAGAATGAAAAGTTGCCAATGTGGGAGGATAATTGTCCTTGGTTGTTGGACTGCCAGGACTTTGGTATTCATGATTTTGGTTTTAATTGTTCCAGCGAGATTGAATCAAATGCACTGCAAACTCTAGACATGGACAGAAAAGGGCTTTAGAATGCAGTCCATCTAGTAAAGTGAGTTATCCTTAAGAAACAGAGCTAAAAAATATGTACTGAGATAAAATGGGAATAAATCCTCTGGTGTCCTTGTCACGTTCAAATTTTGTGTTTATATCTTTCTTGATGAATGATAAGGTCTCCTTGATTATTTGTCAAGAATGTGATACACAAAAGATTTGAACGTGATACTGTTATGTTAAAGTTTGACACAAGAGGATTAACAAAACACCATGGACTTGAATTTAGGTTCTTGGTGTTTAACTTTTATCTAGCTATTGTATTGCATAAAACTCCTGGAAGGTGTACTACAAACCTTTTCTCTTGTGAGGATAGTCACCAACCCAATCATACAAATGATTCCGAACATAATCCCCCAGATACCGCATTAAGTGGATTCTTGTAAGTTGTAAATGATGTAATCTTTTGTGTATGGTAGGCACAAGAAAATGGAAGATGGCATAATTGTGTAAGTTATTGTACATAGATGTTCAGTTTGAAAATACTGTTAAAATCTTCTTTTTACTGTGCTTATAAATTCTGCAGCAATTTTCTGATTTTCTGGTTTGTGTCAAAGATATATGGATAGACAAAAAAGATTGGGGAGATTAAAATGATGACTTTAGAATAACACTTTTGGAATTCTAATTCTAAAGAAACACAAGGGAGGAGGGCATGTTTTGTCATGCAGATGAGTGCTTTAATTTTCCTTTTGTTTTGTTTTTGTAATGTATCGATAGTGCTTCAATGCTATCATATCCACCACAAGCTGACAAATGATAACATCACCCTCTCATTGTCGCCCACTCTTCCTCACCTTTTGCTGTTTCATCACTTTACTTTCTTTAATTATGCAGCGAGGCCAATTACCTTTTCAGAAATACACCAAACTATTTTCTAAATGAAAATGTCATCATTTTGTGAATAAAACTATCAAGGATTTTTACTGAAGATGTCAGCATTGGATAAAGAAATTGCACTTTGAGGAACATTTTGATTCATTGTGCATCTTGGAACGTGGTAGTACTCCCATTAGCTTAACTTGTGAAGAAGTTAGTGGAGTTAATCATTATAACATTTTAGAAAGCAAACAACACCATTAACCCATTTCACTCTATATTTTTTTCATTCCACATTTTATGTTATCTTCCAGGATTGTTCCAGAGCTTTAGAATCGGTGGAACATTGAACACCTGTCTTATGCTACAGTCATAAGCATTTATCTTCCTGAGATTCTTGGTTTTTAAATTATATATTAATTCGACTCCCAATTAATCCAAGTCAAGTTAAAAACATCTACGTTTTGAGAGTATACAATTTCGGGAATCCAATTTCTTTCCAATCAAGTTTAAGTATACGATTTTTTCTCCAATCACTGTTCAGCCTTATGGGGGATTAGCTCCAAGCATATCGATAACATTTGGTATTTGATACATCGGACATAATTTCAGTAATACCTGATACGTGTATTTACTTCAAATTCTTTTTTTTTTTCCATGCTCCGTTGAGTTTTTGGTTATTTTCCTATTGTTCCTTATTTATTTATTTCACACATTTAAAAAAGAAATTAGAAGTAAAATAAATATAAAATAAGTAAAATATAAAACACATTAAACTTGATGATAAAATAAAATAGACGTTGAAAGTTTTATATTAACTAAAAATAAGATTTATTAACAATATAAAAGTGAGATACAAACTTATTTTACAAGTGTGGGGTTTAACATATCCTAATAAAATTGTTTAGATATTCGATTTCATGAACCGTTAATGAAACATCAACCAGTTTCTAACCCCACGTTAAAAATTAAAATGAGTACTTATTCATTTTTAAAATAAATTAGTTATACATGCTTATTTTTATTAAAAACACTTAAAAAAACTGAAACAAACCCATCTAATTTCAAAAACTACTATAAAATAAAATAAATAAAAAACATTAATCTATAAAAGGAAAAAATTTGAAACCCTCTCAAAGATAAATCCTTTAACGTTTACCCTGTTTCTAACAATTAACCTAAATGCCTCCAAAAAAAAAAATCATTAATTTGAAAAACCTGAAACTAGCATACCCTAACATTTGAAAGATCAAAGTGACAAGAATGGAGTAGTGGAGTGTGATCCAATACAATTTCCTTAATCTAACAGTTCTGACATTGTTTCCGGTTAACCAGGGACCAACAAACTACAGAACATGCTCCTAGGAGTTGTTATTATGTCTTATTCTTCCCTTTCATCTCTCCTCATCAAATTCACACTTACTGGGTCCATGCCCTTTCCCTATGACCCCTCTCTCACTACCCCCTTCAGCTTCATCATCCCAAGGACAACCATGCTGAAAATCTTGTGATTTCACCTTCATCCAATCACTCCCATTCCTAATCTTTTCACTTTCTCTCCTTTCGTTCTTCCAAGTACCCCACTTTTCCAAGTGTTGCCCACCACCAATATAGCTATATTTTTTGCCCTTTCAATTTCTTCAACTCATCAACTCCAATTTCTCAAACCTAAGGCCTCTGAGCTCCCCCTGCTATTTTGTTCCCAGCATTGAGATCCTTCGGGTAGTTTATCCCCTTCATGAGTTCAGCATCTTATCTTATCTATGTGCTTCATTGCCCCCTTTGTCCTTCGTTTTTTTATCTATTTATCCAATTTTATTTCTTTTTTTTTGTTTTCCTTTTTCCACTTTCGATGTGAACAGATTTTGTCAATTTAGGCCAATATATTGTGTTTCTTTACCTGTCATGAAATGAAGTGTCTCCTAGTAATGAATCACGAGTGGTAACCAGAAGACGAAGTTATTGATTTAATTTATTCCTTCGGGTTATTGAGCAGCTGAATGATTATTATAGAAACCCTAGGTGATGCTAAATCATTACAAGCTGATGCGAATTTATTTTTGTGTCGTAGTTATTATTGTTGTTGTTATGAAATTCAAAGTCCATTTTTTGTTTGCTAAGTTTATGTGGTCCTGGATCATGTATAATCTAAGTTGTATATAGCTAAGCTAGGGATCTTTCACATTTGACTGCGATAATGCATAGTATGCTGTGTTGTTGACGTGCTCATCTACACCAATTCTCTCCTACCACCAGGATATAGATTTAATCAATAACAGGTGGAGAATATCTTGTGAAATCTCTTTCTTTTTTTCCAAGTTAGCAAAGATATCCTATAATCCAGTGCTTCCGAATGAAAAATAGAGAATTGTTACTTTTGGAAAGGTCAAATAGGATGGAAAACGGGAATCTAATTTATCAGGCAGGTTTGCTTGAAATTGAGCAATTTTGAATTTGGAACTGAAATTAGATATAATACATTCACTGTTCAGTGGGGAGGCACTTAATTCAAACACATATGTTTAAGCAAGAACACAATTAACATGCACTACTTGCACTTTTGATCTTCTTACTATAGGCTTCTTATCAATGATTCTTCTCTTGATGTTGCTCTCTTCCTATAGTCTTCTTTATTCTTTACTGAACGAGGAAATAGACTGTGGATTGCGTGTTTTGTTTGACTATTGTAATTTTGGTTCCATAGTTTGTAGTACTGCTGAAAGTTATTGTTGATTATCCTAGAGCAAGATGAAGTTTGCTTGCTACGTGGACAGATGTTATGGTTATCGTAAGATTCTGTTATGCTGTGTTTTAATGTGTTAGATTACTTATTGATATTCTTTTGATTGTTACATTAAATCATACACCATTTTATTCACTATATCCATCTTGTTGGGCTCACTTGGTGGTGATTCGTCTTCAGTAACTTTTTAGTTCTTTCCCATGTTCATATTTTGAACTTGTTTGAACATGACAAACTTTTACAACAATCTTATTGAGTCAATCTGCATTTTAAGATAATGGTTCGTGGAAGAGATGCCTGTTGGGAACACTGTGTCCTGGTTGATGCAACTAAACAAAAGGTCAGATGTAATTATTGTCAAAGGGAATTCAGTGGAGGTGTATACAGGATGAAATTTCACTTGGCTCAAATTAAAAACAAAGATATTGTTCCATGCACCGAAGTTCCAACTGATGTACGAGACCATATTCAAAGTATATTAAGTACACCCAAGAAACCAAAAACTCCCAAGAAACATAAGGGAGATCAAGCTGCTATTTCAAATGGTCAACAGAATAGCTCGTCTGCTAGTGGTGGATTGCACCATAGCCATGGGTATAGTGGACAGAATGGTATTGCTTGTCCATCTTTATTATTTCCACTTCCTTCGCCATGTGCGCAGCCAATAGTGGATGATGGAAAAAAGCAAAAGCAGGATGATGCTGATAGAAAACTTGCCATATTTTTCTTCCAGAATTCTATTCCTTTTAGTGCTGCTAAATCAATGTATTATCAGGATATGGTGGACGCCATAGCTCAGTGTGGGTTAGGCTATAAAGCACCAACTTATGAGAAATTAAGGTCTACTCTTTTGGAAAAAGTGAAAGCTGATATTCACAATGATTATAAAAAATACAGGGATGGGTGGAAAGAAACAGGATGCACAATCTTATGTGATAACTGGTCTGATGGTAGGCTCGGATCACTTGCTGTGTTTTCTGTTGCATGCCCAAAAGGAACATTGTTCTTGAAGTCGGTTGATGTTTCAGGTCATGAAGATGACAGTACTTACTTGTTTGAGCTTTTGGAGTCAGTTGTGCTGGAAGTTGGTTTAGAAAATGTTGTTCAGGTTATGACAGATGCCAGTGCTGGTTATGTTTGTGCTGGAAGGCTTCTCACAGCGAGGTATAGTTTTTTGTTTTGGTCTCCTTGTGTTGCTTATTGTATCGATAAGATGTTAGAGGATGTTGGTAGACAAGATTGGGTTAGCACAGTCCTGGAAGATGCAAAGACAATCACAAAGTACATTTATAGTCATGCATGGATTCTGAATATAATGAGAAAGTTTACAGGTGGAAAGGAATTAATCAGACCAAAAATTACTAGATTTGTCACTGATTTCCTTTCCTTGAGATCTATAGTGATGCAGGAGGATAATTTGAAGCACATGTTTTCTCATTCAGAATGGTTGTCTTCCATGTATAGCAGACGTTCAGATGCACAAGCCATTAAGTCATTGCTATATTCGGATAGATTTTGGAAGTATGCGCATGAAGCTGTGAGTGTTTCTGAGCCACTGGTTAAACTCCTAAGGATGGTTGATGGGGACATGCCTGCTATGGGTTATATATATGAAGCAATAGAAAGTGCAAAAGTTGTGATCAAGGCCTATTATAAGGGAATCGAAGAGAAATACCTCCCAATCTGGGAAATTATTGATCGAAGATGGAACATGCAACTTCATTCATCATTACATGCTGCAGCTGCATTTCTTAATCCTTCAATTTCTTACAATCCAAACTTGAAGAAAGATTTGAGGATGAGGAATGGGTTTCAAGAAGCCATGCTGAGGTTGGCAACTACAGATAAAGATAAAATGGAAATTACCAAAGAACTTCCTACTTACATCAACGCCCAGGGTGCACTTGGGACTGACTTTGCAATCTTGGGAAGAACACTGAATGCTCCTGGTATGGCTCTTTGAAAGCATCTTGAGATGACTTTCTCTTTCCTTTTCTCATTTGAACAAGCATCTTGAGTTTTTGGTGTTTTGACATGCTTTTGCTTATGTCTAGGGGACTGGTGGACTAGTTATGGTTATGAAATTCCCACGCTTCAGAAAGCTGCAATGAGGATACTTAGCCAACCTTGTAGTTCCCTTTGGTACAGGTGGAACTGGAGTACTTTCCAAAACGTACATAACAAAAAACAGAACAGAGTGAAGCTGGAAAAGTTCAGTGATTTGGTTTTTGTGCATTGCAATCTTTGGTTAAAAACCATTTTCCAACGTAGGGAAGCAAAATGTGGGCCAATTGTCTTTGATGAAATAGATTGTAGCTGTGAATGGCCCTCTGAGATAGAATGTTTGCCCCCACTTATGGATGATTCGTGGTTGGAGGATCTTCCCCTTCAATGCAGAGGAAGTCCTTAGCACTGTGAGGTAACGACAAATTTAAGCTAATCGTGTGGTATAATTCTGTACATTTGGATAATTGTTGAAATCTGTGTATAGAAATGTACAGCCAGTGATTAAATTGATTAAGGATGGACACGATCCCTTTACCTTTACTTTCTTTCTATGATGTAACTTTCAAAGCAGTTTATTTCTGATCCGGCTTTTACTTACCAAGTATGAAGCGAATTTCTTTTGGTGCGGTTGGTAAAACGTACCAGAGGACATTCTCATAAACTTACTTTAATAGTCAGTTCAGACCAATTGATATTGATATATTTTGTTTTTGGTATGATAAAAGTTAATAATAATTTTAATATAAATATTTTATTTTATTAGTTTTGTTTAAAATATTTAATCATTAAAGTAATTGAAGATGTATATACTTTTTAATAATCGCCACGTATTTGTTAAAGTGAAAATTAATAGTGATATATAATTAATCTTAAAAAAGTTATTAAAACTTTAAATTTGTAAAGTGAAGAAAAATCTTTAAATGAATTATATATTAAACATAATTATCTGTTTGTGTTGAATTTGTGTTGAATTATCTTAACTATAACTAAAATCTAAATAAAATTAAAATTATAGTATAACGTCTGACTAATTTATTTATTTATTTTTCTAATTATCTAGAATGTTATGCGTTGCCCATTGTTTTACTTTATTTCTACTACGTTGACCAGATAAAGTCTAATCGTGCTGATTTCTATTGCATCGATGACTTTCTTGTGCACTCCGTAATTACTGCCGACAAAGGTTTTGGGGCGTAAACTTTTGAAAGAACTTTACAATTATTCATAGCAGACAGACATGTTCCATTTATTTTTCTTTTCCAAATAAACAAAAACTGAGGAGGCATGGTAGCTCTAATATTGAATTGAGTAATTATAGATAGATTCCATAGCATCACAAACGTTCTATTATCCCTTCTTACAATTTGTATTTCTATACTCGAACCGTACCATATAATTTATTACAACTATATTTTTCTCTGAGTATTTTTATACTCTAAGAAATACGGAAATTCCTTAAGTTAGAATGTTCACTCTTATGTCATGTTTTTACTTGGGTTTACACCTTGTATTTATAATCACTCTCAAAGTTATAATTAACAATTTTTTTTATTGTGCTAATTATGTTAATGTTGACTATTTGAAAAGCAATTACTCAAATAGATTTTAATTAATAGTCCAAATTCATTTTGTAATTACGATTTAAAAGTGATTAACTTTTTGCTTACATTAAGGGTGGGGTCTCTCCACCTGAATCTTCCTATAAAGTATCTTTTCTTTCCAATCTGAACTTGGAGAAGATACCTGCTTCCATGTCCATCAACTCCCATAAGCGAAAACCTGACAGTTGCATAAACTGACAGATGCATCTATTAAATGTCTGGCACCACAGGTAAAGCACTTCTGTACAATTTTCCTTTTGGATGCGCTTCCAATACGCACGACGAAGACCACCCCATTAGTATTTAATTGAAAAGTAGCTGTGATGAGTAATTAAAGAAGTTTTCATTCACAAATGCAAATGCAATGAATACATTTATTTTTTGTTTGTGGACATGGTTTATAAATATCCAAAAACTGACTATCATTGAATAATCTGTGCTCTAGGATATGACTGCAACTACAGCTGCCAGACAGAAATACTAAGATACTTCTAAGTAACTTTCGATAGTTTAATATATTTCTTCAAGGTAAAATTATAAACTGCAGTCAAAATTACTTAAAATCATGATATGCTACAAGTTATCAGATGCAGTACCAACACAGTGAAGTTTCACACCAGAGCAGAGCACTCAACACCCAAAGGGCGCCATAGAAAGCAACATACAAACGCTCCTATCAAATATCAAATATAGACTCTTGTACTCTTTTAAGTCCATATTGAAAGTCAAAATGCGAAAAGTGGTATTTACATGCTAGATTACGATATATGTTGCTTCTTAAAAAGGGGCGGCTATTTTTATGCAGTGCTTAAATCATAAAAAAAAAATTCCTACAGGATTAGTATTTCATATTAGAATAATCTCCTAATGTCATGCAATTTACAACAACTGTACATGGACTACAACACCCAAAAACGTGGCATTGTTAACACAAGATTCGTTTTCAAAGATTTGGAAGAAACGTATTAAAGGTGAAAACAGATTTTTATTGTGTTCAGGATTTCCTGTACAAAAGACTAGTTTTGCAAATACTATTGAAAACAAAAACGTTTCTTAAACCATATAAACCCTAATTAATCTTTTGGAATGCTTAAATCTATTTAGGTTATCTAAAACTTTAACCAAACCCTTCGGATACTGAATCCCAAACAAAACAAGAGCTTGGTATTCAAATCGCAGCGAATGCACACAATCAAATAAAATATAAAAGTACAGTCACGAACAAAAGACAACGGAAACCTAAAATCTTTGTAACTTAAAACAATAACTATACCATGAGAGTCAAAAAGGCTTACGAGCTGCAACAAGTAACCACAGCAGAACATACGAGGGTTGGAACAAATTGAATTAAAATCGCGAATCAATAACCCGCAATACTCACAAAAGAGAAATGAAGTGTCAGCACATATAAAAGAAACACGACACAAAATATGACACGGCAATAGCAGAAATGTAAGGCTACACAGTACTAGGTAAAACACAGAATGAGAAATTCACATAAAACTAAACTTGCAAGCAGACATGGACACAGACAAACACATGCACGCAAGGAAGAAAAATCAATCAAGTCCCAGCTCATCTTCATTTTTTCTGTTCACGAGAGTCATCAACAAAAAGTTTAGGAAGTTCTAAAATGGGCTTGAGCATCTACTTTTAACAATCGGTATTTTCCACTCCAGCATTCAATGATCAATAGCCTCATTGGAGTTTATCCTGGCATGGAGTGGACAGTTATTCAACACTACAATTATCTTTAGATACCATACAGTTCACTACTGCTATTATCTTGAAGCTCAACATTTCAGAGGTAATTATGAATTAATCGCTACAAAATTAGAGAATTTAAATATCCATTTATACAATTTAAACCCACCAATTCCTGCAAAAAGGGGTAGGGATGACGACCCACAAATCATTGTCGACTTCAAACCTAATTCAAGAAAGACATAAATGCAACAAGCATGCAGACATTTATAGTGTACGAATTTTACACGAACTGGGATTTCATTATTCGGTAAGCTTGTAGAAACGCTCGCTCAGTCTAATTCATCATTTCCCTTCGCTCGAAATCGGAACCAGGTTTGATTCATCAAGGGAGAAAGGACTAGATATAGAAATACTTGGTCTGGATTACAGCATGCATATATAAACTAACTCAAAATCAGATCTCATAATACAAATAAACCCAAACGAAATAGGGCAAATTAAATTGAGTAGCCACCGTTTCCTAAAACAACCCTCGGTTAGCCACAAACCATAAAAATAAGCACAGCACGGTTAATCGACGGGTCCACTCAGAAGCAAACACGACAGAGTAAACAGAAAAGCAGTAATACCGAAACAACGGAGAAAAGAGAGAAGAACACTCAAAAGAGATTCCTACTACTTAGCGACCATTCTGGCAATGAAATCCTCGTAGCGGATCTTGCCATCAGAGCCGACGTCGACTTCCCTGATCCACTCGTCGAACTCGGAGGGCTCCAGCTTCTCGCCGATGTTGGTGAGGATGTGTCGGAGCTCCGAAACGGAGACGAAGCCGGTGGAATCCTTGTCGAGAACCTTGAAGGCGTCACGCAGTTGGCGATCGAAGGGTTCGGGTTTCATGTGCTTGGCCATGAGATCAAGGAACCGGGGGAAGTCGAATGGTGCCGTGAGATTCTCTTCGGCTACGATGGACTTTAGTTGGGCCTGGGTCGGGTTGCCTCCGAGTGACCGCATCAGGATCCCGAGCTCCGAAGGCGCGATCCGACCGTCGCCGTCTGTGTCGAATAGAGAGAAAGCCTCTTTCATCGCAGAAACTTGCTCATCGCTCAGATCCTTACCCATCTTCGTTTTTCTGCTTTCAACCTTTCTTCTACCTTCTCTCTTCTCTTCTGAGCTACAGTGTAAGGGCTAAGACTCAAATTGAAATTGAAATTGAAAAGAAAATGTTTCTCCTGTTCCCTCTCTCCTCAGATATGATGATGATGATGATAATAATAATAATGAATGGGTCGCATCGCATCATCCCATGTTATTTTTTCCGTTTTTTAATTCGCTCAGCTTTACGACGTCGTTGTAGTCACGTAGCTTTGTAAGCAGTGTTCTCTAATTGGGCCCGTAGAAGTAAGCCCGTGTAGGACCATGGAAAACAAGGTCAAGTCCAATATTGAATTTTGTTTTAATCACTCTTTATTTGCTTATTTATAGGGTTATGAAGCTTCTGATTTTTTTAACGCAGCACCAATTTTATTTTTACCTTTTTATTTTCTTGAAAATTGGAATAGAATCAAAACGATCATTAACCAACAATTTATGGACAATGATGTTTGGTGTTTGTTTAACAGTATAAATTGTATTGACTGGTGTTGGTTTTTTATTTGGATAAAATGGAAAAGTGAAGAAAAAAAAAAGATGATAATGAAAGTGAATTATGTTTGGTTGGCATGAGAAGCATTTAAAGATTGGATTGGTAATAATGTGTGGTGAAGGAAGATGATGAGGGTAGCTAATGAAGCCCATAAAAGTGTACAAACCAAGCCTGTCAACATGAGTCCATTAGACAACTGTAATCACTAAGAAGCGCATGCTTAAAGCCCTATATTGTTATTATTATTATTATTATTATTATTTTATTTCAGTTATTTAAAAATAATTCATGTTATTATAAATATATAAAGTTGGAATGCATATGTAGTCTCATGTGGATTTGTACACACATACCTACCTTGTACTTTAATCTACTTCGCATTTGTATTACTTTAGTTTAATATCCTTTAAAATGCATTATCTTGGTTTTTATTCACAGTATATTGAACACCAAACCTGCTAAAAAATTATAATTATTTCTTAGTAGATTCAATTCTCCCGAATTGGAGGATGCAAATGTCAAATGCGTTTTATTCAAATTATTATTATTAATATTATTTTATGTTTGGTTAAAAAAAAAGAATTATTTTTATGACATTATTTAATCCTATGTTCATGTAAGACATATAACTATTTATTTTTCAGATAAACACTCCTAAAATCCTACTTAATATCATTTTTGTTATGAAATAAAGTGAATAATAGAGAGAATAATAGATAATAGAAGAAACAATAGAGAATAGAGAATAGAGAGCAACTCATCTATCTATTATTATTGATAGGAAGAGTCCTATTTATAGATACAATATGTAATCCATAAAAGAAACAAATCAACTTAGTTAATACAAATATTTATCATAAAGAGTAATGAATCATAT
>Ga0214542_1002055_pt1 | contig 41772 bp, 19 predicted proteins | sample CNSS1metaG_FD_160096 | JGI IMG/M metagenome (GOLD analysis project Ga0214542, IMG submission 160096) | Root nodule microbial communities from cowpea collected in UCLA plant growth center, Los Angeles, California, USA - CNSS1 | ecosystem: Host-associated > Plants > Roots > Nodule | place: USA... | reverse complement strand
TATATATATATATATATATATATATATATATATATATATATATATATATATATATATATATATATATATATGAAATTGAATTTTATCTTTTTTTATAGATTTATATCAATTATATCTTTATGCTTCGGAGGGTGGAGGAAAGTAGGAATATTTAAATTTCGCTTGATCTCGATTCCATTTGATCGAGAATCCAACCGCAGGGGTCGGGCCCAAACCTCTGAACTAGCACTACAAAAAAAAAAGTCCGTAGATGACGAGCTTTGTGTCCAAAGGTATAATGAAAAGTGACCCTAAGGTAAAGGTTTTCTAGCCATATTAAGTTGAGCCTACCCATCCCTCCTTGGTTGAGGGAAGATTCCAATTACCATGTCAGAAGGCAATCGTTAAATTCACTCTTCTGGCTCCGTCACGGTTATTACCGCGTTCTCGAGGTATTGTCTGTTTTGGAGCGTTTGAGCTTCGTCACGTTTTTGTCCTTAAAAAGCGTATCAAAAAATGGAGGGAGGTAGGAATATTTAAATTTTATTTGACCTCGACTCCTAAATAATATGAAACTTATTAGGTAACGGAACAATATATTTCATATATTACTAAATTATAGAATGAGTTTTATATAAATTTTTTTAAGGAAATAAAATTCTGTTGTGTATCCCTTGTCACCTAACAACCAGAGAGCAAACAAACGTGAAACTTCTTCTTCTGGTCTCCCACACATAAATACCTTGTCTACTCAGGGTAGTTACAATCAAAACCACTTTATTCACAAAATGTTAAATATAAAATATTTAACTATAATTTGCGGATTAAAAAAAATATCATTAAAAGATAAAAGTCTACTGTGAATGGTCAATTCAGGTTTTTCTAAATGAAAATTAATCATTGACGCAGATAATAAATATTTAGTACAAATAATATAAATTATTAAAAAAACTTTATATACATTATAAATAGGAAAATAAAAATAAAAGAGAGAGAAAAAAAACACTAAATAGCTATTTAATTAAGTAGACGTGACTATTTAATTAAGCAGGCACAGAAAAAGACTTTAAAACTTAATTAGGTTCATTTATTTTGATGCGCCTATTTTGCCGTTAAATTTGGAATTTTGTAAAGCCGACTATTGAATGTTATGAATTTAATTAAGACCAATACTAGAAAAAATTATTAAATTTGTGTAATTTGACTCAATTTTGTTTTATTAAAATTGCATAAAATTAAAAAAAAAAAGTTATGCACGTAAATAAATCATGCCAAAAGCAATTCCATACTCGACTTTTATGTTGAACATTTTTTCTCAACATCTTAGTTTCATGATTTCTAAATTTTTCAATACAGTTCATGTTTGTATGCATAATTTTTTAATTATTTTTTGGTAGAGTTGTATTTTTATGCATACCTTTTTTTTGAGTTCTTATTTATGGAATTATGTTTACATCCATGAGTTTTGATCTTTTTTTTTTAACAGAAGACTTTAAGACGTTTTAAAAAATATTTAACATGAAAATCGTGTATTCAATTACAATTTTTTTAAGTCATGCTTCCTAATATAACTAACCAATTAAAAAATATATTAACTTTTAATAATAAAGTAAAATTTTCTCCAATACCAACAACTGAAAAAAGAAAAACAAAATTTCTTGTCTTTTGAAAAAAAATATGTTTCAATATTATTAACATAAAATGGAATTAATGATGTTAGGTTATCATATATTATGTGACAAAAAAATTATTAAGCATAGAAAGAAATACAAAATATTGATAGGTGATTTTGATATATAATATATGAAGTGGTAAGTATTTATTAAATGGATGATTTTCACATTATCACGTAAGTTTAAGAAATTTGTTTGAATATCACTTTAATTAGTTGAATATGATATTCTACTTAAATAATACTAGTGTGAAAGATGAATAATTTCCTTAATAATTACAAAAAAATTAAATAATATAGTTGATTTTTAACCAAAAATTTTAGAAAGATCAAAGTAATATAATTATATAATTATTGGATTGGATCATTATTATAATGCTTTATAATTGAATCATTAGTATAATATGTTTCAAGATAAGTAAAGAAACAAAATTTATTTTGTTTTCATCTTCGTGAATAATAAAAAAATTAATCTATTCTTTTATTCTTCGTTAATATACATTTTGTTGTTAAAAAAACATAAAAAATGAAACCTTTAATAGTTTTATAAAAAAATATTATAAATAACAGTTACTCGTATCAAAATAACGGTTACTTCTAACAAATCACTTAACAATTATTCTTTTTAATAAATTAATTATTGTATTATAAAGAGTAAAAACGAAATAAAAATTATGTACCGAGATATATCTTTAAATATAGAAGTATAGAATATAGATATAAATTACATGACATAGGGACAATATTTAGTTACTTTTCAAAAAATTTAATTTCTCCTTTTTGTATATGTTAATAATGTTTAAAATATTTGGTTTTTTATATTTTACATTAAGACAATATCCTTAAATATTTAATACTTTTAACCTATTACATTATTTCCAAAATAATGATCATGATTTTGTAACTTAATGAGACTATTCTAAATCATGTTTGACTAACATCATTCTTTTTAGGACAATGGTAGGATAACACATTTGCCATGACATTTATAACGAGAAAGGAAAAATAATGTGTCAAAGTGTAGAATAATACGATGACACAACTACATTAATTTGGCATGACTTTTTATATTGGGAGAATAAGAAATAAGAAAATTATTTTTTAACAAATTTTTTTTACAAAATTTTGATAATACCCACGTTACAGTACTAAATCAAATATTTTTATTAGTAAAAAAATTTTCTCTAAATAATTGTTGTGGTAAAGTTGTGTATGTGTCGAAGAAAATTATAGTATGACTTATTTTTTGACTTACATATTTTATTATGTGATGTGGTTTAGTATGAGTCATTAATTTTTTTAAAAAATAATAATAATAAATTAATTAATAGGATAAAGATGGTTTAACTCATTTTTTTTATCCACTTTTAACTTATTTTTTCGATTATTATTAAATAATTTATTTTGATTTTTTTATGTGATGATTTAATGGTGATTGAAATAGTGGGTTAAAAATGAATGAAAGTGGATTAACTATCATTGTCCTAATTAATAATACACGCTAAATCACTAATTTCAAGACATGATTAAGCTTTTATTGCAAAAACAACTTTTCTCTGTTTCCCCCTTCCTCTGTTCTCTCTCTCTCTTCTTCCATGCTCTCTGTTTCTTGTCCTCTAAACTATTTTTTAAAATTCTTCATTTAGTCTTCAAATTTAAGATAACCTTTTAATACGGAACATGCTCAATATACTAAGAACATTCCTCAAATCTGAACACAGCACGATCTCAATTCCTCAATGATCCATGGTTGGTTGGTTCGCACAGCAAATTTAAGTGGTATGAATAAATTATTGTAAACATGACAGACAGAAAGAAGAACAACAAAAGCAAAACAAAAACTCCACTTTCTTTTCATTACATATGAGCATAACATAGTATAGTATACACTTCCATTTCTACGACCAACATCACCACTAATCATGAAATCAATCTATAAGAAGCATAACCATGATTAGAGGATTAGAGGTAAAAGAAAAACAACCTAAACTGTCTCGAGTCTCATCGAGTCTGAACCAACACAGAGGAATGAATCTCTACTCAATCCAGTATATTGTTGTACCAGTAAACACCACTGTCCTTAGACTTTTCATCACTCTCAACGTACATGCACTCTCTTGCCTCTCTCCACATAGCCTTATAGATAGGAGTGGCATCGAAGTGATAATAATCTCCCAGAATCGGTTTTATAGCATTGGTGGCTTCCATTGCATGGTAATGCGGCATGGTGGAGAACAAGTGATGTGCGACGTGTGTGTCAGTGATGTTATGAAGAACCTTGTTCAGGATCCCGTAATCTCTGTCCACGGTGGCCAATGCGCCTCTCAGCCAATCCCACTCCGAGGAATCGTAGTGAGGAACCGCAGGGTGAGTGTGCTGCAAGAAAGTGATCAACACCAACAACGCATTTACCACCATCAATGGCACCCCATAGACACAAACCACCCAGAGGAACCCTTTTGCCAGCACAAGCTTGTAGAGGCCGTAACACACGGCTAGAACCCCCGCATCGGAGAGGTAAATCTGAAGCCTTTCACGGTCGGAGTAAATGGGGCCGTAAGGGTCATAGTGGCAGGCGAAACGCTCGTAGCTCCGACCCGAAACGTTGAAGGCCAAGTAGAGAGGCCAACCTAGGGTTAGGGTGACGGTAAGAGTGAGAACTCTCCCAACAGGGTTGTTCAGGTACTTCGAATACCAACCAATGCTGGACTTTTTTTTCGGCACAAACACTTCGTCGCGTTCGAGGGACCCCGTGTTGGAGTGGTGGCGGCGGTGGCTGTATTTCCACGAAAAATAGGGCACCAGAAGGAACGAATGGAGAAGGAGCCCAACCGTGTCATCGAGGCACTGGTAATCGCTGAAAGCGTGGTGGCCACACTCGTGCGCTATGACCCAAACGCCGGTGAGGACGGAACCTTGGAGGATCCAGTAGAGGGGCCAGGCCAAGAGGGAGAGGTTATAGGGAAGTGTGGAGAAGTAGTTTAGCGCCACGTACAGAAGACACGAGGCTATGGCCAGGTCGTAGAAGACGTAGGAGAAGGAACGAACCACCGAACGCTCGAAACAGTGCGGCGGAATCGCTTTCTTCACTTTGCTCAGACTGAACGGTGGTTTTGTGTGTGGAACGCGCTTCTTCAAAAGCACATCTTCACCGGAGTTTCTCTGTTTTGGAGCAGAGCTTCGGCCACCACCTCCCATTTTCACGCAACCTGCAAGTAACAGAAAGTTTGGTTGCAGACTTTTAACAAATACGTTGTGATAGTGATATATATTCACAACCAAAGATTCGTATGATTGTTCATATAAAGTGTTTTTGAGATACAATACAACACTAGTGCCTAAACATGGTCATTGTTGCGTAAATATGAATACATTTTATAGGAAGAATTTGATAATCTTTTTCCAAACCTAACATTCATAAATACATAGACCAAAGCGTGTGGTGATAGAAAACTGAAGCCCTGCATTTACCTTGAAAGCTGGTGGATTCGTGTAAAATTAAAAAGTTGAATTTGCAACATAAAGTATTAGGGTTGTAATGCACGTTTAGATATATTTTCACGTTGTAGTTTAGGTGAGTGTGAAAAGTGAGAAGAAAATCGATTTTTTGTGGACACACGACAATAAGTTCTTGCTAGGAACGTGTCAAATGCATGTGGAGTGTGGTAACCAAGTCAACGTAAACAAATAGTTAAGTGGCATGCACAGTGAAAACACAACGAACAAAACACTAAAATACAAAATCAACGAACAACGTAACGTGAACATCTTGAAGTCGTAAAATATTAAAACTTATGTAAGGAAATTAATTCCATCCGGACCAAGTTTCACACATCAATATCAGTTTGTAATTGTCTGCATGATTGATTTTGTTTGATGGGGTAAGACCAAAAGGATAAGATCTGTTCTGTATTAAAATAATTTGATGAAGTGGTAAATAATATTATATAATATAGTAAAATATATTTTATTAGTGAAAATAGGTCAAGTATCGGTGAAAGTTTTATATGGAATAAAATAAACAAAATTAAATATTATATAAAAATAAAAACTCATAATAATATTATTTTAAATTTTTTAAAATTTTAACGTAAAAGTAATGTTAAATGTCTAGTATATAATACAAATACCATTTGAAAAAAATATAACCCAACATTTATTATATAACAATCACATGGGAATTGTGTATGCCTGTCCACTTATACATTATAAATTATATTTTACATTTTGTAGTTTTGGGTTTTTTTTCATAATTTTAGTCTCTTAATTTTTAATGTAGTAATTTTCGTTTTTTACTTTTTTTTTAATTTATGATCTATGTTTCTTGTTTTTAAAATTTATATTTTAATTAATGAAATTATTTCTTGATGATACCTTAAATAAATATGCTAAGCTTAAAGATATGGTTAGATGAAAAATAAATAAAAGTAAAGTGTAAGAAAATTAAAAATTGAATGAAAATTAGGAAGTTTTAAAATTTAAATGCTGAATTCCCAGAAAAAAAAGAAAACTAAAGTCGTGAAGAAAAGTTAAAAGAAACCAAAGTTATCATGGAATGGAGTGATTGATTGAAAAACACAAAGCATGGATATATTTTTCTTCGAGAAAAATGTTAAATTCATAATTAACGGACTTTTAGTAATCAGAAAAGGACTTTGTTAACATTGAACTATTGTTTCTTTAGAAAATTATGTAGTACGGAACAATTAAATATGAAGACAAATGGGAGAAATTGATAAAAGATAAAATATCTTTCAACTTAACAAAAAATAACACTAAAAATATATTGACTTCAAAAACCATACGTCACATATATTCCCATATTTAGCCTTGTCTACCTAAAAATATTTAAAACTATTAATCAGATGGTAGGTAATGATTGAAATTGGAAATTTTGAAAACCTTGAACCAAATGAACATTAAAACATGAACCAAGCATATTTATCTACTTTAATTAGAAGTGTAGAAAGTAAATTAACAACAGAAAAAAGTAAAAAAGAAGAAGAAGCAATGATTATTAGATTCTTTAGATCTAGCAATCATGAAAATAAGCTCCAGATAAAAAAAATTAGCATGATAATTATATATAGGTATAAATACACATTTGATACCCAAATTTTTTCGAAAAATTCAATATAGTACCCGAATTTTAGGAATGTTCAATTTGGTACCCCAATTTTCTAAAGAGATTCAATTTGGTCCTCTCCGTTAAATTGAAGTTAACACTATGTCCGTACAGGACACGTGTCAAGACATGAAATTTTTATTTTTTTTAATTTTTTTTTCCAAAAAAATTAATTTTTTTTCAAAGAATTTAAAAACTGCCACGCGTCAGTTTTTCATCGTGCCACGTGGCAGCTTACAATCATGACACGTGGCAATGTAATAGCTGTTTTCAATTTAGTACCCCAATTTAAATTTTTGGTTCAATTTAATACCCCGATTTTTTAAAATCATCCAATTTCGTCATTTTCCATTTGAGACCAAATTAGTAAATAAGCTTAATTACAACTTATATATACATGTTACAATAACTTTTTCCAATATATACATCAAATCATTTCACCTAAATACTTAAATTATTTTATTTTTTACATTTTAACCTTTGTAATTTTTTATACATGAAATTTTTTACACTTGTAAAAAATCAAATAATTTGAATATTTAGGTGTAGTGATTTGATGTATAAATTCAAAACAATTATTTTAACATGTTTATATAAATTATAATTAAGCTTATTTACTAATTTGGTCTCAAATAGGAAAGGACGAAATTGGATCATTTTAAAAAATTTGGGTACTAAATTGAACCAAAAATTTAAATTAGGGTACTAAATTGAAAACAACTATTACACTGCCACATGTCATGATTGTAAGCTGTCACGTGGCACGATGATAAACTGACACGTGGCAGTTTTTAAATTTTTTGAAAAAAAAATTAATTTATCTGAAAAAAAAATTAATAAAAAAATAAAATTTTCATGGCTTGACACGTGTCCTGTACGGACACGGTGTTAACTCCAACTTAACGGAGAGGACAAAATTGAATCTCTTTAGAAAATTGGGGTACCAAATTGAACATTCCTAAAGTTCGAGTACCAAATTAAACTTTTCGAAAAAGTTTGGATACCAAATGTGTATTTATACCTTATATATATATATCTATTCAAGAAAAGAATATGAAACATAAATAAGGAGAAAAACCTGAATCAGAGAGGTGAAAAGAAAAGTTATGAAACAGGCATACTTGGAAGAAAGACCTAATTTGTAAAAAGAAAAGTTATGAACAAGAAGACGATAATATGAAGACTCTAGAAGCCTTATATATTTAGTTTTAAAACATTTTGAAACTAAAAAAAATAAATAACATCTTTCTTTAAAAAAGAAATCTGTTATAATCTTATCAAAATACCATACACAATTATCACAACACATATTTAAGAACAGTTAACCATAAACCAATCTTATTCTATTCCAACAGTTACATTGCAAAATTGTGATTTTCTCAATTTAAGAATTATTTATTCTACTTTTACTATGTCTCAGTGAAAAAACTACTAATTTTAAACAGAAATAAGAAATATGAACCTGGAGATAATAAATTATTATATTAAAAGATATATTAACTATTATATTATAAGATATTATTTGTATATTGGAGATATTAAACAAATAATTATTATATCATAAGATATGAATTTTAAATGTCTTAGAGATGAAATAGATTGTGATATAAATTATTACACTAAAAGATTGATAGTTAGTTAAAGAAATTAACAAGAAAAAATATTTTTCATTAGTTTCTCGTTTTTTACCGAGGGAATAATTACTCGAAAATATTGTAGTTAACTTTAAGTTAATTAGTTATAGTTTGATAAAAATATTTCTTTCTGTTATTATTTTAGCGCAAAATTCAATTTCTTTTAGTTATGGATAATTTTGTTGTTAATCCATACCTGACAAACAAAATTTATATTAACGAGAAAAAAATATCCAAATTATTATCTGACTGATTTATTTATTATTATCCCAAAATTTCACAAAATTATTCTCTTTAAAAATAATAAGATATTAATATATTATCAAACTATCATATTTTATTATCACGTAAATTCATAACATTTTATTTATCAATTACATTTATTAGATAATTTCCAAAATTATAAAAGATATTTGACTAAAATATATAATATTATTTTCTTTCCTTTAATGCTATCACTATTATATTTTTTGCTAATTTCTTTGAAAAAACTTTCTTCAAAAAATACACAAACAATAATTTACAAGAAATTATTATTATTATTTTTTATAAAATATTTTTGTATAAAATTCTTACTAAATTTATTGTAATTTTACCTATTATTTTGTATTTCGATTGCATATTAAAAAAAGCAGAAGCTACATATTCCTTTTAAGCTTTTCATACATATTCTTTTAAAAAAGAAAATTGGCAGATAAATTCTATAATATTTCAGAAAAAATTGAAAGGAAATTAATCTAGCTATAATTTTATTAGTAACACTGTAATTTAATATAGGAACAAGTTGTTAAAATTTATTACGGGTCAATTAGGCAGTTGATAAAGATAAATTTCAATAATTTCCTTTGGATCAATTAGGAGTAATTATAAATAAAATTTTGTAATTTGCTACATATTATTTAAGAAATATATAGGAAATATTTTGTTACATATTTACTAGGAAATAATTAGGAAAAAATTACCATAAAATTGTTGCAAATTAACAAATAAGTTAAGTTATTTCCTTTTAATTCATCAATGAGGTTTCATAGACGAATTTGTTATAGAAATTGCAATAATGACGAGAAAATAACTCCCTCGCTATTAATTACTTACGAAATAATGTCATCGTTGTTTTTTTAATAATCTTTCTTAGAATGATTTTAAGAGATCAATGAGGGTTTAGTTAAAGATATAAATACGTTAGTATAACATTATAAGATATTATTTATAAATATTTTTTGAGATATTTACATAGAACTAGGTATATTTGAGATATATATATAAGATAACTCATACTATAATGGAGATATTTTTAATATCTTTGAGGGTAGTACATAAGTCTCTTAAGCTTAAAAGTCATAAATTATTTATTTTATTATTATTCTTTTATAGTCTTATTTACAACAATATAGAAAGTATTACGTTCGAAAATACATTTAGTAGTTTATTTGTTTATTTTCTGAAGAATACCTAATAAATTCTAAATTAGTTATTAGCATGGGAATAAAATTATTTAAAGAAAGATGAGAGGTGGGCTATGAATAGTAGTAACGTGGTACAGGCCGTTACTCCCTTAAGTTAGTTTCATAAAGAAACGTGGCAGTTAGCGATCAGAAATATGCCACATGTGTTGTGTTGGACACGTGTAGGGCACTTGAATGTTTATATAAAGGTGGGAAAGAGAAAAGAGAGAAAAATAGAAGATTGAAAATGCAGGCAGCGAAGAAAGCCGTGGAGAGCGTGAAGGAAACCGCCGCAAACATTGGTGCTTCTGCCAAGTCTGGTTTGGAGAAGACCAAAGCCACTCTTCAGGAGAAGGTTAATCTCTTCTTCTTTTTTGTTACTTTCGTTTTTGTTCATGCATGGTGAATGTTACATCTTCAATTAACCAGAATCTTTATAATGATTATTATGGAAACGAACGAAAATTTTGTATTCGTGGAAAATCACAAAAATGAAACTGGGCTCGTCTTAACTTTGAATTGGTCCGGAAAAGAGTGAGAAGATTAGTGCACATGATGAAAGGGAGAAGGAAAGGGCGACTAAGAAGAAACAAGAGAAGATAAACCAGGCCGAGATGGAGAAGCGCCAGGCGCGTCAGCACAACGCTGCAGCCAAGCAGTCTGCCATCGCTGGACAGGCCCACGGGCCTCAGACAGACACAACTGGGCCTGAGTCCGACAACGCTGCAAACACTGGGCCAGCGTCTGAGACTTCGACCTTTACCACAACTGGGCCCGGGCCCGGGCCCGATGCCATACCCCCAAGTACTGGGCCTGGGCTTGGGTCTGAGTCTTCCATGTACCCCACCGGTGAATTTGGACAAATGGAATCTAACGAAACGGCAAGAATGTCTGAGCCTGATGATAGGTATGTTCTTGACCATGGGCCTGAGGCTGGGCATGAGGCACTTCCCCCGATCGAGACTAAAACTGTCGTGGATACAACGACCCAAACTAGCATTGGGGGAGAAAGTGCTCCTACGAGTGGGCCTACTTTCAGTTGAATAACAACGATTCGTGAAAACTTTGAATGTAGATGTGTTTTGTAGGTAGTTAGGTTATGCTATGTTTTTAGATTATGTAGCTTTGGGTGTTGTATTTTATTAATCTTACGTTGTATACTTTTGTGTGTGTTTTTCGTAGTTCATAACCCTTTTGGTTATGGGACCAGTGTTGTACGTGGAACATTTAGTTCCTCTTAGTTACCTTATCTGTCTGTCTCAATAAATAAAAGTGTAGTCTCAAGGAATGGTGTTTTTTTTTCTTCATAATTTCATGGCAAAAGAAATCAGTGAATTATCTATTTCATGACATCCAAATTTATTGAGTTATTTTTATCACAGACAATAATCTTTAGGGCCTCACCAACCTAAAAAGATAAAATACTTATATTATCAATTAATTGTAAATGTTCTTTGATATAATGCGTTTTTTTTTGTCATTGTACAAGTTTCTCACACAAACATATTGAAAACAGAACAAAACTGTGATTAAAAGCAAAAGAAATGAAATGAAAACATGGCAAAAAGAACAGGATACTCATTTTTGCAACCGCAAAAAAGATGATTTGAAAATTAACTTAGTTCGGCAAAACTATAACAGGAAAATTAATGTGAGTACCAACCACTAAGTAACAATGCACAACAACATCAACTGCAATAATGATAATAATAGACCTGGCTAATACAAGATCGAAAAACAAAATCATACCCCCTGCTTGCGCAACTCGGCAGCTCCATGAGCAAAGTGGCATCGATCTCCAAAAGTGCAAGACCCTTTTGCAAAATTCTCACACAGCTTGGTCTTGAAGTTACTTCCAGGTGGAGCAGGGGCACCAGGAACACCATGGGTGGATTTGGGAGGGGCAGACATTGAAACAGTCAAAAGTAAATCTTTTACCATATTACTTGCCTCCTTTATCTGTTCGAAAGTTCCCTCAAGTTCAATGTTTCTAAGGTTTGGATCAGTTTCATGCTCTCTGATTGAAAGCTTCGCTCCTGTTTGGCGACAGATCTGCTTTGAGTTCACACCACCCTTCCCAATGATAGCTCCTGCCAGAGAAGCTTCTACACTGATCTTGGCCGTAGAAATGGCGCCAAAGCTACCAGCCAAGGGAGGAGGCTCAATTCGACCAGCCATTCGACCAGCTGATGGAGGTCCCAAAGGTCGATGATCATCAAATGAGGGAGCAATAGGTTTACCAAGTTCCCATTCACCATGAGCAAAATGGCACTTGTCACCAAATTTGCATCCTTCAGCAGTATTGAACTTGTTACATATGCGTGTTTTAACAGCAGATGGAGTAGAGCCATTAGGGATCGGAGGTGGTGCAGCAACAGCTCTTGAAGGAGGAGCAGCAGGTTTTAAATTCATCATATGGGCAACCACATTATAACCACCAGGAACAAAATGCAAGAAATGGCAGCTCTCACCAAATGGGCAACCAGAAGTGCTGCAAAACACATCACGGTATCATCAGATCATCATATCAATACTTCTTACATAAAATGCAAGCCTCTCTTTATTTCCGGTTTTCTACAGCATGAAAAAGTAACTCATGGTATAGAATGTTAAAGACCATGGATTATTTAGAAAGACATGTATGCATTATGTTCAAATTTTGAAAACCATCAAAAGTCCAAACTAAGTTCATGAAAGTGAAACACTGAATTAAACACAAGAAGAAGGAGATATCAGTGGGCAGAGATATAGCAAAGCTACTTCAAGAGGATCAGCCATATCAACACTTTAGCATCGCAAGTCTTTCGTATACCATGTCAATGCTAATACTCACCCAACATACTAAGGGAGTCAACCAAATATGAAGTACTTAGTTTGTTTTCACAAAATATAATAACAATGACGTTTAAAGACTAAGTACACTAACAATTGCTATAGAGCAACAGTTAATAATGGACAAACTGCATCAGAGCAAAACGAGGACTTGACGAGTAGTCTTATTGAAGCAACGAACTATTCTTATCTGTTTGTTTAATATATACTATCAATGAGAAAATTTATCAATGCTTATCAGAGTGTAATTTTTAGCTTATGAACTTGTCTCGGTCGATTTATAATTTAACAGTGTACAACAACTGATTAAAAACGATAGGTTTTCAGATGGGACAAGCGGGTGAACAAAAAAACAGTTTCCATCAAAAGTTTAGGGAGTGTGCTCTGGTTTTCCCTTCAAGTTACGATTCAAACCAAAATTTTCACTAGTAATCAAACCAGCTTGGTAGTGTTTGGCCCAACTATCGTTTTGGTTTTTCTTTTTCAAAGAAAAGCTAACACAAACACACACACATATATTTGGAAAAGCTACTAAATTAAGGAGCATTTTTGCATAAAATAAAAAGGGGAAAAAGTAGCTTAAGAGGAAAAAAAAAAGACAACCAGAGTAACTTTAGTCAGCTGCAGTAACTACCACCAATTCATCCTAAAATAATCAATGTATGAAAGTAAGTGAAGCTTTTGGCTTAAAATGAGCTTTTACGCAAAAAGTATCAAACTAGTTCAGCTTTACTTTTAGATCTCTAATTTTGAGCTTTTAACTTCAAACTAAGTAGCTTTTAAACCAAGAAAGGATGGCAAAACAAAATCCCATTTCAGATGGTAGCAAAAAGATTACTTATACGGGCAGTTTGAAGCCTCTATTTCAAACACCCAAACCAAAGAGTAAGCTTGGCAAAAGAGCTGTGTTGCTCAACCCCACCACTATGTACAGAACCTTCTAATTAGGACCTTGCACACTACTACTTTGAAATCATTTATTCCCCCCCATCTCCTCAGTCAAGTGCTAAAAAGCTCAGAAAGGGGGTGGGGGGAAAACTAACGAAAGCAGAACAGAAATTAAGACACAGAACAACTAAGAGCAGAACCAAGACCGGTAACAATGTAAGAATGACCAGTGCTAAGAACCACCACAATAAACAAACACCATAGAGATTACACAGATTGGCTTGTCACTGAAATAAATCAGTTAAGGACCGAAAGAAATTGATGATTGGGGTATGAGTTCTTAACAAAATCAAGTTGGGCTAGTGTTTCCTTTGCAAAAATCACTTAACAAGGTAGGACCCAACACAGAAATTATACAGTAATCCCATTAAAACAAAGTTTAGATGTAGAATTAACTATTGAAAACAACAGATAAATTACCACAATTTTAATCACATCATCAAGGTTTAAGGCTACTGCAAATATAATGATGAGACCTCACAATGAGATTCCCCTCCATGAGCACTCTCTCAATCAAGGTTCTAAAATGTGGTTGCAATTTTCTTGCAATCCTTGATGTTGAGGAAATATGAAACCACATTGGCCACCTTTGTCCACCACATCAAAGATTGCAATAAGACTGCAACCATAAAGTGCTCTTTGGGTGGAATTTCATCATAATTTCGCATGACCATAAGTGCTGGATTACAATCTTATAACACTAAATTTTGAATGACATATATTTACATTATCAAGAATGTAAATGTAAAGAAGTCACCAGCTAAAAAGCATATCCAGAAAATCCCTAACAAGCAAGAAGGAATAAAAGATGTTAAAAAGCACAACTATCTTGTGAGACTACTTCTAAACAATAAACAACCTCTCAATCAAATTCATCTCCAATTATTGAACAAAGCTTCTATATACTCAGAATGTAAGATAGGACACAATTGACTAGTTCAAGTTTATAGGTGTTGAAAACAAATCGGTCTCTTGAAAAATATAACAACACAACCTTGATGCTAAATTTTAAATGCATCTATACATAATTTAGAAATAGAGTACCTGACCCAAGTAACAAAAGTTCACCATATCAGTCTATTAATAGCTTACCATTTGAAAGGTGTGTTCATAAATAATAGAATGCAACGAAAATTTCATAGATATTGTTAAAAACACGAACAACATTTACACTAACTAAAGAGCGTGGGAAACACAAACAATGAAAACAATCAATTTATCTTCGGTGTAATGTTTGGTTCCCATTGCCAACGGTCGTCCTGCAAATTGTTATCATCTTTATTGTTCTCCATTACAAAACCATTATTCTGTTACAGCTTGATTAGACCAAAGAACAGTATGTACCTGTATAAAAGCTTCCAATACCGACCCAGTTAATTCACATATTAGTTTTATAGCATCATTAAAACAATTAATTCTTACGATACACCGCCATTAAAAATATAAAAGATGCACCTCAGAAATACTCATTTAGATAGGAAAGATTAGAACCTAAAAAACTTGGTACAGGGCTTCGATTTGCTTCCTACACCACCTGATGAGGACTCCAAGTCTGTTGCAAAACATTAATTACGTTTTCTCAGTTAATGTTCTCTACTGTTATTATTAAATCAGTACACTCCATTTAAATTTTTTTTCTCAAAAAACACATATTTCACGAGTAATATTTATATCTGAACTATTTTAAATCAGGTAAAATTTTGTACAATCAACCACCCCAAGCTAATAATTAACAAACCAATGATAAAAAAACATGCAACGCAGTGAACACTAAACACTTAACCACTGTTTCGTTTGAAAAAGACACGTGTAATATATGCTTAGTTTTGGCTGGTCGAATTTTCAAGAATTTCAGGAGTGTTGTAACAAAGCAAGTAACTAAGCTAAAACCGTAAAACGAAAAACGACCATGAAGCAGAGGCAAAACGACGAAGAAAAAGGAGCGAAAACGGGACATTGCCGAGTAAGTAAACAGAAGAATGTTACAGAGAGAGAAAGAGAAAGAGAAAGAGAGACGGAGAGAGTGCAAACCTTGCTTGGTCTTCTTAACGGCGCCGTTAAGGGTGGCGGCGAGTTCGGGCCTTCCACGCTTGCGAAGGTCCATTGAGAGGGATCGAGATCCAGAAAAACCCTAACTAACGGCGGAAAAGAGGTTTTGGAGAAGAGGGTGGTGAGGCAGAGAGAGAAGGTGGTGGTGGTGCGAAGAGAATATCAATAAATAAAAAAAAAAATAGTATATATTGAAATTGGTGAGTGGTAGATTTGGGTAATACTGAGAGGATTTAAAAAGAAAAGGTTTCAACGTAGTTAAATGTTGGGTTTGGATTCCGCTGAGGTGGGAATCCAAAAAAAAACAATCATATGTGTTGCCCTAACTGTTTTGTTCTTTTGCTTCTGCCGCACCTTCATTACCCGTGTGATTTATGACGTCACGCCTACCTCTATTTTTCATTAACCTTAAATATGAATATTATGTAATCAAAATTGCATTTTGCTATGTCGAAAAAAATTTACTATAAGAAATATTATGGGCGGAAGAGTGGTGTGATCTTAATCAATTTCTTCGTGTTATTAATTTTGTTAACGTAAAATATGGTAGTGCTTTAGTTTAGGTAAATTTTTGTAGTATTACATTATAATGTATATTTAGGTTTTTTAAATTATATACATATAGTAATAAAAATTGTATGTAATAAGTAATTAAATTAATAAATTTATTTTATATAGAATATTATTAAAATATTTCTAATATAAAATTAATGCTACAGACATTTTTAATTTTTCCATAATACAAAGATATTATTGTAATCCCGCACGAGTGTTAATGCAATGTGTTTATATTTTTATCATATTATTTTATTTTATTAACTTAAAATTAACTGTGGTAATAAATTTACTACTTTCTATGTTAACTAATACTTATATTGTTTTCAAATTCAATATACTTACGTTATTTTACTCAATATATCGAAGAGAATAGGAAACTTAGAAATTATAAAGAAAATTGATATTTTGAAGATTGACAAATCTATGTCAATTTCTAGTTCTATTAAAAATTATTATACGAATTCATATTCTTTTTTTTTTCTTCTTTTAACATTAATATGCTATTTTTTATTCAAATTCACAAAAATTCAATTTTGCATACTTCATCATTTACTCTCATTTAAACAAAGGCTTAAACCCAACAACAACACTCATGGTATTAGGGATTTTAGTATGATAGTGGTGAATGTGATTTTAATGTGGTGGTAAGAGTGGTGGTTGGGGTGGAGCTTTTAGTGTGGGGGTGGTGGTGTTGAAGGGTCATGAAATAAGTGTTAGGGTTATGAATGATTAAATGACAAGGATCGTGATGAAGTGAAGGTTAAGGGTAATAAAGTAGAAGATGAGACTAAATTGAACAAATTTAACTAAAAATAGGAAATTATTTTAAAAAACACAAACAGTCATAATTAAAATGGTGCAAGTAATATGAATAGTGTCAATTGATACACTTTGTTATCAATTTAAATAACGTCAACGAAAATGAATATAAACATAATTTAGGAACCAAATTGAATGCGAAAAAAAAAAAAGATGAACCAAGACAGGGAGTAAAGAATATTTAAACCTTAAACAAATTATTTCTTTTCACTAATTTGATTTGTTTATATATACATTATCTTCTCCATATTTATAAAACAATACACTTGGTTTATTATTATTCTTCTCCATTCATTTTCTTGGTTTCTTAGTTAAGTCTTGTTGAATAAACATATTATTTACTCTTAAACCTCCTTACTTCTATTATAAACATACTTTTGTCAAGGCATAGATGAAAATGTTAATAAATAAATGCAAGTCTAATTCTGAAATCTTGCTTACAAGTATGTGATTTTTTATGATAACAAATAATATCATATTTTAACTCTTTAATGAGATTATTTATTGTTCAACTGTTTACAAAATATTTAAGATTAAACAATCATATGTAACTATGAGACATAATAAAGAAAGACTAAACACACATCCAATATAGATGAAGTCTTACCAATAAGCAACAAATGTTATTTTTTTATTTTATAAATAGTACACAAAGTCTACAAAAAACCTCTAAACACATAAATAATATATGATTAGTAGCATGCTCAAAACGACTTAACAAAGTATAATAAGTACTAAATGGAAACAACAAAGAATGTCTACCTTTGGAGGAAGTTGACTAACATTTTCCAAATATAATTCTAACACAATCACACATAATGAGTTTGTATATTCACTTGTATTGTCGGAAGAGTAGAAGAAATTGTAGACCAAAATATGTCATTCACCATGATATTGAGTATAACAATGAAAGTTGTTAGAAGTTAAACATATTTTAAAAAGTACAAATACAAAACACACGTAAGTTACAACCATCCTTTTCAGAACATCCATAAATAAAAGCAAAGTCATGCAAAATGATTAGTAGTCAATTTACATGAGACATATATGCAATAGTGTTGTTAAACTTCTTCATTGCTTTTATAAAGATCATTTACTAGAAAACTTTAGAGTGGGAGCTTTATTTATAAATCCTTCATTGTTATGAAGTTAAGCTATACAATTAGAAATTTTTAAATCTATGTACCTCTTTGAGAGTTTTTCTTATAAACACCAAAAAACTTTTATTGTATAGTTGAAAGTAACATAATACTCGACTATCTAGATTGAGATAAACATATAGCTAGGAGTGACTTTATATACAAAAGCTAAAAATGATAGTGAACAATACTTATAATCATATTTGATTAGTGAACTCTGTAATTGAAATTGTATCTCTAAGACTCTCATTCACCAAAATTTATATTTATGTAGATGAAAAACATTATTTCATACACTTTCTCTATTTATGTTCAAAAACACATTACATTCATCGTAAAATCTAAAAGTTCTCAATCAATCACGTTACATTCTCAAAGTCCACTTTAAAACATTATTTATTTTTTTATTTATTTTTCGATCATTCCATAAAAATTGATTGATTACATGTTATAATAGTATCCATTAACCCTTCTATATATTCATTTATACTATAGACAACACCTTTACCTACAACACAAACTATTAGAATTGTCCCTCTTGGAAAAATAGTGAAAGAGGTCTTTGATACCTCCACCAACTTACCATTCATATGAATCTCCTCCAAAATAGCTGAACAAAACTTCCCTTTAAAATATGTCTAAAACTCTATATGAAGGTGGAGTTTATCCCCTGCAGTACAAATTCCTAATTAAAGAAATATAGAAATAAACAAAAATAATTAAAAGAAAAAAAATCACAATTCTTAACTTCACACCTCACTTACCCATATTTTTAGAATTTCCCGTAAAGAGCAATTGGTTAAGCCTTTAATGATAAAAAGAATTGAGGTGGAATTCGGATTCTTGACTCTTTTCTTCTTCACTACCATTGAAGAAGTCATATAGTTATTTTACTTATCTAATTTATGTATAAACAATATAACATTATTGTTTTTTTGTAACTGCAGTTTTGATACCGTAAGCGTGAGTTTATATCCATATAAAAAATATTAAATAACATGACATCTATTAACTTTTTTATTTAATTATAAAAACTTATAAATGTGTTTTCAATCTTGATATGTAGTATTTTGCTTTTGGTACGTACAGTTTTTTTCACTTAATTTTTTTGGTACGTACAGTTTTTTTCGCTTAATTTTTCAATCTAAAATATTTATTTTTGTAGTCTTTATAATATTTTTTTATTTTGAATTAGTTCGTGTGAAAATATAATAGAGACTAAAATCAATAACCTGCATATTAAAAGGATATAAAAGAAAAAAAAAGGATTAAAATAAAATAACAAGGAAAAATATTCAAAGACCAAAAATAGAAAATAAAAATTAGGAAATAGAAACAAAATATAACCATATTTAATGATTAAAGACATATTTAAATCTAAATTGTATTACATGCTATGAAGCCCGAGTGGTTAACAAATGGATTTGAGACTCTGAATAGAACTTTGGTACATTTGTTCTTTCTAGTGATTCAGGAAAGGTTTTACCAGTTATGGTCATTGAATGATTCTAATTTGTAGTGAAGAATTCTTGAAAAGAAATTGTTAAATGGGCACTTTTTAGCCTTTATTTTATCAAGAAATTGATTCTTTAAAATGGTATTCATGCCACAATGATGATAAATATTAATATTTCATCCGATTTATGGAATATAACGATGCTAGTGGTGGAGATATTAGGTGTGAAAGTTATTAGTGCAATTGTTGAGAATCCTTGTTGGAAAAGACTTGCATCCCTCAAATGAATTCAGTACAGATAGATAATCATTTAACTCAGCATCGTGAATTCCATTGGTTATACTATTTGCTGTGCCAATTAAATAAATGCCAAAACAATCATACCAATTCCAATTCTAAAAGGGTTGAAGATTTCAATGTCATGATCATGATAATCATTGTGCAATACAAAAAATATCTTCTAAAATATATGATGCATTTTGTAAATCGAAAACAACTTATTTATTAATTTTTCTTCTACGTTATCAAACGTAAATAACTACGAGTTCAACAAATTCCCTGCTCACAATTTTCTTTCGTGCCAAATGGTCTGTTCTGCTAGTTCGGTGGTAAAACAAACAAAATGTATTGCATCTCAAAGTAAAATGAACTAAAAATCGTATACAATCTAATCAAAGTTGCAACATAGGAAACTATATTTCGAGGAAACAAGATATTGTGAAACAAACAATGAAGTCATCAAGAAATCAAGATACCAATCACAAATTGATGAAAGTAACGAACAAATGAAAAAAATAAAACATGTTTCTCTCTCGATTCAAGCGTATCGTTTATTGTATGAGCTTCGTTGCATATAATAAAAACACAAACTAAGGTTATACAAAATTTTTAAAAATAAAGACAAAGATTGATGAGAAATAACCCATTTGATGATATTTTTTAGTTACAGAAAAAGTGGAGTTGCTCAAATTATAAAATGTAAAGCACTAAACTATCGTAAGACTGGTATTAAGCTAACTTTGTTGCTATGATATGAAACAATCAGATTACTCCAGTGTGGACAATGAATTACATAAACTCTCCACTTGTTGCTGTTCAAAAAAATACTGTTTGCATTAGAGAATGGTTCCAACAAATTCAGGTCGTCATGTGAGTCATCACAAAAAGCGACATATTTCGTTTGAAACTCAGATTGGTCAACTTGGATTGCACATTGGGATCTTAGAATCACTTAACATCGTTCCTTGAACCAAGAAAAAAAAAACACCATTCTAAAATATGGATTAGACTCCAAGCATCTCATAGATGGTGTAAACCTCATGTTAAATAATTTAAAGTAGTGTTATAAATGAATGGGACTGACGAACTAGCCACTACAAAACTACTTCGTTCTCTTTCCATAACAAAATATTGCCAGGTAAAGCACTAGACCCTATGCATGCCCCAGCTAAGAACATATGTACGTGTGCATGCAAAACATCACAGGCAAATCCGTGTGACCATTAGAGGGAACAAAAAATGAAGGCTCTTACCAATGAGTACCGATCTATGGGAGATTGACGCTGTCAAATTTGAGCTGAACCCCCAAGCCAATACATAATTCCGAGTAAGAAATTAAATTATTGTGCATTCTACATCTCCATGTTTTTCATTTGGAAACCTTCAGCATGCTTGTCCCCGAACTTTGTTTGTATATCGGAAATGGCATGCCTACGAGAGAATTGTAAGAACGCATCGTTCCAATTCGATTGTAAGCCAACGGCAATTCATTAACTGATCAAGACTAACCTGCCAGTAGTATGCCACTGTCCGCCAAAGGTCATTCAAAACTGCATTTCAGGTTTGATTTGATCTACTTATCTAATGTCAGTATATTCAGGGAATGTTGTACAATCATCAAGGTCTGAGATTAAACCAGTAACATAATCATGTGGGATCATGCCAACACCCTCCATTTCCCATGAACTTTCAACATTCAGGTCAAAGGGGAAAAGTGTATCCACAGCAGTAAGTCCAATTTCATCTGTAGTGAATGGAGCGAGATCAAATCTAAGATCCTTAAGTAATGGCACTGACTGGAATATTGAGTCAGCCTGATGGTGATGCATTTCACTGGCATCAATTGATGCTCTCTTGGACTTTGACCTAGAAGGCTTAGCAGAGTCAGATATGGAAGACTTCTGCTTTCCAGAGGATTGTATCCTGGATCCAGGTCGAGACCTTGCATCGCTGGTTGGGAATGCAGATGATGCCCATCCAGAGACGTCTTCTTCACAAATTCTTGTTGCCTCCCTGAGGAGTAGGGATAAAGGAGAAAAACACCATTAGCAGCTTCCCAACAGTTACCAGGAAAAAAATGATCATAGACTAAGGACTTAGATAAAGAAACTTAATTGACATTACAGCTTGATTAAAGCAGTCACACCAATTGTTTAAAATACTACTTTTGTTGTGTGAAAAGCGCAATGGCCAACAAAAGGCAATGACGGATTTATTTGATGCAGACAGTCTAACCAAGAGTAAATTATGACTGAAATTCAACCAGGCATGATGTAAAGCAAAAGAGCATATACTTTATTCCATAAATCATAAGTTGATCATGTATTATAATGAATTTAGGAATTTAGTTTCAGCATAACAAGAATATAACAAGTACACCAAGAAGAAAAGGACAACATGACCAGCTATTGAAGGATCTAAAAAGAAGATAAACAATTTTCTGATGTATGACAAACCACAGAATAAACAATTACCATTGAATAAAGTCAGACATATCATCCCCTCTCTCCCCGGAAGCAAACCAGCAATGGACCACAAGGGATGCAATTAGATATAAAAATTAATGAAAAATAGATTTGTATAGAAATTAGGACACACTATACTTCTGAACCAAATGCCTGATGCGAAATTAACTAATTCTATTTACCAGTACTCAATTTAGTTTCTTGTTCTTGCCTATTATTTCAAGCCTTAAGTTGTTTTCTGTTCTAGGCACTAGACCTCTAAACATCAGCACCCAAAAATAAAAATACTAATTTACTACCAATATCATTCACAAGTGGAACCATAAAACTAAAATCCATATTCAGCCATACCTGAAACGATTCTCGGCAATAAGCAGACCAATTTTGAAGTCATCTCCTCCTGTTTGCTTACTTAAAGATGGTGTTGGTTCAGTCCCATGTATTGATAAGTTTATAACAGATGGAAACAAAGCTAAGACATCACTCTCTTCTTTTGGGAATTCCAGAGTAATATCCAACCTATCAGCACTCATTGGCATGCCTTCCCCTTGGTTAGGGAGGATGACTTTATCATTCACTTGCCCAGTTGCAGAATCATCAAGTGCAGCTGCTACTAACTTCTTACTCTGGACCAAATTTGCAAATGGCACTCTTTCAGAGGATTTCTTCAAGGAATTTTGCGAAGGCTGGCCTATGGAAGTAAAAAGACTCTGATCAAAATAGAGACCATTACAGGTGGGTGATGGATTTTGCCTGCGGTCAACATGTGATGCCACCTTCCAGGCAGATGAAAGCAATGCAAAAAAGTGCTTCTGCAGCAGCAACTCCCTATTTGCCTGCTCAGAAGCAACATCTAACAGCATCCGTATGTTATCCTGCCAAAAGAGACTAGATGTGAGAAAAAAAGTTTTTCTTTACCAATTATCAATTTTGGGATGTGTGATAGGGATGGTCAAATATTTTCTAGATCATAAATAGTAAATAAAAGTTGTAATCTACTCCAAATGAAATGAAACCATGTAGATGAGGTCACCACCACATGCAACGTCAAAATATCATAGACCTGAAATAAACATGTTAAACCTAACATTGCCAATCTAACCTCTGTAACTTTAAGAAGAGCCTTTCCAGAGCCAGGAGTGATGGCCTTCTCATTATTTGCATTGTCCATTGACAATACATTCTTCTGGAATAGTTCTCTAAACCGCTCACAGCAATGGACAGGATGTCGATATCTCCCCCTGTATGACCCACCAGCAGTCATGCTATTAAGAATATCGCTAACCAAACTCCAGTTAGGACCATATTCATGAACAACAGCGCATAATATAGCATCCTCCTGAGCAAGCCAAAAATCAGCTGATGGAATACAATCTTTGGACCAATGATTTCCCTTTCTCATTTTTTCTGGTTTTATTGTCCAGATCCGTTTAACAGGCATAGGAATGATGGATATTTTTCCTCCCATCTTACCCCTGCCTGCTGTTTTCGGTTCAAAATCAGCCAGACTTTCACAAGTCTTTGATTCTGCATGTTCATATTGCACAACTAAAGCATTGGATTCTAAATCAGACGCATAAATGTCAGGAGGATCCCTCTTGGACTTTTTGGACTTCTTAAGTCTCTTTTCTTCACCATCAGTCGTTGCTTTAGATTTACGTTTTTTCTGCATGGATGAATTTGGAGACACAAATTCCATACCAGTGATATCCTCATCATCTATGTTCATTGGCTCTGCTTGTGACTCTTCTTTCACAGGTTTCAATCCAGAAGTTAAAGATCCTTTCTTTAGAGATTTGAACTTTGCCTTCTTGGGCTTCTTTTTAGGTTTGGGTTTCAAATCCCCTGGTGTTGTCCTGTGGAAAAAAGAAAAATATAGCATTCTCAGGTATTTTCTTATTTGGGGTTTTACCTTGTTACAATACAAAACTTTTCATGTATTTCAAACTCTTACTGGTAAAACTGCAGAAGAAACATTCAAAACAAAGACGACTTTTTAAGAAAGCATTAATGTCAAAAACTCAGTCCCCATCAAAAACCTAGTTTGTATGTAGAAGAATATTACAGTTACAAAGTGCAAAGAGCTGTTTTCATATCAATGTTAGATATACTATTTCAAAAGCAAGTGATGGGAAGGAGATGGTCAGAGTTCAGTGCTGGCCTACTTTTTAGAATCACAAGCTTCTTCCTCAGCTTCTTTCAGTCTAGCTTCATATTCAAGTTCCTCCATCAACTACAAGATCACAAAAAGCAAAATATTAATAGTCACTCCAGAGCATAGAGAAGGAAAAAAATTCATAGCTCATCCAACACACCTGATGTTGAGCCAAGGCCTCTACTTGCTGCCGATATGCCATGGTTGCAAAATCAGCATCCCAGCCTATTATGTAGACCAAAGTAGTGTTCAACCTCATAAGTCACAATTATGTCAAGCATACAAACTAAACATTTTTTAAGACAACATTTGTAACAAACCATCTCCTGAATGAATCAACAAATATGCGAACACTGAAAGCACTGGAAACCAACCGTAAATCAAATTTTAAAATTCAATGTAAGAGGGTAGCAAGGCACCAGAATATTTATTACACAGTAATAAAAGATTTCAAGTGTAATGAACATATGGAGGAAAACAAACTATAAGATACTTTATAGCATGTTTTGTACTTTCACGGACCCACTAAACTATGCTAGAGACAAGTTATTTGGATACAGTCATGGTCAATCACTTTTTCATGAGATCTAATATAATGACATGAATTTTAACATTCATAAACAGGATAACAATTATTTCCAATTTTATGAAGCAAAGGGAGCAATGAGGAGCATACTTTCATATACAAGAGGTTCCTCGTCTTCATCAATTTCAGCCTCCATCTCCTCCTTGTACTTTTCGATCCGATCCAACTCCCATTCTGTGTCCTCAATCCTGACTTCAGATTCCAAGGCTGTTTTATCTATAATTGGATCCCACAGTTCCAGAAAGCGAATGGCATATCGATCAATAGGGCGTAGCTCATTTTCAAATGCTGAAATAGCTTGTCCAGCTGCAGCTGCAGCTGCAGCCATCTGGTTCACATCAGCCAGCACATCAGCATCATCTTCTTTGACAGCAACAGAGTTTGGTGGTCTATCTTCCTTATTCTCACTTCCATTTAATACCAAGCCATTCTCTTTATTTAAGTTTGAAACAGATTCACCTAATTCTGGAGTTTCATCATCTTCATTTACATATTCATCCTCCTCAAGTCTCCCAATGGCTTCTTCAGTAAACTCCTGGTTTTCCACAGCCTCTTCCAGTTCAACTTTCTTCAAAGCCATGTAATCTGCCTCATCTTCAACACATTTCAATGCAGCCTCTACATCTGCATTCGTTACAGAAACTTCCCCAGTGTTCTGGTTTTTCTCCTTCAGCATACTTTTTATTGAAAGTGTTCTATGACCTGAAAATAGTTCCATAGGATCAAGCTTCTTGAAGAACTCAGTATTATAACCCCCACTTTGTATGACTAGATTATCAAGTGCACGCTTCTGATTTGCTTTCTTCAAAATATTCTCCTCAATGGTGCTGTCACTAATCAATCTATAAATATGAACTTCACGTGTCTGACCAATTCTATGGCATCGATCTTGTGCCTGTTGATCCATAGCAGGATTCCAGTCACTATCATAAAAAATAACTGTGTCAGCTCCAACTAGATTGATACCAACACCCCCACTACGGGTTGACAAGATGAAAAGAAAATATTTGGGGTTTGTGTTAAAGCGTTGCATTAAGGTCTGTCTCTCCTCCGGTTGGGTCGATCCATCCAAGCGCATGTATGTATAGCCATACAAATTAATGAATGCCTCTAATATGTCAAGCATCTTTGTCATCTGGGTGAATATCAAAGCTCGGTGACCTTCTGATTTTAATTTTCTCAACAAATTTGCCAGTTCCTGCAGTTTCCCACAGTCAAATTGTATAAGACGCCTATCAGGGAAATACACTTGTCGGCGAACAATTGCTGGTCGAATTGGTGACAGTAGCGGCAACAAAACTTCAGAGCACTTCTGCTTGTAAGATGGCTGCAGAAACACATTTGTCTCACTTTTACTGCACCAGCAAACAGGAGAGGGTGCCCGTGCAGCTGGAATTGCAAACATGAAGCTTTCAACCACATCAGTCATCTTTTGAAATCGTTCAATGGGGGAGAGAACAATGTCAGCTAGCTTTGTTGAGTACATATACGAAGTAGGGTTTGCTTTCACCATATGAATGTCATATACAGGATGCCTTAAGGTAACAAGGTCCCTCAGAGTTGTTGAGTACATAGGTCTCTTTTTACATCTCAAGGAGTTCCACCATGCAATAGCTGCTGCACGTTCCTTTGCCTGTTTTAGCCTCTCTTCCCAGATTTTCTTATGGATGTCTTCAAAAATGTTTGTTCCTTGCAATTTTTTTTGACATTTTAGTGGCCTAATTACTTCTAGCTCATCTATGTCAGTACGTTCCATGATTGAGGTTGCAGGAGTCTCAATAGCTTGTACTTCATCACTTTCCCAAGCAGCCATACTATAGTCAAGATCAGTGAATAAAAGACCCAAACCTCTTAGGTCCACCACTGAAAAGGGACTAGGCAAAAGCATAGAGCAAACAGAAGAACTTAACTGAATATCAATACCACATATATCAAACGAACTGACAATAGGACGACCCTCAAATAGGTCAGGATGATTGCAAACTTTACGAAGTTGCATGATAATACTAATCATCCCAAAAAAATTGGCACTTGCTAGAGTTGCTTGAGTCTCTGAGCTAGCAATGAAATCCTCATACAAATTCCGCTGCCTCTTTGATAGTCTACAATATATGACATGTTCATGCTTCATTGGAAGTTGCTTTTCCACATCTCGCTTCAGTCGACGGAGTAAAAAGGGACGAAGGACATTGTGCAGGCGGTCAACAACCTCCTTATTAATTTTTTCTTCTCCCTCTACCATCCCTGATATAGGATTACTAAACCAATCCTTAAACTCTTGATGCGACTGGAAAACATGGGGCATTAAGAAATGCATGAGAGACCACAGTTCCATCAGATCGTTCTGTAGTGGTGTACCAGTCAAGAGAATCCGCCGTTTTGAATTGAAATTCAAGAGTGTCTGCCACCTTTGTGACTTCCAGTTTTTAATGAGATGAGCTTCATCTAAGATCAAATATTTCCACTTTTTGCGCTTGAAAACTTTGGAGTCCTGAATAACTAATCTATAAGTAGTTATGCATACATGAAACGAGTTTGGTTTTAACCATCCTTGCCTTTTAAGCTTTCGCTCCTTTGCACTTCCAAAATAAGTCAAAATTTTAAAGGCAGGACACCATTTCAAAAATTCGGTCTCCCAGTTAAGCATTACACTAGTTGGTACCACAATTAAATGCGGACCCCAAATTCCTTTTTCACAAGCAAGATGTGCAAGCAAAGATATAGTCATAATTGTTTTTCCAAGACCCATTTCATCTGCCAAAATTCCATTCAGTCTTTTTTCATACATGGTGACAAGCCAATCCAATCCAATATGTTGATACTCACGAAGAGAGTACTTGAGTAGAAAAGGGAACTTCGTACGCACATTAGTTGTGGAGAAGGTGTTTCCAGTAGGTTGTGCTGATCTTGCAGCAGCAGCTGCATCAGCAATTATATGCTCACTTTCTCTTTGATCCAAATTTTCATGAGGTGATTCCCAATGTTCTTCTGCTTGGGACTGTGTGGTAGCCAGGTGTTCACCAGACTTTATATCTTCATCCATAGGAATGCCAGAATCCTTTTGCCCGGCATCTTCATGGACAGGAGAGTCTGAATGGTCTTCGGATAAAGCAGAAGCATAATCAGTTTCATATCCCCCATCTTCGTTGTCACTCGGGTCCTAACAAACAAAGGGGGGAGGGGGGCAATAAAAATCAATGGACTAAGGAATCAAGCCATCAGTAACAATTAGAGGTGAATTCCGCTTACCCTTTTATACCTTGCAAGCAGTTCCTCGACAGGCATGTCACTCTCCTTTTGTAATAATGCAATCTACAAATAACAGTTTGTCATGAAGAGTAACAATACAACATATAAATATATATAATAGTTGCAGAAGGATATGGGGGAAAATTCTATATCAGTAGTAGTATTCTGAAATAATATTGCAGAAGGATAGGCAGGCTAGCTCTTAACCTCATCCTTGGGATCTATTGCATCAACTCTTTCGAGTTTTTCCTCCTCTGATAAGGTTGTTTCATCATCCTGAACATTTTTTTTAAAAAGTTAAGACATAAAATTGACAGGCAAACAAACAAGATTGAAAAATGGACCATGTTGAATATAGAGAAAATAAGGTTTGAGACTAATCTCCCTTGTGTAGAAAATACACATAGGGGCTGTATTTATAATAAAGAAAATATGGACTAAGCCCAAAATACATATGAAGACTAATAACAGTAGAAACAGAAAATAAGATATTAATGATATCTTAAGAGTAAATAACCAAAACCTTTAAAAATAGTTGAACAATTGATTAACAGTGCCAAAAAATTCTTCATATAAAATCAAATCAAGCACAGTAATATCCAACAAATTATTGACTTCAAATTAGTATGGAACTATACTAAAATTTGACTAGCAAAACCTTCTATAATGCATTTGGATTTGAAATATATAAAGGAAAGGCTTGGTCTACCAGCAGATCACTTCTTCATATTGAATCATTCAACTACTAGCTAAACCCCACTTCTCTCCATGAGCAAAGGCTTGATGCATGCACATGCTATCAACAGAAACTATAACACACATAAGAAGAAAAAAAATCCATCCATAGAGATTTTGCCTCGCCAGTGTCAGCACTCAACTGAAATTATCATACTTGAAGTCTGACCATGTTATCATGTGGCCAAAAAATACAAAAAAATTAAGCTGGGTATTTGTACTGAAGCCACACTTGAGAAAAAGAAAATTGCGTCAGAGAAAAAAATTATTAGGATAAGGGCAAAGATAAATCTGCTATCTAATAGGACTTCAATCCTAGCCCAGAGACCTTGCTGAGGTAGTGAGGTCCAGAACAATTAGAAGGCATCACCAAGATTATCATTCAACCAATAGAAACTACTTGATAATTTATAAGCACCAAAGGGCCTTGTGTGTGCAACTATTTTAAAATGCGCCCTTTTAATTTATATGCCCGTAGTCATACACAATTCACAACTTCATACATTATGCCAATGTTAATATTAAAGCAGAGTACATGTCTGAAATAATAAAGATGTAGCCATCGCTTTGTAAGCTCTTTGAACTTTTTAGACATGCAACATCTGCAACAGAAATAATGCAAACAACACACAGCTGACACAGTGAAAACAGTTAACATAAACTATAAACCACACCTTCATTGACGATCAAAACCAATTGAAACAAACTCAACTGGAAATGATAATAATTATAAATATAATATTACCTTGTCTTCTGTGCCAAGCAAAAAGTCACCATCTTCCTGACAAATATCCAGAGCAGATTGTAAGGAACAAAGCAAAAGGAATTCACAATAGAACATTTGTTGGAAAGAAAAAGGTGCAAGGAAAAGGTTTAAAGAATGCTTGTACCAAAACAATGACAGTTGAAATTTGTTGGAACATTTCACAGCTCATGTCAAGTCACCCATTAATAATGTCCCAAGAATTTTATGTTTTATGTTCCCTCTGTTTCAATAATATTTTCCTACTAGCTAACTCATTTCGCGAGGATGACAGAATACTTTGATGAGGCTCTTAGATTGTACCATAATTAGTTACAAAGAAAAACCCTGATGAGTTGATGTTGGTGAAAAAAATATATCCAACTGATTAAACCATAGTCATCAATTTTGGATAGCTGAGGATAGCAGCAAACTCTGAAAATGCCTAAGTGGGGTAGCAGGAAGCACTATGACTGCAATTTTAAATATTTTAATACAATATAAATTATTTTATACACAAATACTTAAAAACAAAATTAAAGAAACTTATGATAAATACTAAGACAACACCCAATCGGCATCAATCTTGGAGCAATATGAACATGGAAACAATTAGAGTCAAATTAACAGAAAAAAAAAAAACATAACAAATTAGTAAAAAAAAATTAGTACGATGTAAACTAGGTGGAAAGATGGAAGAAGAAAGATTGGAGCATAGATAGTACTATAATTCGAGAAGGACTAAAAGTCAAAACAGAAACAGATAACATTTTTGTTGAATAATTTACCCAAATAAGCCCTAAACAATGATCTTATAAGGGTACAATAGGGTTTTTAACCCTGTATGTTTCAGCGCTACTATTGCTTGCAAAAGCCACTGACTTGGTCACTGTTACAACTGCTGCTGAACACTGTTCCACTATTTCAATCCCACAGCAGTCTTGATTGCTCAGCTCTGCTTCCCACTATGGTGTGCTATTGATAACTATGATTAGACCAACCCTATTTTGTTTAAAACTTCAAAGGCTGATCTCTATGACGATGTTCAATCTCTCCCTACTACAACTTGAACACAGAAATTTAGATACCTACTGCCAACACCATTTATTTTGTGCATCCCTCTCTTGCATGGATGTCAATTGTCCACCAAAACTACCTAATCAATTATTAGAGAACACCAATTCTACAATCTCACACCAAGACTTAATTAAGATGAACAATACAAATTAAGGTGAAGATGAACAGCAACTTGTTCATAGGAGTCAACCGTTACCAACTGGGGGCACCTGAGCAAGCTGATTCTCCAGTGATTTGTATGATTACATGCTAGAGCTTATAGCGTATATTAAAATATTATATCATTCATTTTCCTCGCAAGCAAAACCATAGATTTGTACTTGGATCCTTCCCTACAATGTCAAAGTCATTCAGATTGCTAATGATGAATCATCATTACCTGCACAAACAGAGACTGCTAGCATCTAAAGTCCAGATAAAAACCCAGTACATGAACTTGTTATTTCTAAATGGATACGATCTACAAGCTTGAGGGTCAGGTCAATTTCCAAATATGACCGAATTGTGGATTCTTTTATGGGACTTTAGATTTTGAAATAAACAATTTTCAAACTTTGTAACAGCAGTGAAAAACTTACCTACACGTGATGTCTAACAGAACCCAAAGGACTACAGGAGCATCTTATATTTAGATAAACATCTTCATTTTGGAGTCACTTTCCAAAATTTGTGAGTTGCGGGAGACAAAAAGAGTGAAGGGAGAGATGATGTGAACATATACCATGTCACCAAATAAGTGTCCTCTTACATTGTCTGGAGGATTATTCTAAAACATAATTGCTGCATAAATTATGAAGATGTGCCATATAGAAGACAGAAGACAGATCGATAGATCTTTAACAGATGGGAGATTAATTATAATGAGTACATGTTTGGCTTAAAATAAAATAAAGCACATTATCACCTCTTCATCAGTAAAATCATACGCAAAATCTTCATTGGCTGTCTCTCTAGGAACCTCTTTTAGATCTTCAGATTGACCTTCCTCAAATTGAGACAGATTTTTTGTTGGTGTAGCAACATCACCATTACTTTCATCCTGTTATTAAAAAATTAGCATTACACTAAGTCTTTAACTCGCTCTGCTATTCAAAGTGGTAAAACTAAACACATACAACTTACACAACGTCGACCAGAGACCATACTGGAGTTGTTTGTACCAATTTTGCTAACAGATAAATGATCATCACCATTTTCTGCAATACATTAACCATGTTCTATGTCAGAAACAAGTATAACTAGTGCATAGAAAATGGCAGCTCATACCTGATGCCAATATTTTCTTACCATCACCAGCTGTTCTTACTATTTTCTCAACATCTTCACTATGCTCTGGACTACTTTCTTTCATCACAGATTCTCCTAATTGTAAAATAAACAGTGGCATAAATGCTCCGATGGTTCATAAGGTAATCACAATATATGTATAAGGTAAAGCTTACAGTTTAGCAGAAAGGTACATGTTGCACTATCCTAACTACCACTGATAACCACCTTCCCTTTCTTGTTCAATATTGGCTTCCAGAGATGAGAAACTGAGGATAACTCAGAATCCCAGAAAATGAAAAAGAGGATGGTTGGTACAGCAAATTGGCATTTCCCTCTAATATTTTGTTCTAAAGAATTTTAAAAATAAATAAATCTAACCTTTCTCCCCTTCATAACGTTTGAGTAACTCCTCAATCGGAACATCCATTTCATTATGCAAAGCTTCCAATTCCTCTTGTCTCTCTTCTTTAGTAATAAAAGCCTCATCTTGCTCAATTGTTTGCTCATCATCCTCCTGCAAACAATACCATATTATCATAAGCTCATAAATGGATTTGGTTCAATCTTCACCCATTAAAACACCAGAAGAAATAATCAGGCACAAAACACGGAGAAGATGTTAAATTTTCAAATGAAACTTGGCATTGAGAAAACTTCAACAATTTACATGGAAAAATTAACAACGTTGCAACTAGGAAATGCATAAAGTATATTAAAGATATAAAATACCAGTATGCACAAGAATAAGTCAACAATGCAACAATTACAAAGTGCAGAAAGCCCATGATGTGATGCTTTTTTTAAACAAATAAAGTACAAAACATAGGAGCACTAGTTTCAAGTTAAAATGTTGCATTCCAAATAAAACTGTAACCAGAATGTTATTCCTGGCATATCTAAAACATTACGTAATACATATACATTTGGCTAACTTTTAATACTCCTAAGAATCCCTTTTAAATTTCAAAATAATTAAAATTTAAGTTATAGTGGGGTTAGAAAATAACTTATGTAACCCCCTTAGCATGGGAAAAAACAGTATGGACAAGAGAATGTAACTTTCCCAGAAATAAAAGATACCCAAAAATACCTTTTTGATAACCATCTAATAATCATAGGAATAAATATTGACTTTCATATTATAGGGAATGCAGAATAAATGACTCCATGATAGCACATGAATACAACACACTCTACTATAGGTGATTTAACAAAGAAAATGAAAAAGTACCTGTGGTAGTGGAACTCCACATATCCACACTATCCAAAAGTTGTTACATTTTTTTTCAGTAAAAAAACTAGATAACAGATTATTTCTTCGACTAATTCCCCAAAAATTTCACATCTAAGGGTTTGGTTCAACGTTGGAGAATTGCAGAAACAAGAATTAGTTGTTTCTCATTCAAGGTGAATTTTTTAATCTTTAATTGATTTTGGAAACCAAACATGTGCGGATTCCGCGTTAGAAAATCAATTATAATCAATTTTATATCATTTTGACGCAGAACCAAACACGCAACCAAACACGCACTAATTCTCCTTTTCATGCAGCACAATTCTTGATTTTTTTTTTTTCAAAAATAAGGACATCAGTCAAATAAACAATGAACAGATTAACAAAACCATATTTACTTACACAATAATATGAACTTCATAATTAAATAAATATTAAAAAAAGTAAATTGAATCTTTATCTAGGTTTTTTGAAATAAAAGTTGCCTTCACAAACAACATGCCCAAAACTTAAGAGTCTTGTTTTATGACCGTGTGGCAATAATAAAAAAAGAATATTGTTTGAAAAATAATTACCGATTCATCATCAGATTGTACATCATATTCATCATCGTTGTCGGCGGCATCTGATTGATACTCCACTACAATTGAATTGAGCGAAGTGAGAAAAAGTGATTCCATTTATAACTTCAAATATGTCTCTCTACCTACCGACATCAGCTTCCTTAGGTTCATTAATAACATCTCCATGCCCATCTTTGTGTTGAATACTCATGTGATGCTCTGCAGAATTATTCTCTCCTGATTTATGAGCATCCACAAGATTTTCTGCCAGCATTGTTGAGTACCTGAAAACAATATATACTTAAAAGATAAGAGCAACGAAGTCAAGTGGGCTGCCAGGTTCCACAAAACATAAGTGAAAAAAAAAATATAAAAAGGAATCAACCTCTCTGTTTGCCCTAATAAAAACTCAAGCTGTTTGTCAAGTGCCTTTTTCTTCTTTTCATCTAGTTCCATTTGATGTTTGTAAAGAACCTAGTACAATAATAGATGACGAAACGAAGGTCACCATATGGAAATTAAAAAAAGTATGCTAGCCAACAAATCAATTGAGCAAAAAAGTATTACCAGCTTTTCTATTTTTGTCCAGAATTTCTTAACATCCTTAGAAATATTTAGTGCAACCTTTCTTAACCGCTGTTCTTCTTCCTGTACAAGATACAGCTTTCATCACAAAACATAACAGTGGAGAATAAAAGAAGCATGCAATCATTGAATTATGCTTTCCGTATCTTATAAAATACAACCATAGCATCAATAACTAATGCAGGTTATCACTACTTTCATTTATAGAAGAGAGATCGGACCTTCATCTTCTTTTCACCCCTTGTAGCCTGATCTATCATGCCTTTGCTGGCTCTTAAAGCTACTTTCTTTGCCTGAGCTAATTTCCATTTCCTCTCTGATTCAAAATCCTGCAAAAACAAAAAACAGGATGTAAAATCATACAAAATAAAATATAGAAACAACAGATTTTGAAGGTGAAACTAGTGGGTACCTTTGATAACCACGCCATTTCTTCTAAGACATGGTCCCAATGAGTTTTGGGTCGGCGAGGCTCCCTTGGAGCTTCAAGAGCCTGACCAACAAAAAGTCAACCTTAGACAGAGAATTGTGAAAGAAAAATATTTTCTTCTTTTTTTGCAAAAATAAGCAGCTAAAACAATTCTCATTGAATGATTTCCCATTTCATCTTTCAGGTTGTTCTAAGATTCATTGTCCTCCTTTTCTGCAACTCCACTTTCTGAGTGAATTACAGGGTTAACATCTAAAAATATAAATATTCTTTCAAGGATTAAAAACACAGCATTTGGTGAGGCTTCCCATTTCGGACTAAAAAAAGACAGAAAAAGAAAATCATATTATAAATACACAAAAATTAAAGAGAGGGAAATAAGCAAGTCACAGCCAAACATTTAACCACCAAACTTAACCAAAATTTCAAATTGACAACATGATTTTACAATCTTAATTTAAATAAAATTTCTTTTTGAAAATGCATGTACATTCACAAAATATAAACTATTTCATTCCAGCTCAGATTATTTTAACATTTCTCATTGCTGTACTTAATTGCATCATTTTAGTTAATTAAGCTTCACATTTTTTTGTTTTCTTTTTTCTCTTTAGCAAGATTTTTAATCCTCCCAAGTTGAACATTAACTTTCCTTCTGAGTTAGCAATCTTTTGGATGTGAAATTAGTTCCATAGTTTAAGTACATTGGAATCGGATCCTTCTTACAAGGAGACAGGGAAGATTGATAAGGATGTCACATCAACAATTAGAGTTGGTGCAGCTACAAATAAATACTTCAAGCATAACTTCGTAAGTGCATATCAAGCTCAAATGAACTTTATCAAAATTGGGACATTTACATGTAGAATTCAGATGGGGAGAATTTAGAGTAAAAGAGAGAACTTAAGAAAATGAAAATGCTGTATTATTCAAGAGAATGTAGTGTGTACAGGTTTTGTATATATCATCCATATATATGGTCTCATAATACACTTAGTGGAGACTATTTTCCTAGGCTACTATTAATTAAGCACAACTTCCTAGACGCTGATGAACATTAAATGCATGTTATTGTGTGGATGTGATACACCATACATAAACATACAATTTTTAAAGTACATTGACTACTATTTTTCCAACATTAAAACCAATAGTGCTCCATAATAGTATGTTGAGTTGAGCAGCAAAGTGTTAAAAAATGCCAGAAATAAGAGAGTTGAGGTGTATGAGGGGGCATACAAAAAAAAAATATAAGAAATGAATATTCCAAAAACAAATTATGTACTACCAATGGAGGAAAAGATAATGCACTTGGCTTATATAATTAAGCCATGCGAGAAGACAGAGAGATTCCGAATAAAAGTGAATCAAATTTCTTGATAAAATTCGTGTTTCACATTTACAACTGACAAAAAGGTGTTAATGTCAAATGAACTTTGTGTTACCATACATTTTTTTTTTTTTTTTGCTGAAGAGTTATGAAATAGGAAAGAAATGAAGATGGGGCCAACTGAATATTGTACTAATGATTTGCTGATTGTGCAAAAACAATATCAGCATTTCACTTCCAAGGTTTTTCTCATGCATTGCACTAGCAAATATATGCTAAATCACAATACGAAATTCCCTTACTAACTTCAACTTTGCTCATCAAACCCAAGTGCAGTGTATATCTGTGACATGCAACCAACTTTTTCCCAGCCACAATCATATTTCCTAAAAGGACTAATTCTTAAGCAAATTCATTTCAAGACTAATTCAACAAGAAAAAATTGAAAACCCATTTTTTAAAAGTCTCAAACACCAATAAAAAAAAGTGTATTGACGCCAAAAGTCTTAAGCTAGCATGATTGCGTAAGCGGCATATCAAGTAAGAGCATGGGAGCTAAGAGGAGCTCATTTTAATCATACAGACACGGATGATACAGATTTTAAAAGGTCTGCCTCGGAGTATTTAACACAGTTGCTTACCCAGGATTTCAGTTACTGAACACTATGATAGAAATTGATTCACCTAAAACTAATCTTAACCATCTATGTAATGATATCAAACATCCAAGATTAATTTTCTCTTGATACCCTGTACATGTCCATAATAGGAACATTCTCTTGCCATACCATGGCATGGTTTGCTATCCTTATCCATAAAGCCAAGGACAAATCTCCAGCAACTTATGTTAACATACTAAAGCATAGCTAACATAATTATTTCCACCATATAAATAAAATCTAAGCACCATTCCATACCTCTACTGCATTTTAACTCCTGTTACCGTTCTTTTTCTGTATTAGTCAGTTTCAATCACCACAAGTGTTATTTGAATAATTTTACTCTATTCAACTTCTAACTTTTCCCGAATCTGAATTCCTTCTTTTTCTATACACCAAAAACAAAGCAAACAGTTTAAAGGACCAAAAGGTCGACCCTCATAAGAAAAGGAACAAAACCTAGCAAGGAAGAAATCGTAACCAGCAACTGAAATTTCCTCCAACTCCAAGACTACCACATAAAACAAAGAACAATAAAAATATAAATAAATAGTTTAAAGACATGCAGATGATAATTTTGCATTTCAGAGAAACTAGGTAAATTTTCAATTGTCATAATTATTAATAAGTTTTTCTTTTTAATTTCTCAGCCAGTAACAACAGTATCATTCATAGCCAGAATTAACAAAAAAAGAAAAACAAAAAAAAAGATTAAAAAGTCTAGAGACGAAGACCAAGAAGACGAAAACGCGAACTAACCTTTTGCCGTTTGGCTCTGCTCTCGTGATCAATCTTAGACCTGGGACCTTTGGAGGCCATCGCGGAAATCAAAAGGCAAGCACGAAAAGTATCTGTTTTTCAGTGCAACAAAAGCTTTAAATCTTAGGCGATTAACCAGAGGCAATGCATGTAGAAAAAAGAAAGTCGTCGAGAATAGCTTTGCGGAGAAGAAACAGAACCTTATCGCGCGAGGAATTGAATAAATCGCGAATGGATGAGAGAAATAGAGGCTTGGGAGAAGAGAGTGAGGGTGGAGAAGAAGAATGAGAAGAGGAAAAAAGCGATGTGAAGTGTGAGAATGGAAAAACCTAACGCAGAGGGAGAAGAAGGAAGAGGAAGAAGAAGGTGAAGACGAGAAGAGAAATTAGAAGAAGCCACGCACGCGAGGCGAAGTAGACAGCGTAGCTTCTTCACCTGACTTGGCCAAAACGCAGCGTTTCCGCACTGTTCCTATGCTTTCTCGGCCCGGAAACCCAAGGGCACTCTCTTTTACATTTTCCTTTTCTTTCTTTTCTATTATTTTACTTTTCTTTTTCCACTCTATTTTAAATTTGCTTAATCTTATCAACACTGAAATTAAAGTAACCAGGAATCCAGATCATTTACATAACAACTAAAATATTTTTTTCTATATTTAAATTAAATCATGTTTTAATATTATATTAACTCAGCTGTCTGGTCTAATTTGTTTTTCAATCATCAATCATAAATCATAATATCTATTTAATCAAGCTATAATTTAATACTATTTTTTGTTTTAATGATTAATTGCTTTCAAAACATATTTTTTAACCTTACAGTATTGTGGAAATCATATTTTTATTTTTATTTATTTTTAAAATTAAAACAAAAAATTATTTATTATAATTTTAGAATAAAAAATCAGAACACCGGTTAAAGCCCTTTATTATTGTCATGGATTATAACAAAATTATTAAATAGACACTAAATTGCTTTAATTTTAAACAACTTTTAAATGAACAAGTTTTTCATGACGGTTGTGGATGAGTTAAGAATTATTTTTATTGTGTCTATTTAATAATATTAATTATACTTTTTATAATATAATTATTTATTAAATGTTTTAAAATTAATAGTTATTTTTATTTATTTTTTTATAAAATTGTTTATTTTTTTTATTCATTAATAATTAATTTTTTTATTTATTTTATTTTATTTTTAAAAAATTTAAATTTATTTATATATTAACTTAATAATATTATACTATTATTTTCTATTGATATATTCTATTCATATTTAAAAAATACGTACAGCGATGACATGTGTTTACGTTAGTATTAATAAAGAAAATTTATTTGTATAACTATTTCTTTACTATTTTAGTATATCTTTTATCAATCTTACTTTTTAATCGAATACCATCTTTTTCATTTATTAAATTCTGAAATATTTTTCTAAACCTAATTAGTTACCTGATAAAATTTACATGTGATAAATTAGAAAGTTATTTATTTTGTAAACACATTTTTTAAATTAATAATATTTTACTTTAATGATTGTAATAAAAATTAATATTTAAAGTTTTATCGCACTACAAAAATAATGACTTTTAGGTGGGGTTTATTATTTGGGGTTATTATAACCTCCAATAAAATATACACATTGTGGAGGTTTTAAAAGCTCCATTTAACTATCTGGGGTTTTTTTAAGAAACCCAAGGAATGCCTCTTTATTTTTTTTTCTCCTTTTTCAAAATTTTTAATTACTTGACCTGTTACCCTTTCTTCCTCTCCTTCTCTTTGTTTTACCCTAGTAGTAAGAAAATAAACCCTTCTCGTGCATGCCTCCACTATGTCTCCACTAAGCCTCACCGTGCCTCCACCGTAGCTTCACCATTTTTGCTTGAAGTTTAAGGTAATGAAGATCGTTATCTTGCTTTCAATTTCATCTCCTTGCTTTTTATTGCTCTTTCTCGTTCGATTTCATCTCCTATTTTCTATTTCGTCTTATTTCAATTTCGATTTTGTTCCCTGCATCATTGCTTTTGATTTCGTTTTCTTGTATTGCTGCTTTCGATTTCGTTTTCCTCTTTCAATTTCATCTCTCTTACTCATGCCCTATCTCACTGATTATTTTTCCACCATCAAGTAGTAGCTTTGACACTACCATAGCTACCGCAATCGGAGTATGTTACTGGTTTATAGTCCCTACCTTGTTCCTTAAGGTTTAAATGTTAAATTGTGTTGTGGTACTGATGTTTGCTTATTGATAGTATAAAGGAAGGATTTTATCTTGGTCCTCCACCAAAAGACAAACTTCCCAAGGTACATTGTCCTCCTTGCTTTGTGTATCTCCATTGGAGTATTGTTAAAATTTAGTAACTTTTGTAATTGTACTTTGACAGAACTCTCTACAAGGATCTGTGTTGGTGGGATCAATATCATATGGTAAACTATCATTTGCTGGTCTACAGGATGGTAAACGTCCAGAAAAGCATCATGTGTCACATCGGGTTTCTTATATCATTCCCCCAAATAAGGTTATCATTTACCTATGCAGTTACCCACCTTAAGGTTTTCCTTTGTGCTCTATAATTGTACATATCAATACGTTCTGATTTGGACAAGCACCAAGCTTGCTGATGTATCAACTGGTATAGTTCTGTTCTATTTATTGTTGACACTGCGCATGGGTAATAAGATTCAGTGATTCACTTGTAGCTGGTTACTTTTAGAATACAAATGCACTTGACAATTTTACACTTTGTTGCCTTATGTTTCAACTTAACAGACAAGGACTGGGAAGATATCAAGTTTGGGGTGGACAATCAAGTAGACTTCTATGTTGTCTCATTTGTCAATGATGCTAGAGTGGTGCACGAGTTAAAAAAGTATCTCAGAAGTAATATTTTAGATGTCTAATTTCCTTTTTATGCTTTTGTATCTAGTTGTGTGGCTTTGTGCATCTGTGTGGAAGTTTCTTCTTTCTCGGTGTTTATTGCTTCTCTAATGTGACAACCATGTATTATTAGATATTAGTGTAGTCATAACCATTGTCGGAAACCCCCTTTCACTACTGTCACCCACCTGAACTGTGGTCACCCTTATCCCACCTTAGTTGTAGCTCTTATGGGAGTTGTCTTAATTGTTGCATAGGGTAGTGTTTAGTCCCTTTTCTACTACATATATGACTTAAAGTTTATAAAGCTTTCGTAGTTGATAGAGACTTGGGTATTATGGGATTTCTAAGTATCATATTGGATCGTATGTGTTGCTTGGTAGAGTATGTAAGTGTTTTTGTACCCGATGTGTTTGAGTACTTAGTATCATTAGTATACTGACACAGGATGCTAACTAATGAGAAAGTTGAGTGAAATATTATAGGGTGTCTATGTGCCTTAAAAGCTGGTTTGAGTTAGGTCCTAATGAGTCATAAGGTGTTTTTATTTGTTGTTGTGGACAAAAAGTACTATATGTAGAAAGTGAATGTATTGTATGTGAGTTTTGTTTCAGCATTAAATTATATTTCAAAACAACTGTTAGAGAGGCAATTTCTAATTTTAATACGAAACAACTAATGTAGGACAAGTTATTCTGTAATACTACCACATGATCTAATAGATAATAATACTACGTTATTTCTCCTAGCTTCTATCCATAACTGCCAACATGACCATTATTATTAGACTTATTCAATATTTAATAATACATGAGTTCTCATGACAGTGATTATGTATGGGCCCCACCATTCTCATTATCAACTAAATTATTGTAAACCTTTTTCTATAGGTCATAATGTTGATATACACGTGATTATAAAAATTGAAAGTGTAGATTCCATACCAAATCTCCATTCCATACTTTCTGCTTCAGATGGGTTAGTTTCATAATGTTCAGATCATGTATTTGTAGATATTTCATACCTTCAATAACTTTCAGTTAAAAGGGATTGGAATTTTGATTATGTTGGTGATCAATATTGTTTTGGTCTACATGTTTTTATTTATTTATTTTGGTC
>Ga0214542_1002053_pt1 | contig 41782 bp, 27 predicted proteins | sample CNSS1metaG_FD_160096 | JGI IMG/M metagenome (GOLD analysis project Ga0214542, IMG submission 160096) | Root nodule microbial communities from cowpea collected in UCLA plant growth center, Los Angeles, California, USA - CNSS1 | ecosystem: Host-associated > Plants > Roots > Nodule | place: USA... | reverse complement strand
AATTAAAGAAATGGTTAAGGATGTAAATGTATGATACTTTCATTTACTAATTTTTTTCTACATCATGTATGTAGTAAATATATATTTCAGTTTTTTAACGAATGTATATTTATAGACACCTACTAAAGTAGTTTGTATATTTATAGACAACTACCATTGACTCCATCACATATAGCTCATTAACTCAAATCTTGATCAAATGTATTAAATATTAGTTCATATGCAATCTTACGAATTAGTAATTTACTGTTTTCTTATTCAACCAATCTATGTAGTATACTCATCATAAATTGTCATTTATTATTCTTAATATTATATATATAGCTACATAATAAAAAAAAAGCAAACACACAGGCACGGAAGCGCCTGTGTTTTCGCTAGTTAGTATAAAAGTTATTTCTCATATTAAACATAAATATGTAGAATAAAGTATGCAAAATATAATACAATTTGTTAAAAATAAGATAGAAATAAAAGGTATTATTATATAAAGTATTGCATAAATGACACATTAATATAATAACCCCTTGCTTTTAGCCGTTGCTGTGTCATCCCAACCTAATTAATTATTGTATTAGTTACTAATAATTAATACATTGTTTTAACCTTCCGATCAGGTAGAACGTTTCCTTCTCAAACCTCAAATCTCCACCCCTCCCTCTCATCCTACGGTTCAAAATCACCAAGACACAAATCTGGTTTCTAAACTTGTTCGACCTTTATCGCCGCCTTAAGTGCCGTTTGAGTTTCAAACTTTTGTTTCCCTAAGTAACGTTCAAAACCAGCCGTTAACTGACAACTCTGAAACCACATTATGCACAAGTAACGGTAGTTCACGGCAACTTCACGTCGGTGCTCAAACATTTATTATGATATACTATTATTTATTTATAATCATATTATTATTATTCTTATGTATATATTCCTTACACATACTCACATTCACAAAGTAAGTAATAAATAAATATAAATTCAGTTTTTATATTTTAAAACTAAATTTTAATTATTATTCTTATGTATATATTCGTTACACATACTCACATTTACGAAGTAAGTAATAAATAAATAAAAACTCCGTTTTTATATTTTAAAACTAAATTTTAATTTCCATTGTTTCAACGTTCGAGGATTTTTCGAAACCTTAGCTCAGAGAAGAGAGAAAGAAAGGGAGAGAAGCCATCGTGGTCTCTCTTCTATGAGCTTCACTTCGATTCCCGCCACTTCTCTGCAAGCATAGGTACTTCACTGTTAGGAAAAGTCACGATTCTTTTTTGTTTTTTTTTTCTCGATTTATTGTTATTTCTTATCTGTTTCCGTTTTTTTTTATTTACTCTGCAAAATTCGGATGTTAATTTCCTTCTATTGATTTGATCGAAGTCTTTCAGTTTTCTTTTGCTACAAAGGACTCCTCCGAATAGATTTTGTTTGGGTGGGGCGTTACCATGTTTCATGGGAGATATTTTTTGGGAAGGGGTGTTGAAGGTTTTGATCTGATGATAGATTTTAAGATCTGGGTTCTGTTTATATTTGTGTTTCACTGTGAAAGTTTAGAAAAAATTCAATTTGAGCTGGGTTTTTAGGATGTTTTGACGGTTGGCGTATGGTGGGGTTGTTCTGAGAATTTGTGCTTTGCTTTTTCTTTTTTAACGAATTTTCTTCTAAGGATGTATGCTATGGTTTTTTTGTTAGGATTTTGAGCTCTTGAAGCATATGGCTGAGGTGGTGAAATCGGAGGAGTGTTGCCAGGAGAATAAGCAGTCCACTGCTGCTTCCTGCTCCTCTGTATCTGAAGGCAGTGGCAGTGCAATTCACAAGTCTCCAGGGATATGTAGCCCTGCATCCACATCACCTTCCCATCGGTAACATCCGTTAAGTTGTTTACTTTTTCATTGCAGTAACAGTCATGAACTGTGATCATTAAGCTCTACCTTGATGGTAGTGTTCTTTGCTGCATATCTATGTGGAGTGACTGTCCCTTCATACTGTGGAAAATTTTCTCCACTTTGATCCTTGCTGTGATCTATATGCATTGACTTTCGTTACATGAATGTTTTTGGCACAGGAGGACAACTGGTCCTATCAGGCGTGCTAAGGGTGGTTGGACAGCACAGGAGGTTAGTTTTTACTCATTGGAGACAGCCGTGCTTGTTTAATTATCAATTTTTTGGTTAAATATTTGGTTGTTAGCAAGCTGATTAAATAGTGAATTCAGTTCAGTTGGTTTTATTTGTGCAAGTGTAGTTCAAAACTGTTATGCCTATCTTTTCAATTATTGCTCGTCTTATAGAAATTAATCATCATAATTATTATTATTTTTCTTAATATTCTATTTAACATGATACAGGATGAAACATTAAGGAATGCTGTGGCAGTTTTTAAGGGAAAAAGTTGGAAGAAAATAGGTATTTGTTAATATTTACTGTAGGTAGAGTTCTGACATAACTTGTTATAACTGCAATGCATGCTGATTGGTACTGGAGTGAGTATTTGAACGTAACCAATATATATGAATGAAAAGTTAGGATTTGGATCTCCAAACTAATTTAACTAGCATGAACTAGAATCGTGATAATATATTGTTTTGCAAAGTTCTGTGTCAGTGTTTTCAATATGTAAAGCAGGTCCATCCATCATCTGTGTTGGGATAGATTGAGCTGGCGTTAGGAACATGAAACGTTACACAATGAAACTTGTTTATATTCAAATTATGTTATTAGTATTGATGCTTTTATTGTTATAGCAGAGTGAAGCAAGAGAATGCTGAAAAAAAAATAATTATTCAACTTAGGCACAACTCTTGAGGATAATTTTAGTTAGGCTTGAAAATTAGGATGGGATACATATTTCTTTGGCACTTATACCGGTTACTAACTAATTGCATATTAAAAACTAGTTATACAATAACAAAGTGCATACATACATGCATATATATATATATATATATATTATATATATATATAATATATGTATATATATATATATTATATTCTTTAAACAGCATACAGATTCTTACGGTCCTGAGCAAGATAGTGAATATGTATTCTTCATTCCCATCTTGGTTACAATTCTGTCAAATGTGGAGCTGCTCAACCTTCATGAGATTTGTGCAAGCTGTTCTTGAGTGGGTTACATGTAGAGTAATTGTTAAGCCAATATCAAGTTTTTCCTAGCTAAGATGCCTATTTACTTCAACGTTCTTAGTCTATCATGCTTGACAGTGTTATGAGCTATGTTGATTACTGATTTATTGTCACTGTAGATTTTCTCAGGTCCTTTCTAAGTGGAAGAATACCCAATAAAACAGATCTTAGGGCTCTAATATCAAGTTTCTCTTGTCTTGGTTATGTTAGAAGAAATGAAACACACTCAAAGATTGATTATGCATATGAAGAAATGAAACAAATTCAAGCAACATGGATTCCCGATGTTTTTCACTTCTTTAGAGCTCAAAAAGTTAGAATGAAACAACTAAACCTTTCAAACTTGTTTTTGGATCTTTCAATATATTCATTTTTTGTTCTGTGATGGACTATTGTCATATATATAAACCTAGGAATTTGGTCATGTGGGTTTCATGAAAACACTATGCTCATTTTGGTGACATATTTAAAATGTGGAATGCAGCTGAGTTTTTTCCTGATAGATCAGAAGTCCAGTGTTTGCATAGATGGCAAAAAGTTCTTAATCCAGAACTTGTTAAAGGACCTTGGACACAAGAGGTGGAAACTTTGTCCTTTCCTTCTTTATAAATTTTCCTACAATTTTATTCAATTAATAAGTCCTCTTGGTTTACAGGAGGATGATAAAATTGTTGAATTGGTGACAAAATATGGGCCAACAAAATGGTCTTTGATAGCCCAGTCTTTACCTGGTCGAATAGGCAAACAATGTCGAGAGCGGTAAGTTAGCTGAAGATCATGTGCAAGTTTTTGTATCTTTTGAATGTTTTTTTGATAAATAAATGTTTCCCTCTATATCATTAAATGTAAATTTTAGATTTGTTTCTTGCATACTACAACTTTTGAAGATCTTAATTTCATGTGAATGTCCTTTTGTTTAGACTGACAATATGAATACAAAGACTGGCTTTTAAGATGGACTACTCAGATTATACTGGTTTTTTCTTTTAAACTGTTTTCAGGTGGCACAATCATCTTAACCCTGAGATAAAGAAGGATGCCTGGACTTTGGAGGAGGAATTAGCCCTGATGAATGCTCATCGCATACATGGGAACAAATGGGCTGAAATAGCTAAGGTCCTTCATGGAAGGTCTGTTTTCTTTCAATTCGGTAGTTGTTATAAAGGAAATTGAGGTCAATGGTCATAGAAAAAGTCATGGAATGTAATCTTTGAGTTATTCGAATGGTGAAGTATCACCTGGGCTAGTGTCCAAAGCAGCTTTGTTTTTCTGGTGGTGGTATTCTGGATGTATTTCAGTATTAATATCTTGAAAGGATATATTGTTATACTTTTTAAAATAAAAGTAGAAATTCATTAAGATAAGAAAATATTACTGGGAAATATTCCTATATTTTTCTAATGTAAGACAAACAAGAAACAAAGAATAAAAATAAAATAAAATAGATGCAACAAAGCTACCTAATCCGGAACATAAAGTTCTGAAGATTTGTCCACCTTTTAAGGAGTTGACTAAGCTGTTAATTTTTTTTTTTCAAAACATATTTAGAGTAAATCCCTGCAAAAAAGAATGACAAAAGATACTTCAGTGAATATATAAGTTATGTAAGAGGGATGGCACTCGATGTTGATTTTAGACGTCCAGGTAGAAGATAAATTTTGTGATGGAATGGCATGCCATTTGATTTATTGCGACGCATGCTAATATTTGCCTGTGATTTTTCTTTTGCAGGACTGATAATGCAATAAAGAATCATTGGAATAGTTCTTTAAAGAAAAAGTTAGATTTTTATTTAGCTACAGGAAGACTTCCACCAATTCCCAAGAATAGTCCACAAGTTACTGTTAAAGATACAATTAGACGTTCTGCTAGTAAATCAATACTTGTTTATTCAAATAAAGAATTAAATGCAGCTGTTGAAACATCATCTGAAACTACAGCCATTAGCAAGCTAGATGACAGTGGCAGGAATCAATTTGAGTCCTCGGTAACAGTTAGAGAAGTTGGTGATTCTTCAAGTGTTCCTGCAAATGAATCTGCCGATTCTGACTGTGTAGAATGCAAGCCTGGATCTTCCAACATCGATCTTAGCTGTAGCAACTCAGAACAAGTGTCAAAAGCTAATTGGGCAATAACTTATGGGCCAAGACCTGACAATTCTGGACTCAATGGAAACTCAACTTTTGAGCATTGTACAAACAATGGTAACATGAGCACTACGAGGTTAATTGGAACATCTTTGCAAGAAAGTCCAACCTGTGGTTCTCTGTGTTATGAGCCACCACAGTTACATGGTTCAGTTCCCATAGATTCTCTTTATTTAAATTATATCTGCCAGCAGAATGAGTTTTGTTCGAGTCCAACTTTGTCACCTCTTGGTTTCTTCACCCCACCTCGTGTAAAGGGTGATGAATTATGCACTGAGACACCTGAATCAATTTTGAAAAGGGCTGCCAATACTTTTCCAAATACTCCTTCCATATTGAGGAGGAGGAAAACTGGGTTCCAAGCACTCACTAGTCCCAGTAAAGTTTTGAAGGTAGATAATGATACACGTTCTTCTAATGAAACAGAGAGAACCAATGATGATTCTGGTTCTAGGCATTTCTCCAGGAGTCCGGCAAGCCATGGCAATGTGATTGACATTCCCAGTAATAAGACATTCAATGCATCTCCCCCATATAGGTTAAGATCCAAGCGAACAGGGATTGTTAAGTCAGTGGAGAAACAACTGGAGTTTGCTTTTGACAAAGAGAAGAATGATGACAAGAGAAGCAATGTCATGACGGAAGATTGTCTCCATGAAAAAAAATTGGTTGCCACGTAGTGCTAAAAAATTGTAAGTCATTGCTAATTATTGTTCTTTAAATGTATTATATTATCTTTCTGCTTAAGCCTTAAGGCATCAGATACATGACTGTCTACTAGTGAATAACCAAGCTTTCTTGTAGGATGAAGTTGATCCAGAATAACAAACTCAATCCATTAGTTTTTTTATGTCAGAAAGTTTGCAACAGAAAGGATATTTTTGTTATCCGATTCATATAGTTGTCTTTCTTATACAATTTGTTGAAGTCTTATTTCTCCACCAAATGAGAGGACAAATTTTATGAGCTCAAACTAGATGTTATTTAATATGATTATCTCATTCTGTTTACTTGAAGTTGTTTATTTATGCCTTCAGTTATCAAAGTTGATTGTGATAATCTTTTTTGCATCAGATCTCTTCTTTTGACCTATAATTGTGATCTCATTTCAATCTCGCTTCTTTTTGCAAGACACAAAATGGTTAGATTAGCTCATTATGTGTTAGAAAATGTTTTTAACCAAAATGATACGAAGAGAGGCTTTGGTTGTTTTAGAATAGTTTGTATTATCTTATGAGCAAAAGCTATTTTGTACTATACATATGAACTTAGAATTTTAGGGGTAAACTTTATTATGTTTTTCTTTTTCTTTCCTTAAGGCTGGTTTTCTCTCATGCTTTGTTATGCACCACTTTTCTGTGTCTCACTTAGGTGCATGTAGACCACGCATTACCTTCCCGTCACCAAAATACCATTATGTTGCCTCCGTTAGTTTCAATAGCTTTTTTATCCATGTTCCAACCCTCATACTTACCCTGTTGCCTCCGTTAGTTTCAATAGCTTTTTTTATCCTTGTTCCAACCCTCATACTTACCCTTTATGGATCTGTGCAAGTGTTGGTTCTCTTGAAACCTAGCGTGCTTCTCTCCCTTTTTATTAGACTTTTGGTTATGAAACATCTATATGCTAGACCTACATGCTCATCTAGGTCTACAACAATCACTTCAAAAAGACTTAATGGTAAACATTATTAATTTTTGTCTGCATATGTTCAGCTTTGGTTTTCTCATCTATGTTTCTGTGTGTTGAAAGTTCCACATCGACTAGAGATAAGACAATTTCATAATATATAAGTGGGTGCAAACCTCATCTTATAAGCCGGTTTTGTGTAGTTGAGTTAGACATAAAATCCACTTCTTAACATGGTATCATAGCCATTGTTTAAAGCATATCCTAACAAGATTTGTGTTTGTTGGACATATAGTTCCACCCGCTATTGGGCCACTATCGGACCATCCATTAACATCTAGTCCTACGAATGAGATGTATATACCTCGGCATGAGGGGTGTGTGTTGGAAATTCCACATCGACTAAAGATAAGGCAATTGCATAGTATATTAGTGAAAGTAAACCTCACCTTACAAGTTGGTTTTGTAGACTTAAAATCCACTTTTTAACACTGTGATCACTTGGAAAAAGACAACAGTGAAATATTATAAAGTGTTGTACAACTTTGTGCCTTGTTGTGACAATATGTGGAACCCTTAGATTATTGAAAACATGTAAATACTTTAAGAAGACATAATATCTTTGTAAATGACATTTAAAGACTTTATGATTCTGCCCATAAATTGGCATCTATCAAACAAACAAATGGCATGACATTTTTCATCATTGAAGGTCAATCTCTTGTTGAGGAGTTAAAGATGTTCTTAGCTGACTCACAAGGAGAAATCAAGCAGACGTTGGACAAGTTATATTTTGTTGTGATCCTCTATATGTGCTACTTCTTGTGTCTTTGGTTGTGTTTTGTACATGGCATGTTTCCAAATCTGAACAAAGTCTTTGAAAGAGGCATTAAATTGTGTTCCTAGAACATTGTCGCCTCCAAAAAGGTACCATTGTTATTCTCTTGAAACAAAAAATACCATTTTTGCAAGTTTCACCTTTTTTAAAGAGACGTCTTTCTTCCCTAATCATTAAGAAGTTGACTCTGTACAACATGTCTTACTAGTGGTTCAACCCTTGTTACTTGCTCCTCATGACTGGTTCAGTCAACCCACCTGTCCCAGTTCGTGTCCTACTTTGGAAGCTAACTCACTAGAATCATTGTTGCAACCTATCATCACCGTTGGCCAAAAGTGACTCGTCCAATATTACATGGTGAGTCCTTTTCATCAATTCTTTCACCATCGTCACCTAATACCATGATCCATGATAATGAAGATTCCTATTGGCTCATTGCTTTTTGAAAATGCACTTGTTCTACCTTGGAATCCTCATCTTTTTATCAGTTTTCTAAGTTATTATTGGTTATTTCCTTCCTATGTCTCATTTATTTTCTCCATCTTTTATTATTATTATTATTAAAAATGTGACCAAAGCACTTTTATCCTGGATGAAAAGTCATGATTGCTGAAATTCAAACTCTTGAATATAATCAGACATGGACTTAGTTCCTCTTCCACTTTGGGCAGAAGACAGTTGGTTGTAGATGGGTGTACGCCATTAAAGTTGGGCCAAAAAAATATATTATATGGTTAGGATTTACTTAGATATATGGTTAGGATTACAGTTATATTGTCTCCTGTAGCAAAAATGACTATTATCCATTTTTCTATGCCAGCACTCGCCATTCACCTCCTCAACAAACTGGATATATAGAATATTTTTCTTCATAGTGATATGAAGACACCTATGTGGAGCAATTCTTGGTTTTGCTACCAGGAAGTTTGAGTTGGTTTGTGAATTGAGATAGTCTCTCAGAGGTTTCAAGCAATCTCCAGTTGTTTGGTTGGAAAATTTAGTTATAGTAACATCTTTGGGCTAAAATGCAGTTAGCAAATCATTCAGTTTTTTTTTTTTGTCATACATCTCCTAGAAAATGGGTATTTCTAATTGTGTATGTTAATGATATAGTTATTAATAATGCTACCATTGGCATAACAAAGTGAGCTTTTCTAAGATCCAAAGAGATACAAAATATTTGTGCTGGCTTAAACTATCTTTTGCGGTTGGTGTGCTTAGTCATTATGCAGGCTTCTCTCATTTATCACTGGAATGTTGTCATTCACATTCTCATCTACCATAAAAAGAGTTTCGGGCAAGGTCTACTATATGAAGATAAAGAAAGTATCTAATATCTAGATATTGTCATGCTGTGAGTGGGCGAAGTTCTACTGCTTGATAATCTGTTATCATTGGAGGGAATATTATTTCTTTGGAAGACTAAGAAATAAGATATTCGATCAAGTGCTGAAGTTGAATATAGGACAATTACATCAATCACTTGTGAACTTATGTGGATAAAACAATTTCCTCAAGAGCTCAGGTTTTTTGAAATTAAAAAAATGAGGATATATTGTGATAATCAAAGAACTCTTCAAATGTTTAATGAGAGAATGTCAAAATCAATTATATGTTTTAAGCTTAGAACGTACAATTTTGTATGCTCGAGCTTGAGGTGTAGTATAGTATGAGAATAATTTATATTATCTTCTAAACAATGGTTGTTTTGTAGTGCATCTATTCATAAACTAGAATCCTAGGGTAAACTCTATTATATTAGAATCCTAGGGTAAACTCTATTATATTTTTCTTTCTCTTTCCTTAAATTGTTTAAGAGCTTAAGAGATCTTAACTTAGATCTCTCATTTAGTTCACAAATACACATACGCCCACCCCGCCTGTGTGCATGCACACACATGAATTTATTTACGCATTTTAGTATATCTTTTTCTTTGATTTGTGCCACACACATGAATTTATTTACGCATTTTAGTATATCTTTTTCTTTGATTTGTGGGATTGAGTTAGACTTAAAATTCACTTCTAATAGTTTTAGCAATACGATTGAACAGGTTTATTTATTTACCTTTATCTCTTTTGGTAGGAGATAGTATTTTTCTTGCAGTTTTTGTTATCTGATGGTCAATCAATCATCATCAGTCTCGTAGTTATGAATCCTAATAACTCTTTCTCTGAATTGACGCAGGGATCATGATTGGACTTGGTGTTGAAACTGGCTGATTGTTTTCTAAATTGTTTGAAATGCTTACCAATTTTATAAAGAATTCAGTGCACAGGTCAGAATGACATGCACTTGTCCACACCTCAACAACATAATTCAGCAACAGTAGGGGTCTGGTATGTGTAGAATAAGAATTGAAAAGTTCCATTTACTTGTGGATACATATAGCTAGTTGTATTTATCATATTTGTACAGTTGTCTTAGGAAAAATAAATTTTCTCAAGTGTCATCAATGTTCTTAGATTCCTTCAATCATTTTTCTAAATAATTTCTGGCCCGAGCTACTAATAAGTGTGTAATCCTTACTTTATCGCACCAGCTGGTTTGATGTACACTTTACATTGAAATTACTCTGATAATCACTGAGGTGCTGCATATGGAAATAGAACATGCTCAACCTGAAATGCAATCTGGGTATTTTAGAAAAAAAAAAAAAAACTATTTTGTTGGCGTAGTTTGTCTGATAAAAGAAAAAGAAAAATAAATGTTGCAGCAAACTACCAAGCTCCTGTACGATAAGGACAAAAGGAATTTTCAGTGGAGTGGCAAAATGCTTATAGATAGGAAAGAACACCAACTCTATTTGGCAGTAAATGAGATTAAATACTTATGTAGTTCTAGCACCGAATGATAGAGATACTAGCCGATAATGTGTATCTACCTAAGAATGTTGTAATTAGACCTTAAATTGATGTTTAGTATGAGTTTATTCTGAATAATATATAGATATAAAAAATTTATAAATTTATTGTTTTTAAGGTTCGAGTTAGAGATGATGTTTAAGTCTTTTATATAAATTTGTTAATGACTCGTTCATATTACATATGTCTGTATCTTTTCTTGAAGTATCTGAATATTGTTAGCTATTTTTGGATGTTGTCATTCTAGTTATTGATTTTTAGTTTTTTCTTTTAATTTATCATTTATTTTGCTTGGTTTAATTTTTGATAATCTTAAATTGGATTGGTTTTGATTTTAATATTTTTTAGGAAGTATTAAATAAATGGTAAGATAAATAAAAGCAATTTAAAATGTATAAGACTTTACTATCTTTTATATGGCTAATGATAGTATAACATTTAAAATATAGTAAAAGTAAAAATTTCCACCTCTTGACAATTATAACTGAAATAGTTAGAAAAGAAAAGTTTATTCTAATTAAATAATTATTTGTAAATAAGTACGAATTACGTTATATTTTATACATAATATAAAATATAAACATAAGTGAGATTACAAATTTTATTTTACTTTAAAATAGTTTGCTCCTCAGAGTATTATTTTGAAATTTTATCTAAATGTGAATATGTTTCATTTTTAATTTTCCAGAATCCTTAGAGTAACTTGTCTTAAATCAAAGGAAATAGTGTAAGTTGTTTTTCATTTTAGCCAATTATGCTTTTTTGTGAGAATAAATTGGTAGTTCATACATTAATTATCAGAATAATTTATTAAACTTAATTAATAATATATTTAGATTTTGATATTTGGTTAATAGAGTGTGTAACAAGTAACAATCATTATTTAAATATATAGATATTTTCTTATATTGTATTAGAAATATGTAAATTTGAAGAATAATATTTGTAGGTATTAGTTATTGTTATGTATTGGATATATAGCTGATCGTTTATCCTATATACTATAATTTTTAAAATACAATAAACAAGAGAAATAGAAATTAATAATGTTTTGGAGGTAATAATATAACTAATTATTATGAAAAAATATTTCAATCAATAACAAATAAGACTTCCAAGTTACACTAATTTTCTTTTACAAAATGATATTTTTAAATCAAAATCTAAATTTATGTGACGTGTGTCATGCACAACACAATTTATAGATAATTCTGTAAAATATTTGAATTTTTTTTATATAAAATTTAGTAAAAAAATTAATTAGAAATTATGAACTAAAAATTGTGTGCTAGATATCTCTTTTTTTTTTTCTCTTAACCAATTGATTCAAATTCAGGTAGTATTACTTTGTTATGGAAGAAACTATTTTGAGAAAAGATTACTTGTGCGTTCAAGGCTTCCAACGGTGTTAATTATTAGTTACAGCGAATCAACGATCGACAATTTGCACCAATATAACGATTAAACACTTTTTGTATTGACAAAGCACAACCAATTTTTTAGTAGATAAAATACAGCAATTTAAGTTTTTAGTTATTATTGTACAATATAAATAGTTTGGCGAAGATCTTATTAATTATTATATTTAGAACAAAACATGGTTCTTTTAAAATAGTAAAAATTATAATTAATATTTCATATGTATCACATAATATAACATTACTATTTTGTTTTAATTTTCCTATTTTCTTTTTCTCTTGTATTATTAACTTCTAATATTGGTGCAAATTGTTGATTGTTGTAACTAATAATTAACATTTGATTTATCGGCATTTCATTTGGTATGAATAGTAATGTCAACAACTTTAAAAACACTTCACAAATACGAAATTTAACACAGATCTAAACGAGCTTAATTGATAAACGAACACAAGAAACGATTCACAATAGGATTTTCGCAATTGAAATTGAAGTGGCGAGGAGAATGCACTAAGATGCAAGCACTAGAAGATGAGTCCCAGAATAACATTGCACATTTCTTTGCAATGTCGAATATGTAGCATATCATGCTTCTAATACAATGTCATAAAGAAATTTGGGAGTCCTTAATTTTCACTATTAATCACAAAAGGATAATTTTAAACATTCAGATAAATGGTTTTTCTGATGTCCCATCTGTAATATCAATTCATATGTAGGTTTCAGACTATCATATGTATGTTTCTGAATACATGTTCTAAACATAAAATAATTGATCAAAATAGCCTAAAAGAATTGTTAGAACAACACTTAAAAACACCAAAACAACAATAATGGACCCAAACTTTTGGGTTTTGATTTTACTAAACTGATAAAAGGATATATACATGTAGATGCCTTCTCAAGGAGTTTCATTATTAGTTTAAAGTTTTTAATTAACACAATGTCAACTAATACAAAAATAATCTAATCTATCTAATATTCAAAAAAGTAAAAAAAATAGTAATCACATAAATTTTTTTCCTTATTTTTATAATTATAATAGAAATTTATGTAAAATTTACAAGTTTATGGGTTTTTTTTGAAAGTCATTGAATTTATGGTTATTAACATTGTGTTAGAGTCATACCAAAGACAAAAAAATATCTTTGAAAGTGAACACTTTATTGATATGTATATCGTACAAATATGTACGCGTGTTGGTATTTGATACATGTCGGACACGGAACACGTCATTAATATGATGTGTCCGAACTTTATAACTCACCATTAACTCACACAAGTTTACATTCCTAGTCATGGATGTCAAATCAATTTAAAACCACACTTGATTTTAAGTGAACTCGATAGAACAAGTACGAACTCTATACAATCGAATAAACTTGTAAGTTTGGGATGATTTGACAATTCAACATGAATTTATTTTATTTTTCGTGAAGAAAACTTAGTAGGATTAAGGTTTCTGGGTCTGCCATATCTCACTACCCTCATTTTTTCTCTCTGCCTTAATTTTAGGGTCAGGGGCATAAAACATATTAAGGTTTCAAAATCACCTCTTATTATTCTGGACCATTGGGTCTCCCTTTTCCTATGTTGAACTATTAAGCTAACATTTAATTTCAACAACTTTTTATATAAAGTATAAAATATAATCAATTAGAATTATGGTAAAAGAATAATAATATTAGAAAAAAATATTAAAAATATAATATGATGAATTAATAATAATGTAAAAATAAAAAATTATAACATTATAAATATTAAATTATTATGTTATTTATAAATATTTTTTATATGAAATAAATTCTTATTTACATTTGATGTCAGGAAATTTTCATAAGTATACAAAAACTCTCGAGATTTAAAAACCCTTACATTTGAGTTTAGGAAATTTTCATAAATATACAAAAAGTTTCGAGATTTAAAGATCTTGCAAGTGTGTCAAAGATTATGACTAGAATTACTGATGAATCTAGGGATGCAACAATAAATTCACAAGTTTGTGCTTGAATGCCATATTTGCTAATAATGGAACAAGCGTACCCATTGGATTACTTCTACTAATTCCTCAGCATGTTTGGGATGATATCTCAATAGATTTCATCACAAATTCACCTTTCTCATGCTTCTTTAGTATTATGGTGGTGGTTGATAGAATTTCCAAATTCATATTCCACTAAAAGATTTGACAAGATTGTAGTTAATGCTTTTGTTAACAATATCGTAAAGTTATATGGAATACCGAGATCAATTGTTTCTGATCAAGGGAAGATTTTTATCAGTTCTTTTTGGCTGCATCTCTTCTAAGCCTAAGGGACAATGTTGGCATAAGTTCTTCATATCATCCATAATCAAATGGACAGACAAAAGTTTTAAACGAAACATTGGAAATGTATGGCAGGTGTTGTGTTTGAAAAAATCCAAGAACTTGGTATTTAATGCTACCATGGGCTAAATCCTGATACAATTCTTCTCTATATCAAGGTATTGGTTGGTGGTATGTCTCCATTCAAATTCAAGGCATTATATGGCAAAGATCCACCCACCAATTGTGATAAGATATGAGTGTTCTGTGTCAGTTCAAAAACTAGTTACTAACAGTGATGCTTTATTACAACGCCTCAAGTTCAATTTGCCTAAAGTTCAACCATATATGAAAAATCAAGCCCGACAAAAAGGAGAGCTTTACGATTTGCTATTGGCGATTTAACGTTAGTTAAACAGTAACCATACAGGCAACCCTCGTGGCTCTGAGAAAGAAACAGAAGTTGAATATGCACAATTCCTTCGATTTCCACTACTGCAATTGTATCTACTTATGATACCTAAACGCAGTAAATAAAAACACACTCGTCATATTTTAGAATTTCCTTTTAAACAGTTGAAGTCTGCTTTTTTCATCTGATTCTAAAAACAACTTCGAAAATTTCTTTCAGCAAACGAGCCTGCACTGTACAAGTAACGCAGATATGAAAATTGATAAAAACATTTGAACACAGTATAGCCCTATTTGATTTACATACCTACGAAAAAGCTCAAATTGAAAATCGCTTCAAATGGCATTCCAGCAATAGCTAGATAGTGTATATACTTATCTAGGCTTACACTCCAATCCAATCAATTCTCTAGTTTATTTAATTCACCAAAATACGATACTATTATCACAAGCGACACTTAAAAATGAAAAACAACCCAAATTTTACAATCAGTCTATTATTAGCATTGTTCTTCAAATATACTAAACAGGAAACATAGACAGTAAAATTCGGAGTATATATACCCTGTATCAATATGCCCATAAATTGGCAATTGTCTTGTTTCCCCTACCTGCGTAGAGAGGGGAAGGCCCAACCAACATCCAAACTTACGAGATGGAGAAGAATAGACACAGAACCAACATGATTGTCCTCAGACATTATAAACCACTGATGAGTAAGATAAGCCCATAATTCCACGAAGTATACCTTGAAGCAATTGCTCCTCTCACTAGTATGATGATATATGTACACCAGAGCACCAACTTCATGGAAAACGAACTTTATGGTAAGCATGGAGCAGAAGAAAGTTGCAGCTATGTCAGCACCGACCAAATATGTACAGCCATGACCAGCAGGTAGATTCCCAGACAGAAGCCAAGTTTTAAATCTTTACCCAGCAACTGTATCAATCTACTGATATGTGAAAAGAAATAGTCATATAAGTATAAACTCATGAAATTTGCAGACAACTTTACTTCGGTGCCAAGTAAAAAGTGTATAATAAAAAATTAATAAAGGGACTAAAATACAACTGATAATCAGCGAGTAGGACTAAATATAAGAAAGGATTCATGTTTGGCTCAAATATAGCAAAGGAGAAAATTAGTTACAGCCCAAAATGGAGAAGGATTGCCTACTTGGATTACCAAGAACTATTTAAGAACCGTAAGGACTACCGGAATATAGGTTTTCCTGATTGCTATATAGGTTTGGTGTTGCCCCCTATGGTTGGTTGTAATATTTTGTATCTTTTTATTTTTTTCTTTTTAAAGCATATTCCTCCAGAAGCACATAACATAGCAGACATTTCAAAGCTTCATAATAATGCTTTCTGAGGAACTCTAAATCATAATTGCTATGTTGATATAGTAGCAGCTTTAGGCTAGGGAAAATACAAAAATAAATTGTAACTGGACATTTGAAAGACCCGGATTCTCCCCTCACCCCTCTTAAGGAGTCTATCCTTGTCACAAATGACTAGATGTCTCAACCTCCCCTCTTAATTATAGTCAATATGCCTATTATATTTTTCTACCATCTCAGCACCCTCAACTAAGTTAACTCCTTCACTAACAGACTTCTAACTAATTTATCACTGAATTTCTAGGGATATATGGATCACTGGATGGCATTCCTTCCTATAAACCATAATGATTTTGAATTAATTGGTGTAATAAACAAGTAGTCTCAGTCCAACAACTATTAACCTTTATCCAAATAAGAAAATCTGAACTTTTTCTTAATCATTTGAGGCAGTTACAAATATTAGTGAAAAGAGGCCATCCAATTATCCAACATCCTTCCATGGCAAAGATGACATTAAAATTGCTACAAACAAATTTCAATTACAACATGCACACCTTAATGGGCTGTATATTTCTAACAGAAGACACAGAATGGAGTAGTGATCTTCGGATTAGTCAGAGTGTATGACATGATAAATTAGCATATCTAGAACCAATTTCCATCCTCCACAGGTCCAGTAAAAAGATCTGCATGCACAAGGTCACACCACCAACAGATTTAGCAGACAGCAAAGGAGGAAAAAGAGGATTTTGAACTGCAAATTCAAACATCAGACCTTAACACTATAAGTAAACATGTGGAATTGAATTAAACCAGGAACAAGGAACCAATGGTAGTCTGACCCAGAACCTTGGAACTCCGGTCCAGACCATGAGAAGCAACCTAAGCAGATAAAAAACCATTGTTTAAAATGTTAATTGATAAGGAAAATTGAAAGAAAGATAAGGAATAAAGACAGAATATTTCCATACCATATAAGTTAAAGCAGCATAGCGTTCCTCTTTCAGGTAAAGTGGCTTGCCTCGTGACATTTCAAAATCCTGAAGCAAAGAACATGGCAAATGGAGAAATTTAAAGAAAGTAAATACGGTAAATTTGAACTTCTTAGGTTCAGTTACATATCAAGTGCCAAAATCCTGACAGCTTAAACAGAATTCCAAGACAAGAATTTCAGACTAAAGCAAAATTTCAGACTGAGCTCCCGTTCTTGTAACCTTTTCACTCTTTGAGAGCCTAACCTTACGATTATAACTAGCTAAATATTTCTTTAACTGCTTTCTAAATAATTATTGTTAAAAAGTGAACTTTAAATCTAACTCAATCATAGTAAGGTGAGATTTACACTCACAAATATAATATGATTTTGACCTTATTTCTATTAGATGTGGAACTTCCAACACACTGCTCTCACACCAAGGCATACTCATCTCGAGCATGGGATTTCTTAACAATTATACATAACTTTCTAGGTTCTACCAGCTTCTTAGTTGCAGAGAAAAAATAATAATGTTCTGTATGTCCGTAAATTTGACAAAAGGTAAACTTACCTCCTCACCAAAAGCATCTAAGTAAAGAGAAGGCCAGGGGGCTTGACGTGCAGATCTCTGTAGTAGGATTGTTGTTCTCTGCCAAGCACAAATACAACTCATTATATATTCAGTATCCAAGAAAAATAACTACTTAATAAAAAGCAAGAGATGTGTCAAGATAGCTCAAAAAGAAGATTCAAAGGGCAAGATGAAAAGCCAAAAAGAATAACAACGGAAGCAGACAAGTTATTCAAAACTCAATCAAGTTCAAGTAAGAACATGATACCCGAATCAACAGAAACACTCCAGTACCAGCTCCACATGTTACTGCATGAGTTTGGCATCCACTTTCCCTAAAGATTAAAAAAATCCTTTAAATTCACACAAATAAGCAAATGCACTAGAAAAATAGAACCAAGGTCAAGCGAAAATTTCTTATTCAGAATAATACCAAAACTAAGAAATAGAATACAACTACAAAAGCTGTAGACCAGTTAATTCTCCTAATTTGACCGTTATCATCATGCAACATGTATATATCACAAGACTACATGAAATGAAAGTTACGTTAAGCAGCCCATTGACAAGGGTCTCCAAAAAATTACTTTTATAATCCTTGCGAACCAGTCAATAGCAGAGACTAGATATAACTACAAAAGGAGAAAGACCCGATCCTCTTCATTGCGACACCAAGAAAAAGAATCATCCTAACAAAACCAAATTAAAAATGCCATCAATTTCCAATACCTTTGAACATTATTTCACCTTGAACACCTAATTTTGTATTCCATAAGTAGTCGGCAACTGATAAATAGAACTCACTCCTACGATGATTGTTAGATATATCATTAGATATCTTATCACTATCTTTATCTTCAATCCATTTGTTATTATTCTTTACATGTATTTTGGGCTTAGCAATTACTTCCTTTATTACAAATAAAGTACCCTATGTGTATTTTCAATACAAGGAATATTAATCTCAAACCTATTTTCACTATATTTAATATGGTATCCAAGCCTAAGGTTCTTTTCAAAAAAATTTCCATCGCCTCTATCTCTACACCCATCGTTGCCGCCGCCATCTGCCGTTGTCACCATCGCCGGAGCACCAATTTTGACAAACGACCACACCATTCTGCTCATCACGGCTAGGCGACTCCAACATCGTCAGTTTCGTCGTCATCAAAGGTCTAACACGCTCCCACCCGCTATTCGATAGTCTGCAGCATCAATCACCATCGATGAACTCACCTCTATCTCGACTTCCTGGATCTGTGCTTGGTTTCTTCGTTGGCGCACTTTGGATTTTTAGGGTTTCTCCCTCTCTCCTCTAAGGGCGTCTTCTGCTTCATTTTCCGCTTCAACGGTTTCTTCTACCTCCATTGTGTCTGACCTATCCGTCTTTCCTAATCTTGTCAATGTGTCCTTGCCCATTGATATGTTAGATGGAAAGAATTATGCGACTTGGGAATCAGACGTTAAACTTTGGCTTGAGTCATGGGTAGATCATCTTACCGTCAAAAGAACTAATGTTGCTTTCGATGATTTCTTTCGTTGGAAGCGAATTGAGGCTTACTTATACATGGCTACCAAGAATACCATCCACTCTTCTCTCAAAGCAATGTTTCGTGCATATGGTACTTGTTATGAAGTCTGGGAACATGCCAAATTATTGTACACTAATGATACTCAACGTCCCTATGGTTCTTGTCACGACCTGTTTGATGTTGTTGCTCCTCGCACTCGGAACACTATGGCTGAGTATTTGGGTAAGATGAATACTCTTTTTCATGAATTTAATGAAGTCTTACCTTCCGCCTTTACTCCTGCAGAAGAAATAGAGCAACGGTTAAAGTTCTTCATGGTTTTGACTTTACACGGACTTGCTGATAAATATTCTCATGTTTGTGATCAAATTTTGGGTTCTCCTGTTATACCTAATTTTACTTCTCATTGTTCCACCCTTTGGTGTGTGCCATTTAACCCTTCCAAGGATACACCTGGTTCTACCACTGATTCTTTGCTTCGGCATCTCAACATGATGATCGCAATCGCTCTCACAAGTCAAGCAAAGGGCGTCACAAGTGTGACCATCGTGGCAAGCTAGACCACAAAATTGAAAGGTGTTATGTTTTACATGGTCGCCCTCCTCAATCGGCTGCAAACTGATCCTCTTTCAAAATCATCTGCTTTGGATCCCCCTTCATCTGCTCCTACCGACAAATCTGCTCTCTTCAATGAATTTCTTCAATGGTGTGAGGATTGTAAGCCCTCTATTTCCATTGCTTTTGTTGCCCACATAGGTACATCATTCGCTGGTTTGACTCACTCTTCATCTATTGGTCCTTAGGTATTTGACTCAAGAGCCACAAATCATGTTATTGTAACAAATATTTGTTTTTCTCTTTGTCTTCTCCGGATAATTTACTTTATGTTACAATGGCTAATGGGTCCAAGGTTTTAGCTCGTGGTGTTAGGCTGTTCATCTTTCTTCCTTTTTTGTCCATTGATAATGTTCTTTATGTTTCTGGGTCTCCTCTTAACTTGTTATCCATTAGTCGTCTAACTCGTTCACTTGATTGTGTTATTTCCTTTACCTAAACTTTTGTTTGTTTAAAGGACCAGAGTTCAAGACAGGTGACTGGCACCAGATGTCAGTCTCATGGTCTTTATCTTGTCCGCCCTTCTTCACATGTTCATGCAATTATGGTGCAACTTGTTCCTGCCTTATCCAAGTTGTCCAATTTCGTGAGTCGTGTCAGTTAAACATAGTCGTAGTTCCTTTCCTCGTAGTGTCTCACACGGTGCTTCGTCCCCTTTTACCTTAGTTCACTCTAATATTTGGAGACCTAGTCGTGTTACGTCTACTTTAGGCTTTTAGTACTTTATTATTTTCATTGATGATTATTCACGGTGTACCTGGTTATTTTTAATGAAAAATCGTTTTGAATTATTTAACATATTCCATTCTTTTTTTTAATGATATTAAAACTCAATTTGGTGTTCCTATTAGAATTTTGAGCAATGATAATGGCTGTGAATATCTTTCTCATTCTTTTAAACAATTTATGGCTCCTCATGACATTCTACATCAAACTTCTTATGCGTATACACCTCAACAAAATGGGGTGGCTAAGCGTAAAAATAGACATCTTATTAAAACAGCTTGCACTCTTTTAATCAATGGTGAGGCTCCTCAATATTTTTGGGGTGATGTTGTTCTTACTGTGTTATCTCATTTAATCGCATGCCTTCTTCGGTTTTAGATAATAAAATACTCATTCCGTTTTATTTCCTCGTGAACCTCTTCATCCCTTACCTTTAAAAGTTTTTGGGTCTACGTGTTTTATTCACAATTTTAATCTTGATCTTGATAAGTTGTCTCCTTGATCACACAAATGTGTTTTTTTAGGGTTTACCCGATCAAAAAAAGGATACACATGTTTTTCTCCTTGTCTTAAACACTATTTTATTTCTGCAAATGTCACATTCAATGAATCTTCTTTTTACTTTAAAAGTGAATCTCTTTCCAATACGTCTGCATCTAATACAATTCATATTCCTAGTACTGTTACTATTCCCATGATTTGTGGTCCTCCAAGGATGTTTGTCCAACACCACTTCAGGTTTATAGTCATCGTCATCATTCTCAACAACCACCTAGTGACTCAACTCAAATGCCAACTACTTTGTCTCCTCTAGCTCCGACAACCGAGTCTGACCTGCCAACACCTAAGCTTGACCTTTCAACATGTGACCTTCCAATTGCCCTCCGAAAAGATATACGTTCTACACGTAATCCCTCTCTGCATTATGTTGCTTTAAGTTATCATAGGTTGTCTTCACCTTTGTATGCTTGTCTTTTGTCTATTTCTTCTACGACTATTTCAAAATTTGTTCATGATGCCTTAGCACACCTTGGTTGGCATCAGGCCATACTAAATGAACTAAGTGCTCTTCATAATAGTGCAACTTGGGAGTTTGTCCCATTACCATCGAGGAAATCTATTATTGGTTACAGGTGGGTTTTTGTTATCATGTTGGTCCTGATGGTACTATTGAATGTCTCAAAGCACATCTGGTGGGCAAAGTTACACACAAATCTTTGGGTTGGATTATGATGTTCCTTTTCTCCCGTGGCAAAGATGGCTTTTGTTTGTTTATTTATAGTCATGGTTACTTTTCAACAATGGCCTCTTTATTAACTAGGATTTAAAAACGCGTTTCTCAATGGTGATCTGCAAGAGATTTATATGGAACAACCTCCTAGATCTATTGCTCAGGGGGGAGTCTACTGGGTTAGTGTGTTGTCTTCACAAATCCTTATATGGCCTAAAACAGTCTCTTAGGGCCTGGTTTGGAAAATTTAACAATGTTGTTAAACAATTTGGTATAATTCAGTGTGAGGCAAATCATTCAACCTTTTATCATCACTCAAGTGCTGGATATGTCTACTTGATAGTATATGTTGATGACATCGTTCTTACAGGCAATGACAACCATGGAATCTCCCAGATGAAACATCTTTGTAATATTGGAACACTCGGATATTTCTTAGGGATTGAGGTGGCACAATCCAACAACGATGGTATTGTTATTTCTTGAAGAAAGTTTGCATTGGATATTTTGGAGAAAATTGGATTGATGAATTCAAAACCTGTTGACACACCCATGGATCCTAATATTAAACTTCTACCAAATTAGGGGGAGCCTGTGTCGGATCCCAAACAATATAGAAGGTTAGTTAGGAAATTAAATTATCTTACAATTACTTGTCCAGACATTTCCTTTGTAGTCAGTGTGGTAAGCCAATTTCTTAATTTCCCATGTGAAGATTTTTGGAATGCAGTCATTCGCATATTCAAGTACATTAAAGGATCTTCTGGAAAATGATTGTTATATGGCTCCAATAATCACACAAGAGTGGTTTGTCATTCAGATGCTGATTGGGAAGGGTCTCCTTCTTATAGAGGGTCTACATCCGGATATTGTGCCTTCATTGATGGTAATTTGATCTCTTGTAAAAGCAAGAAACAAAGTGTTGTAGCTAGATCTAGTGTAGAAGCAGAATATAAAGCTATGGCTTCAACCACTTGTGAGCTTATTTGGCTTAAGCAATTGCTAAGAGTTACAATTTGGAGATGTCACTCAAATGACACTTATATGTAACAATCAAAATGCTCTTTATATTAGTTCTAATCCTGTCTGTTGGAATATAATCAGCTGTTACATATTTCTAGGAAATCAACCGCTACGTAATCTTGTAAATTAGGGTGATTGATTCCATATTATTATGTGTCTTTATTGTAATTGATTTTATTCAATAGTATAAATACATATTGTGTGGTCTACATTATACACACAATACATTCAGAACATATACAATTCTATACGGTCTTTCATGAGAGGACCAAACACATTGAAGTTGATTGTCATTTCATTCAAGAGAAGATTGTATCTGGAGACATTAAGACTGAATCGTTTACTCAAGAGATCAATTAGCAGATATTTTCAATAAATCGTTACGGGGACCGAGAATTAATTATATTTGTAACAAGCTTGGTCTCCTAACTCGAAATATTTACCACATTTGTAAAATGTAGTCGAGAGAATAGTATAGAAAACTACAAGATAACATCATAAAAATATAAAAGGAAACTTCAAGTCTAAAGATGAAATGGTGACGGAAACAAATCTGCAAAGGTGGAAAAATAGAAAATACACTTTCATGCATAGAAAGTTATGTTAGAGGCCCGAGTTAATGACATTCCAGCCACCAATAAGCTTGAGAAAGTAGTTCAGTTCAATCTGAACCGATGTAGAAAATTAAAATAGAGACAAAACATTAAATGCTCAAAATGCATTCTTGGCATAAAGAGTTCAATAAATGAAGAAACTGGAAAGAAATGAACCTGCAGCATGATTTCCAACTTGGAGAACATAATCTACCACATAGTAGGCACAAAGCAGGGTCTTCAAGAACGGTTTTGCATGCAAGGCACCGCTGTTTGATACACCTGCTTGTATAGATGTTGTAAGAGTAAATGAAATAGGAATATGGTACCCTACATAACACAACATAATAATTAAAAGTACCTCTGCAAAAGATCCTGATAAATATTGGGCAATCTCATTAACTCAAACGGAACAGCAGGTGTTACATGCATATTTTGTTGAATTCTACCAGATTCAAATTCCTTGCAAAAATGACGACACCAACTAGAGACTGTAGCTCTTGAAAGTTCATCCTTGAGAACCACATCAAGAGAGGGAATTTTAAACATGTTCTCGAGTTCATGAATTTTAGTGACCTCAAACATCTCAATGTTGGCATTGCCCACTGTGTCCTGTGGGACACTCCACGATCTATCCAATATATTTTCCTCATCACAAAATGGTGGTGGAATAAAAGAATAGAGTATCTTCCACAACAATGCACATCTTCGCAAATATGGAAAAGTAAACCTCCGAATAGCATCTTTAATATCAACATTAGGATCAAAATAATTTGATACAATGTACTGTGAGGCATTTGCAGACTCATTCATAACTTTATATATGTCAGTAATCAGACAACCTGAAAGATCTGAATCCCTTGATGATTTATGCTTAGATTTCTCATGATACAAAATTATAGCCTGCATCCAAAAGAAATTGTTTAAGAAATAGACACACCGAAAGAGAGCACATTTAATTAAGTTGGAAGTAGTGTGACCAACCTGGGTTACAGATACTGTATAGAAAACATGAACTAGGGACAACAAGGATTCTTCACAAGACAAAAATGGGTGTGGTAGACAAAAGAGAACCCACATCAATGTTGAGAAAGGGTCATGGGCAAGTACAGGATCTGAAGCTTGCCTCCAAAAGCTGTCGGTGTTTGACAGATCCATTTCAATATGCTTCAAGATACTTAACATGTCACCTGTGGATATATAGTAGATATGAAATGATAACATTAGTAATATATAAATACAGTTATGAATGGAACAAGAGTGGAGCATTTTCTTTTTAATAGAAAAAGGAACCAAGGAGAGCAAAACAAAACCACTCCATTTAATTTTGTCTGCAGATCAAGAACTACCTTACTGTAGAATAAAAAAGAATCAAAAGAATATATTTAAGCAAATTTCAACAGGGTGGATTGCATATAATGTGCACAAATAGATGGATCATAACTATTATTAGCATTAAGAAACTAAATTAGAAGCTTACATGAAAAATAAGGGCCCGTTTTTGGTAGATACAATACCTATTATCAATTTAAGTTTATAAAGATACAATTCTATTCATGTAATAAGTAATTGAGCTGCGAGCTTTTTAAATTCCACACGAGTGGAGAGCTTTGAAGCCTAACAAATTTCAAATTATAAAAATTGATCTTAATCAACTAATAAATTTATAAAAAAGTAATCCTGTTAAATGTGAGAACAACAAAACATTAAGTTGTATTCTTCCAGTTCCATATTGAAAAGTAGTATAAAATTAAATACACTAATAGTATATCATTTTGTGCTTGAAGCAAACAAACTAGGACTAAGAACAAGAATCATACCTATCCCAGAATTGTCACTATTTGCATAACTTGGAGAAAACCCAGCACAAATTGATTCTGCAAAGAGTTGAACACCTCTAAATCTTTGCAGAATATGAAGAGAATTTTTACTTCGTGTCTTTTGAACAAGTTTCAACATCAGGGATAATATAAAGCCACTTGAAGATTTGAGTTCTTCATACAAGGCACTAAGAGCATAGTTTGGAGTAAAAGATGTCTTTCCACATCGTGCAGCAATTTCCATAGATGTCAAAGAGTACTTAAGAGTGTCCCACATCAACATTGAGTGGTTTATTCTTGAAAATCTTGATAACTTTTCTTCTTTGCAAGGGGAATACATTTTTGACAGTACCCGCAGGAAGTTTTCAAGATTTGTCCTAGTTCTGTCAATGTGATGCAAAGGAATAGAATTTAGGAATTTAAGTTTCCCCACTGCAGTGGCAGCAGATTGCAGAAGCTTTAAGCCAGACTGCAGGCGAAGTGAATAAGTCAATTCACTTGATTCGGCCAAGGGGGGAGCAGTATTTATTGAACCAGCACTCAAGATGATAGACTGCTTCAAAGGCTTCTTTAATTCTCCAGGTAAAGTTGGCAAGACACAATTTGCAAGTCTGCGGCACACAGGGCAGAGAAACTCTCCCTTGAAAAAAGGAATGAACATTTCAAAAGGCTGAGAGTGAAAAGATTGTACAGGCATCATAACAAAATGAAAATAGGTATTTAAAAAGACTTAAACCTGATCTGGGTCAACAATATGTCCTCCTTCAAAAACGATTCTTCTGACAGATCTGTTAGTCACAAAAACAATAATTACTCCAGAGCAAAACAAGAAAAAATGACTATTGACTCATTACTTTGTAATCTTTTCTGTATTGCCTATATATGTGTGCAACATTTAAGTTCATCAGCTTTGATTTGACTGAAGAACTCAATCATCTGTACAAATAATGATTAATAATGACTAAACTTAAATTCTCAAACATTTTTGGTAGGTTGGTACATAAAATTTATGGTGAAGGAAGGCTCTATTCATTCCAAGGCCCCGAGGCAAGAACTTACAGTGACATAACACAGCATACCACCCAATGAAGGATATGAAAACAATTGATCCTCCAACAAAAAAGAAAATACATATGAGAGAATACACGAAGGTAATAATGAACTATAGGGATCCTAACCCCTTAACATGACAATAAGAGAAACCACTCAAAGAAACACGAGCTCTACACCAAGTGGGTAGATGCTCAATGCATTACGTACAAAATATAACACAAAGAGCAGTTTTCTACATAAACTTGGCTTCTATTCAGTTAAACCAGTTATCAAAATATGGTCCAACGGCATCACACAACACTCCAAAAGCTTGTTATAGCTGTTTCAATCCCAAAATCCTCTTTTAGTTCTGTGGTAACAAATCATTACCATTATCCACCTATAAAAAATGCGTCAACTACAAATAAAACTATGCAACGGATAGAATAGCAAGTTGGTGGGCAAGTACAGAAATTTAGGCAAACAAGCCAAATTTCCGAACATGACCATTAATTTCCTTCTCCCCATTTTCTTGTTCTGCTTCTACAACCCAAACCATGCGACTGAAATTCTGGTGCAGTGCAAATTTAAGATTTGTGTTTGATCTGGAGATCACATGTTGGCCTGTATACCAGAGTTGAAATACAGTTGGAAAGTACAAAACTATGGAGGATAGTGGCTTCAAAGGTATACATTTTAAGGTTGCTTCTTTCTAGGCTTTAGATATCATATTTCTAAGTGCTCCATCACGTGAGAAACCTTTGGCCTTGATGTGTGGATTAATGCACAGGCCCATACCCTGAATTAAAATTAAACATCTTTACTGGAAATGAATTAATCTTAGATACGAAGTCATCAAGGCTCTGATACGAAGTTAGAAATGAATTAAATCTTCCTCAACCTTAAAAGCTAGCCCGGTGGGGTTGTCAACTCAAGCCTAGAATAAGGAGAACATATTCTTTAACAGCATGGGACATCTGAACACAACCTCATGCCCAAGGACTGGACATTTGTAGGTAACATCAGGAATGGAGACACATATATGGATTTACTTTATATTCTTTACAGTCAAAAGTACACAGGACAAACCTAATACGATATGCTAATAAGTCTAAAAGAAACACACCTTTCTCTCAATGAAGATAAATATCGATCAAGACACCCTTGATGTACTGCATGCCCACAAGAAGAAAGATGAACACCATCACAGTCCATAGGGCCAAATTCATCATATGTTGAATGCTGTGACGTAGATTCCACAGAAGCAGACTCGTTAGAAGTAATTCCAGACATAGAAGAAGTTTCTGACATCTCTAGCACAAGATCAGCTGTATATTTCCCAAGCAACACAGATCCAGTGTCTATTACAATATTTGAATTCTCCCCAGCAGTGGAAGCTCTGTCATCCATATTCATCAAAATCGAAGATAATGGAAGACGCATTTCATCATAAATTGAGAAGTACATACACTGCTCTAAAGTCTCAAAAGAATATGGTGGTGCCTTTTCTTTTTCATCATAATATGTGTCTGGGAGCTGAAAATTTACCAGTGCTGGGTACTTATTCTTGACATATTGCAGAAAAGTAAGAACTTCCCCAGGCTTCCCAGAAGAAGATACTTCTTCTGCAGCAATCTGTACAAATTGATTTAAGTGGGAAGATGAAGTTGTTTCTGAACTAACTGTATTCCAGTTCATTGTCGATGTATTAGTCTCCTTGGTGTTGATAAGAGGTGTGTGTTCTTTATCTGATTGGCAAAGCTTGGCCCATGATGGGGGGCCCCTGTTAACAGAGCTCACAACCCTAGATTTCTTATACACCAAAAATACATCAATTAGGCCAGGTGATAAAATAAGCGTAAATGAAGTTTTAAAAAAGGCAATGCAACAGACTACAACCTATGCTTGATCAAGCCTATAGTAGGTATGACTACCAGACGTACCTGAAGAAGTACCAAAAATGAGATGGGAAGTTCAGAATTGTGGTCATGACAAAGGGAGCAAACAACTTGCTTAGTATCAGGTTCTTCAGAATCTTGCTCATTGTCTAAATCACCTTCACGACCAAGTTGAGAACCATCATCAGCAGTGGTATCAATGCTGGCCAAAAACTTAGTCTGTTGGGCTCTCATCTTTTCCTGCATTAGAAGCAAGGAAAACATGACCAAAGGGTGAAGACAGACAAATTGGCAAAATAGAACAGATCAACATGTTTAGATGAGAACGTATACCAAAGCATGTTGAGCTCTATACAAAGGATTGCTTGTAATTGCATTGCATGCACATGGGAATTAATATTTATAATGAATAACAGATACAACAAGAAACGAAATCGATAATTAAATATGAAAAATATTTGCCTTCATGTAACCAAATCATATCTTTTAACACTCTCCCTCAGGCTGAAACATATGTATGGTATGGTCTAGTTTGTCAATTATGGCAGTCTCTATATGGACTGAATTTATCACCCAAAGTATGGTTTGGTAAATTTAGTAAAACTACGCAGATTTTTGGATTGAAATAAAGTGAGACAGATTGTAAAGTCTTTTATTGTCATACTTCCCTTGAGAAGTGTGTTTATCTAATGGCCTATAATGACATAGTTATGACAGGTAAAGATGTCCCTGAGATTTCTCTACTAAAAGACACTTATTCAGCCCTTTTCAAACCAGATACCTTGACTGTTTAAAATGTTTTCTTGCTATTGAAGTGACTAAACAAAGGGAAGGTGTTCTAATTTCACATAAAAATATGCTCTTGACATTCTGGAGACAAGTTTGACAAATTGCAAGCCCATTCATAGTCCCATGGACCTTGTTGAAAGGATTACTTATAAGTCATGAAGGATGGCATCGCTCTAGTACCATGCTGAGAGGAGAGAAACGAAGGAATATAATGAATTTTGTGTGTTGTGTACACACATGGGCATTCGTATTAAAATGATGGTAAGATATTTCCCTACCAAATAACATCATATCTCCCCATTTAATGCAATCAAATTATATCTTCAACACTCCATCTCAAGCTGGAGAATATGTATCATACGATACAAGCTTGTTACAAATGTCAATAACACAAGACCCATTGAGAGAATAATGTCGGCCAATTGGTTGTTGGAGCTATAAAGTAAATAATGACAAATGATATATTTAACACTTCCTATGTGAATCATGAGCAAGGTTATCAAACTCGAGAGTTTACGTAAACTCGTGGGAGTCTAGTAAACTCAAATCGAAAACTTGAATCATAAACTCACAAGAGTTTACTTTAAATAAAATATATACATATATATATATATATAAATAATATAATATTTTATTGTTATATGATTTTATAAATAACTATTTAAAATTTTTTAATGAAATATTATTATTAGATCATGAGCAAGGTTGTCAAACTCAAGAGTTTATGCAAACTCGTGGGAGTCTGGTAAACTTAAATTGTAGACTCAAATCATAAACTAGCAACAATTTACTTTAAATAAAAAAAATTAAAATATATATAAATATTATAATATTTTATTGTTATATGATTTTATAAATAACTTTTTAATTTTTTTAAGGAAACATTATTATTAGATTATTATATTTTTAAATATTTGTATATGTTTCTATATTATATATTATATTTTATATTTTATGTAGAACAAAAGGTGGTTGGACCAGGCCCAAAAGCCCATAATAGAACAAAGAACCCTAAACTTCATCTTTAACCAAACTTTCCTCCAACCCTTGGCAACCCTACAATGGCGAGCGAGTGAAACAGTGAGCAAGCACCACAGCGAGAGGGCACTACGGTGAGAGCGAGCGGGCGTTACGGTGACAGCGAGCGGGCGCAACGGCAACAACGAGTGACAACAATAGCGCGTGACGACAATAACAAGCACGAGGTCGATGGCAAGCACAGTGACGCGAGTGCGAGAGAGGGTGATGTAGTGCAAGAGGCTGCAACTTCGAACAAGTGACATTGGAGCCCTAATCAAGTGAGCGTTCTTCAAAAATGCCCTCCATACAAACTCACCAAATCGCTTGCAAACTCACGAGTTTGAACGAGTTCACCAATTCTACACTCGATTCTACCGATTCTACATGAAAAACAAGTTTGCTTGTGAGTTGACTCGGAAGCCTTGAGTGGACACGTAAACTTGTCTGAGTTAACTCACGAGTTTGATAACCATGATCATGAGTCAAGGTTGTAACTAATGTTGACCTGACCATATGTATCATGAGTCAAGGTTGCAAGTAATGTTGGAGGATATGACTGCTTCTATTGAGTAAAACCTACTTGGATAGCACAACAACTGCCATAGAGAAAAAATGGTCAAAGGACATGGTAGTTTTTGGAAAGAAAAAATGCTCAAAGGATTTGTGCCAGTTGATCAACTTCTAAAATTGTATTTTCACCACACATGATATTGTATTTTCATTAGAGGGAATATTATCTCTTGAAAGAGCTAGAGACGTCATGTTACCTACTCCGGTCAGAAATTGAATATAGATTTGTGGCTTTGGCCACTTTTGAACTTGTGTGCATTCAACAACTCCTTAAAGACTTGAAATTTTGTGAAGTTCTTAACATTGTCTCCAATCAAGTGCTTCATGAGAAAACCAAATACAAAGAAAAATTGTCATTTTGCTAGGGAGAGTTGTCTAAGAATCTTAGGATCAGATTTATCAGCTCTAATAATGACCAGCTTTGGACATTTTAACCAAGTCTTTTAAGAGGACTTAGAATTCAATTTATATGTTCCATGTTTGCTAACAATTTATATGCTCCAACTTGAGGGGGGTGTTAAAATAGTTTATTATTTGTGCTACAACCTAATTAAAGCTGTTTTTTGTTGTATCTAGCTTAAGGGTTAAGGGTCAAAGGTTGTATCCTTTTTCCTTTGAATGCACATGTTCTCACCTTTTTCATATATATATATATATATATATATATATATATATATATATATATATATATATATATATATATATATATATATATATATATAAGAATACATCAGCTAAGGTAATACTGCATCCTTTAAATCCATGTATTAAAACAGAATAACACAATAGCCTACCATTATTGCAGCCTGCCTATCTCGAGCTTTTGCCTTGCGTTTCTCACTTTCAGAAGCCAATGATGAGATACTTGAGTCTCTACTTGGAAAACTTTCAGAAATATGACAGACAACTTCAGGGGCAAGTTTTTGTAACTTGGTCATGCATCTGTTGTCAATCTCAGCAAATTTCTTCAGTAAGCTTTCAATTAGAGTAAATAGACTACAACCACCTGCTTCTACAAAGTTGTCTACATTCTCCCTCCTATGCATTTCCATCAATAAAACAAGAAGTGTCAACAGGCTTTGTTCACCAAAAGAAGTTTGAATGAATTCTCCAGACAAGGCTATAACAGGAAGCTGTGCCACATCATGGCATGTATCCTCACTAGATTCCTTTTGCTGAAAACAGATATCTAATGATAGTGAAAGTAAATGTAGTGCAGGTAGAAGAACACTATCAGGAGCACGAGAATCAGATGATTTAAAAGTGGAAACAGCATAAAATATTGCAGCCCGGATGATATGTAGAACAACTTTGCAAGTCGCTATTCTAGCTATCCCCTTCAGTGGAGGATGAATTTTGGTCCACTGGGGCAATTGGGTGGTTAGTGCAGAGACATTGCAAAAGCGCAAGTATCTTTCTTCTGCAACTTGTAAATCCTTTGAATTCCAACGTAGATGATACAAATCCAATTCTTTCCAAAACGTCCATCGCAATGAGTACATACCCTAATATAACAAATAAAAATATCAGTACAATCAGGCTAATAAAAGAAAGTGATAATTTTTTACAAGAGTTAAACAAACCTGATTAAATCCAGATGGATTCGAATACACGGCTACTGCATCTAAGATGTCTTGAAGTTGTTCAAACTTGGAGAGATCACGGGGAAGAGACTTCACCAATTGACTATGTGTGGCATCACCAGTGGACAACTTATAAATTAGTTCTCTTTTCAAACTTTCAGCAGTAGTTAGCCCACAAAAGCGTCGTTCCTTTATTATCTGAATAATAAGAGTAAGCATTTCCTGTACTAAAACAGGTTCATATCTGAAAATAACAAAACAATCATTAAAAAAGCTAAAGAAGTAAATCATGCAAGAGCAAGGAAAAAGGGGAAACAATGCTAAGAATGAAGCATAAATCAGCAAATGTCCCTGTTTCCAAATAGAAAATAAAATTTTACAACAGGTAGGAAACATATTCAGGTGAGATGGACACTCGTCAGTCTTTGACAGTTTCAACATAGTACCAATTATGTATAAAGATCAAACTATTGATGAGAAAACATGCGACGAGTGATGCATGACAATGGCAAGGAGGATACAACTAAAACACCATTATCACTCATTCGGGTTCTTAAGATTACCATCATTTGATCCTAATCAAACTCGGATAAAAACAAGACGAGCTTATTAGGAATGGCAGCGGGACAAGGCAAGGGCAGGTTTGACTATCCCCATTCCCATACCCAACAGATATGAAATTTCTATTTCATGTCTATCCCCATTAAGTAATAGGTATACATATATCCACTCCCTTGCTATTTCAAATATGAATTAAATAATCTTTTTACAAAAAATAAAAATCATAGCAAAGGAAAAATGTTATTTTCAAGGATTCAATGTAAAAAGGACACATTTTAAGGGTTTACACAATTGAACACTTCAAATTGAAAGCACAATATTCTCATGTGCCCTAAAGATATTAAAGGAGTAGAAATAATCAAATATGTGCCCTAAAAACTATTTGATTTAATGAATTGATGTTTGTATTTCCTGAAATACAATTCATCAATTGAACAACACTGAGGAAAAATTGTGTAATTAACGTTGTGACAAGAAAGAAAGAACCTTAAGGGATCTAGGCGAACTTTGTGAATATTGAATAAGTCAAACATCAATTGAATGAGAGAACGAAAAATTGGGGCAAAAGAAAGAAATAAAGGTTTTACAAATGAAATGAAACGAAGGATAAGAGTGAACAGTGAAAATAAGTTTTTTGGACTACTTAATTAACTATATAATTTAAACCAAGGACAAATATAAGGACAGAGGTGGATATGTACATACCCATCGTCATCCATATCCCCATCTTCAATTTAAAAATTGTGTATTACTCATACTTATACCCATCCACGATCAATATGGGGATTTCTAGTTAAAATTGGGAAACGTTTGGACAATACTTGTGAGAACATGTTTATGTGTCATCTCTAGAGCTTATAATTATGTATATATGTATGTATATATATATAGACACCGACCATTTTTTTTCTCATTCTTCATAATTAAAATTAAATTTCAACACAAACTCAAGTGGGGTTGTGAATTGTCGATACTTCAAACCTTCGAAAGGTGCTGGAATTAAGGGGAGTACTGTATTTATTATGAGTCTCCAACTAACAACTAAAGCTTTTAAGAGGGTTCGCCATTCACTATTTTGAACAATATAATGAGACAAGCAATTTGTTGAATTGGTTGTGATTGTAAATGGAGCCATTTGATTTTGTTACTCAACTTGCTCAAATAAAATTTGAATACATAAAATTCCAAAGATACAAAGGACAACAATGTTTGTAGACAACATTCACACTTAGTTGTTATTGCATAACTGCATATGGGTTTGGCATTCCTGCAGCAATAAAAGCAAGAACTAAAATGGCTCCTGATAAGTGGGAAAACTCAGTTAACTTGAATTATTATTTGATAATCAGCATAAATCCCAATGTATATGAATTGTATTACAATTGAGTGGTGGAATATGTGGAGGGTGTGCACCACACTTGCCAAAGCTTGCTATTAAAGTTACATGAATTTGGATGTGATGAAAAATCAGTTAGTTCCAATCTCAGTTCCTCCAAAAACTTCACATGCCATGGATCCTTCTCCATTAACCCCTTCACATGACTCCACTTCAAATTGCCCCATTGCTCTTAGGAAAGGTATTCAGTCTATTCATATTTCACATCCTATTTATAATAACAACACATGACAAGAAATCCAATTTCTGCAACTACGTATTCAACTAACTGCCTTATAAACAACACATGACTAGAAATCCAATTTCTGCAACTAGGTTTTATCTTTTCATTCAGAATAGCACTTACTTCCTTCTCCAAATGATCATGGTAAATTTGACCAAGAAATCACAACTCAACAAACACAGACCGAGATAAGTAGTTATTCCAACTGAGTTTTGTCGTGGTAATAGTCGTAGCAGCAGAATAAGGAGCATGTAGAAGTCATTCCAGAGACACAAAAATTAAGAAGGGAAGAAACACTAAGTCGTGAAGGGAGTGCCTTGACTAGCTATCTAAGTGTAATGAACCAAAAGAATAAAGACAGAAACATGTCCAAAAGACAACAAAGAGACAAACAACGATAATCTAGAATGATTCTAACATCAGAAAGGCAGCGCACGAGACACATGCCTGGTGAAAAGCTGAAAATGATCAACCAAGTTTGGGTTGTGCTTCACATACCAAATTGAATTTGGAATGTGATAAAAAAAATAACGAGTTCCAAGCTCACCTGATGTATATTTGCATGAAAAAATACGAAGAGTATATTACAAGGAAAAAAAACATATCCTATCATTAGACCAGGTACATACACCCAAAAAAACATATTTATGAAAGTTGTAAAGTACAATAACAATCATAGTGTTAACAAAGCTCTTACATTGGATGGGAGCATAATTGAAACACCTTTGCGAATGCAACTAAATCTATTAATGTGAAAGAGAACAGTTTAAAGTTGTGCTTATAGTCTGATATCATCATTATAAAGCATTGAAAGTTGACAGTAAAATTCCTATTTTTAAAATCACAAAAGATTTACTTAAAGTCATGACATGATTGATCCTACCTTTGATTGCCAATGATGATAACAATAAATTGACGCTGCTAGACTTTGATGGAGATGATAATTTTTAAGATAAGTTGGTTTTTATGATGATGTTTAGACTCGGACAGATGTTGCTAAGGAACTAGGGGGCTTTTGAAATACACTAGGAGACAAACACAAAAAAGAAGGCCGTTAGTGCACACAAATGTAGGGAAAATTTGGGGAAGAAGAGAATGACAGTGAACCAAGTGAAGACACCACGAACGAAAGGGTACAATTCTAATAGATGAGGAAGACAAGATGATTTGGATCTTTAAGAGGTTGAACATTCTTATTTTCATTTTGCATTTGTCTATTTGCACTTTTAATGTCTTTAGTTACTCGAGGCTTTATTTTTTGAGGGTTAAGGGAATTAAGCACTTTGTTTCCTTGGCCTTCTACAATATATTTGTTTTAAGAACTATGAGTTCTAATTAATGATGATTAGTGAATGAATTTTAGATTATTTTTCTATTATACAAACATACATATATATTATTGATTATTTATACATACAAAATATTAGAGTAGTGGTCATCCCTCTATTTTCTATCCCACTTTTGGGGTCGTCACTTTGCTCTGCTATCCAGAAATAACAACTACAACAAGGCTACAAAGTTTCCTAAGTAAACAACTTTAATGACTGTCTCAGAGAATTACACTAAAATCCCAGTGGGTTCCAATTTCTATAGGAAGAATGCATTGCAATGCTTATAGGACAGTAAATGAAGATGAGCCATGGGATCCGGTTTCCACAATTCCAAGCTTGAGGCGCTGAATTTTAGGACAGGTGTATTATTAGGGTATAAAGGAGAAGTTGGTTAAGACGTTTGAATATTAATGGGCTAGTTAATTAGTTAGGTAGTTGAGGTGTTAGTAAGGTGTAAATATGTGAAGAAGGACAGAATAGAGGTAGAGTTGTTTGTTTGTATATTAAGCATTAGCTCTTTGTAAATGGAAAAATCCTTTGTAAAAGGAGAAACGCTTTCGGAAAGGAGAAATCCTTTGTGAAAGGGTTATCCTTGGAAGAGAGACCAACATTTATAAAATGATGGTAATTAGATGAGTTCAACAAGATAGATGTAGTAAAGAAAGGCATCCCATACAAGGACAACGAAATTCATGAGAACATTTTTACATTCAGAGTTAGCATAAAAGAGCTGCAAAACAACAAAGGACTGACTAAAGTTACAAAGGGCCACAACAAAAACGGGTCAATCCAGAAAAACATTATATTGTTTATGAACTTGCATACCATTAACTTCCAATAGTACTGCAAATTTAAGGATTTCAAAATAACAAACATGCATGAAAAGTTTTCTTTGTTGCAAGAGACTACATACTCGCTAGATCGTTCAAGATTTAGACTTAAGTAGTTTGACAGCCCAAAGCGCTCCAGAATTCTACTGACAAAGAGATCTTCTGGAGCAAGTGCAGCACAACACTGAAGAAGAAATAGATCAAGCTCCAGACCTTGTTCAGACCTGTTGCTTGTCGAAATAGCAAAACAATATAGTATAATGAAATGAATGAGTTTCAACCCTCATAAAGTATATAGTAATACAAGATGGACTTACCAGCGTACTGATCGATACAATTCACATGATAGTAAAGCAGCATCTCCATTTTTACGCCACATTCCAGCATGGACTTCAGCACAAAAGACCCTAATCCGCAATGGATGCTCCATTATATTGGCAGAGAAACCAAATGGATGGCTTCCTCGTAAAGCTTGTTCAAAGAAGTCATTGTAACTAGTTGACAATGAATTAGAAGGAGAAGCATGAGTCACGTCTGAGACTTCTGATTGACAAAAATATTTTTTCATTGCCTTTTGTAACAGCATGGAAAGCAATCTATGTAACGGAATGTGCACAGATATATCTTGTGAACTAACATCATAGACTATTTGTGGCCAATCAGGTAATGATAGAAAACGTGGACCATCTGATTCCACGAGAAAATCTTCTTCCATGGCATTATCATCAGAACTAGCACGAGTACAGGTATTTTCCGAATCCATTTCACTATTTTCAGAACATTGCTTACCATGATCTTCACTTGTACTGGCAAGCCTACCAAACGCATATTTACCCCTTCCAAACTTAGATATTGTTCTCTTAAATGCTGAAAAATTGCTATCACAGGCACTACCACTGTTTGGAGATAATAAATTAGGAGGTACAGCATGGATATTCTCAACTCTAAACCAATTCTCAATAGCCCTTAAACACTCACACATCAACCCAGTGACAGCACGTGGAAGAGGCAGATTTGAAGATGCATCAGTTTTTATCTCACAAAGTTTTGGAGCGGCAAAGACACTACTCCTGCTCGTAACATTACATGCAGAGCTTTCCTCGGATCTCCTCCCTACCTTTGCAAGCCTTACATTATCCCCATCATCTGAATCATTAATTTTAGAGTTCCAAGCAGTTTCACCATCTATTTCCCCCTTGCTAGCATCAGAAAATGCCCCATCCACCAATACAGAGTGAATATTGGCAATATAATGCCCTAAAATAAAAGGGTAGTGGACATTCTCATTTTCTTCTTCTATATGTTGACCTGTTTCTCTCTTTTGAGGGTTCATTCCTTGTACAAAGGACAGAAGTCTCATCCATGTTCTCGAGATATCTTGCTGGTCATTGGTTACATATTTGGACACTACTACATGGCTCATAACAAATCGAATATCTTCAACAACACGTATTGTTGTCTCAAATATATTTGCCCACCTGGATACCTACAAAAAAATCCTATTTTAATGAAATGTCATGAAAGAAGACTAGAAACATAATAATCTTGAGAAGTATACCCACATTCATTAACATAAAATTCTTAACCAACTTCAATACCAGAACAACTTAAAAGTTTATAGAAGGATGAAAACCAGACAGACATTCTTTATCCTGGCACATCTTGACATTATAACTACGAAATTGTAACAACTCGTTACCTGTAACCGTCCATCATCAGAGCAAGAAACGAAAATATTTTCAAGGCATCCCAATAACATGGTTAGTAGATTGATTTCCTTCAAAAGGCGTGGGATAAGAGTGGGCACTGTAAGTATCTGCACAGAGAACGTTGGTAGTAGTGGGTACTTCTTAAGAGGAGAGTCACTGGAGTCTTTTGTGGCCTCATTTATGACACTTGGATAGTAAGCGAGAAAAACTTTAGCAAAATCATACTTAAAACTTTGTTCTCCCAACAATTTCAAGAGTAGCTCATGGAGTTTCTTTACAACAACCTCAGTTAAGAACCTCTCAGCTCTCACCAGCATGTTAATTAAACCATCAGAAGAAAGCAACAATCTAGCAACAAAACTGAGCAAACTCTCACTGTGCTTGCAAAATTCTAGAAGCATATCAACCACAGCATAGGTTAGCTCATTTGCTGGCTGCTTTCTTTCAGTATATTCACTCGCCAATGTTAGCTTAACTCTCCAACAATTGAAAAGAGAACCGAGAACAGGATCAACAGAGCTCGCGAATTCCTTCGGAAGCGGTTGTATCTGTTCAGCACCCTTGTGCATTGAGCAGAAACCCTCACGCTTCCATGCAGTCACATCCCCACAATCACAGCAACCACCACCCGTGTATATAACACAATAATCATGACCCTTGTGATCCCCTTTCTCAAAACAAGGAACACAGATAGCACATGTTGGGTCGTGCTCACATGTTCTACACCTGTAAGCTATATCATTGTGGCCCCAAACAGCCCCACAGACACCCCTCTGCCCAACAGACATCTCGGAAAGCCTTCTCAGAGCACCACCAGGGTCACCCTCAAACATCAACCACTGCAACCACACCATGCTCTCATGAAACCTCTTTTTCATTATCACACCCGACATCTTTTTAGAAGTCAATCTAGATGCTTGAAAGGCATCTGCCACTTCTGCATCAGTAGGCAATATAACAGACACCAGCTCAGGTATCAAAGCCCTCTTATCCTTAACAAAAGCAACCAAACCAGGCTGGTCAAGCTGCTCCTCAGGAACACCAAACTGGGCAAGCCTCTGCAAACCAAGCCAAAACCACATATCAAACACACAATTCAACAGTCTGTATCCATTAACCAAAAAATTCATCCAATCCAAAACGACAGAAATATTTCAAAACAGCTTAACCAATCCAAACAATTCTTTAGTCAAATGCAAGGAGAATCAAACAGTCACCAAGCCACCAAGAATATGAATCTTGATAAAGTAAAAAAAAAAAAAAAAAAAACAGGTGAATCGTAGAAGAGGCCTTACCCGAACGACACGATCGCGAGGTTTGAGGGGTTGGCAATCGGAGGGCGAATCGATTTCCATGTTATCGGCCATGAGGGAGCGACAAAACCGAAGGAGGCAACAGCACAAGGAGCGAGGATCGAACCCGGAACCTTCACTCCCCAGGTTTGATTTTCTTTCACTTTAATAATTCCGCAGCAAAACGAGAAATTGAACGGTGAGAAGAACGAAGAGACAATACGCGCTGGTTAAAACCCTAATGGAATTTCAAGAAAGCCCCAAATTTTTGTGCGCAACGAAATCCCATGAATCATTGTGATAACGATGATGCTGAATGCAGCAACTCACACTCGAACACTCTTTCCTCGTGTCTCATGTCTTCTATGTATTACTCTATGACGTACATAAAAATAAGGATATTTATAGGTAAACACTTACTTTAACTTATCTGTCATCCATGTCATTAGTAATTAGATTTGTTTCTTAGTTTTAATGAATAGTTTATATTTATTGCTTAACTCTTTTATTTTTATTATCTAAAAACATGACTATAAAATATTAAGAGTATTTTTACTGCATGATTATTATGCTTAATCAAATTAAAAATAATTTATAACTATTATTTTATACATCTTATATTATAATTTTATAAAAAGTTATAGATATTTCTATTATAAAATTGTAACATTCTAAAGTTAGCAAAAAAATATATATTTGTATGGTCATTTTTAGGCATAAATTTTTTTATAATGTCTATAAAAATTAATATTGCAGATTGGAATGTACAGCTATTTTTTGTGTCCACTTATTTTACCTCTTATCTTTTATATCCTTATATTTATTTACCAGTTTTTAGTTTTAACTATTTAAAAAAAAAACTACCCGTAAAAACTAAAAAGGCTTTTATTGTATAATTATAAAAATTGATAAAAAAAAATTAAAATATTTCATAACTATTTTTTAGATGTATTTTAGTATAATTTAACTTTTTTATTATGAAGAAAAGTTATAAGTATTCTTATTATACAATTATTATAGTGGGAACCTATAATGTTTTACACATGTGTAATCAATTATTTATGATAAAATAATAAAATCATTATTATTATTATTACAAATTAAATATATAAATATATATATATATATATATATATATTATATTAACAATTTTGCTATAAATAGTTTTTATTTTCTTCTAAAAATATTTTTTTATAACAAATAATGATTTTAATTTAAAAAATGATTAAATTTAAAATTAAACTTGATAAAATAATTATTTTAATTTAAAAGAATGGTCATTTAAAATATATAGGTGTGTGTATATATATATATATATATATATATATATATATTAGTATAATGGTATAGATTTAAAAGAATAGTCATTTAAGAAGTATAATAAAAAAATATAAAAAAAACCTTCTTTTATTATAATGATATAGATAATAATATAAATATTTATATAAACAATTATTTTTATGCATACGTTTTTTAATTCATCCACTGATATTTTCATAATAAAGATGACTATTTTAATTATTTACCATTTATTTTTAGTAACTTTATTAAATATTTTTAGATTAATTATTAAAATAAAATTCTCAATAAGGAAAATATTAATAATTAAAAACTATGTAATATATAATTTTATAATTTATGTTTTATATTTAGATTTATAAGATTGAAATTCTATTTAAATAGATTAATTTGATTTATATTTATACTTTGTATAAGAAACCATTTATAATTTTAAAGAAGGAAGATAAGTTAAATGTAGAATAAATATTTTAATATATAAAATTTTTAAAGGTTATATATGGTATAGAGTCAATTTATTTATTTTTTTTAAATATAAAACCATTTAGTTTTTTGTTTTATTTAAGATTTTTTTTTATCATTTATTTGATAGAAAGGAATTAGAATTTGTTAAAGTAATGCACGTATACTTTTTTTGGACATAATTAATAATTATAATATATATATATATATATATATATATATCTATATGCGATGGAGTTTTTATTTTCAGAAAGATTTAATTGAATCTCTATTTTTGTAAAAAATATTCAATTATATTAAATTAATATTAACGTTATTTGAAAGTGTTTCGTGTTAAAATCTAAGTTTATCATGTCATAGGGATTCTAAGATACAAGATTATCTAAATTTTTATATATGATAAACCTAGATTTTGACACATAACATTTTTATTGGGTGTTAACGTCAATCTAACATAACATTAATTTTTTTTTTTCATAAAAATAGAGACTCAATTAAGACAAAAACAAATATAATGACTAAAACAAATCAAATATCTAAATAAGGGACAAAATTACTTATTAAACATTTTCGTTTTGAATTTATTTTTGTTATATAT
>Ga0214542_1002052_pt1 | contig 41783 bp, 25 predicted proteins | sample CNSS1metaG_FD_160096 | JGI IMG/M metagenome (GOLD analysis project Ga0214542, IMG submission 160096) | Root nodule microbial communities from cowpea collected in UCLA plant growth center, Los Angeles, California, USA - CNSS1 | ecosystem: Host-associated > Plants > Roots > Nodule | place: USA... | reverse complement strand
TAAAGGATCTATATGCAAAAATTCTGTTGAACCCTTCTATGCCAGCCGTGAGAATGGGAGATGTGCCATCATGAATGGGAAATTGTGCAACATTTTCCCAAATATCATCATCTAAAATGATGTCGACACCTTTCACTTTTGTGAACCTAACACCATCTCTGAATTTGTAATTGAATTTGTAATTGAAGTAAAAGACACTCAGAGAACTCTCTTGCAGTCACAACACTAGTACTCTAGCTTCTCAAAAAGGTAAGTGAGAAGTAACTCTGAGGTTCCTTAAATTGGGGTTTCAGAAATTAGGTCAAAAAACTGAACAGTCACGCCCAACTGACCAGGATAATCGATTATCACAAGTGATAATCGATTATTCCAGTGTGGTTTATGAAAAACAAACTTTTGAGCAGATAATCGATTATCAGAGGTGATAATCGATTATTCCAGTGTTTTCTTGAAAAAAATGGTTCAGCTCAGGATAATCGATTATTCTAAGTGATAATCGATTATCACTTTGATTTTTCGAGAAACACCAGAATTTTCTTATACAATACTGATTCTAACTAATCTAATTACATTTTACAAGATAGCTTTAAACACTACAGCACATGGTCTTCATATTGGCTTCCAGATGGCTTTCATGGCTTCTTTTATCATCATCAAAATCTTGCTTCAGCATTTAGACTTGTATTGCTTTTGCCAACAATTGTAATTATATTTTGTATGCCAAGAACGAAAATGGTTCTTGGTGAATGAAGTTGGGATAATGGAAAAATACAAGTACATTGCTTTTTTATCCATTTGATAGAGCAAAAGATGGTAAAATATAAAACTTTCCTTTTAATCATAGTTAAGTCACATCATAATTCATTGAGTTTGAGACTGAACTGAAACATGATGAGGAACTGTATTGAAAATCACTGTTCAGTTTGATTCATTGAAACTTTTTGGGTATTCGTTGGTTTTGTTGGTGCAGTTATTGATTTCTTTGATTATAAGAAGCAATTGAAAAAGGCAGAACAATGGAATGTGGAAATATATTGAACAATTTGTGTTCAATGGCACTTGCATGGGATATGATGTCCCTCTTTGAGCAGTAGCACATTTATTCTGTTGTTCTCTGTTCTGTAGATAATTTGAGAATAATGGATTTGTTACCATGTTTATGAATACGATTAGTTTTGAAATATTATTGACTGCTTGTAGCAATATCTAAACTTGATTCAAGGATCCACTTAAGACATTCAAATATTTTATCAAGGGAACAAAATAGTTTGTGATTTTGTTTTCATATTTTTTTTTGCGGGTTGACATAATTATAATATTGTGATGAATTGTTTTCATATGTCTAATTTAAAAAAAATATTTTTTTTCATGTTTAGAAAAAGCCCATGGGCTGGCCTTGGCCCGTAGGGCTTTTTAGACTTGTGGGCTTTTCTAATGGGGAGCTTTTTGGCCCTTTGGGCTTTTTTGGCCCCAACCCACGTGGACTAGAGCCAAGCCTTGTAGGCCGAACCAAATTGACAACTCTAATTGTAGGAGCAAATTAGTTGCTTAGATGTTTTATTTCTTTCTTTAATGGTATCACCAAGAACCATTGCATCGAAAATGTATTTCAACATTTAATATTAAATATAAGTGATTTTTCCTTGTAATATCAAGGGTCACAAATTCAAATTTTGCAACATTTAACATGTTTAGAACTAGCACATAAAATAAAAATAATAATAATAATCATAAAAATAACAATAATAATTACCGTTATGATAAAAATAAAAATGATAAGATGAGGGAAAAATTGATAAAGTCAAACAATTCTTATCATAAGAATAAGAATATAAGGTAAAATTACAAATGAAGAAAGAATTAGAAAGAGCCTAGATTGAGACATGCATAACATTATCATTAGAGAGAAAAAACTTTCACTAATCCTTAGTTGGCCGGAGCATCGTGGAGATACCATGTTATAAATTAAAGCTAATAACAAAGAGAATAATAGAAGGAAGAATAGAGAAGGAGAGAATAGGGAACATCTTTTCTGTGTGTTATTATTGATAAGAAGAGTCTTATTTATAGATACAACATGTAACCCATAAAAGAAACAAATCATCTAGTTAATACAAATATTCACATAAAGAGCAAGGAATTATATGAATATCAATCATATCAATCATATGAGTAACTCTATCAAATAGACAACCATTAATTCATAACAATAATATCATTAATTATAAATTTTTTTCCTTTCTTCTTTAAAAATTAAATATATTTTCATTGTATATTAAAATATAATGTTAGTAATTTGTAATTAAAAAAGATTTTTTTCTCTATTCTTTTAAAATATCATTGTTATACTACAATGTAATGTTTTATTTATATATATATATATATATATATATATATATATATATATATATATATATATATAGATAAATATTAGTAATTATTATTTTCATTGTTATACTAAAAATGTGGATTACTGATTTGATTTTGTATCTATATTTAAAGTTTATCCATCAAGTTTAAATTTAAAAATAATTTCAAAACAATAGGTAAAACAAACAATCTAAAAAATTATAATTAACAACATTTATTTTAGTAACAATGTATATAATATTACCCTTTTAGAATAAAAATATATATATATATATATATATATATATATATATATAATTTTTAAAGAAGCAAAAATAATCTTATTAATTAGTTACACATAATTAATGACATTATTCTTTTTTACATAACTGAAAATATTAATTTTAAAACAAATAATTTCAAAAGGAGTAGCACTTTACATGTATTTAAGATAACATTTTAGTATAACAATGAATTTATATTTTATAAAATATAGATTTTTATTACCATGAGATCAATCTTTTCGTTGTTAACTTTCTTTTAAGTAAAATTTTTTTATACATAAGAATTTTTTTTATTAAGTTTGTAAATTAGTGAAGTTATGAAATTACTTATATTGATCTTTTGTTATTTTAGCAAATAATTTTATCCTTACCTTTTGCTTGAAATTAAAAAAAAAATATAGAGAGACACTCAAGACTTTGATAAGATTCAAGCACGAGAACTAATTGTAGAGTTGTAATTAGAGATCGAGGAGAAATTCACTATCTTCTCATGATTTGTAGTTGTCGGAAGTTTATTATGACTATTGTTATGGTCAAGAGTTTGATAGTCTCACCCTCTAGCTAAGTTGAGCCAAAGCTTGAAATGGAGACTATGGTGGATGGTGGATTCGCAGAAGCTTGGTGTTAAGAGAAAATGACTCTCGATTTTGGTGATTTAATTGGTGATATGAAGGTTGTTCGTGGAACTCTAAGAGAGGTTAAGCCAACTCTAGAGAAAGGAGTGCTAGAGGGACCTCTTATGATGCTCTAACAAGTGACTAAAAGAAGAGGTATGACTTAAAAATAATTTTGGCAGTATAACATTATCATTCTCAAAAGTCAAAAATACATGGGAGAGACACCTCTATTTACAGGGTAAGGTGTCTCCAAAATGGTCTAAAACCCTATAATGTTAACATTTACCAAAACTCTAAAAATGCTATCTTGATGAAGGGGAGTTTGACATGTGGCAATCCCCACTCTCACAAAACAAACCACTCATGTGTTGCCATGTGGAAAGCTATTTTATGAAAAGTCTTTCCAATAGGATAATGATGCATGACACTACCTATGTAAGAGAACTTTTCACTAAGAGCTTGCCATGTGACACATGTGGGATGCCCTTCCTAAGCTAGCTTGATTAACATAATTAAACATCAAAGAATTGCTTAAGTAGGCGCATATAATGCTCCTTACGTAAGCAAGATTGTTTTTTAAAACCCTACACACTTGACCCTTAATACAAGGCCTAAAAGAAACCTACACTATTTGACCCTTAATATAAGGCCTAAAAGAAACCTACACTACTTGGCCCTTAATACAAGACCTAAATATTCATAATCTACTAAAGTACTCCATTGTGGCCTAAAGAAAAGAGCTTTGCTCCACCTTGCAAAGATGACTCTATCTCTTCACGAAAGTGCATGGCCATGCTAGGGGGTATGCTTTCATCCCCTTCCTCTTCAAAAGGATTTGTCCTCAAATCTTCAAATTGTTAAGTTCACATTCTTCCTTCTCTTGGAGATGTTTGGTTTTCTTCCCACAAGGGTCAAATATCCTTCTTCAAAAAATAAGAGACAAGGTAAGTGCAATAATCATACAAAGCATGTAGCTCCCAAAGATTATACGCCTTGGAGTTAGGGAGCCTTTCTCTTTAAACTTTTGTGTGCCTTGAGTTGGGGAGCATGTGTTTGAAGTGACTTCCTTTTCCAACACAAGGTCTTATTTGGTCTTATCTTTCCATTCTACTAGGTGGAAAGAATACCTCTTTTGAATCTTCACACAAGCTTTTTGGCCCTTAACATGGGCACTCTTTTGTTAATGCACTCTTTGGACTTGTATGTACTACTTTGACACTTAAAACAATTTATCTCACTCTTGTGTGTGCAAATGTGCTCTCTTTCTTTTTCCTTTTTTTTCTCATTTGCACTTGGTCCTCTTCCACTTGAGAATGTGTGAGAGGATGAAGTACAATTTTTTCCTCTTGGTGGGTGAAGGTTATCTCATTGGTATGGTCATGGTATATGGTTTCTCTTTCAAAAAGTCAAGGCTTGCCCAACAAGATGTGACAAGCTTCCATAGGTACTGTAACGTCCTAGCCGGAAATTACTATTTAAAAATAAATAAGAAATCAGATTTATAAAACATCACATTTATTCTCGCAATTTCCTAAAAACGCAGGAAAATTAAAAGTTCAACATCGCTTCCGTAGTAATTAATATCGTACTATTCAGTTATTACAAAACCAAACCATAAAAAATACAAAAGAAAATCATAATAAAACTGAGTAAATAATCCCGTCGTGATCCCCACTCTATCTCTACGTATCCGCCTGCTCACCTTCATTAACATCTGCTCCCATGTAACAAGTTACATGATCATCGCCACACACACACAGATAAGGTGAGCTCATTTAAATAAAACCAAACAAATATAATATTAAATTCAACGTCGCGATAGTAAAACCCTGGGTTAGTATTCTTCTCCCTTTTTTCTTTACTCTCCACTTCCAGTACTTGCATTTAGACATCTATCATTTCTATACCCTTTAGGTGAGAACAATGATCGATCTTTGTTGCACGAGTGTCTACTCGCCCCTCCGACTACAGGCCACCACCTGATAGTCCACGCGTGGGAATAACCTTGCCACAGCATCTCACCGTGACACCAAGTGGAGCTCCCCGAAACAAACATAAAGTTTGTAGCTGTTCCAGACTACCAAAACTCTATCAGAATACTCTGAACAGGGCAATCATCCTAACTTCGTCGTACGAATCACAACTCGCACACTCCACTGGACTTCCTAAACCACCAGGCTACAACCTAGAGTGGTCACGTGTTACTCCAATACGGGTTACACTCGTAACTGGACCACCAGCCAAAGCCTCGCATCATGAACATCACCTAAAGCTGTGTAGAAACCTTTCCTCGCGCACCATCACTGAACCAAAACCGCTTGGCGCACATCTCACGTCGCCAGGCACACACTAGGTTCAGACCGCCTGGCGGGCATCACACACCGCCAGGCGCCACGCGCCTGCAGCATCATCACTGCATCGTCACCGCCGGGCGGACCCACCATGCCGTCAGGCGCCACTCACCGTCACCGCCTGGCGCACCTGCCTCGCGCCGCCAGGCGCCACCGCACCATCAGAGTCTCTGCTGCACCATTCCGCCTGGCGGAACCCTCCCTACCGCTAAGCACTATGACCATTGTTGCTGATTGCGTTCCGTCCGCCTAGCGGCTCGCTCGCGCCACCAGGCGCCATACCAGTAGCGCACTGTTACTGGTTCCTTGGCACTTAAACAAATCCCAAGGGATCCCAATCATACAACATAACAATTTACAACACAGCCTGATTTTCCAGTCATAACAATTTACAACACAGACTAGGGTAAAGTTTCACCATCCATACCATATCTCACATAATTATCTCACTCGTACCCAACTAACATACATTCTGAATTTAACTTACGACATGCACCCAATTATGCTTCATTAGAAGTTACTTGAACTCATCAAAGGCTTATTCATGTATTTTACAAACTCCAAAATCAGAAATATTAAGTAATGTATATCTATAGCTACTGACCTCCAAATCCAATCTCCACCGTTCAAAGGTAAGAACCACATGTTATGGACCACCTGTCAAAATATGACCTAAATCGGATGGTTAACGAACTGGGAAATGCAGTTTTACGAAAACTGCGCGAACTAGAAAAATTGGTGGCGCCTAGCGCCCAGAATCAGACGACTGGCGCCCAGCGGGACTAAAATACCGCCCGGCGGTTACTGTTACGCGAAAAGTACAAAAACAGCGTTTTTCGTGAATCAACACACCACGCACCTCTGGTGTGGCGCCTGGCGGCCAATATGGTGCCGTCAGGCGGTTCCTACACCTGCGAACCTTGCCTCCTTCACAACAACTCTGATTTCATTCAATTTATGACTCAAAAGGTTGTACTCACATGTTTAGGTTCGTGATCCATTCCTAAAACTTCCAATAAGTAAAATTCCATTAACCTTTTTCCTTTAATTTAGTGCGACTATGAAATCCCCAATTCATCAACCCACCAATTGATATTCATGAAATTTTCAAGTTCATGTAATGTCCAATCAATTTAGTAACTACAATCCCATAATTCGTCATGCCAATTAAATATGTACAATAGAAATACAACCCCAACACCACGGCATCGCTGACAAACCAACCAAAATGAAAAAAATAAGAAGACGCACGTTGCGTCGCCTGGCGGGCCACCCTCAGCTGCCAGGCGGTTCATAGGCAAACCCAGAAAATAGGCTGAAAACACATAAGCCAACTGGCGGTTCATGTCCTACCGCCAGGCGGTTTTTGGAAAAATCCAGAAACACGAATATAACGAGAGAAGACAGGTTCCACGGTCTCAATATGGTTCAGATCATACATTCATATCATTGCGAAATAAAATAAGCAATACGAACTCCCCTAACCTAGTTTCCTCTGCCAATTGAAGATTGCAAGCTTTTTCCTTGATCACCAGTGGCCTCCTTTATCTTTCTCTTCCCACTCACCCCTTTGCTTCACTCAATTCACTCAATACACTCCCAATTTCGTCCTTTTTGCTCTCACCTCAAAGACAGCTTCACAAAACCCTTTCTTTTACCCTTAATTAGCTTCTCTTAATATGGTTTGATTGCACCAAAATGAAAATAGCATTAATCCATAATTAATCTTCACTTAATGGCCTACTACCTTCTGTTTTCAGCCACCCTTGCTGCCATATGCCTTAGGGTTTACGTGCCTCTTCACTTCTATGCTAGTGTAGATTTTAACAAAAAGAAAAATCATTTTGTTCAAGCCAAGGTTTGAACCCATCACCCCACAATAGAAATTCAAGTGCACAACCAACTCAACCAAGTCATCTTTCATGCCAATATTTATGCATCTATAACTATCTACACATCACGCCCAACCGTCTCTTAAAATAAAACAAATTAAATAAGACACATAGGACTCGAACCCAAGTCCTCCCACATAATCAAAGTACTCTCAACCACTTGAGCTAGTACTTTTCCACGTCATGAGGGTTTACATTTAATTCCATAAAGGCTTCTCCTACCCGCATTTATTAATTAATTAATTATTTAATTAATTAAATTTCACGGGTCTTACAGGTACTATCTCACATAGCACCCTATCTTCAAAATTCCCTATGTAAAACTTAACTTCCACTTGTTGATTAACTACCATGCCTTCATCATCATTAATCCATTGAAGTTTATAAGGGTTAGGATGATGCAAGATAGGCAAAGCTAACTTTTCAACCAACCTTGTGCTACAACAATTTCAACATGAGTCATTATCCACAATGAGAAAGCACGTGTTTTCTAAATTTACATCTTTTCTGAAAGATGTTCTCTCTTTGGGTTAGTTCTTGGTGACTAGGTTGATTCTAGAGAGTTCTTCTTATCATAAGAAGATCCTATTGCAAGGGTAGACATCCTCACTTTTGCTCTTAATTTCATCCACACTTTCACTATAGCTCTCTTCATCTTGACTACTATAGGATTTGACACCCCTTAAGATTATGGTCCTTTTGGAAGGCCATTGGGATGAGATATGACCTCTCCCTTGACATTTAAAACACTTAATTTCTCTAGTGTGGGTGTGTGATGATGTTCCTTCCCTTAGTTTCTCTAGGTTTTTCTCCTTCCCTAAGTTCTTAGGGGGTTCTTCTTCTAACACTTGCTTACCCTCCCTTTTGTAGTCTCCCTTACCTTTTCTCAAATGTTGTTGCTACACCTTGATGCAAATTTGTACCAAATCATTTAAGTCTTGGTATGACAACAATTTCGCTTTGTCTCTAATGTCAAGATTGAGTCTACTTAAAAACCTAAAAATGGTTGTTTCCTCTCCTTCCCTAATGCTTGCCCTCATCATATAAAGATCCATCTTTTGCTAGAGCCTTTGGATATTGTCCATAAGCTCCCTATTGTAGTAGGAAGGTATGTGTTTCCTTCTTAGGGCACTCTGTAAACCATTCCAATACTCAACTTGGGGAGAGTTGGAGAGTTTTCTTTCTTTCACTAGGGAAGTCCACCAATACATGGCATTCCCTTGGAAGCTTAATGTGGCTAAGGAGACTTTTCTTTCCTCACTCACTTGGTGGCACTCAAAAAGTTGCTCAACTTTCATTTCCCAATCTAAATAGGCCTCTACATTCTCTTTCCTATGTATATAAGGAAGGTCAATCCTAACTTCTCCAAGCTCTTGATGTTCACGCTCCCTTCTTGGCCTTCTAAGTGGAGGAAGTTTATAGTATTGCTTCAAAATTCTACAATCCCCCTCATAGTGTGTGAGTTGTGCATTGTGTTGGGAGCTCCTCCTTGAGTTGCTCCTACTCTTACTCCTACTTTTGGTTTGTCTCAACTCTTCTTGGACTTTAGCTTGTTTTGCATTAAGTATCCTAAGCTCCTATTCTAAGGTTGTAAGATATTCATCCTTTTCAACTCTTTCTTTTTCTTTTAAAATGGATTGTCTTTTGCCAAATTTTTAGTTACTTTAGTTATTTAGCCAAATGTCGTAAACTAGGCACTTCACTAGAATCATTAACAATTTGGTAAGATGGAGCCTTAGAAGGAGCATTAGACATCTTAAAGTTTTCGAAAAGATGTTATGCAACAAATAAACTTGTATTCCAAATTCAAATTCCTTAAGAGATTTTAAGTAAGTAAAAGGATTTTGAGTTCACTTCCAAGAAAGGGAGAAGAATCACTAAGGATTACTTAAAATCCAAGCATTTTCTTGCCAAAGCAATCTCAAACCTTCTTACACCTAACTTCTCAAAGGGAATTAGGTTTGAAAAGCAAGTAGACTCACACTAAACTACCACAAAAAAGAAAACAATTAAGGAAAGCAATTTAAACTAAATTATGTAGCCTAATGGTGGAGTTAGAAGGCACCTTGGAACCTTCAAACGTCACCAACTAAAACAATTTTAAAAAAATATTTGAGGTTCAAGTTAGGAGATGAGATTGAGTACCTAAGATCCCCCCAAGACATCTAACTTGGCCATGAGTTATAAGTACAAATAAATACAAATTACAAGTCCAAAAATAATATAAACAAAATCTTGCGTATTCCTCTCCAAGTATTTCACTCCTTTTACTTCTTGTCTCCAACTCAAGCTTTAAGGTCCAAAGAGGTCTCCAATGCCTCCAAAGATCTTCCTCTAGTCTCGACAAAGCCTCAAAGATTCTACACCACAAATCCAAACCAAAACCAGATGGTAGAATCCAAGGAGAAAGCAAAGAAAGGCCAAAAAATGAACAAAGCTCTTTAAAAGGAATTTTATGTAGACAAAACCGAGAATGTTTAAGGAGACAAGCAAGAAAATAAAAGCTAAGAACAAAGGTTAGACACACAAAAGAAATACCTAAAGAAAAGCTCTAGACTAGATCACAAAAACAAAAAAATACTATAGTAGAAAATGATGCTTTTTGTCTTTAAAAGCCTTAAGTCAAAGGTGTACTATGGACACTTTTTTGTTTGCATCAAATGCATGAAGCCCGGACGTTGAACATATATCAAGTAAATCAGCCCACCAAATCAATATGATAGTGCTTGCACGACTTTTGGCGGTAGTGGTCTCCTTTTCTATTTTTACTTTTCACTTTTTACTTTTGCTTTTGTACTTTTTCTTGCTTTTTTTCATGTACTCATTGTTGTGATTTTTTTTCTTTCTTTTCACGTTTTCCAGCAACAACACACATCACTACCACACCAAATCTAATTTTGAAAATACTTTTGGTAGCTCAAAGGTTCAAGACGCACAAAATAGAAGAAAAACCTACTATAATCAAAATAGGGCATGAAACTCAAACAAATATAAAAGGAAACTTAACTTTAGGAATTTACCTATGGTTTAATGACAAATATGAACTCAAATATGTAAAGAAAAATTACTAAAAAGGTGGTATATGGTGCACTTTTGAAAATAAATAAGAATATATATTTTGTGATTTTTGTAAGCTCAAAACTAGGAGAAAATGACATTAAAAGGACTAAACATGACTCTAGACATCATGGATGGATTTAAAAATAAAAATAACACAGCACACATGAGATGACCAAATGGTAACATTAAACAAGACTAAAAAAACATAAAAACACACAAACAACACAAACTATGGAAAATTAAGCACAAAAACTGAATGGTTCAAGATGTAGTAGAAGATAGAACCATAAAAAACGCTGATGTTGGAAGATCTGACCTTTGCTGACTATTTTACTCATATCTCTCTCCATAAAAGTCCAAATGCATTCCTTCCTTTTTGTTGGAAACTAGACTCAAAGGGCTTTCTTTTGATATAAAGAACGTAATTTTTGGACCACTGAGCTAGCTGCAGTATTTTGTTTTTTTAAATTGCCCACGTTATTACCAACATTGTTTTGGTGTGGAAGAGTTGATTTGGAAACAAGACAAGAAAGAAAAACACATGAACACAAAGAATAACAATAACATAGGTAAGGACCAAGAAACTTAGTTCTTGTAGAACCAAAGCTCTTGATACTAAATGATAGCCTCCTCCTCAAGCTAGGTTGGGCCAAAGCTTGAAATAGTGACTATGGTGGATGGTGGATTCGTAGAAGCATAGTGTTGAGAGAAAATGACTCTCGATTTTGGTGATTTAAGGGTGATATGAAGGTTGTTTGTGGAGCTCTAAGAGAGGTTAGGCCAACTCTAGAAAAAATAGTTCTAAAGGGACCTCTTGGGATGCTCTAGCAAGTGATTAAGAAAAGAAGTATGACTCAAAAATAATTTTGACAGCATAACATTATCATTCTCAAAAATCAAAAATACATGGGGAGACACCTCTATTTAAAGAGTAAGGTGTCTCCAAAATGGTCTAAAACCCTATAATGCTAACATGCACCAAAACCCTAAAAATGCTATCTTGATGAAGGAGAGTTTGACATATGGTAATCCCCACTCTCACAAAAAAACCACTCATGTGTTGCCATATGAAAAGATACTTTATTAAAAGTCTCTCCAATAGGAAAATGACACATGACCACTACCAATGTAAGAGAACTCTTCACTAAGACCTTGTCATGTGACACATGTGGGACGCCCTTCTTAAGCTAGCTTGATTAACATAATTAAACATCAAAGAGTTGCTTAAGAAGGCGCATATGATGCTCCTTACTTAAGCAAGATTGTTTTTTAAACCATACACTACTTGTCCTTTAATGCGAGGCCTAAAAGAAACCTACATTACTTGGCTCATAATACAAGGCCTAAATTTTCCTAATCTACTAAAGATACTCCATTCTGGCCTAAAAGAAAAGAGATTTGTATCACCTTGAAAAGATTACTCTATCTCTTCATGAAAGTGCTTGACCGTGTTAGGAGGTATGCCACCAGAGTTTGAGGCTCTAAATCAAGAAACAAAGAAGAAATAATTTGATTATCTGATTTAAAGTTAACTATATTTTAAGTTAGAAAGTTCAAGTCCTTAAACCTTAAAACTATCTTTTTTAATTTATAGTCTCGAAAATGTAATATTATATATATCTTTAAGTCCAAAAATATAATAACTACCCAAAAACATAATGGTTATAAGATACCATATCTTAATAAAATAAAAAGCTCCTAAGTCTTTGACCCAATTTTTAGGGTTAATAACTTTGTTATATTTTGAAACTTTCTGATAAACTCAAAGTAAATATCACATGTATTTGGGGAGTTGTGTGACAATTTATCGATATTTGAATTTAGGTTCAAACTATGGTAAGATCCAAACAATCGATATAGGTTTTAATTTTGAATCATAAACAAATCTAATCTAGTAAATAAAGTTTGGTGAAATTTATTTGAAGATTTTCCCAAGAATCGAACAACTTAAAACATTTATTTATTTTGACTTTTCACTTTTAAGCCATGTTTTCATGTTTTTGTCTTTTTTCCTTTTTTTTTCTCTCTAATACGTAAAAGTAACTCTTAACTATTTTAGTAACATAATAACGGTGTCCCTTTTAATGGTTTGAAACATATTAACGTATGTATTCACATAAAAAAAATTATTATAAAATATCATAAAACACAAACATACGTGTAATATGAAAATAATAATAATAATAATAATAATAATAATAATAATAATAATTCCAACCCTTAATCATTATCGATTAATATCACTTATAATATTTATATCATTTTCCTTTCTGAATAAATGTATTTAGGTATTATTTAGTTTTTGAGGGGTTCATAAAGTTTTCTATGAAAACACTAAAAGACTGATTGGGTTTCCACTTTTTTCTTTCATACACTTTAGTAATCTTTTCCTCTTCTCTCTTCTTCTTTTGGGTTGGGACTGTTTTATAACAATACCTCCTCCCCCAAAACTCACCTTGTCCTCAAGGTGAAGGTTGGGAAATGATTCCTCCAACTTAGACCAAGATTCCCAAGAATATTCACAGGGTGATATATCTTTTCATTGCACCAAGATTTCTCACTCATGATCTTCCCTTTGTCTTCCAGCCAATATCTCTTGAGGTTGAGCATCAACTCACAATTTTCTGTCACACATGGGGAAATGGTTGCACCTTAACTTGAGTTGAGATCATGGGTTTAGGCAAGGATATATGAAAAACCAGATGTACTTTGCTTCCTTCAGGTAATTTCAGTTTGTAAAAAACCTCCCTTACACGTGCCACGACCTCATATGGCCTATAATATCTAGGGTTGAGCCTTTGGTTGATCCTTTTAGCCAACTTCTTGAGTTTGTAGGGTTGGATTTTACCGACCTTTAATTCCACCATCCTTTTGTGCTTATCCGCCTAGTGTTTCATATGGTTTTGGGCTTGCTCTAGATGTTCCTTCATCACTCTTAACATCTCATTTATGTCCTTTAACATGGTTGACACCTCATCTATTGGTGTCGCTGGCACATCTCCTCGGATGATCGGTGGAGGGTCCCTCACATAAAGGCCTTTAAAAGGGGTTAGTTTAATAGACTCATGATAGTTGGTATTGTACCACAACTCTGCCAAACTCAACCACTTATGCCATTGTCTTGGTTTCTTTCCTGTCATGCACCTCAGATATGTTTCCAAACACTTGTTGACCACCTCAGTTTGTCCATCAGATTGAGGGTGGTATGCTGAACTGAATTTCAACCCTCTCCCCGCCAACTTAAATAGCTCGATCCAAAATTTGCTCATGAAGATCCTATATGTATTTGATACAATTGATTCTGGAAAGTTGTACAATTTCACAACCCCATTCAAGAACACTTCTGCAACTTCCTTAGCACTATAGGGGTGTGCCAAAGCCACAAAGTGGGCATACCTGGCAAGTCTATCTACCACGACCAGAATGGTATCATAGCCTCCCGGTTTAGGTAAGCCCCCTATAAAATACATAGAAATGTCCGACCATATCTGTTTAGGAATAGGAAGTGGCTAAAGCAACCCTGTTGGGCTTAGGGTCTGGTACTTACTTCGCTGGCACACTTCATAGTTGGTCACATATTCCTGTATCTTTTTTTTCATGCCTTCCAAATGAAATAATTGAGTGATTCTCTTGTAAGTTTTGAAGAAACCAGAGTGGCCTCTTATCGCTAAGTAATTAAACTCTTTTAATATATAATCCACTTTCAAGGAACCTTTGGGAATTACCAATATATCCTGATAATACAACTTCCCCTAGCTACCTTGTAACCATTTTGCTAATCTTTATAGGTTAAAAGATCTTGTAATATTTTTTTCAAAGTAGCATCTTGGTCAATCTCGGTCTCCAAGTCATCCCACTCAGCTATTTGAATCGTGTTAATGGCAGCGAATTGCATTCGTCGAGATAGTGCATCAGCCACATTGTTTTCGATTCCCAGTTTGAATTTTATCTCAAAATCAAACCCAATTAATTTGGAAATCTACTTCTACTGGCCTTCCCCCATCAATCTCTGATTTGAAAGAATTTCATGCTTCTTTGATCTATATAAATGATGAATGGTCTCCCCATTAGACACCTGCTTCTGATACACTACAATAGCACTAAACCTTCCCCTCAAATATCCTTAAATTACATTTACACAAATCATAATTGATACCTTAACCCAATATTACGTAATCACGCAATATCCAACAGTACATACTTAAAGAAAACTATGTTTTCCATAACCCACACTCTCAATTAGAATAATCATTTCTCTCTTTTAAATTACCATTCCCACATCACTACCAAACTACACATTAAAATAAACATACCCTCATATAGTCTTCATTGCTCATTCTAAACCACCAAAGTTTAAGTGCCATATTCTTGTCCACATGAATTTATATTAATACCCCAAAAACTCACCCACGCGTCCAACACAACCAGAATGCACTATTGTAAAATTAGGACTATCGCCTAGCGATAGGTTACGCACCGCTAGGCGACATATCAGGTTCTGGTAAATTCCCAGTTTCCTTCTCTATGCGAAAATCTCCAATCTTCTACTACATAGTCCCACCATACGATTAGACCAAATTCAAAAGCAATCTAGGAACTACAACACTCAAAACACTACTACAACCAATGGCAATTAAACACTAGAATCAGGTTCCTAGTTTACCTATTTCAAGCTTTCTCCTAATCCAAAGATCACCCACTCACCATTGCTCAAAAAGATTTATCGTGCAACCTAATTCCATTTAATTTATAGCATTACTCATCAACCACGTAGTACAACAACCAAATTCCAGAAGTCGTAATGACTCCTGCACCAATCAACACAAAAACAACCAAATTAACAGCTTCGCACCGCTTGGCGGTAGTTCATCGTCATTAGGCGATTCATAGTAGAACCCAAAAAACTAGGTCAAAACTGATGCATTGCCTGGCTGCTCATTCCTTACCGCCAGGCAATTTCTGGGCAAAGCCCAGAAACTACGAAAAATAGCTTGAAAGGGATGGGATTTCATGCAATTGGGTCATGGCAATGCTAAATACATTATTCACGAATCAAAACAGATAAGAATAGCTCCCCTTACCTGGACAATCCTTGCTCAATTTAAATAAATGGAACTTTTATTACACCACAACCAATCCAGCCATTGTTTCCTCTGTAATGCACTCTATATCCTGGATTTTCACTCAAAACAATCCTCAAAACCTCCTTTCCACGCTACTAATTCGTTTTCTCCTTTGTTCCTTCATGTTCTCTCTCTTTCTTCTCTAAAAACCACCTTAATTAGGCCATTAACTAAGCCTTAATGCTTGTTAATGATAGGAAAACGAAAATGGCTTTAAGTTTTGTGTTAATGGCCATTCAAAGACCATTATTGGTTGTCTTCCCAGCCCACTAGGCTACCCCTTTTTGCAGCTAGGGTTTCTCTGCCCTTTCACATTCATGCCAAAAGAAATTTTGGCAAAAAGAAAGCTTACTTCACTCTTAGCAAGGTTCGAACACATAGCCATTCAATTGCAAAGCAAGTGCACAACCAATTCAACCAATTCATGTTTTGTGATAATTCCTACACCTCTAGGAATCTAATATCACGCATCATGATAAAATATATCACTAAAATAACAAGCAATTGAAGTAACACTTCAAACAAAATTTAGCATACATAGGACTCGAACCCAAGTCCTCTCAACACAACCAAGTACTCTCAACCATTTAAGTTAGTATTTCTCTACATCATAAAGACTTATACGCATTTATTAAATAATTATTTAATTAATTATTTAAATTCCTCGAGTCTTACATTGTTGGGTCTTATAATACCGATAGTCAATATTCCTTCACAAATCTCTCAATTTCATTTTTTTGATAGTAAGGATATCTGTAGGGCCTGATGTTCGGAACCGTCGATCTTGCCTTTAATGTTATTGCATGATCGCAAGTTCTCGGGGGAGGTAATCCATGTGGTTCCTGGAATAATTCAGCAAATTCTTCTAATATAACCATCATAGACGCCTTCTTCCTCCTATTGTATGGCTTCTAAGACTTGATACGAAAATATGAACCCCTCTTCTTCAAGAGCCTTCAGCAATGCCTTCCGTGATGTTTGTGACTTGCACAAAGAGGGATCACCGCTTAGTTTCTTTTTCTCTCTCCCGTGGCCCCATGCTAACTTCAAATTTTTAAAGTTAGCTCTCACTTCTCCAAAACCCGCCAGCCACTCCAGTCTCAATGCTACATCTGATCCTCCTAACTCCATGAGGAAAAAACGTTGTTGTATAGTAATACGCAGCACCTCTAATCGCAATTGCGGGCAAATTCCCCTGTTTTTCACCTTTTCCCCCATGCCCACTTCCACTTCAAACTCTAGAGTATTTTGGACCTCCAAATTAAGAAGTCGTGTCAATTTTCGGGATATAAAATTTGTTGTAGCTCTGAAATCTACCAGTACAACCACTTCGACATCATTAATTGTTCCTTTCACCTTGAACGAATGGTTAGAGGTCAGGACCTCCTTACTCTACAAGGAGATTTGTAAGACTTTCATTGAGAGCATCTCCGATTTCACTTCCTCCTCTCTGCTATCTTTTGATTTCGCACCTTCTGTCCTTTCCGTCAGCACAAGTTGTAAGTATTTCATCTTGTAGACATGTTCACCACCCCACAATTCACCACATTTAAAACATAACCCTTTAGGACTCCTTTCTCTAAGCTCAGCTTGGGATAACCGCCCCCTCCATTGATTTTCTTATCCCCTCCTTCGACCTCCAATCTCCTACTAGAGTTCCCTTCTTTCCCTTCTCCTTGTTCCCACCTAGTAAACCCTCTATTTGGTTTCGTTAGTAGTTATTCCAGCGTTTTTTTTTTCTAGACTTAGCAACCCCACTCGTCGAAGCACTTGATTCTTCTCTTCTATTAGTAATGCACAGTCCATTAGTTCATCTAGTTTAAGCTCGGCTTGGATTTCCTCCTTCAACCCGTTTAGGAAAATGCCCTTCGACATGATCCTTTCTTCTTTTTTTAAAGGGGGTTGATTCTCTTTCGAATTTTTCTCGATACTTCATCATTGTTGTCATCTGTTTGATGCGCAATAATGGTCCAAAGAGGTTTTGGATTACCCAAAGTTGAAATCGTCGCACCAGAGCACCTTTGAAAGCTTTCCAGTTTATCTCTGAGTTTTGCTCCTTCCATCATTGGTACCATTGAGGGCTTGATCCTTTAACGCTATTACCAGCGCGTCCAACTTGTCCTCCTCTTCGAGCATGTTTAACTTAAAATACTGATCCACTTTGATTATTCATACATAAGCATTTTCTCCACTGAAAATGGGGATTCGCAGTTTTTGTCCCCCAAAATCCCGTGAAGATTCCCTACTACTCGAGTAGGTCGTATCACTATCGTCGTCTATGTTCTCCACCTCACCGTCTTTGGTCGCCTTCATACCCCTTCTTCTGAGTGAGTGTCGCTTGTGGGAACGTCCCCTACGAGAAAGGCTTCTGGCTAGTATCAGATTCTTTAACTCTAAAATTTGGAGTTTAATTCCTTCGATGCGTCTTTCAATGGTGTTCCGTGTAAGAACCATGCACCCTAAAGCCTTGTGTTGTGATACCAATTGATACTACACCCTAGAAGTAATAGAAAATTAAGAAGAAAAAAAGGACAACAGGGATATAGAGAATATTGTTTTATTAGTCTGTAAAGAAAGATAAACATAACAATGACTCTCGAGAGAGAGAGCATACTACCACCTCAGTCCAAACCAACCAAAAGCCCCCCCTCTCTGCTCATCCGTCTTCCCCCTATATTCTTTCATCTCCTGCATCAACAAAAAGATCTACATAATTCTATTTTCTCTTTCTCTTCTTGCGAGCTCATCTAATACCATTATCAACCTCACCGCCTTTATATGTGCCAGTGGATCCAAGCTAATGGGTTTCCACTTTCTCCTTTCATACACTTTAGTAATTTTTTCTTCTTCTCTCTTCTTCTTTTGGGCTTGGGCCTGTTTTGTAATTAATTTACTCATGTAATTAATTTAATGATATCATATATTTTCTCATCAAGATTTCATAAACTCTTTTTAATATTTCTTCACTATTATCCGGCGTTGGTTACAGTGATGCGTAATAAGGTGTCACCAAAAGCAAAGGCAAGAAAATAGGAGTCTCCACTTCCCAAATTGCAACCAAAGGGGTCAAAACCCGAAGGGAAAGGCAACAAAGAGTTATTGGAGTTTCTTTCCATTGAAGAATGTGAACCCAACATAAGAACGTGGAATTTAAAAGTGATCACTAGAGGAAAAACATGTCCAAATTCCTATAACAACAGCATTATATTTGAGATAAGAATAATTTCTTATGGTTATGACATAAAACCAGAACCCCACCATTTGCAACTTTGCCTTTGCATACCCTTTTGTTATAGCCAAGACCTTGCTTCTCTCAGATTTGTGAAGAAGGAGGTGGGGGAAGGGATAGAACAGGGAGAAACCTAGGAGAGAGAAAGTTAAAGCACAAATGTGAGGCTCTTGTTGAAACACACAAGTGTTTTGTTTTTCTCAACTTTGTGCTTTTGTTTGTCCTAGTTGTAGATTCAGTTGCATGCATAAATTTTGGTTCACACATATTTCTCTCTCTCTCTCTTATAACTTTACCTTTCTATCCTCTGGGATTATGAAGTGGTAAGGAAATAATCAGCCACAGACCTAAAAACAAACCAAAGCTTCCTCCTTTTCTCCAATGGCAACTTGGGTTTTATCAGAATGTGGTTTAAGGCCTCTTCCTCCTGTATTTCCACGGCCAACAAGGCCCATTTTGTGCCAAAAGCCTTCAAAGTTTAGATTTTTTAGCACAAATAAGGGAGTGGCAGATCTGAAGCTCCAACCAAGAGGATTTTCAAGTTGCAACTATAGGGAGAGAAGGTGGGAATTGGGAGTGAGTGCACCGGTGAGGGTTGCCACCAGCGAGGGAGAAGAAGAAAGTGTGAATGGCGTTAATGGGGTTGGAGAGGAAGTACCTGAATTTGACCCTAGTGCACCACCACCCTTCAATTTGGCAGATATAAGAGCTGCCATTCCTAAACACTGTTGGGTGAAGGACCCTTGGAAATCCATGAGTTATGTAGTGAGGGATGTCATTGTGGTTTTTGGTTTGGCTGCTGCTGCAGCTTATCTCAACAACTGGATAGTTTGGCCTCTCTATTGGGCTGCTCAGGGAACAATGTTCTGGGCCCTCTTTGTTCTTGGTCATGATTGGTAATAGCAATTTCCTGTTTATGTATCCATTTTGTTTTACTAATGCAGATCTAGATTTGATTGTGGCAAAGTTGGATTTCAAAAGCTTGTTATAATAACCATGGTTGGTGTTTTGGATCTTTCAGTGGTCATGGAAGCTTTTCAAACGATCCCAAGCTGAACAGTGTTGCTGGGCACTTGCTGCATTCATCAATTCTAGTTCCATATCATGGATGGTATGCTTGATGAGCTGTTCTTCTAGTCCCCCTTTTGTCTTTTGTTCTTTGCTTATATCCTAAAATTCATTATTTTAAGCCTATGTTTTGAAACTGATAGTTTCATGAATTGTACAGGAGAATCAGTCATAGAACACATCACCAAAATCATGGCCATGTTGAAAATGATGAATCCTGGCACCCGGTAAGATGATCATCTTTGTTGGGGTTCTTGTGGGAAATCTGCTTTTGGCTCCAATAGTTTATATCAAAGGGTCTAATTCAAAATATTCAATGTCAATCTTGTAGTTGCCAGAGAAAATTTTCAACAGCATGGACAATGTAACACGTACTTTAAGATTTAAAGTACCTTTTCCATTGCTTGCGTATCCCATCTACCTTGTAAGTTGCAGTACCTAACAGTTTCGGCATAACTTTAAACATTTATTGCTAGTGGTGCTGGTGTGGGAATTATTGACCTTTGTTATGATCTTTCAATTTCAGTGGAATAGGAGTCCTGGGAAGACTGGTTCTCACTTTGATCCAAACAGTGATTTGTTTGTCCCAAGTGAGAGAAAAGATGTTATAACTTCAACAATTTGTTGGACTGCTATGGCTGCCTTGCTTGTAGGTTTGGGATTTGTGATGGGTCCAATTCAATTGCTTAAGCTTTATGGCATTCCCTATGTGGTAAATTCCTTATCTTTTTTTAACTATGAGTCTTTCTTTCTTTCTCACTAACAACCAAATCCTAATTTGACTTCTGTAATTGCAGCTTTTTGTTATGTGGTTGGATTTGGTGACTTATTTGCATCACCATGGCCACGAAGACAAATTACCTTGGTATCGTGGAGAGGTATCATTTCTTTCCCTTTTCTTTCATTTTCAAGAAAATTTTCGTCCAACTTGGTCATTTCATTTCACCTTTAGAATCAAGAACAAGACTTAGATGTAGTAGTTCCTTATGTATTCTGATTCTGCTATGCTATCCAGTTAAAGTTGAAATTTTACCTTCTTCATCTGCATAATATATGTTTGCATCAAAGGTTGGCACAGGTTTCCAAGTTGGAAACCTCTAATTTTGATTTAAGAACAACACCAAAGACACATAAGAAGTTGTGTCTATGTTTTGTTCATAGATAAATGTTAATAAGTGGATTTTAAATCTAGTTTAACCTTAAAAAATCAGCTTGTAAGATGAGGTTTGCACTCACTTGTATATTATGAATTGACTTTATTTGTGATGACTTAGAATTGGAAGTGACTTAAATTCAATTTTTCTTCTAAGCTTCATTCTTCACTGTGTTGAACAGGAATGGAGCTACCTTAGGGGTGGCCTAACAACTATTGATCGTGACTATGGATGGATCAATAACATTCACCATGACATTGGAACCCATGTCATTCATCACCTTTTCCCTCAAATACCACACTATCACTTAATAGAAGCAGTAAGTATTCTTCTGCACATTTTTTGATGAATTAAAGGAATGGTAATTTTCATTAATTGCATACCCTTTTGGATTTGTCTTTGCTTCATTACAGACTGAGGCAGCTAAACCAGTTCTTGGTCAATATTACCGGGAGCCAAAGAAATCTAGCCCTCTTCCATTTTACCTCATTGGAGAATTGCTAAGAAGCATGAAGAAAGACCATTTTGTGAGTGACACTGGGGATATTGTGTACTATCAAACAGATCCTACAATTAGTAACACTTCCACATCACAGTGAAACTTCCATTTTTCCCTCTTGAAGACTGAGAGAAGTCACTGAATATGTTGCTGCTGCATATGACAATTTCTGAACTCTGAAGATTTTGTCTGAGAGCTTATGCTCTCAGTGAGTCTACATGAACTTCTTCCTTGAAGAACAAGGAATCTGTAAATTGCTAATTCTTGATGAAGGGTATGCTGTCTTCATCGATTTAATTAATATTTTTTGCTCAAACTCAAACACCAATGATGAATGATAATTGAATAGAATTGTATCAACAGATGTCATGTCACTGTCTTTTGCTTATCACTTCTTTTTGTATTCCTCTTCGTTTAGTGGTTGTTGATATTTCTTTAGATAGTGTCTCAAATCATGTAATCTTCTTATACACTATATTGAAGGTTGTTTTTATTTTGGTCCAGTTATACAATATATTATATGTGATAATTTTAATAAAGTTGAGTTTGTGAATTGTATGGGCGAAAAGTCTGAAACTGAAAGAGATTGAACGAGATGAAGACAGAAGAAAATGAGAAAACATCTTTGAATTGTTTGTTTCCTAGTTTTTGAAACATTTATTTTGATCAAGACATCAAAATTATTAATAGATTTAGAATGAGAAGTTCATTATTTAGTACTGTGAAATTGTTAAGGAGAGTTTTTAAAGTTAAACAGTGACAAAACCAAACAAGCTTGTAGTTTTACTATTGTAGAACCACACGTCCTGAAAAGAAGATCTAACATTCATTTTCATTCTGAAAAGGATGTTTCAAAATAGAAATTTTGGATTCCTAAAGGAAAGAAGATGCACTAATTTTTTGTGGATTGAGAATAGGCCAATTAAGATAAGTGTCTTGAAATCCTAAAACTAAAGGGAATAATTTTCTACTAAGGTACATTTTTCACGTTTTGATTATTCAGAATGTGATAGCTGAGAGCCACAGAACCCAAATTGTGGGTCTCTTTTCTGAGAAAGTTGAATCAGTGTCCATGTGTTAATTTTAATTTGTAGTGAGCAATAATAGAAAAAGTATGGTTGAGAATAGTCAATTTCCCCATATGCTACATGCTTGTGTGGAAGAAATGGGACCACAACCTCACAACCCAGACTTAGTTGTATTTCAAAAATTTCCACCATTCATATCTTAACCCTATCATAATCTCCATCACAATATGCACCCACCAAATTACCACACAAATGCAGAATTTTGTTTTATTTTTGAGAAAAAGTGTTTGCTTGAAGGTGAATAGTCAATTTAGTACAATAATTACAGCTGTGTTTATGTTAATATGCAATCAAAATTGTACCTATTAATGTTAAATTTTCTTTAATAAATGTGTCAACTTTTAAAGATTTAATATACGCTTAATTATCTCATTAATTTATAAAGTTCAAACAAAATTAATACAATTAAAGTTTTTATATTAAGATTGTGTGTTTTATTGTTTTAAAAATGAAATATTTCAATATTTATTATACTGAACAGACTATATAGACTATGTATCTTCGCTTAAAATGAAATAAAAGGTTGTTAATTTACATTGATGTGTTAATTACAGTTATCTTCTTAAATTGGTCCCACCAATTTCTTTTAAATATATAAAAATTAGTATATAAATAAAAATATATATTTTTTAATGTTAATATATTTTATGTATTCGATTTCCCAAAAGTTTTTGTATACCAATATATTATGAAAAATCCATCACAATCTTTATTGAATATTTGGTTAAATTATATTTTGTTATAAGAAATATTAACATATGAATGTAATAGTATTTCTATCTAATACTCACGACACTAATAAGATAACAATGAGGCTAATATTTCAAGATGTATTAGAGATTATCAAAATGAGTTTTACTTCTAATAATAAAGTATTTTTCATAGTCAAAGAATCGAACCTTTGTCGACATGCGTACATAAAAAATGTCGTTGTTTACCAAATATATTAAATCTCGTAAAAAAGTGTCATAGGAACCCGACATAAAAAAGGAAAAATTAAGTATCACCATTTGAAAGATTAACCTTCTAACATATTGATGTGAATGTTAAGGAGGATCATTATTATAAGTGAGTCGTTATGCATTACTATTAATACCTAAAATAAATTGGAATACTTGATAAGTTCAATTTTTTTATTGATTTTTTTTTATGTTATCTTCTGGAACATTAAAAATATATTATATTGATATATTAAAAATTATTTTAATATATTTCAAACTTTTAAAATCAGTAACCACTGATGTATTTTAAAGATATAATAGAAAAAATAATAAAAAAAATCCAACCAAGAATCTAAATTCTTTATTATTATATTACTCTTTTCATGTAATTCTTTATTATTATCTTATTTTTTCATGTTTGACTTCTCTCAAAACTTATTTATAATTGTTTTCCCATCGCTTTCTATGACTTTATCACCACTCACCATTGTCACAAATATTATTGCAACTCACCACCAATCCTCCACTCTCTCTTTCTTGGATATTTATACCCTAAGATGAACCATAATCATCACTTAGCATGGGATGCAATCATGGATGAACAAAAGGGTTCAAAATAGTCTTTCTCATGAACTCAAAGTTGAAATGAAAACCTGAAACTTCAAAGCAAACCCTAAAATAAAAAATTATTGAAATTAAAACCTAAATGAAAAAAAAAACTCCTTTGATCAAAGTAATGATCCATTGTCACCATCTCTCTCTTCTTTAACATTGTGTCTTGTGCTTATTTCTTCACCCAGAACCTTCACTATTGTCATTCTTTACACCATTTAGAAATGTGTTCTTGTTTGAGAGTGGATTGTGTTGGTTTTGAGCGTGAACAAAGTGTCAAACATGTATATAAGGTATATGAACAAACATCAAATATAGAAGATTAAAGAGATACTAGAATATCAAAAGTCATTTTTGAAAACAAAGTGAGACACAATAATATTAAAGGTAGTGTTCCAATTACGACCCAAGTTCATCCGACAACCATCATTAACATTGTGTCTTGTGCTTCCTTCTTCACCTAGAACCTTCACTATTGTCATTCTTTACACCATTTAGAAATATGTTCTTGTTTGAGAGTGGATTGTGTTGGTTTTGAGCGTGAACAAAGTGTCAAACATGTATATAAGGTATATGAACAGACATCAAATATAGAAGATTAAAGAGATACTAGAATATCAAAAGTCATTTTTGAAAACAAAGTGAGACACACAATAATATTAAAGGTGGTGTTCCAATTCTAACCCAAGTTCATTCGACAATCATCATTAACATTACCATTTAGAAATGTGTTCTCCTTTGAGAGTGGATTGTGTTGGTTTTGAGCGTGAACAAAGTGTCAAACATGTATATAAGGTATATGAACAAACATCAAATATAGAAGATTAAAGAGATACTAGAATATCAAAAGTCATTTTTGAAAACAAAGTGAGACACACAATAATATTAAAGGTGGTGTTCTAATTCCGACCCAAGTTCATCCAGCAACCATCGTTAGAAATGACCACCACGTGGAGTTCCATCACAATTTTGTTCTTAAAAGACACCTTAGAAGGTGGAGGAAGGTAGGAGTATTTAAACTACGCTTGACCTCGAATCCTAAGCCATGTAGGACTTATTGAGTGTATCAGAACATGTGGGATGAAAATGATGGTGGCTTTGTGGGAGATGGTGAAGCATTACCAAAGGCAATAGAAAGATGCTAAAACATTTAAAACGAGAAACAAATTTGCTGAGAAAATGAATAATATATACCTTAGTTTGAATGAAGATGGTGGACGATGAAGCATAGTGAACCAACTATAATTTTATATATATATATATATATATATATATATATATATATATATATATATATATATATATATATCATTACAAGAAAATGTTTCATAACAATCAATTTTAGTGATCAAAAGGTCTTAGTCACTATAATAGATACCAATTTATAAAATTAAAAATTATTGGTTACTAAAATAGTTATAATTATAAGTAAAAAATTATAATTGGTCGTTAAATTAGCCACTAGTTAATCAGAGACTAATTTAGAAATTAATTCCTTTAGTAACAAAAACCTTGGTAACTAATGTTTAATAACTAATTTTCTTTGGAAGCTAAATCCTTGATAGCTAAATTTTAGAAAAAAAATTAGAGACCAATTATATTTTTTATTCATAATATTAACTATTAATAACCATATTTTTTATTTTGTAAATTGGTATCTAAATTGATTACTATAAAATATAAAAATTAATTGTTAATGAAATATTTTATTGTAATATATATATATATATTTATATATATATATATATATATATATATATATATATATATATATATATTGTCTTGTTTTATATCAAAATTTAATCAAGTTAGGTTTAGATAATAATAAAAGGTTCTCGTCCTTCAAGTAAATAGCTGGAATTTGATTCTCCACTCTTGTAAAGAGAGGAAACTTAGTTGGATAGCGTTTATTCTTCTGTACCTTCCATAACTTGGAGAAGATGAAGTCCATTAATGAGTGCGAGACACCTTTTGTGAAAGAGAAAAAAGAAATTGTTGTAGGGTTCTACTGTTGTAAAATTCCCAATGCATGAAAAAATGGTGAAGGATGATACGATGGCCATTGAAATAAATCCGAGTTCCTCTCAAATGCCCATTGGTTCTAGTTGTGACCTTGAAAAAGGAATCTTACCAACAGAGGAAGAGACAAGAGACAACGAAATGAACAAAAAATAATTGATGTTTGATTTTATTGCAAACGTGGAAGGACCGTTTTGTCCTACACACAGTGTGTGGATTCAATTTCTTTGAAAAAAAAAATGTGTAAGCCATTCTTTTGACAACATTGCAATTTGGGTACTACTTGCCAATCAATTGTTCCTCTTATGATTATCCCACCGCAGTCACAAGTTCATCAAGTCCCTTCAATCCATAATGCTCACAAGGAGGGATGCTAACAAAGCGAGTAGGATATGGATAGTAGTTTTCTCGTACTCTATTCGCTGGATAAATATCCGCCTCATATTTGTACTCTTATCTATCGGGTATCCGTTATGTAGGTACTCGCGGACATTTATAAAAAAATCAAAATAAATTTTTGACAACATATTTTGATCGTAAATTCAAATAAAATACAGTGCATAACATTCATAAATGTTAAACAAAGTCCAAATAACTCATTTAAATAGTGTTGAATGACAGTTTACAAAGAAATGATTTTTTTTTAAAACTAGTTGATAAAAAAAACTCATTCAAAATTAATATGTTAATATTTTAATTATTTTTTTTTAATTTTTTTAATTTAAATTAGAGTGTAGTGGGTACGGGTATCCACAGGTAGAAATACTATGATACCCGTACCCGCTTCGCTAACATGCGGGTATTAAAAATACCCGTATCCGTTGCTCGCGGGTATCTATTTACAATATCCATTAACTACCCATTGCGGGTTTTATCCGCGGATACCCGTGGGTACAAATTTTTTGACATCCCTACTCACAAGTCACAATACATGCTTTATTTCAAAATTTTAAACCTTTTTCATTATTTTTCATAAGAATGTTATATATATTTCTAGAAGATCGTATAAGCTTCACACTACAATAAAATGTCTAATTAATGAGTAATTTTAGTGATAAAAAATAATTGATCACTATAGTAACAAATTTATAAATTAAAAATTATTGGTAACTAAAATAATTTTTAAATTAGTTTCTAAATTTGTCACTAACATTAGTTACCAAGGTTTTAACTACAAAAAAAAATTGGTCTCTAAATTTGTATCTAAATTAGTCACTAATTAAACAAATTTAAAGACAAATTTTTTCGGTAACTAATGTTTTTAATGGCCAATTTAGAGATCAATTCACTATAGTGACCAATTTAGATACCAATTTAGAAACTATTTTAGTTACCAATAATTTTTAGTTTATTAATTGATATCTAAATTGATCACTATAGTGACTAATTATTTTTTATCCAAAATTGGTCATTAATTAAATATTTCTTGTAGTGTCATTAAATGAGCTCTTAAATGGAGAGGAAACTCATACTGACTTATGGATTATGAAAACACACACTCTTGTATATATTATTTAAACACTAAATAGATGTTTACTTACCGAAGATTCTTAAAGTTTAAATAATGAAATATGCAATTACTTATTATATTGAATTTATTATTATTTATCTATGGGTTAATTATGTTTTTGTCCTTCAACTTTTAGTAAAAATTAGAATTAGTCCCTTTTGAAACCTTGAACCAATTTAGCCCCTCAACACTGTAAATGCATGGATAGTCCTTTTAACCAAATTTAATTAAGTTTATTTGACATTTCAAACACACCTCGTTATAGTATTTTAGTTTGTTTATATCGTTTGACACATGTTCGCTCTAATATTAGCTGAGAAACGTGTTTAAAATGTCAAATAAACTTAAAAAACTTTGGTTTAAAGGACTAAATTCATGCATTTATAAAGATAAGAGACTAAATTGGTTTAAGATTTCCAAGAGGGACTAATTCTAATTTTCACTAAAATTTGAAGAACCAAACATATTTAATCCTTTATATATTAATTGAGTAACCTAAATTTTCTTAAATGTGTATCCTAAGGGTTAAACAAAAATACATATTTTCCAAAATTAATCTTTTGGAATTTTTTTTTAACAAATAATTAACCTTATGATAAAAATCGTTGTGTGAATTATTAGAAATATACTAGCAGTTCAACTAAAAATAAATATCATATATATATATATATATATATATATATATATATATATATATATATATATATATATATATATATATATATATATAAAAGGGTCAGTTTAAGAGTAAAGCTAGTAAAGTTACTCGCTTTATGTCTCTAATAAAAGAAGGTCTAAAAAAAATTTATTACCAATATTTTCCTATTAATTAATTAATTATAAAATCATTTTTAAGAAAAAAGCCTTAATTTTTTTTACTAATATATTTCTATTAAATTAATTATAAAATTATGTTTGAGATAAAAAAATGCCTCAAAATAATATTTTATTACTAATATAGCTCTATTACATTAATTATAAATTTATGTTTGAGAATAAAATTTAATTAAATTATTATTAGTTTATGTTAATTTTTATTGGTATTAAAAATAATAATTAATGAGTTGAAACCTTTATTTAGTAAATTATAATTTTGTTTATGAAGAAGATAATGATTTGCAATTTTTATTCTCTTATAATTCTATTTTCTTATTTTATCTTTGTATATCTTTGTCACTTCTCTTGCCTCTCCTTACTCTCTTCTCTTTTAAGATTCATTATTTTAGGGTCTTGGTAGATTACATTCCTTCAATCTCATTGTCCGTGTATATCAAATTTTCATCCTCATTTTTTGTTAGTATGTTTTTTCTTTCTATTTGTGTTGCTATAGTTTTTATTCTGTTTTGGATTTGTACTAAAGTTAGAAATGCATTTCTTTTGTTCAATTTAGTTTTTCGGTACTTTTCGATTTAGGAGTTTCAAGAGTTTTTTTGCATATATTTTGACGAGAAACTAACATTTTTCTATAAAAGTATTAATTAGATTAGGGGTTAGTCTTTTCGTAGATAATAGATTAATTTGAGCATAATTCAAAGTTGGGTTTTCTGTAGACAGATAATTCAAATTTAGGAAAAAAAAAGACTTACTATCGAGTTGAGAAGAACCTAAATTTATTGAAAAAACGTATTAGACGCAAAAAGAAACAACTTGATGAACATTGAGAGTAAAATTATAAAATTTCTTCAAGAATCGTTTAGAATTGATTTATTTTTTGTATATTGTAGATAAAGAAATTGCCACACTTTAGAGTAGATGTGAACAATTTAAAACATACGAAGATATTTTTTGTTTTTTATGTTATACTAAAAATTAAAGTCACTAGCTAGATTGTATATTTTTGCAAGAAAACTGCTTAAACTTTGAATAATCTTTAAAACATGATAATTTGTTGGATAATAATGGATTTAATTTATTTTCATAATTAAATATCTTAAGAAAAATTATAGGTTTGGAAAATGATAAACCAATTGATATTCTTAATTATATAAAAAAAATAGATTTTTTCCAAATGCCTATGTAACTTATAGAATAATGTTAACAATTTCAGTGTACACAATGTCTCAAAAAAGATTAAATGGATTAGCTTTATCATCTATTGAAAAAGAAATGTTAAATGAAATTAATTATGACAATTTAATAAATAATTTTTAATCAAAAAAAGCTCAAAAATAAATTTTAAATAAAAGCCTCCATTGTTACAGCAGGTTCGGAACTCATTGCTCTTCATTCTGACCGGTCGGATCTTTGATACGAGGTCTGAGTTGGGAGATATTAATTTCGCACTGCAGTAGTGATATTATAGGTTTTCCTCTTTTGTTCTTCTCTATTTTGAAAGCTTTATTGCTTTGTTATTTGGTTGGGTGTTGGCACTAATTTGTGCTATTGATTGAGACTCTTTTGTACTCTTGTTGATCATAGTGGAGCTATTTCTTTGGTGTTGACGACTCGTGGTTTTTACCCTTGATTTGAGGGGTTATCCACGTTAAAAATCTTGGTACCTTTATTTGTGTTTTTGGTGATTTATTATTGTTGCTCTTTGATTATTGCTCCTCATAGATTCTTGCAAGTTAGGGGAAATTATATCCGCTGCATTCTCTGGTATATTGTTTGTGTTGTTGATTTCCCCATCAGTTTATACCTAAGAAAATATCCAAAAAGCTTCAAGATTTTGTTTAGATTGGATTTCAGAGCTTTCACATTATGTGCAAACACCATTAAAAGGATAAACAGTCATCTCCATAACATAGTGCAGTGATGGGAAATTTGTGCACTAGAAATGAAAAAGGAGTTGCATATTTGGCATGAAGGCTTTGTCTTGAAGGGAAATGTGAGAAAACTATTTTGAGATAAGGAATATAATTCCATTGTGATTCAACAATATGAACAATAAAAGCAACTTTCATCATTTATCAGTAAACAAATAGATGAATATGAAGTTACACTCATATAACTCACAACAGCTTAATTGATAATTAATTTGAGTGTGTAAGCTTTATTATTTTTTAAGAAACGCGGTAGGAGATGGAAAGTGAGAGAAAAAATGAAAAAAAAAAATGAAAAGAATGAAAAACGAATTTGTTTTAATTGAGTAAAAACATAGAAATGATATAAAAATTTATAAGTATATGCGATTGATTGAAATAATATAGAAGACAGCTGCAGATTTTTTATTATCATAGGGTCAAGTGACATGAGTGCTATTTTAAAAATGCAAATCATAATGGGTGCATTCAAAATGCGATCATTAATTCCCATCAATTTACTTAAATGTGTATAGAGGCTTAAAATCACTCATACAATAATTATGTTAAAGACTTAATTTAATCATTCATTTTATATATATATATATATATATATATATATATATATATATATATATATATATATATATATATATATATATTTATTGTGTATATTTTGATTATATAGATTTTTGCAATAATATATAATATTGCGTATGGAACTACATAATTTATTTTGTATAATTCATACTCAATTGTAAATTACTTATTGTGAAATTTGGCTTAGTATAATCTTGTTGAAGACGTTCTTAAACAATTTGAATGAGTTAAACAAGATGATATGAGTATTAGATGATTAGTCTTGTATTGTCTTGCATGTACAATTTGCATGTATCATCTAATGGGTATTTTACCATCGGTCGTCCGAGGTTTTAACCAATACTCAAAGATGGGTGAAATGTCTAAAAGTCGACCTAAAATTTATAGACTCAAGAATTGGGCTTAAGTTTGTCTTATATTTAGTTTAAATTTTGTTAACATATTATTGTAAGGGAGATTTGATATTTTGGTAGTTAATTTTGTATTTGTGTATTTTGTTATTAGTTTTGTAACTGATTTACCTATAAATAAAATGTTAACTCTCAAGATCAAGGGATCAAACTATTTTTTTGGCCTAAATGCTATCTACATCACCTTAGGTCAAGAAAATTGTTTATATTTTTGTCTTCAATAAGATGCTTAATTTTTTACCGGAACAAATTAATGCCCACCTTGGGACTCAATAAAACGAGGTCCCAACCACACTCATTATGAAAAATTTACGACAATAAAAAATATGAGGAATAAAGTTAATGATCAAGACGACGATGGAAACATCAATCGTCTGAGTATGCAACGAATCTTATACATGAACTACGTTGGAAGAACTAGCAAGTATGTCAATAATCTAAGCATGCTCATGCTCTTTCCGATGCTAGAATCGTACAAGCTCCTTCACCAATCCCCATATAAGTCATGAATATAGGATTAAAATCACTTATATAATAATTATGTTAAAGACTTAATTTAATCATTCATTATATAGGTTGTATATATTAGATTATATAGTTGGAATAATTAATAATGTTGTGTATGCAACTATATAAGTTATTGTGAATTGTTCTTACATGGCTAAATATATCCTGCAAAGACTTCAATAAGTACTCCAAACGCTTTAAGCTTCCAACTTCACCAAATAGGGCTGTGTTTGCAGTACCCACTCCGACGCTCAATTCAGCCAAGTGCGTCAATGGGTAATAAATGTTGTAATTAATGAATAATGACCTCGAAAATTGTGCTATTTATACTATTATTTATGGGCTTTTTACCTGGATGAACCTGATATATGTGGCTAATTGCCTGAATTAGTCGTTTGTTAATCAATATGATCATACTTTAATCATGATCTTGGACTAGTTAACCTAGTCAGTACTTTCCATGTGTTAGTCTTGGTTGGCCGACATGTATTCGGTCAAGCCAATATCCAGTCAAACGGTTATGGTGTAGGATCAAATTGTGTGTGTTGGGTACACTTAAGTATAAGTGGTCAAGATGTATCTAGACATGTAAAGAATATTTCTTGGTTTGCCGATATGTAGCCGACCAAGGCTTCTCATCTTGTAGTCATACTAAGGGTTGAGTACATCTAGACAGGTGGCCTAGATGTACTCGGACCCATATGGTACAAGAATGATTCATACTTGATTGTAAATTATTTGTTGTGAAAATTTGCTTAGTATAAGCTTGTTGAAGAGGTTCTTAAACAATTGGCTTGAGTTAAACGACTCTATTATTACATGTAGTCGAGCTGACTCATGGGTGAAGTAGGTAAAACACTTGCTTTAGTCTTAAAAAAGAAAAAGGTCTCAAAATGTTTTTTTATTACTAATATTCCTCTACTAAATTAATTATAAAATTATGTTTTTGGAAAAAAGGCCTAAATTTATTTTTATACTAATATATTCTATTAAATTAATTACCAAAATTATGTTTAAAAAAAATCTCATTTTTTTAGCATTAATATACCTCTATTAAATTAATTGTAACTTTATGTTTGAGAATAAAATTTAATTAAATTATTATTAATGTTTTTTAATTTATATTGATATTAAAAATGATATTTAATGAGTTAATTTTGTTTTTCAATGAATAATTTTTTTTAGTTAAAAGAGAATGATTAATTACATTTATTCTCTTATAATCAATTTTGATTTCTAGTTTCTTCTTTTATCTGTGACTTCTCATCTACTGATCTCACTCATCATCTCTCCTTGATTTACTTTATCTAGAAAATTTTTCTTTTGAAGGTTTTGGCAGATTTTGATTAGTATCACTAACACAAAAAAGGTCTTTTACGTCCGACACTTTTTGGTTTTCTCGTCTAGTTTAGGCCAGACGTAGTAATAGTAGTTGTAAATTTACGTCTGACTATGCGTTAACACACATAAATTTACGTCTAGTACATAGTGTTAAACGTAAATTTTTACGCATGATTTTTTGGCAAATTTTCATGCTTTTGCATCACCGTCAACCCACCATGCGAAACGCAAAAACAACTGTAGCTGATTCACCGCCGGATCTGCACCAACCACCATAGGTCCTCTACGAAGTCACCATGCAACCACGGCGTAGTCGTCGGAGCAGATCACGCTTCATCACATAGATCAACCACCAGCCACAACGAGCACTTGCCGATGTCGATCCACTTCTTGCAACACTCCATCTTGCCAGAAACGAAGATGCCAACCATACCGCAGATCCATCTCCAAACAACCGCATAAAAAGCACACGAGAGGCACCGCACCAGGAGCAAACAACTTCTCCTCCGCCACTGCACTTCAACCAAACTGTTGTCATTACGTCTGCGAAAAATTGGGGGGTTTCAATGTAAATGGAGGTGCAAAAAAACGGAATCAAAAGAGAAACAAACCTCTCAATAATCAATCATGCGATGAAACAATGGTTTAGTCGCAAAACCACAAATTCGCTTTCTCGCGCAGTCGCGTCACTATGAGGAAGAAGATTAGGGATTTATGTTTTAACATTTACGTCTGACATGCTATAGTTAGACGTAAATTTACGTCTGGCTGGGATAAATCAGATGTAAATTTACATCTGATGGGACAAATCATATGTAAATTTACGCCTGACTCTAGCGCGTTAGACGTAAATTTATGTGTGACGTGAGCAATTAGACGTAAAAAATGAGATTTACGTCTGACCCTAGGATGCCAGACGTAAGCAATTGATAACTTATTTACAAGTTTGTCACTGGTCATTTTTTATGTATGATTCTAGTGGGTCAGACGTAAAATCGCAGACATAAAATGTCTATTTTGTTAGTGTATGTTTTTCTTTTAATTTGTATTGTTTTTCTTTTTATTATATTAGTTGAATTTGTATTAGGATTATAAATGTGGTTCTTTTGCCATTTTTTTTGTACTTTTCGATTTATATATTTCGGGAGTTTTTTTTTTTGTAATGTCTGAACAAAGATTAAACAGATTTGCCTTATTATTAATTGAAAAAAATGTTAAATGAAATTAATTATGAATATTTAACAGATATTTTGCCTAAAAAATCTTGAAAAATAAATTTTAAATAAAAGACTTCATTCTTAAGTCTGCTTTAGTTCTCTCAAACGCTTGAGTCACCCTTGCATTCAGCAGATAATATGAATAGTATGCGAAGTTTATATGACTAGTCTTGTATCGTCTAATGTTGCATATAAAATTTGCCTCTATCCTCTAATGGGTATTGTTTAGGGCCTACTCAGTTTTGTGTTAGAAGCACTATTTATGTCTTAGAGCACTGAACACGTGTTATTAAAGTATAAGCATATCCCATGTTATTCAATTATTACAAAATGTGTATACCTCATAATGTTTGTATTAGATTCACTTTTGACTTGTGACATCTGAGTTGTCTTAAGCAATAAGTTTGTTGTGAAAGAGAATCCTTTGTGGCTATATTATTTGATATAGTGAATTTTTTCTCATGGATATAGATTGAAGTTCGCTGATATTGTTGGGAATCCAAGTTTTGAACATTGGGTAGAAATGAGTCAAAAGTATTCCTAGCAAAGGTTTCAGGTAAGCATGTCCTGTTAAGAAGAATGACTTGGCTTAGACGAGTGCAAAGGTCTCATTGATATTGTATCTCCGTAGTGAACTTCCCTCTTCTAAAGACTTAACAAATATTTCGTCATGACCATATTAATTTCCGTTCGTGTTTACTTGTTCTTCTTGTTTCTCTTATTTAACTTTATTTATTCTAGCTCTTGCGGTGTGCTTTGTTTTCTTTATTGTGATAATTGATTTTGATTGAATTTGTGAACTATTCTACGACATTCACACGAGATCCATGTGAAGATCAATAAACAAGAAAAATTCGAATAGTTCATGTTAGAATAAAAAAACTCGAGAGAATGAATTAAAAATAATTTTTGCAAAACTGGTGATTAATTTTAACTAAATCGAATGAATAATGTTTGTAAAACTAGCACACTCACACTACAAGAGCAATTTCATCATTCTAACCTAGCACACTCACACTACAAGAATGAAATAACACACTCACACTACAAGAATGAAATAAGATCATCTAAAACAAAAATTAAGCACAATATGAATTAAAAAAAGAGATAAGAAAAGTAATAATGTATATAAACTCTTAAATCAAAGAATTTGAATCAATAATATAATATAAAAGTTTCAAGAAGTGTTTTTTTCTTTTTTATTATCTGAAGCAACCATCTCTCTAATTTACAAAAGTATTTTTCAACCAATTAAAAAGATTACGTTTAATTTCATTAAGTGGGATAGAGAGTATTATGTTTGATTTATATATGTAAGTTTTAGTTGATTAAAACTATTTTAATCTATACAAAACGAATCAATAATAAAAATCTCAAAGTTTTTATGCTAAAACAAAATTTTAATATGTTCAAATCACCAAAATCTACATTTTTTGTGATTTTAATCCATTAGATTGTAATTTTTTTTTCATTTATTAAATCAGAACTACATACAAATATTAATATTTAAGTGATTTTAATTAATTAAAATTTTGTTTTAATAAATTTAAACAAAGACAATTTCAAGTATTTGAGTTAGGAGATATAAGATAGTGGTAAGTTAAAAGATTTGGAAGATATGAAATTGGTTTGGAAGATTTGGAAGGAAATGTAGGAGAGGTTGTGGGTTCAATACTCCCCCTTCACTCTTGGTATGAAGGGTATAATGATAACTAAAACATTGTTGATAAAAAAGAAAACAAGTATTTGAATTACTTCTAATACATTAAAATGTTCTTTCTTACAAAAATTAAAACAATTCTGAACACTCTCAATTAATTTTTTTAAGTTGATCAAATTGAAACCAAAGATCAAAGAGTTACTTTCAACATGTTCTATGTGAGCAACTCAACAATCAAACACTTTAATCAAAATGTTTCTTCTATTGAATCTTCAATCTGTGGTTGAAAACATTAAATACTTCATCTTTATACTTGCTTTAAGCTTTTATTTTATTATATGTGAGCCACACTAGGTTTCTATTCAAATGTTCGTAATTAAGAGAAGAAACAACGTTGTATGACCCATGTGTAGTGTTACTTTTCATGCACATTCTTCTCAATCCATCAAAATAATTGAGAAATGCATACTTTTACAATTATAATATAATTTTGCAACTATCTCTCGAATTACATGATGAAAACTTATATAGGGTCAAAAAGAATCCATTTTTAGTTCCATGGTTGATTATTACCCAAAATTTCATGGGAGGTAAAAGAAATATAACAAGATTAAATTAAAAAATGAATAATCTTTGAAAAATAAAAGTATCTCCATAAAGGATGATTGTAGTGTATCATAGGGTCATTTGGGATGAATTGATGACTCCAAAGACTCATTTTGTCTCGTTTTATTCATTAATTGAAGAAGTAAAGAAGGGTACTTTTGTTATGCCCAAAGAATTTGGGAAAAGTATAACAATACCAATGAAACAAAGTGTTGAACTTTCTTACAATAGTAGAAAAACAACCCAAAAAGACTAACCAATCTATATTTTTCAGCAGAGGTGGGTGATCAGAGTCACATGATTCTTATTTAGTTGTATAATAATAATAATAATAAACACACAACATCATCAACAACTACACAATCTCAAAGTAGACAACCTTTCGGGGAGATTAAAAACCACACTCTACATTTTCTAACTACCAATGGAAAACTTGGAAACATTCTCAAAGCCTTCGTGTTTCCACATTTTAACTTCATTTTTTGCTCTTTTCACAATTGCACAAAGTGTATATATATATATATATATATATATATATATATATATATATATATATATATGTTTAAAAGAGAAAATTAGAGAATAACTGAATTCCTCCAAGATTTTTGTCCTTACTATTGGTGATATCACACCCACGCGATCTCCCCACAAAATATTCTCGCTTCAAACAACCACTTATCACATCCTAAATATTCCAAAAATATTACAAACTGTTGTCTCTACTAGAATAATAATAAAAAAAAAAATTCCACATATGAAACTTAACATTATTAAATTTTCTCTGCCGCAGATGTTCGGTTTACACCACCGCATAAATTCATTCTGCTATGTTTGATTGACTAAATTCTATTTTCTTAAAACAATCACTACTAGAAAATTATTTTTCACAATCAAATGACAAAAAAATATTAGTAAATGATCGATATAAATATTAATTTATAAAATAAAAAATTATTAATTATTAAAATAGTCACTATTATGAATAAAACATTATAATTAATTTTTAAATTGGTTTCTAAAATTTAATTAGTAAGGTTTTGGTTACAAAGGAGTAAGTTTATAAATTGGTCGCTAAAGATTAACTACTAAGATTTTAGCTACTAAAAAAATTAATTTCTAATTTTGTCTCTAATTAATTAGTGACCAATTATAATTTTTTATTAATAAATAGTGAATACTTTAGTAAATAATAATTTTTTTATTTTATAATTTGATATCTAAATTGGTCACTATAATGATTTTGTCATTAAAATTGATTATTATTTAAGAATTTTGTTTACAATTTTTAAACACGAACTAAATTAACGAATCAACTAGTTTAATATAGGGTGAAATATATTTTTCATCTTTAACCTATATTTTGAAATATTATGTTTGGTTCCTAAACTAAATCACATACTTATTGTGTTCCTATACTCTATGAAAGACCGAGTAAATTTGATGTTTTGTAACCCTTAAAAAATCACCAACATGTTAAGAAACTCACTTGTCTAGCAAGCATTAACATTTTAACTGAAAAATTCTTTAGGGTTGGAATTTATAGGGCCCATGGTCATAAAGAGGCTTGCCATTACAGAACCAACATGAATTGGGCCAATTCAGAATCCCCAAAACCTAGTCAACAAAGTCGGTGAAGTTCTTTGAGATGAAATAGTACTTGCAAGATCTCATTTCCTTCGGGTGTGGACCACATCGACATTTCCGACCTCAAAAGTCAGCAACTTCGGCCACACTTTGTTTTCAATTGGCAAAACAACATTCACACGGTTTGGCAGCCTAGTAAGACTTGGACTGCAACCACATCGTGTTGCATTTCTAATTAATTACTAAATACAAAATTCCTTCCTCAGACCTCAGTCAATTCTTTTTCATCCAATATTTGTCTTTTATGTACCCTTTCCTACACCTGTCTCCATCATCCACCTTCCTAATCTACCCATTCTATCAACTATTAACCCTAAAGCTGTAAAAACATACCTTTATTCACATTCACACTACGATTCTAAAGGTAAATTGCTTTCCAATATTGCAAAACCTTCTTTCTATCTACATCTACCACTAAAATCATATTTCCTTTTACTTGCATATGAAAAGATTGAAGTAAATTAATAGGGTAAAATTCTAATTTTGATTTTATGAAAGAATATATAGCACCGACCAAGTGCATCTCCGAATCTGAGGTTTTGTTCAATTCACTTTAGGAATGTAAAGGTAAATTATTGAACTCGTTTTCTGTTATGGTGAAGTACTGGTGTGCCGACTTTAAAGACTTGGAAGTTACCTTTTTTATTCCCAATGAAACTTCACCCCACGTTCCAACTCTTCCAACATACTATATCATTCTCTTTCTCTAGTCAACTATAACACTGCTCATTCTCTTTTCACACTGCATTTTTTCTGCATTCTTCTGTATCAGTGTGCAAACTTCACCCTCCATGGCCAAGGCAGAAAAACCAAAATCTGGGTGTTTCCCTGGCTTACTACGCGTGCTTCTATGTGCCGGAAATGCAACTAGTCCTCCGGTGCATCCCTCTGATCATTTCACAGAATCAGATGAATCAGAAAAAGCACATTCCACCAAAGAAACTTTGGTGGTGAATGATGGTTCAACTCCTGGAGTGGTGGCAAGGTTAATGGGGTTGGATTCACTTCCAAACTCCAAATGGGCATTGAAAGGAGCCACCCCGGATTCTGTTCCTAGAAGCAGGTCAGTGAACTTTGTGGATTACTTGCTTGAGTTTGATGCAAGCCATGGTATTCATAGGAGAGTGAAAACCTCGTCATCGTTCAGAGAGGTTCCTGGTTTGGTTCAGAATAACCAAAAGGGTAATAACAATAACCTCTTTGTGTTTTGCATGGATGGTGACAAAGACGAAGAGGTGAGGAAATTGGAAACGGGTTTGGGAGAGGTGAGGAAGGGGAAGAGGCCGGGGAGTAAGAACAAGGAGAGTGTGGGTGTGAAGAAAGAGAGGAATGTAGGGAAGAACAGGAAAATTTCTAAGCTGAAGAATGAGCCTAGGAGAGACCCTTCTTCTAAGCATGGTTCAAAGGGTCGAAATCTTGAAGGTAAAGATTTGTCTTCTGTTTCCTCAGGTTCCTCTAAGTGTAGTTCTTGTAGTGCTAGACAAAATGGTGGTGGTTCAAGATCAAGGTCAAACACTTATTTGCCAAAGAAGCAGAAGAAGGAGCTTGTGGAAACAAAAGACAAGAGGAACATCAGAAACCAGAAGTTACTGTTGAAGGTTGAAAGTGAATGCAGCTTGGAAAATCTCAGTCCAGTTTCAGTTGCAGATAGCAATGACTACTATCCTTTCCTTTATGAAACAGATTTTCTAGGTTTGTTTTCTCTACTCAATCCCTTTTTTTCATTGTTTTTACTTTGGTAATGGTTGGAATAACATTGAATTTTGTTGCAATGCCTCATGTGAAAAAAGGGATCCAAAATGCACAATGAGTTGTTTGGTCTGACCAAACAGTTTATATTACTAATTTCTTGTTTTTATAGACAATGATAGAACATCATCTTGCTTTCTACTTTAAAAAACAACAAATTTTACATGTAATCTTACACGAGTTTTTGGTACTATTTTGCTGTCAAAGTTAGAGTTTTACATTGTAAATGTGCATGTTTTCTCGTAATTTTTGTTAACTGAATTGGTGAACTGAAGTTTTACTTAATGAAAGAAAAAACACTAAAATCATCTGCATAACTGCATTTATGTAATGTTTGTAGAAAAAGCATATAACATGTTCGTCGGATGAAGCATAACTCTTGCTAATTCTTACTTTGGTTCTTCAAACATCATAATTTAATTGTGATTTGATTCCCTTAACCTCAATTACAAGATAATTAAGACACTCTACAACCGTGTTGTTGAGAATTACAAGTACTTTAAGATTAAATAGTGGTATATGACACATGCTCTTGTAGTTTGAAAGCATTTTTACTTTACCTTACTATATATGATTTTTGTTGCAGATGGTACAAGCACCATAGCTTCAAAGTCAAAAAGGGTATCTCCATCACTGTTGTCCTTGGATGGTGATATTGAAGACAGTGCAAGTACTAATGAAGATTATACCTTCATAGATGTCAACAAAGAAACAGAGTATCTCTCAGAAATGATGTTGCAGCTTCGTACTTTGACAGAACACGATGTAAAAGAGTCAGATTGTACCTTAAAACATATACGTGAGAGTGAAAGCTTTAGGGATATTTGTTTAGTGTTTGAGCATAAAATTTTCGACCATTTATTATACGAGGTCGTCAATGAAGTCTCTGAACTTTGTTGTTGATTTTTTATCTTCATTTTGGTGTGTAAAGTATCAATAGACCTAGGATATTTTGTGATGATTTTGCAAATGAACGAACTATTGTGTTTTCTACATGATGAATAATATAACTAACTTCAAGTTGTTTTCCTCAACTTTTGACCTAAAAGAAAGGAATTAATACCATTAATGTTGTTAGTTTTTGTTCCTTCTGTTACGTCTGGTCTTTATCAATGATATAGGGTATTATCATTATTAGTAAATAATTATTATTATTATTAGTACTACTAGTCCATTATTACTGACCTTTTTATCACTAGCACAAATACTATCACTGTTTTGAAAATATTAATCATTGATATTATTATTGTTTATTTGTCATGACTTTAATGTTATTATGATTATGATTAGAATAATTATTTACTGTTTTTAAAATTATAATTAATTTTTTCATCATGATTATTGCAACTATCATAATTGTTGTAAATGTAATGAACGTATGCGTGTCATTTTTAAATTTAATAATTAGTAATTATTATTTATAGATTTATTGCATATTAATTAATTGTTTAGAAATTGAAAAACAAAAGTGAAGTCAATTTAATTCAATTAAATTAATTTGAATACATTATA